>WNGP01000981.1_pt1 | contig 22904 bp, 17 predicted proteins | sample 5407671 | NCBI WGS metagenome assembly WNGP01 (sample SAMN13153381, study PRJNA577476) | soil metagenome | isolation source: 40 cm soil or saprolite under Garry oak tree replicate 2 | place: USA:California | collected 2016-06-15
GCCGGCAACGCGTTGCGCCTCTGCCCGCGGCTCAGAGCATAGGCAGACGGGGATCAGCGCGAAAGCGAGTTTCCTCGCGACGAGACGAGCCGGGCTCTTCCATCGAGACTCAACTGCGAGATCCCTTGAACTTCGCGGTCGGGTCGGCCCGCCGTCACTTCCGCTATGTCGGGTCTGGGACAGACCCAGGCGTCGTTCTTGCCTTCGCTCCCACGCTGGTCCATACTTCCCGAGCCCTCACTTCGGCCTCCCTTCATTGGCCCTCCTGACCAAAGAGGCCATTGTGACCGGCTTGGTCTTATCCAAGCAGAGGGAGGTCACCATGACTGCCTTGATAGATGAATCGAAGGTCTGCTGCCTCAAGAATCAAAAGCTCCTGGCAGACACGCGCTTTCGCATTGCCTGTACTCGTCGTCATCTGAACCCGGCATGGGCAATCACGGGAGCTTCCGAGGATAAGCACCCGCACCTTGCCAGGACGCGGACCCCTGATGGGCCTGATCCAGCAATTGGAGAGCTACGCGCCAAGAATCTGGGTTGGCTCGTCTGGGACAAGATGGAGCGCGGCAGGCTGTTCCTCCTTCCCGACTCGCATTGCTGGGTCACTCCAGCCACCGGCCTGCCATGCATTGTGTGCGACCAGCGCATTCAAGATGCCCCCGAATGCGAGGTAGAAGGACCCGATGGCTCAGTGTTCGCTCATCTCGCGTGCCATACGGCTTGGTCGCGCGAGTCATACGTCCGGCGCCAGAGGCCACACTCCGCCGCCGCGTTGTAGGTGGTCCCGCCCTAGTGGAGAGCGAAGGGTAAGGTGGCAGCAAAGAAGCTGAAGGTCCTCAGATTGACTCGCAAGCGTGCCTCGGCTCCGGCCAGGCCAGAGCCCGTCAGCGACTCAAGTTCAAACGGTGTATCGCCCATTCCGATCGTCGCCATCGGCGCTTCTGCGGGAGGGCTCGACGCTTTCACTCAGCTTCTTCGCGCCCTGCCGGCCGACACCGGGCTGGCCTTTGTCTTGATCCAGCACCTCGACCCCACCCACCCGAGCATGCTCGTCGACATCCTGTCCCGGGCCACCGTCATGCCGATCGACGAGGCCGGGAATCACATGAGGGTGGAGGCGAATCACGTCTACGTCATCCCGCCCGGCGTGACCATGAGCATGGCCGAGGGCATGCTACAGCTCTCGCCGCGCACCGAGCCGAGGGGCCACCACCGTCCCATCGACCATTTCCTGCGCTCGCTGGCCGAGGCGCAGGGCCACCGGTCGATAGGGGTCATCCTCTCCGGCACGGCCACCGACGGCACCCTCGGGCTGGAGGCCATCAAGGCCGAAGGCGGCATCACCTTCGCTCAGGACGACACCGCCCAGCACAAGAGCATGCCGCACAGCGCGGTGGCCGCCGGCTGCGTCGACTTCGTGCTGCCGCCCAGTCAGATCGCGCAGGAGATCGCCCGGATCAGCCAGCATCCCTTTGTGGCCCCGGGCGGTGAAGAGCGCCTGCCCGACGAGTCAACTCTCGAGCGAATCCTGGAATTGCTGCGCGTCGCCAGCGGCGTCGATTTCGCGAACTACAAGCGGAACACGCTCTACCGGCGCATCATCCGCCGCGCCGTTCTTCACAAGCTGGAGGGTTTGACGGACTACGCGCGATTCCTCCAGGGCAATCCCGGCGAGGCGGACGCGCTCTATCGGGACGTGCTCATCAGCGTCACGAGCTTCTTCCGGAATCCAGACACCTTCGAGGTGCTCAAGACCAGGGTGTTTCCGAAGCTGACCAAGGATCGTTCCCGCCATGACCCGGTGCGCATCTGGTCGATCGGCTGCGCGACGGGAGAAGAGGCCTATTCCCTCGCGATCGCCTTCGCCGAGTTCACCGAGGCGGCGCGACTGCAGATCCCCCTGCAGGTCTTCGCCACGGACCTGAACGCGGCGGGGGTAGAGAAAGCCCGCGTGGGCCTCTATCCGCGGACCATCGCTCAGGATGTCTCCGCGGAGCGGCTGCGGCGGTTCTTCGCCGAGACGGACGGCAGCTACCGGATCAGCAAGTCCATCCGGGATACCATCGTATTCGCCCGCCATAACGTGCTGACCGACCCGCCTTTTTCCCGGATGGACCTCATCAGCTGCCGCAACCTCCTGATCTACCTCGAGCCCTCGCTGCAGCAGAAGATGGTGGGGATGGCCCAGTACGCCCTGAAACCCCACGGCGTCCTGTGGCTGGGAAGCTCAGAGAATCTGGGGTCCTATCGTGACGTGTTCGATGTCGAGGACGTGAAGCACAAGATCTATTCGAAGCGACCTGGTCCATCGCGGGTGACCTTGAGCACTTTGCCGGCCCAGGCCGCAACGGCGAGAGGAGGACCCGACGGCCAGCCGTGGCGTGAGCTCGGCGCGGCAGGCGCGGATGCGCAACGGGAAGCCGATCGGATTCTTCTCACGCGCTACGTGCCGGCCAGCGTGCTTGTCAGTGCCGACCTCGAGATCCTGCAGTTTCGCGGAGACATCGGCCTCTTTCTCGCGCCCTCCCCGGGCAAGGCCAGCTTGAATCTCCTCAAGATGCTCCGGGAAGGTCTCCTCGTGGGTGTGCGGGGGGCTCTCGCCAAGGCCACACGGGAGGAGGCGCCCGCCCGCGAGGAAGGCCTGCGGGTCAGATCAAATGGGGGCTACCGGCACGTCGACGTTCACGTGATCCCCATCAGGAAAAGCGGTGTCGTAACCGGCCCGTACTTCCTGGTGCTTTTCGAGGACGTGGCAGCCATGAAGGGCCGCTACTTGCCAGAAGTCTCGGAGCGGGGGAAAGCCCGCGGGGCAGATGCAACCCCTCGGATAGAACGGGAGACGGCCGAGCGAGAGACAAGTCGACTGATGCAAGAGCTGGCCGCCACCCGTGAATACCTCCAATCCGTCATCGAGCAGCAAGAGGTGGCGAACGAGGAGCTGCAATCCTCGAACGAGGAGGTGCAATCCGCCAACGAGGAGCTCCAGAGCGTCAACGAGGAGCTGGAGACATCGAAGGAGGAGATCGAGTCGAGCAACGAGGAGCTGGCCACCGTCAACGAGGAGCTCCAGAATCGCAACCTTCAGCTCAGCCTTAGCAACAACGATTTCGTCAACCTGCTGGCCAGTGTTCACCTGGCCATCGTGATGCTGGGCCCAGATCTGCGCATCCGGAAGTTCACTCCCCTGGCCGAGAAGATGTTCAATCTGATCGCCGCCGACGTGGGCCGGCCCATCACCGACATCCGGCTCGGGGTCGGTGTCCCCAACCTGACCGAGCTCATGATCGAGGTGATCGAGACGGTCACCGTCAAGGAGCTGGAGGTTCGCGACAAGGAAGGGCGGTGGCATATCCTGCGCCTTCGCCCATATCGGACCCTGGAGAACAAGATCGACGGCGTGGTGGTGGTCCTGATCGACGTGGATGCCCTGAAGCGCGATCAGGAGATCCAGCGGCGGCAGAGCGAGCTGCTGGAGCAGACCGAAGAGCCGATCTTCATGTGGGAGCTCGGCGGCGGCATCACCTACTGGAACCGAGGAGCGGAGGAGATGTACGGCTTCACCAAGGCCCAGGCCGTGGGCCGCGCCAGCCACGAGCTCCTCGCCACGTCACCACCGTCCCAGGATTACATGGGCGCCTTGCAGCGGGAAGGGCACTGGACGGGGGAGCTCACGCACGTGCGAAGCGATGGCGAGCGCGTGGTGGTCGAGAGCCGCATGGTCATGGAGCGACGCGACGACAGGGCGGCCCTCGTCTTCCAGACCGACCACAGCATTACCGAGCGCAAGCAAATGGAAGCGACGCTACGGCAACGCGCCGAGGAGCTCCTGGCGGCCGACCGGAACAAGGACGCCTTCCTGGCCATGCTGGCGCACGAGCTCCGCAATCCCCTGGCTCCCCTCAGCAATGCCGTGGAAATCATGAGGCAATCGGCGGTACCCCCCGCCACGCTCGACCGGGCTCGGGAGGTCATGAGCCACCAGATCCAGAGCCTGTCGCGGCTGGTCGACGATCTCCTCGACATCTCCCGGATAACGCAAGGACGGATCGCCCTTCACAAGGAGCCGGTCGACCTCCTGACGATCGTCGAGCGGGTCGTCGAGACGAGCCAGCACTACCTCGAGGCACGCAGCCAGACCCTCACCCTCTCCCTTCCTGCCGAGGCGATCTACCTGGAAGGCGACGTCTTCCGGCTGGAGCAGATCCTCGGCAACCTGCTCAACAACGCCTCGAAGTTCACGGCACAGGGCGGGCAGATCTGGCTCACCGTCGAAGGTGGGGCCGCCTCGCCAAACGCCGTGGTGATTCGAGTCCGGGACACCGGCATGGGAATCGCGCCGGACCACCTATCCCGGGTGTTCGACCTGTTCATGCAGGCGGATGCCTCGCCCACTCGAGCGACGAGCGGACTGGGGATCGGGCTGACGCTCGTGCGGCATCTCGTCGAGCTCCACGGGGGAAGCGTGGAGGCCCACAGTCCGGGCATTGGTCGAGGCAGCGAGTTCGTGGTCCGTCTACCCACGCTCGACGAACGACCCCGAGGGGCGGCTCGAGACACTCCGCGTGCATTGGCGGTTCAGGAATCCGTGCCTCACCGAATCCTGGTGACGGATGACAACGTCGAGGGAGCCGAGACCCTCGCCATCGTGCTTCGCCGAGCCGGCCACGAGGTGCAAGTCGCCCACAGCGGCGCCCGCACCCTCGAGATCGCCACCGAGTTTCAACCCCAGGTCGTCTTTCTGGATGTCGGCATGCCGGGGATGGACGGTTACGAGACGGCCCGGCAGCTTCGCGACTTGGCCGGGTTCGAGGACACGCTGCTGGTGGCCCTCACCGGGTACGGGAAAGAGTCGGACAGACAGCGCGCCTACGAAGCCGGGTTCGACGAATTCCTCGTCAAGCCGGCGCTGCCGGGCCTCGTCACTGCTCTCGCCAGCCAGACTCGCTCCCGCGACACCGGCCCCGGACAGTCTGCCGCAGATAGCTGAACTCCCCTCGCTCCGCCGCTCAATGCTGGGTATGCGACAGACAGGCCAGGCTCCTGGCCTGAGATTCAAGCGCCCGACAAACCACGGCTTGTTCTTGCCCTCGCTCTCGCTCCGGTACATACTTCCCGAGCCCTCGCTTCGGCCTCCTCAGGCTCGACCGTCAAGGCCATGGTGATCGGCTCGGCGTACATCTAGCGGAATAACCAGAGGGCATCACAATGACCGCCATGGTGTCTGAGTCAAAAATCCGTTGCCTCGAAAGTCGCAAGCTGCTTGCCGGTTCGCGCTACCGCGTTGCCTGCAGTCGTCGTCTCCTCAACCCGGCGTTTGCAGTCTCAGGTGGTTCCTCCGGCGACGACCTGTACAAGACCGTGCGTGATCGGCTTGCCCGCGGGGCGCTTTTTCCGGCACCTCAGAAGGTGTGGGCAGGACACGGGACCGGGCGGATTTGCATTGTCTGTGACGTGGCCATCACGGCCACCGAAGTCGAACACGAGCTTACCAATGGCCCGGCCACGGTGTGGACGCATTCGGCGTGTCACCAGATTTGGCAGCAGGAATCGACATCCTACGAACTGGCGAATGTGATGGATGGGACAGACTACCTTGCCGCTCTTCGCCAGATCGTGCGTGAGCGATTCGTGACGGGGACTCTGTTCGTGCTGCCGAACGACAAATCATGGCTCGGGTTGGGAGTGAGTGACATCTGTGCCGTATGCAACAAGCCGATCTTCGCCGCTGAGTCATCGCACGAAGTCACCGGACTACGACGGGCCCACGCGCATCTCGTGTGCTACCGAGCGTGGCTCGTTGAGTCGAGAGAGGAACGGGCTTCAGCAGAACTTCACGACGACTCGTAGCGCTTGGACACGCTAGCACTACGCGCTGGGGCCTGGCTGCCCGAGCTGGCCTTGGGACTCCTTGCACCACAGGCTGTGACAAATCAGATGCACAAACACGGAACCGTCTGACCCACCAACTTCGCACTCGACTCCGCCAATGATAATCGCGTCGCAGGCGGCGCATGTCTTCTTCCCGGTTGCAGGACCGGCCCAGCATTTGCTGTTGGGCAGAATGAACAGGCCGCCGCTCTTGATCTTGGCCCGGATGAGCATCCCCAGCTCATACGGCGGCCTGTACCCTCCGCGCTCATTGGTCGGAGGGTGTGCCTCGCCATCAGCGCTACCTGAGATTTCAAAGGCCGGATTCAGGAGACGACGACTGCGGGCGATGAGCAGGCGCGAGGCAACAAAGAGCCTCCGGTTTTCGAGGCAGCGGGCCCCTGACTCAGACACCACAATAGTCATAGTGGCCTCGGGCACGATTCGTCTGCATACGACAAGCCAGCCTCGATTAGTGCCTTGGAGGCTAGGACATGGCCCGTAACTTAGAGAGACCGGGTTGCTCTTTCCGGGAAGCCGTCGCCTTTCTTACACTCCTCGAGGCTGAGCATCCGCACGGGCGAACGGCTGGAGCCCGTCAAGAACCCCAGCCGCCGCTCTTCTTTGTTGGTTTATCGCGCAAGGCTGAGCGATACTCAGCGTTGGCTCCCATCACGCACTCGAAGCGACCGGGAGGGCTGGCTCATCACGAATCCGCTCGTGGCTCATTTCAACATCCTGTGTGAAGCCAATCGCAAGCTCGTGGTGGAAACGCACCACCGAATCGCACGCAGTCGTCGCCTCCTGAACCCGGCATGGGGAATCTCCGGGGCTTCTCGCGATGAACCTCGCTATCCTGCCAAGCCATCCACATTGCTTCACATCGAACGGTGGAGTGGTGATGGGGCCGATCCAGCAACGTCAGAGTACATTGTGAGCTTCGGCGGCTCCAGGGACGGGGTAGGAACAGTCCTTCTATCGAAACGGAGTGGTCTGCTCGCCCTGAGAGACTTTCTCGAGAGCCTTGGCGTCCCTTCCTCTGAAGTCGAGGCGGCGTGCCGGGTGCTGGCCGGAGAGCCGCGTCACGAGATTCCCGGTGTGAAGTTGACGCAAGCGACCTTGCGTGGATTGAGGTTGTAGCTCCTGCGCTAGACTCCGACGGAACCTCGAAACACTCGCGCCCGGCCAGTGCGGTGGAGGGACTGTCGGTGTGGTCGTCCCTCGGCCCGTCCACGCGCATTTCGTGCCTTTCCCTTCATGGCAACTCTCCTTTGACCGGATGAGTGTACTTCTGTGCTTCAGGCGTGTGAAGGCCACCGAAGAATGTGCCGGAAGAGAATCAAGAGCGTGACTGCGCCCGCCAGCGCCATTGCAAAGCGAAGAGAATGACCTGCCCCGTACCAGCCGAAGACCTGACCCACCAATCCGCCCAGCAGAGCGCCCACCGGTCCGAGAGCAATCGTCGTCGCAACTCGGAGAAACCTTGCGGTTATCGCGACTATGAGTCCGAAGATGATCCAGACGACCAAGCCCATTGATCCGTCCATCCACAGAAACCGATTCTGTCAGCGTTCGCACGTCTTATCCCCAGTTCCGATCCCCGCTGACCCGCAGCCTTGTGGGCCTGCCATTGCGATGGAGCAAGAGGCGTGCCGACAGAGATGAAGGGCCAGCAGAACGTCAGGCTGTCAGCTAAAAGCGGGGTCATGGTCGCAATCGATCCTCATAGTCGAGCAACCATCTTTGTCATGACGACGCGGTAAAGCTTACCGTCTCCGTAAAGTCTCATGCTGGGGCCGCTGCTCGAAACCAAATTGCGCTGAAAATGGTATGCTTCACCGCGGCTGATACGAAACATGCAACGAGCCGTAGGCAGTAGGTCGCGGGTTCAACTCCTGCCCCCGGCTTTACCCCACTCGGCGGTTCGGCGCGTTCCGAATTGCCCAGGAGCTCGCGTGAGCTTCGCGCAGGTCGGCTACGACGAGGCGATGCGTCGCGCGGGGGCGCTCGTCACCGTGCTGCGCGAGCGCGCGGCGGGCGACGAATCGCTCCGGCAGATGTCGAAGGACACGGAGAGCGATCTGCACCGCGCCGGGCTCTTCCGCTTCCACCAGCCGCGGCGCTGGGGCGGCATGGAGCTGCCCTTCGTGGCCCTCTTCGACATTCCCGCGGAGATCGGGCGGGGCTGCGCCTCCACCGCGTGGAACGTGGCCAACCTCGCCGTCCACCACTGGCTGCTCGCCCTCTACGATCCGCGCGCCCAGGACGAGGTGTGGAGCGAGAACCCCGATGCCCTCATCGCCTCCGGCATCGCCTACGCCCAGGGCCGGGGCACGCGCGTGGACGGCGGCTTCTCCATCAGCGGCTTCTGGAACTTCTCGAGCGGCGTCGACGCCTCCGGCTGGAACATGCTGGCTGTGATGGTGCGCGACGGCGATCGCGTCGTCGACCACCGCATGTGTCTGGTCCCGAAGAGCGACTACGAGATCGTGGACGACTGGCAGGTGGTCGGGATGAGGAGCACGGGGTCCAAGTCCGTGCGGGCCACGGATGTCTTCGTGCCCGAGCATCGCGCCCTCTGCATGTACCAGGCGCGCGGGGGGAGCGAGTTCCCCGGGGCGAGCGCCAATCCGGGCGCGCTCTATCGCGTGCCCATCGGCGCCATCAGCTCGCACTGCCTGGCCGCGGCCGGCGTGGGCAATGCCCAGGCCGCCCTCGAGCTGACCACGGAGGCGATCAAGGAGCGCAGCACGAGCTACACGGCGGCGCGCATGCGGGACTTCCAGGCCGTGCAGCTCCGCGTCGCCCGCGCGGGCGCGCAGATCGACGCCGCGCGCCTCATCTGCCGGGCCGACTGCCTCGAGGCCCAGGGCGTGGCCGAGCAAGGCCGGCTCATGACCATCGAGGACAAGCTGCGATGCCGGCGCAACGTCGCCTACGCCATGGAGCTCTGCACGGATGCGGTGGATTCCCTGCACGCTCTCGCGGGCGCCAACGGCATCTACGACCGTTATCCCATCCAGCGGCTGTTCCGGGACCAGCACGCGCTCGCCGCCCACATCGGCTTCAGCTGGGACGCGCAGGGCTCGCCCTGGGGTCTCGTCGCCCTTGGCGGCGAGTTCGTCAGTCCCACCCTCTGAGGGGAGACGCCCATGCGCCTGGCGGGAAAAGTCGCGCTGGTGACGGGAGCGCAGCAGGGTATCGGCAAGGCGATCGCTCTCGCCTATGGTCGCGAAGGGGCGAGCGTGGTGATCAACTACGTCGACGGCCGGGCCGCCGCGGACGAGATCGCGTCGAGGATCTCCGCCCTCGGACACAAGGCCGTGGTCGTCGCGGGCGATGTGTCCAAGGCCGCCGATGTGGCGCGTCTCATGGAGGCGGGGAGAACCCTCGGCGGCATCGATGTCCTCGTGAACAACGCCGGCATATTCCCGCGCGTTGATTTTCTCCAGATGACCGAGGCGCAGTGGGACGAGGTCCTCGACGTCAACCTGAAGGGCACCTTCCTCTGCACCCAGGCCGCGGCCAGGGAGATGGTGGAGCGCGGGCGAGGTGGAGCGGTGGTCAACCTCGCCTCGGGCGCGGCCTTTCGCAGCTCACCGCGCGGGGTGCACTACGTGGCAAGCAAGGCGGGGATCGTGGGCGTGACCCGCGCCGCCGCGCTCGAGCTGGCCTCCCACAAGATACGCGTGAACGCCATCGCTCCCGGGCTCACCGATACCGCGCAGCCGCGCTACGGGATGTCCGAGGAGGAGCTCCAGGCGGCCGGGCGCCAGGTGCCACTGGGGCGGATCGGCACGCCGGAAGACGTGGCGGAGCTCGCCGTCTTTCTCGCCTCCGAGGAATCGCGCCACATCACGGGGCAGACGATCCACGTCAACGGCGGACAGTACCTCTCCTGACACTCGTCAGCGACGGACAGTACCTCTCCTGACACTCGTCAGCGGAGAGGGACGGCGACTTCTCGTCCGCCCTGCCCCGCCGAGACATAGCCCGCGTAGAGCGCGGCCACGGTATCGCGCGCCACCTCGGCATCCGATTGCGGGCGCCGGCCGCTCGCGCAGCACTCCACGAAGTCCTGGATCTCCGCGTAGAAGCCCTGCTGCCATTCCTCGTCGGCGGCGGGATGGCTCCATCCCTCCTTGGTGCCGATCTTCTCCACGAGGTAGACGTCGCGGAACTGCTCCGCTTCCGGATTGTAGGTGTCGAGGAGGTTCACGGGATTGAGCCGGCAGGTCGTGCGGTGATTGTTGGCGAAGACCTCGAGCCAGTTGTGCACGCCCCCCAGGACCAGCTCGGTGGCGAACACGTCGGCCACCGTGCCGTCCTCGAAGGTGACGTGGAGCTGGCCGTAGTCCTCGACATCCTCGTAGTCCGTGCGGAGAAAGCCGCGATCGCGGTAGCCGGGCAGGCGCGTGATCTCGTGCACGCGGGCCGACACCGTGGCCGGCCGGATGGGACGCCCGCCGTGCGCGCGACCCTCCACCACCTTCAGGTAGAGGCAGGCGGTGAGGGGATGGCAGCCCTTGCCCACGAGCGAGCCGCCGCCCGCGTGGCGCCAGATGCCGTAGACGGGCGAGTGCGAGCCGCTGTGCGACTCGCCTCCGAGCATCCAGAGGATCTGCGCGCCCGTCTTCTCGACGATCTCGCGCTCCTTCTGGACGGCGGGGGCGTAGATCCAGTTCTCCGCGTAGGCGAGGACGACGCCCTTGCCCCGGGCCGCCTCCACCATGCGGTCGGCGCTCGCCAGCGCGTCCCGGAGGAGGGCGGAGGCGTCGCGGGGCGTCCCAAAGGCGCCCGTGAACGGCTTCTCGATGAAGACGTGCTTGCCCGCCGCGATCGCCTCGAGAGCGACCGGCTCGTGGGTGGCGGGAGGAGAGCACACATCGACGACATCGACGTGCGGGAGCATGGCGGCGAGATGGGGGTAGGCCTCGGCACCGGTCTCGGACGCGAAGGCCTTGCGTCGCTCCTCCGTGGGAGAGGTCACGCCGGCCAGCCGCACATCGACGCCGTACGCGCGGCGATAGGCGAGCAGATGCAGATGGGCGGCGAAGCGCGAGCCCACGATGCCGATCCGAAGCGTGCCCATGGCCGGCCGATTCTACGCCGTCGCGCGACGGCCGGCCACAACGAATCGGCGGCATAACGTGGGGGTTGGACTACCATAGGAGGCGAGACACATCGATCGAGCTCGCCGCGTCACCGGAGGGAACGAGGGTGGCATCGTCATGAAAGCGCTCATCACGGGCATCACCGGCCAGGACGGCTCGTATCTCGCCGAGTTCCTCCTCGGCAAAGGCTACGAGGTCCACGGCATCATCCGCCGCGCCTCCACCTTCAATACCCAGCGCATCGACCATCTCTACAAGGATCCCCACATCAATGGGGTCAGGCTCTTCCTGCACTACGGCGACATCAGCGATTCGACCAACCTGATCAAGCTCCTGTACCGGGTGCGGCCCGACGAGGTCTACAACCTCGCCGCCCAGAGCCACGTCCGCGTGAGCTTCGACATCCCCGAGTACACGGGCGACGTGACGGCCCTGGGCGCCGTGCGCATCCTGGAGGCCATCCACGAGACCGGGCTGACCGCGAAGTTCTACCAGGCGAGCAGCTCCGAGATGTACGGCAAGGTGCGGGAGATGCCCCAGCGCGAGACAACGCCCTTCTATCCGAGAAGCCCCTACGCGGCCGCCAAAGCGTATGCCTACTGGATGACCGTCAACTATCGCGAGAGCTACGGCCTGTTCGCCTGCAACGGGATCCTGTTCAACCACGAGTCCCCCCGGCGCGGGGAGACCTTCGTGACGCGGAAGATCACTCGGGCCGCCGCCATGATCAAGGCCGGGCTCCAGGACAAGCTCTACCTCGGCAACATCGACGCGCGACGCGACTGGGGCTACGCCAAGGAGTACGTGGAGGCCATGTGGCTCATGCTCCAGCAGGACACGCCCGACGACTACGTGATCGCCACCGGGGAAACCCACTCCGTGCGGGAATTCCTGGACGAGGCCTTCTCCTGTGTCGGCCTGGACTGGGAAGAGCATGTGGAGATCGATCCCATGTACTACCGGCCCGCGGAGGTCGACCTGCTCGTCGGCGACGGGAGCAAGGCCAAGGCGACCTTCGGTTGGGAGCCGACCACGCGCTTCAAGGGCCTCGTGCGCCTGATGGTCGACTCCGACCAGACCACCCTGGGCAGACCTGCCGCGAGATGACGGCTCGGCCCTCCGGCTCGGGGGAGGCCCGAGCGTATCCCCGGATCTCGGTGGTCACCCCATCGTTCAACCAGGGTCCGTTCCTCGAGCGAACGATCCGCTCCGTGCTCGACGAGCACTACCCCGGCCTCGAGTACATCGTCATCGACGGCGGCAGCACCGACGGGAGCGTGGAGATCATCAAGCGATACGAACGTCACCTCGCGTATTGGGTGAGCGAGCCCGACGCCGGGCAGAGCAACGCCATCAACAAGGGCTTGAATCGCGCGACGGGGACGATCCTGACCTGGCTCAACTCCGACGACTACTACACGCCGGGGGCGCTGGAGATCGTCGCTACCGCGGCCCTGGCGCATCCCGAAGCCGGCGCCTACGTCGGGGCGGGGGACATTGTCGACGCATCCGGTGCGGTCATCCACCATCACGTCCCATCATCCGTTATCTCGCTGGAGACCATGTACCAGTGGATACGTGGCGAGTTCTTCATGCAGCCCTCGTGCTTCTTTCGCGATACGGCGTGGCGCGCCGTCGCGCCCATTGACGAAAGCATCCACATTGCCTTCGATCTTGACCTGTGGATGCGCATGGCCAAGGCTGGGCAGACCTTCGTCACCATTGACCGGCTCCTGTCCAAGTCGCTGGCGCATCCGGGGGCGAAGACCACCGCCTACACGAATCTGTCGATCGTCGATGTCGCCGTCGTGGCCATCCGCCACGGTGGGGAACGCGTGGTCCGGCAGCACCTCGACGACATGGCCATCCGGCTTTCCTGGTCCGAGCCCAATCTCGAGAAGATCCTGAACAACCCCGTGCTCCGGTGGCTCGAGCCGCTCATCAGCCTCTTCGTGAAGCCGGCCATTCGCCGTCGTGATACCGTTCCTCCCTGGCTTCGACGCTGAGCGCCGCGCCCTATCCCTGACGCGCGAATTCAGATAAGCTTGGGTCCATGAATCCCGCCGAGACGATCCGCGGCCGAGCCGTCGTCGTACAGCCGGGAGAGGGGCCGTCGTACTGGCAGCCCGTGCCCGCCAACGGTCATGCCGACCCCGTGCTCTTTCCGGGCCGCACCGGCTTCGACGGGGTCTCCATGGGCTTTCAAACGGTGGCACCGGGCGGGCGCATCCGCGAGCACTCTCACGGCGAGCAGGTGGAGCTGCAGATCTGCTTCCGCGGGCGGGGGCGCGTGATCGTGGACGGCGTCTCTCATCCGCTCGCGCCGGGGACGGCGTGCTTCCTGGGTTACGACGTCAAGCACGAGATCGTCAACGAATCAGAAGACGAGCTCGTGATGCTCTGGATGGTGACGCCGCCGGGCCTCGAGAAGTTCTTCGAGGCCATCGGGCGGACGCGCGAGCCGGGGGCGCCCGCTCCCGCGCCCTTCGAGCGGCCGCAGGACGTCGTGGCCATCGAGCGCGCGCTAGGCATGAACGACACCGCGCGCTGACGCGCCGTGCCCACCGTCTCCCTGGGCGACGGCGACCTCTACTACGAGGAGCGCGGCGAGGGCCCCCCGCTCCTCCTCGTGCCCGGCCTCTCCGGCCTCGGCTCTTTCTGGGCCTCCCAGGTCGAGGCCTTCTCCCGCGACTTTCGCGTCGTCGTTCATGATCACCGCGGCACCGGCCGCAGCAGCCACTCGCGCATCGAGTATTCCGTCGAGCAGATGGCCGCCGACGTCCTCACCCTCATGGATCGCCTCGGCATCGCGCGCGCGCATTTCGCCGGCCACTCCACGGGAGGCGCCATCGGGCAGGTGCTCGCGCAGGATCAGCCGGAGCGGATCGCGAGCCTCGTCCTGTCCGCGACGTGGGCGGGGCAGGATGCCTTCTTCCGTCGCTGCTTCGAGGTCCGCAAGCAGGTCCTCCTGCAGTCGGGCGTGGAGAGCTATCTCCGGGCCTCGGTGCCCTTCCTCGCTCCGGGCTGGTGGGTGAGCGCCAATGACGCCGCCCTGGAGGCGCAGCACAGAGCGCAGGTCGCCGCCTCGCCGCCCGTGGAGATCCTCGCGAGCCGGATCGACGCCATCGTGCGCTTCGACCGCCGCGCGCGTCTGGGCGAGATCGCCGCGCCGGCGCTGGTCGTGGTCGCCGCCGACGACATGCTCACCCCTCGCTTCTACTCGGAGGAGCTGGCCAGCGCCATTCCCGACGCCAAGCTCCATGTCCTCTCCGGGGGCGGTCATTTCGCCCCCGTCATCGTCCCGGACGAGTACAACGCCGCGGTGGGAGCTTTCCTGGCCGGCCACCGCCATCTCTAGGGCGTGCGTGATCTCTACCGTCCGGCCGGGCTTTTCGTGTAGGCTCGGGAGCAGGGTGGTGAGGTGAATTCGACGGGAGACCGGAGGGCGGCATGATACGTCGACGGCTATGGTCGGTGGCGATAGTCCTGGTCGGGCTCTGCGCGACGCCCGTCTGGGCAGACTACGGTGGCGTTGATGCGCTCGAGCAGCCATTCGAAGCGAGGGTGACCGTCGAAGTACATCCGCTCAACGCGGATGTGTGGATCGATGGCGCTTACCTCGGAGGCTCCCGGGAGCTGACGAACCTCGAGGTGACCGTCTTGCGAGGACAGCGTCTCCTCACGATAGCCGCGCCGGGCTACAAGTCACGGTTCATCGTCGTCGATGCCACGACCGCGCGAACCAGCCGAGTGACGGTGGATCTCATCCCCGACCGCAAGCGCTGAGTCGGGTGCCTCGCGCGCTGGCCGCGCGGCCGCCACCGCGTCCGGTCAGCGCGCGAGGGCCTTTCGCATACGCTCGAGCCCGTCGGTCAGCATGGCGCGCGGGCAGCCGAAATTCAGCCTGACGAAGCCCTTCCCTCCACGTCCGAAGGTGGTGCCGTCGTTGAACCCCACGCGAGCCCGCTCGAGGAAGAACGTGTACGGATCGTCGCCGGGAATGTCCGCGCCCCGGCAGTCCAGCCAGGCGAGATAGGTCCCTTCCGGCACGCCCACCTCCACACCGGGGAGGCGCGTGCGGACGTACTGCACGAGGTAGTCGCGGTTGGCTTCGAGGTAGCGCAGGAGCTCGTCGAGCCACGGCTGCCCGTCGCGGTAGGCGGCGAGCATGGCCGTGTAGCCGAGGATATTGGCCGATTGCACGAGGTCCAGCCGGGACGCGATGAACTTCTCCCTGAGCGCCTGGTTGGGAATGACGGCGACGGCGCACCTGAGGCCGGCAAGGTTAAAGGTCTTGCTCGGCGCCATGAGGGTGATGGTCCGCGCCTCGATGTCCGGGTGAAGCGAGGCGATGGACACGTGCTGGTGTCCCGAATAGACCAGATCGCCGTGGATCTCGTCGGCACAGATCAGGAGGCCGCGCCGGAGACAGATCTCGGCCATGCGACCGAGCTCTTCGCGCGTGTACACCCGTCCCACGGGGTTGTGGGGGTTGCAGAGCACGAACATGCGCGTGCGGGGGGTGATGGCCCGCTCGAACGCGTCCCAGTCCACCGTGTAGCGACCATCGCCTCCTCGGGTGAGATCCATGGCGTCGCGGGTCAGCCCCACATTGTCGGGCAGGCGCAGGATGGGCGGGTACACGGGCAATTGCTGGAGCAGCCCGTCGCCAGGCGAGGAGAAGGCGCGACAGGCGACGTTGAAGCCGGGGATCACGCCCGGCAAGAGCACGAGGGTCTCCGGCTCGACCTTCCAGCCCTGGCGCTTGAGGAGCCGCTCGCACATGACCTCGTGGAATTCGGGCTGCTCGATGCCGTAGCCGAAGACGCCGTGCTCCACACGCTCGCGGAGGGCCCGGGTCACCGGCTCCGGAGAGGGGAAGTCCATGTCGGCGACCCAGAGCGGCAGGACATCGGGCGGGAACTTGTGCCACTTCGAGCTCTCGGTGCGTCGGCGGTCGATCTGACGGTCGAAGTCGTACGCCATGGCTCTGAAGAATAGACGAGGCCAGGAACGCGGGCAAGCTCGTGGTGCTTGACTCAAGCTCGAAACATGGGCATAAGAGTGGTTGCCGCAGCGCGGCAGGCACTCAAATTCCAGATGATCGAGGAGATCTGCTCATGATTGGAGTTCGCACCCGGCGCGGGAAGGCCCTCTTCTGGCTGCCCGCGCTTCTTATCCTGATCCTGGTCGCGGGCCTGATCGGCCCCATGCTCGCCGAGGCCCAGGCCCAGACGCCGCCTTCCACGCCGGCGGGCGCTCAGCACCAGGGTGGCGGGGAGGCCAACCTCAAGATCCCGGATCTCGCCCTGGTCAGCTTCGGGGGGATGAGCGGCCGTGTCCTGCTCCAGTGGGGCCTGCTCGTGTGTCTGCTCGGCTTCGGGTTCGGGCTCGTGATCTACCAGCAGCTCAAGAACCTGCCCGTGCACCAGAGCATGCGGGAAATCTCCGAGCTGATCTACGAGACGTGCAAGACCTACCTGGTCACCCAGGGAAAGTTCCTGCTCGTCCTGTGGATCTTCATCGCGGTGATCGTCACGTTCTACTTCGGCGTGCTCCAGCACTTCACGAGCCAGCAGGTCGCCATCATCCTGTTCTTCAGCCTGGTGGGCATCGGGGGGAGCTACGGCGTGGCCTGGTTCGGCATGCGCATCAACACGTTCGCGAACTCGCGCACCGCCTTCGCCAGCCTCCGCGGGCTCGCCTTTCCCGTGTACTCCATCCCCCTGCGCGCGGGCATGAGCGTGGGCATGCTCCTCATCAGCGTGGAGCTCCTCATCATGCTCCTGATCCTGCTGTACGTCCCGCGCGAGTACGCGGGCGCGTGCTTCATCGGCTTCGCCATCGGCGAATCGCTGGGAGCCTCCGCCCTCCGCATCGCGGGCGGCATCTTCACCAAGATCGCCGACATCGGCTCGGACCTCATGAAGATCGTCTTCAACATCAAGGAGGACGACGCGCGCAACCCCGGGGTCATCGCCGACTGCACGGGCGACAACGCGGGCGACTCCGTGGGCCCCAGCGCCGACGGGTTCGAGACGTACGGCGTGACGGGGGTGGCCCTCATCTCCTTCATCGTGCTCGCCGTCGCGCAGGAGGTCGTCCAGGTCCAGCTCCTCGTGTGGATCTTCGTGATGCGCGTCATGATGATCGTGGCGAGCGGCGCCTCCTACTTCATCAACGACGCGTGGGCCCGCGGGCGCTATGGGCAGGCGACGCGGATGAACTTCGAGCGGCCCCTCACCAGCCTCGTGTGGATCACCTCGATCGTGTCGGTGGTGCTGACGTATCTCGTCTCGTGGTGGCTGATCCCCGGCCTGGGCGACGGCTCGCTCTGGTGGAAGCTCGCCACCGTCATCACCTGCGGCACCCTCGCGGGCGCCATCATTCCCGAGTTCGTCAAGGTCTTCACCTCCACGGAGTCCGCGCACGTCCGCGAGGTGGTCACCTCCGCGCGAGAGGGCGGAGCTTCGCTCGACATCCTGTCGGGCCTCGTGGCGGGCAACTTCAGCGCGTACTGGCTCGGCATGGTGATCGTGGGGCTCATGGGCTCGGCCTATCTGGTGAGCCGGTCGGGCATGGGCGACCTCATGATCGCTCCTGCCGTCTTCGCCTTCGGCCTCGTGGCCTTCGGCTTCCTCGGCATGGGCCCCGTGACGATCGCCGTGGACTCCTATGGCCCCGTGACGGACAACGCGCAGTCCGTCTTCGAGCTCTCGGTGATCGAGCAGATTCCCGGGATCAAGGCCGAGCTTCGCAAGGACCACGGGTTCGACGTCAACTTCGAGTCGGCCAAGCACATGCTCGAGGAAAACGACGGCGCGGGCAATACCTTCAAGGCCACCGCCAAGCCCGTGCTGATCGGCACGGCCGTGGTCGGGGCCACCACCATGATCTTCTCCATCATCATGGTGCTGACGCACGGGCTGACCCAGAACCTCGACAAGCTCTCCCTCCTCCACCCGCCCTTCCTCCTCGGCCTGATCACGGGCGGGGCGATGATCTACTGGTTCACGGGCGCCTCGACCCAGGCGGTGAGCACGGGCGCCTACCGGGCCGTGGAGTTCATCAAGGCCAACATCAAGCTCGAGGGCGTGACCAAGGCCTCGGTCGCCGACAGCAAGAAGGTGGTGGAGATCTGCACGCAGTACGCCCAGAAGGGCATGTTCAACATCTTCCTGGCCGTGTTCTTCGCCACCCTCGCCTTCGCGTTCCTCGAGCCGTACTTCTTCATCGGGTACCTGATCTCGATCGCGCTCTTCGGTCTCTACCAGGCCGTCTTCATGGCCAATGCCGGCGGGGCCTGGGACAATGCCAAGAAGGTGGTGGAGGTCGACCTCAAGGAGAAGGGCACCCCGCTGCACGCGGCGGTGGTGGTGGGTGACACGGTCGGTGACCCCTTCAAGGACACGTCCTCGGTCGCCATGAACCCCGTCATCAAGTTCACCACGCTCTTCGGCCTCCTCGCCGTCGAGCTGGCCGTGACCCTCACGGCGGACCAGGGCGCTTTGCTGAGCCGCAGCCTCGCCGCCGTGTTCTTCGTCATCTCCGTGGTCTTCGTGTGGCGCTCGTTCTACTCCATGCGCATCAAGGTCGGAGCCGCGTAGAGCGGCCGCCGCGTGGGCATCGTCGAGCGGTTCGCGGACGCCTTCAACCGGCGCGACGTCGAGGGGCTCCTCGGCTGCTTCACCGCCTCGGGCAGCTATCACGACCTCTTCTTCGGTCCGCACGCCGGGCACCCCGCCCTCCGGGAGATGTTCGAGCGCATGTTCCGGGAGGGCCGCGACTACCAGTGGCGGATGGACACCATCGTGACGGAAGCGCAGCGCGCAGCGGCGGAGTGGACGTTCGGCTATACGGTCAGCGCCGCCGTGCCGCGCAGCGAGGGCCGACGCATCCGCTTCCGCGGCATGAGCCTCTTCGAGCTCGAAGAGGGCCGGATCGCCGCGTACCGCGAGTATGCCGACACGGGGGTGGCCTTGCTGCAGCTCGGCTTCAAGCCCGAGGCCCTCGCCAAGGTCCTGTCCAAGCGACTGCCCGCCGACTGACCTTCCCGGCGCGCGTGCCCGTCCTCTCCGTCCTCGACCAGTCGCCCATCCGGAGCGGCGGCACCGCGGCCGATGCAGTGGCCGAGACGATCGAGCTGGCCCGGGCCTGCGAGCGCTGGGGCTACCACCGTTACTGGCTGGCTGAGCACCACTCGAGCCGCGGGCTGGCCGGCTCCACTCCCGAGATCCTGATCGGCCAGGTCGCGGCGCGCACGAGCCGGATGCGCGTGGGCGCGGGCGGGGTCATGCTGAGCCACTACAGCGCTCTCAAGGTCGCCGAGAACTTCCGCATGCTCGAGACCCTGTACCCTGGTCGCATCGACCTCGGGATCGGTCGGGCGCCGGGCAGCGATCCGCGCACCGCGCGCGCCCTCGCGCACGGTCCGGGCGCGCTCGGCGTCGAGCACTTTCCCGAGCAGATCGCCGATCTCATCGGGTACGTCCACGGCGAGTTGCCCCAGGGCCATCCGTTCCGCGGCGTCCGGGCCATGCCCGAGGGGCCGACCATGCCCGAGGTATGGCTCCTGGGTTCGAGCGGCGAAAGCGCCGCGTTGGCCGCCCATTTCGGCACGGCCTTCTCCTTCGCCCACTTCATCTCGAGCGAGGGCGGGGTGGAGGTCACGCGCGCGTACCTGGCGGAATTCCGGCCCTCGCCCATGCTCGCATCCCCGAGGGCGAGCGCCGCCGTTTTTGCGCTCGTCGCCGACACGGAGGCCGAGGCTCTCCGCCTCGCCCGCAGCCGCGACCTCTGGATCCTGCGGCTCTACACGGGACGCCCCGGCGCCTTCCCCTCGATCGAGGAGGCCGAAGCCTATCCGTACACGGAACAGGATCTGGGCATCATCCGCCATGCCCGCCGCCGGACCATCGCGGGCGCCCCGGAGCAGGTGCGGGAGCGCCTGAGCACGCTCGCGGCCGAATATGGCGTCGACGAGCTCGTCATCGTCACCATCGCCCACGAGTTCAAGGCGCGGCTGCGCTCCTATCAGCTTCTCGCCGAGGTCTTCGGCCTGAGCCCGGTGTCCGGGCTCGACGGTGATAGGATGGCGACGCCATGACCGAAGCATCCGCGCTGCCGCCGGCCCTCGATCCCGCCGACGTCGACGGGGTGATCCAGGCCGTGCGCTTCGAGCTCTATCGCGAGAACATCTACGGCGGGCTCGAGATGCTCGAGGCCGCGCAGGCCCGCCGCTCCGACCCCCGCTACGCGGAGCTGTCCGCGCGCATCCGCTCGTGGCTGGGCCACCTCGCAAGCCGCGAGGCCTACATCGCCGCCCAGGAGGAGCAGTACAAGGGCCTCCGGTGGAAGATGGGGCTCAAGCTCATCGAGAAGCGCCTGCGCATGCTCACGGGGAAAAAGACGCGGAAGATGGTCGAGCGCCGCGGGCGCGACCCGGAGTTCCAGGAGCTCGAGCGCGCGGTGGAGGCGGTCAAGCCGAAGCGCGTGCTGGACGCGGGCTGCGGCGAGGGCGGGGTCGCCATGGCGCTGGCCGCGCGGCACCCCGACCTCTCCGTGGACGGCGTGGAGGTCTCCGCCACCAACGTCCGGATCGCCCGCCAGCTCAACCGCTGGAAGACCGTCACCATCCGCCAGGGTCTCGCCGAAGAAGTGCACGAGCACTTCGAGGCCGGCCGATTCGACCTCGCCTACTCCTTCGCCGTTCTCGAGCACGTGCGCGACGTGGACGCGACCATCCGCTCGATCATGACCGTGCTCAGGCCGGGCGGCCGCTTCTGCTTCGTGGTCCCCATGCACGAGTTCCGCGCGCGCGGACCCATCCCGGACTACCAGCCCGTGCACGGCTACGCCGATCACTGCCGTGTTTTCAGCGAGACCGAGCTGCGGCGCCGCTTCGGCAACGAGCCCGGCTTCCATCTCGCCAAGATCCCTGGGGCATGGAAGCACGGCGAGATCCCCGCCTGCTTCGAGCCCGTGGAGTTTGGCTCGTTCTTCGTCTCCTTCGCCAAGCCCTAAGCAGGCGGCTGAAAAAGGCCCATCTGCTTCGTTGGCGAGGGCGGCGGCACCCGCTCAACGTACGTGGCAGTTCGAGCTGAGAGGCGCAGCCACGAGGCGAGGGCTGAGTAAGAACTACGCCTCGGGCTGCCGCCGCCCTCGCCGCCTCGCATCTGGACCTTTTTGAGCCGCCTGCGGCGCTTGCGCGCCAAATGCGACGGCATAGGTGGTGCCAGTTTTCGTCGGCACTGCGCCGGAGATAGTCTGCGCCGACGACGGGAAGGGCTGGATGGCCGTGTGATTTCAGGCGCTTGGAGGCTGGCACAGATGTTGTAGCCCTCTGGTGCGTGATGCTCGATCACGCACGGTCAGCCGAGGGAGCGGAGATCTCGCCCGACACGCCCGCTGCCCCACAGTGGGAGATGTGGTTCGGACGCAGGATCTCGCTCGTGATGATGCTGACCGTGCTCGTGCCTCTGCTCATCCTGGCCTACGGCCTGTACGAGCGCGTGACCACCTGGCTCGGCACCGATCCGCTTCTGGGCCGCGACCCCCTGTGGACCCATGCCCTGCTGGGTTTCACGGGCCTCCTGATGGCCGCAGGCGGCCTCGTGGTCAGGGACCTCGCCTCGACCGTGCGGCGCACCGCCGAGACGGTGGCGGCCACGAGCAAGATCGAGGCGAGCGTGGTCGCCAAGACCGACCAGATCGGCGCCCTCATGGGCTCCTTCTCCCGCATGCTCGAGACGATCGAGGTCCAGGCGGGGGAGATCAACCAGTTCGCCACGCGGCTCGACGTCGCCTACAAGGAGCTCGAGTCCACCAACGCCCGGCTCAAGGAAGTCTCCTTCAAGGACGAGGTGACGCGGCTCTACAATCGCCGGTTCTTCTCCATCCGACTCGAAGAGGAAGTGTCCCGCTACCGGCGCTTCAACCATCCCGTGTCCGTGGTGCTGCTCGACCTCGACGGGTTCAAGGACGTCAACGACGAGCTCGGCCACGTGGTGGGCGACGAGACGCTGCGCGGAGTGGCCGAGCTCCTCCTGAAGCATTCGCGCGGGATCAACGTGGTCTGCCGCTACGGAGGGGACGAGTTCGCGATCCTCCTCGTGGAGACGCCGAAGGCGGGCGCCCAGATCTACGCGGATCGGATCCGCCACGTGCTGGCGAGCCACGAGTTCCCGCACGGGCGCCGGGTCAGCGCGAGCTTCGGCATCGCCTGCCTCCCGGAGGACGTGGCGGCCGCCGCCGAGGATCTGATCCGCGCCGCGGACGAGGCCCTGTACGCGGCGAAGCGCGGCGGCAAGAACCGCGTGTCCACCCACGACGAGAGCGAGGGATCGCTGTCCATGCGGAGCGCTCCCGCCGCGGCGGCTCTTCCGGGCCCGGGGGAAGGCCTGGGCCGCCTCGAGCGCCTCGTCGGCGCCTCCGACACGGTCCCGGCCGATGCCGGTGTCCTTGTCCTGAAGCGGGAAGGCGACGTCCGGACGGCCCTCGAGGGACTCGACGGCGACGCGTACGACCTCATCATGCGACCGGCATCCTACTCAGCCCTCGTCTCGTCGCCCGATGCGGGCGTCTTGGCTCGAACTGCGGCCCCCAACGGCGCCGTGGTCGACCCCGCGTCACTGTGGCGCGGCGGCGACGTGCGCTTGCTCCCCGCCGCCTCCCCGTCACCGCCGCCCGCGCTGTCCCCGGCCGATGCCCTTGCCCTCGCGGCGCTCCGGGATATGCTCCAGGCGCGCGACCCCGGCACGGGCGCCCACTCGGAGCGCGTGCGTATCTACGCCCTTGCCCTCGCGGAGGCTCACGGCGTGCCGAAGAGCCAGCTCCCCGACGTCGAGCACGGCGTCATGCTCCACGACATCGGCAAGATCGCCGTTCCCGACGGCATCCTCCTCAAGCCGGGGCCGCTGTCCC
>WNGP01002020.1_pt1 | contig 22895 bp, 22 predicted proteins | sample 5407671 | NCBI WGS metagenome assembly WNGP01 (sample SAMN13153381, study PRJNA577476) | soil metagenome | isolation source: 40 cm soil or saprolite under Garry oak tree replicate 2 | place: USA:California | collected 2016-06-15
GGATGAGCATCCTGGTCGGATGCTCACTTCATTTTGATCCTGAAGGAGCCGTCGGCGGCTTTATCGCGGTGGGCCATGTGGCAATTCCCGCAGCTGGCTTGAGCCGTTTTGAGCGCTGCAGCCGCTTCATCGAACTTGCCCTGAGAGATCAGCACATCGACCTGGGCAAGGCCGTAGGTAGCGTCGAGAGCGAATCTCACACCGTCATTTGTGTTTCTGGACTGCCAATAGGCCATGACCATGGCCAAGTTTTCCTGGAGCTTGCGGACGCCGGCGTGGGCCGCGGCGCCGTCTTTGGCAGTGAGATTCTTAGTGAGATCGGCCACCGTGGCGGCATTGGATTTCATCCAGCCCTGATATTCGGCGAAATCGGTCTTGTCGGCCTGCGCCCACACCACGGCCGCCGCCAAGAGCGTGCATACTGCCAAACCTAGGGCAAGCTTCATTGCGTACTCCTTTGGGGCCGGTTTTCCGGCCTTATTTTCCGCGCATCATACAATTCCCGGGCTCTGGATACAACGGATTGGCAAGCTAAATTGCGTGTTTCAATCGAGCCCAGTAATAGTCCAGCCATCCGAGCAATCGTCTCCAGTAAGAGAAGACAGGGGTGCGCCGGATCTGCTCCACTTTGCTGAAGTTCTTCGGCACTTCGAACAGGGAATCATCAAGCGGTCGCGTGGACAGTTCCGTCACTTGCATTTCGTTAGTAGGCTCGTCTTTTTTCTGCGTAGATGCATCGGCCGGGGAGCTGATCAGACGGTGAACTTGCTTTGTCATGAGCGCAAAACCCGTCTCAGGTTTTCCGACGTTCTTGAAAGTGGGAACTGGAATCTGAGGCGGTTCTCCTGGTTTCCGGGTTCCTCCAACTAATAAGAAACCGGAGGCACCGGAAGATGGCTTCACACAGGAAACCGAAGTATCCAGGTCGATATACCAGCCATCCGTTACGGTTTCTTGCGGTATTTGGCTCGATTCGACAAGCGGAATCTGCTTGACGGTAGTGATCACATGCCGGGCCATATAGCCGAACATCTGCTTGCGTTCGCCGGTATCCTCGGTAGTGGTTTCGATAAGTAGCGTTGGTTGGGGCGGCACGATCGGTTTGGGTTGCTGCGCCGCTAGAGCTTCCAATTGTTCTCTCGGCTTCGGTATGGGCATGGACATATACTCACGCGCGTCCAAGTTCAGCACGAACATTTGATCCAGATCACAGCGCGTAATGGTCACGACAGGGGGACCGGGAACATATACAAAAGGTCCTCCGCGGCGCAATAGTTGCGGGACTTGCCGGCGTTCCTCGATCCGTTTTCGGTCGTTTTGAAGATAGATGAGGGTTTCTCCGCGGAGGGCAGAGCTATTGCGAATCGTTATTTTGAGACCCGGTTTTGATGGGACTATGGACATCAGGATGGTCCATAGCACGAATAAGTTCTTCGATGGCATTCGGCTCACCCTACGCTTCACCGGGCGACGAAGTCAACGCCGGCCGGCTCGTCTTCTGCGACACTGAGGCGCGCGGCGGCGCCGGGCGCGCGGGCTACAAGGGCCGGCGAATCCCGTGTATTCTTGACGGCTTATGGGCAAACGGCCGAAACCGATCATACTGACTGTGCTCGATGGGTGGGGCTATCGGGCCGAGACCAAGGGCAACGCCATCGCCCTGGCGCACAAGCCGAATTACGACCAGCTGCTGGCGCAGTTTCCGAACACCCTGATTCACACCTCGGGGCCGTCGGTCGGGCTGCCGGAAGGGCAGATGGGCAATAGCGAAGTAGGACACCTGAATATCGGGGCCGGCCGCATCGTGCTGATGGATATCACGCGCATCGATGAGGCGTTCCGCACGGGCGCGCTTTTTCGCAACGAGCTTCTGCTCGGCGCGATGAAGCGCGGGCGCGAGCGGCAATTGCACTTGCTCGGCCTGCTGAGCGACGGCGGGGTGCATTCACACATCGATCATCTTTTTGCGCTGCTGCGGATGGCGCAGCAGAACAAAGTCGAGCGCGTTTTCGTGCATTGCTTCCTGGACGGGCGCGATACGCCGCCGCACAGCGGCATCGATTACCTGCGGAAATTGCAGCAAAAAATGAGGGAGCTGAGCGTGGGGCGCATCGCGTCGCTCACGGGCCGCTACTACGCCATGGATCGCGATAACCGATGGGAGCGCATCGAGCGCGCCTATCGCGCGGCCGTGCATGGGGAAGCCGAGCGGCGCTCGGCCGATCCCATCGAGGCGGTGCGCAAGAGCTACGAACAGGGCGTGACGGATGAATTCGTCGAGCCGGTGGTGATGACGGCGGGCAGCGAGCCGGGCGCGACGGGCGTCGCGCCTATTCGCGACGACGATGCCGTGATCTTTTTCAATTTTCGCGCGGACCGCGCGCGGCAGATGACCCGGGCCATTGTGGAACCGGGGTTCGATAAATTCGCCGATGCGGCACGGCCGAAAGATCTTTTCTTCGTGGCCATGACGCAATATGACAAGACATTCTCATGGCTCAAATATCTTTTTGGGCCGGAAAAACTCGAGCACATCCTGGCGCAAGTGTTCGCGGAGATGAACTTTCGCAATCTGCGCGTGGCGGAGACGGAGAAGTACGCGCATGTGACGTATTTTTTTAACGGCGGCGTGGAGAAGCCTTTTGGCGGCGAGGAGCGCATCCTGGTGCCGTCGCCGAAAGTGCCGACGTATGATCTGAAGCCGGAAATGTCCGCCGAGGGCATCGCCGATAACGTCGTTCAGGCCATCGAGAAAGGCGCATTCGACGCGGTGATCATGAATTTTGCCAATGCCGATATGGTCGGCCATTCGGGAAAGCTGGAAGCGGCGATACGCGCCGTGGAAGCGGTGGACGCGTGTCTGGGGAGGATTTTTCAGGCGCTGCGTCCCCGCGGCGGCGCCTGGATCATCACCGCGGACCACGGCAATGCCGAAACGATGATTGATCCGGTGACGGGCGGTCCGCACACTTATCACACCACGAATCCGGTGCCGTTTATTCTCCTGCACGAGGATGGGCCCGCGCGGCTGAAGTCAGGCGGCGCGCTGCGAGACATTGCGCCGACGATGCTGGGGGTTTGGGGCGTTCCGAAGCCAAAGGAGATGACGGGGAGCGATTTGAGGATTGCGTCGAAATGAGCGCCCTGAAAGAGCCGGAAAGCGAAAAGCAGATCCCCCGCAAAAGCGTCCGGGGCGCGAAAAGCGCGCCTCGGGCAAAAGACGCCTTCGGGATGACGGCACATGCGAAGAGGGATTCTTCGCTTCGTGGCCGCGCGCCGGGAAAGGCCCGACGAAGAAGGGCGCGGCCACTTCACTCAGAATGACATCCGCAAAATTTCGAATTGATCGAACACGCTGTACATTGAAATGTCCGAGCGAGCATGAATCCCCCAAAACCGGCTGAGACCAAGCTCGTCATCTCTTCTTATCACCGGTTCACGCTGTGGCGCTCGCCGCCGGAAATGGCCGCTGCGGTGCGCCAGAGGTGGCCGGAGATGCGCGTGCTCGATCTGCCGCATTATGACCGGATCACGCCCGAGCTTCCCGACACGGATATTTTCGTAGGCTTGCTGCTGCGGCCGGAGCAATTGCGCGAAGCGACGCGGCTGAAGTGGGTGCACACGACGTCCGCCGGCGTGGGTCAATTGATGTATCCGGAATTTCGCAGCTCGGGGATTATTCTCACGAACGCCAGCGGCGTACACGCGCCGGCCATGGCCGAGCATATTGCCGGAATGGTCGTGGCCATGGCGCGCGATTTTCCGGGGGCCATGCGCTTTCAGGCGCAGAAGAAATGGGCGCAGCAGGAAATTTGGGATGGCCCGGCGCGGCCGCGGGAACTGAGCGGCAGCGTGGCTTTGGTGGTGGGCTTCGGCGCCGTGGGGCGAGCCGTGGCCGAGCGGCTGGGCGGCTTCGGAATGCGGATCTGGGCGGTAACGCGTTCGGGCAAAGCGGATGCTTCGCTAGCGGAACGCGTGTTTGCGGTTGCGGAACTCAATGCCGCGCTGGCGGGCGCTGACTACGTGATTTTGGCGGCTCCGGAAACGCCGCAAACACATCATTTGATCGGCGCCGAACAGCTGGCGGCGATGAAGCGCGGCGCGATTCTGGTGAACGTGGCGCGAGGGTCGCTGGTGGACCAGGCGGCGCTCGTCACGGCGCTCGAAAAACGGGCCATCGGCGGCGCGGGGTTGGACGTGGCGTCGCCGGAGCCGCTGCCGCCGGAAAACCCGCTATGGTCGCTCGAAAATGTGTTCATTACGCCGCACACCAGCGGCATAAGCGAACGCATCTGGCAGAGGGAAGCGGAGCTGCTGGTGGACAATCTGGAACGCTGGTTCCGGGGCGAGCCGCTGCGGAATCAGGTGGATTTGGCACGGGGGTATTAGTGCCTAGACGGGATGCCCGCCTGAAGGCACGCGCTACATAAGCTAAACCGCACAGGCCAGAATGCCTGTGGCACGGATGCCGGCTAGAAGCCGGCGCTACAAAAAAAAGAGGCGCATGCACAGGCAAGAGTGCCTGTGCCACTAGGTGTCAGTTGGCGGCGGTGCTGGTGGGGGCGGTGTAGCCCTGGCGGGCATACACCTGGAATTTTCGCTTCTTGCCCTTTTGATCCAAGACGGTCAGCGGCCCGCCGTCGGGAGCAACCAGTTCCACCTTAATCTTGCGATACTTGCCGTCGTTCTTCTGGTTGCTGGGAATGTAGCCGAGGCTATATTCGTTTCTGAGACTGCCCGCCACATCGGCCATGATGCCGGGAATCTCGCCATCGAATCGCGGGAACCAGACGCGGCCGCCGGTCATTTCGGCAAAGCTCTTCAGCTGATTCTGAGCCTGGAGATAGGTGAGACCGCCGTTGTCAAGAGTTCGAACGAACATCTGCTCGGCGACGCCCACGCAATAGACCGTCACGTCGGTTTGCTTCAATTTGGCGATGGTCTTGTCCAAGGTGAGCCGGCTGAATGTATCGATGCCCGAGGCCAGGACCAGGACGGCCTTTTTGCCCTTCACGTCCTGGAGGCGGTCCGTCACGTCCACCAGGGCATCGAATAAATTCGATTCATGAAATGGCGGGAAGTAGAGCGAGATGAGGCCTTGCTCAACTTCACGAGGGTTGTGCGTAAAGTCGACTTCCACGTTGGACCGCATATTGAAGGATTCCAGCGCAACCCAATCGTTGGGTTTGAGCTGGCGCAGAAATACGTCGGCCCAGTTCACGGCGTTATATAGAAACCAGCCGTAACCGAGTTGGCTGAATTCGAGCAGCAGGACCACGGTGATGGGAGCATCGGTGGTGCCGAAATTGGTGATCGTCTGGGGCGCGCCGTCTTCGGTGATGCGGAAATTTTCTTTCTTTAAGTTGTTCAAGTAATTGCCGTCGTTATCGGTGACGACGACGTCGACGTTGACCACAGGCACGGTCACGGAGATGGCGAAGCCGGGCTGGCCGGATTGCTGCTGGTCTTGTGTTTGTTGGGACGGCGCCGGCGGGGATTGCGGAGCCGGTTGCGGCGGCGATGGCGCAGGCGCTTGTGCCGGCGGCGCCTGCGAGGAAGCCGGAGGGTGTTGAGTTCCCTGACTCTGCGCCAGGCCGAAGGGCGGCCCAAAGGCCAAAAGGGCGATCAATGCATATGCGAGTGCCAATTTTCTGATCGCAGGGCGTGTCATAGCGGGACGCGTCATAGTGGGCGGCGGCGCGTTGGCAGCCACTCTGTAGCTTTGATGGTGCCACGAAATCAAGGGATGTTCAAATTTCAGATGCAATCTCGATGATGTTTTATACGGAATTGCCGGTGGAACCCGCGGCTCGACCGGCAAGCCGGACATGTTAGTATCGTGGGCTCGCGCAAAAATTCGCAAAAATGCGAAAGCAGATCCGTTTAGAAAAGGAGAAGGGATGGCTAGGCGAATTCCTTATGTTCTCGGCCTACTTGCCGGAATGATCCTGATGCCGGCCTTGCGGCCGGCGGCACTGAAATCGCAAACGCCTGCGGCAGGCGGGGCGCCGGCGGATATGCTGCAGTTAACGGCCGAAGCGCAAACCTGGCTGACGGACTTGATCCGAATCAATACGACGAACCCTCCCGGCAACGAGCTGGAAGCGGCGAAATACATTCAGAATGTTTTGCAGAAAGAGAACATACCGGCGGAGGTTTTGGAGATGATGCCGGGGCGGGGGATTGTGGTCGCGCGGCTGCAAGCGGGGCCGTTGCCGGATTCGTCGAAGGCGCTTTTGCTGCTGGCCCATCTGGACGTCGTCGGTGTGGACCGAGCCAAGTGGAGCGTGGACCCTTTCGCTGCGACTGAGAAAGGAGACTATATCTACGGGCGCGGGGCGATCGATGACAAAGGCATGGTGGCGGCGAACCTGGCCGCGTTTATCGGACTCAAGCGGTCGGGGACGCGCCTGAGCCGGGACGTCATCTTCCTGGCGGATGACGATGAGGAGCAAGGCGGCGATGCCAGCATAAGGGCGGTGATCGAACGCTATTGGGACAAGATCGCCTGCGGTTTTGCCCTCAACGAGGGCGGGAACGTAATAGTGAAAAACGGCAAAGTGCAATACGTGGCCATCCAAACCAGCGAGAAAGTGGCGTACAACGTGACGGTAACGGCTACGGGGACCTCCGGGCACGCATCGGTCCCACAGAAAGATAATGCGGTGGTGCATCTCGCGGCGGCGGTGCAAAAAGTAGGCACCCTGGAAACGCCTCTGCACCTGCTGACGATGACGCGGCGCTATTTCGAGCAACTTGGTCCTGTAGAAGACGAAGACACGGCCAAGTGGATCCGCGCCTTGGAGACTTCGGACCGGGCCGACCTGGCCGCCTTGCGCCTGGCGGCGATGAATCCGATGTGGAACTCGATGCTGCGCGATACCATCGCACCCACCCAGCTGACCGCGGGGGTTCGCGCCAACGTCATTCCTTCGCAGGCTTCGGCCAACCTGAACATCCGCCTGCTGCCGGGGAGTTCGATCCTGGATGTGATCGATCAAATGCAAAAAGCCGTGAATGATCCGCAAATCAAGTTCACGGTGCTGGCGGATGCCGGACCGAGTGCGCCTTCCTCATCCATTACCTCCGAGCTTTACCAGACCATCGAGCACCTCGCTCCGCGGGAATTTCCCGGCGCCCCGGTGGTTCCCTATCTAAGCACCTGGTACACTGACTCGTCTTATCTGCGCCTCCACAATGTGCAGTCGTATGGATTGGTTCCTTTTCCGCTGACCGAGGCGGATCTCCTGCGGATGCACGGCGACGACGAACGCCTTCCCATCGCCAGCTTCCGCAGGGGCGTCGATTTCCTGTACAAGGCGGTTCATGAATTCGCCGCAAAATAACCGGAACGCCGCCCAGGTGCGCCGGGCCAAGATCGTCTGCACCCTGGGCCCAGCGAGCCATTCGGCCGCGGTCATCGAACATTTAATGCGGGCGGGCATGGACGTGGCGCGATTGAATTTTTCTCACGGCACCCAGGAGGAGCATGCGCGCACGGTCACGCTGATACGAGCGGCTTCGGGACGCCAGCAGAAGCCCATCGGTATTCTCGCCGATCTGCAAGGACCAAAAATCCGCACGGGCGCGCTGGAGGGCGGGCAAAGTGTGAGCCTGCGCGCGGGAAGCCGATTCACGATCACCACGGTGGATGCGCCGGGGAATAGCGAAGGCGTCTCCATAACCTACAAACGGCTGCCATCGGAGGTGCACAAAGGCGATCGAATTCTGCTGGCAGACGGACTGATCGAGCTGCGCGTGCTTTCCACAGCGCGGCGGCGCATGGTGTGCCGCGTGGTGAATGGCGGCGAGCTGCACGAGCACCAGGGCGTGAATCTTCCGGGAGTGAAACTGCGCATTCCGGCGCTGACGGAAAAAGATCTGGCCGACCTGCGCTTCGCGCTGGAATGCGGCGTGAATTACATCGGCGTGAGTTTCGTGCGCACTGCGGACGACGTGCTGGCGGCCAAAGCGGCGATGGACAAGGCCGGCAGGAAAGTTCCGGTGATCGCCAAGCTCGAGAAACCCGAAGCGATCGATAATCTCGACGAAATTCTGGAAGTGGCGGACGGAGTCATGGTGGCGCGGGGCGACCTGGGCGTGGAGATGAGCCCGGAACGAGTGCCGGTGATCCAGAAGATGGTGATCGCCCACGCGCGAGAAGCCCGCGTGCCCGTGATTACCGCGACGCAGATGCTGGAATCGATGACGCAGAATCCCCGGCCCACGCGCGCGGAAGCATCCGACGTGGCCAACGCGATTTTTGACGGCAGCGACGCCGTGATGCTGAGCGCCGAAACCGCCACGGGACGCTATCCGGTGGAATCGGTGAAGATGATGGACCGCATCGTCCGGGAGGCGGAAGGGAGCATCACCGAATATCTCCGCCCGCACCGGCGGGCGCTTTTGAGCCTCGCGGAAACGACCGCGGAACTGATTTGTCACGCTTCCGAAGAGGTGTCCATGAAAGTGATCGCCGTTTTTACGGAAAGCGGTTCGTCCGCGCGGCTGATTTCGAAGCACCGGCCTCGTCCGCCGATCATCGCCTTTTCGCGGAGCCAGGAGACGCGCCGGCAGGTCACGCTGCTTTGGGGCGTGCTGCCGCGAAAGGCGGCGATGCTGCGGGATATCGACGATATGGCGCAAATCGCGGAGCGCCGCCTGCTCGAAGAAGGCCTGGTGCGGCGGGGCGATTTGGTGGGAATGGTGGCGGGCACTCCACTGGGCGTGGGCGGAACGACGAATTTCATGAAATTTCACATCATCGGCGGCGGCGAGCAGGTGTGGCGCTAGGCCCCGAGAATCGTGCCCGGTTGGCCTTTTATGGCTCGATTTATCTTCTTTGGATCCTGCTGATCTTTTTTACAACGAAGCAAAGCAGCGGCCCAGACGAATCCTGGCTCTCGGGCTGGCAGCGATGGGATGCGCGCTGGTACGAACAGATTTGGAGCGAAGGTTATCCCCCGGCAGATCCCAGAACTCTGGTTTTTCCCCCCGGATACCCGTTCGCGGTGGGGGCTCTTTCGAGACTCTTTTCAGGTTCCTTTCTCGCGACAGCGGTGGTTTTGAACCTGGCGGCTTTTTTCTGTAGCGCAATTTTGATTTCTGAGTGGCTCTCACGCAAATTCTATATTTCCGCCTATTTCTTGTTTCTCTTTGTGCTATCCGCGCCTGCTGCCTATTTCGCGTTTACTGCGTACTCCGACTTACTATTCATGCTGTTGCTATGGATTTTGCTTTGGGTTGCGTTCATGGCGCCACAGCGGCGCGGGTATAAGATTTTGATCGCGCAATCTTCTTTGCTGTTCGTGCTTCCGTGGATCCGCTTGACCGGTTATGCGCTCGTTTCGTGGCTTTTGGCGCGGAGGGCAGTGGCGCTGGCGGTTCTGGCTTCGCTGGCGCTTTGGCTGGGATTCAATCGCATGATCGCGGGAAATGCTCTCTATTTTCTTCACGCCCAGGAACTGTTTGCCATGCCGCAGGGGAACTTCTTCCAAGGGCTCGCCGATAGTCTGCGCCACCTGGCATCAGACTGGCAGGTGCGCCCCGCCACGAATTGGCTGGAGTTCGGTTTCCTCCCGTTGTTTTATCTCGGCGCGCTCACGGCCGCGGCGATCTGGCTGGCGAAAAGGCGTGAGGGCCTGCTGGCTCTGAGCGTGTTGGCGATCTTGGTGTTGTCCTACAACCAGGGCCTCTGGCGAAGCGCGGTTCGTTACGACTTGCCGCTCACGCCCGTGCTGTGCCTGCCGTTGCTGGTGACCGCTGAATTCGGGCCGCGCAGGGCGTCCTATTTCTCCAGGGCGGCCTTCTGTGCGATTACGATCGGCCAATTTTCGCTGCAGATTTATTTTGCGCGGATTTTCCACGCCGGCGGCTGGGCGTTCTAGTTGACCCAGTGGTCGGGGCGAGAGGGCGGCTCGTCTCTATGCCTGCGCATATAGACCTCGAACTTACGACGCGCGCGACGCCGCTGCCAATCGGATACGCCATTGCGTGCGCGATAGAACCAGGAACCGCGGCGCAGATAGAGATAGCCGACGAGCATGCCGCCGAGATGGGTGACGTGGCTGACGTTGTCGCCGGCGCCCGAGCCGAGCGTCAGGAAGAATTCGATGGCGCCCGCGCCGATGACATAGATCTTCATGGGGATGGTTATGGGGAAGGGAATGAGCCAGATTTTGCGGTCTGGGAACATAATGGCCGAGGCCAGCAAGATTCCATAAATCGCGCCGGAAGCGCCAATGGTAGGTATAAAGGAGGCTCCCGATCCGCCGGGGTGCACGATGACTTCGGCAAGTACGTTGATGCAAGCCGCGCCGATGCCCGTCAGGAAAAAGTAGGTGTAAAAGCGGTGCGAACCCCAGGCGCGTTCCAGGTCCACACCAAACATCCAGAGAAAAAGCATGTTCAGCAGGATGTGCCAGAGGCCGCCGTGCAGGAAGATGTAGGTCACCGGCTGCCAAAGGTGCAGCTTGAAAAGAAAATCGAATGGGACGAGTCCGAACTCACGATTGAACAGGCCGTAGGCGGCTGGGTTAAATAGATAGAGCAGCGTCTGAATCAGAAACACGCCGACGCAGGCGAGCACGAGATTGCGAATGGCGGGCGTGACGAATTCACGCCATTGCGAACGCACCCGGGGATATCGCGGGAATGAACTCATTGGAAAGAGTCTAAGGGTAGCCGGCTCGCGAGTCAAAGTCATCGTAGCCGCAGTTAGGTTGCTTGGCCTGCATTCAGGAAACGCTGTTCCCGATTATTCGCCGTCCGCTGTAGCCTCGGCACATTGCCAGCGGGCGCGCGGTACAGGCGTGCCTTAGCGGCCCATGGCCAGCGGCGTTATAATGTCCTGGCATTAGAGGGGCATATGGCCCGAAAGAGAGTGAAGGAGAGTGGTCCGAGTCTGCTTCTGGTCGCGTTGATCGCAGCGCAGGCCGCCGCCTACGAGCACCCCCTGAACTCTTCTGCGATTTGGAACGCTTACTTCTTGGGAAGCAGCAACAGTGAGTCTGTCAACTTCCTCTCCAAATATAAAGAAACGCTGCCACCTCCGAAAACTGGCCCGTACATTGCCGAAATGGAGGTGCGAACTCCTTTTGCTCAGGTCGTCGTAAGCTCCCGTGAACATTCCGTTGGTTACAGCCCTATGCAGGCCGGGCAGGATTACAAAAAAGATCCCGACACGGTTCAAGCGCGCATCCAGATTCGCTTCACGACAACCTTTGCGCTTCTGCCCCCACAGCCCCCACCTGCTTGCCAAGGCGTACAGCGCATGAACTCCGCGAAGGATTGCTTCTATGATTTTGAATTCCGCTTCAGTCAGAGTAAGGACCTTCAGCCGATCCGCTCCTATGGTGTACCGATCTATTCCGGCGGCGACTCTTCGGTGCTGATTGGGGGCGACGTATGGTTCACACTCCGGGGGGCAGAAGTTGCCTCGGCGCCGTTGCGAGTCACGGTCTCCACCCCCGACGGCCATGAGGTCTCCGCAACGTTCGATCTCGCAGCATTGCGTTAACGTACCGTGGGGTGTGGTTGGCGTTGCCCCGAAAAATCAGCAACTGCATTCTGGAAACGCTGTTGCCGATTATCCGCACGCGAAAAAGGGGACCAGCCCCTCCCGACTGCGCGCGCGCCGCATCCTGCAGTCAAGGCTGGCTGCCCGAGCCCCCTCAGCAACCCATCGCTGCCATCGCCGCAATGGGCCCCGCGGGACCACCCTCACTGAATCGCCTATACGGTTTGTCATGGCCGAAAAAAGTTTTGCTATCCGTCTGGAGCATCGACCTCCTTAATCTAACTTTGCGTGGCTGCCCGACCTTGCCTTTGTGCATTGACTCTCATTTCCGCTGACGGTCAAACACTTAGCGGGGCTTTCCCCGTAGACTAATCTCCCCATTTGACGGAGCGCCCCTGGAACTCCACTCCAACGCAAAAGCTACCGTTTGCCCCTGGCTGACAATAGACCACTCGCGCTGGCTGCGCGAAGTCGCTTGCCAAGGGGGTAATCAACGGTTCTTCACCAGGCTGCCAGACCTGCTTGGTCCTCACCCTAGCGCCGTGGGGACTGACATTCTCCGTGAGCGCTCTTTCGGAAGCGTGCGGCTCTTTCGTCCTTACAAAGTAAACCTGAACCGCCATCGGGACGCGCTTCTCAATTCGCCCATCGAAAAGCATCCGACGAGGACTCGACCGCTGCGTAGCACCGTTCATGGCTCGTTAACCCCCAGTTTTCTTCCTTTAGGCTATTGAGCGTTCGCCAGTATGAATTTTTCACCGAACTGAACAAGCGGGTATATTCCTTGAAATGGTGTGGGGTAGAAACCGGAATTCCGTTTTTGACTTCCGTACCGAACTGGTAATGGTACGCCCAACCTACATCGACTCGCGTATTGCGTCCTTCGTCCTCCCGCGATTTACTTTCCGGCCTTGTAAGGTCTGATGACAGACCCTAACCGCATCTTGGTTGTTGGCGACGACTTCTTTCTCCGTACGGAAGCGGAAAGCGATGAGGAAGTCATCTTTCTCAACCGCTTCCTCAACTTAGCGGATGCCGCATTCCGTGCGGAAGAACGCTCGTCCAAGCTCAGCCCTAATTCTTCTAAGCGGGCTGTTCCAAAGCGCGGGCGTCTGAGAGTTTAATTGCTCGGCACGCGTGTCCCCCCTGTGCCGTAGCACAAAGCGAAGGAAATGATTCGCAAAATGCTAGCGCGTGTCCTATTGGTGGACGACCACCCGGCAGTGCGCAGGACGCTACGGGCTCTTCTCACTGAGGCTTCGGTAGGAATCTGTGGTGAAGCGGAAAACGGGAGGCAAGCCATCGATAAGGCTAGCGAATTGCAGCCTGATGTCGTTGTTCTGGACCTGGTTATGCCCAAAATGAATGGACTCGAAGCGGCCTACGAGATCCGTCAACGCGCACCTTCCTCCAAGATCATATTGCTTAGCCTCCACTATTCGCCCGAGGACGGTTTGGCCCTCGCGAACGCGCTCGGAGCAAATGCGTTCGTACACAAGTCGGCTCTGGCAAATGATTTGGTCCCCACAATAGGGCGTGTACTCTCCGCGAAAATTGGCAAACGTGAAGCCGTGCCTACTTGTGAGTGATTGCACTCCGAATTCTATCCTCTTTTCATGGAACCAGTTCCATCGCCGGAAACGCACGGACGTCGCGCGTGCGCTAACGGCGCGCAGCCGCCTCGTGATATAGTGCGCCTTCTCGTGTGTATTCATAGCCTGCAAGGAGACAGGGACGATGCGAAATTACGTTCTTGGCCGAAAATTCTGGTGGATTGCCCTGGTATGGTTGGCGGTCTCGGCGCTGGCGAGCCCGGCAGATGCGAAGGTGACTCGCATCGTTATCGACAAGAGCAAAAGTGAGTCGCCGGCCTATGGCGGCAAGTCGTTTGGCAGCGCAGGGCAATATGAAAGGATTGTGGGGCAGGCGTACGGCGAAATCGATCCAAAGAACGTTCACAATTCGATGATTCAGGATATTCAACTCGCGCCGCGAAATTCGCGCGGCAGGGTGGAATACGTCGCCACATTCACTTTGCTCAAGCCAATCGATTTGGCCAAGGGCAACAAGGTGATGTTGTATGAGGTGGTGAACCGCGGAAGAAGACCGAGAGCGGGACGGCTCGATCTCGGTTACACGTATTTATATAGTGGCTGGCAAGGTGATATTCCTCCTGAAGCGAACCTCGGAGGCGAGTCAGCCGAAACAATTCGGGTTCCCATGGCGAAGAATGCGGACGGTTCGCCGGTGACCGGACCGGTATTGGCGCGGATTAAGAATATGAGTGGAACGACGGCGCCGCTCGTCGTCTACTATCGGGGGATTCCTTACGTCCCTTTAACGCTGGACACGAAGCAAGCCACCCTCGCGAGCCGCAGCTCCGAAACGATTGACGACTTGAGCGGGCCCACCGCCACCATCGCGAGCACGGAATGGGCTTGGGCGGACTGCACAAAGGCGCCATTTCCAGGCACGCCCGATCCGACCAAGATATGTCTGAAGAATGGCTTTGATCCGAAGCTTCTTTATCAGGTGGTCTTTACGGCGAAAGACCCGCTCGTCCTCGGCATCGGCTTTGCGGCCACGCGAGACATCGTGGCTTTTTTCCGCCACGCGGAACAGGACGAGGCAGGTACGCCGAACCCCTTGGCTACGAAGATCTCGTACGCTATCGGCCAAGGTGCTTCTCAATCGGGCAATTTCATCAGGAGTTTCATCAATCTAGGTTTCAATCAGGACGAATCTGGGCAAATCGTTTGGGACGGCGTGATGCCACATATAGCAGGCCGGCAGATGGCGCTTAATTTCCGCTTTGCACTTCCGGATGGCGCCGCGGACCCGTACGAAGCTGGCAGCGACGGTTCTCTATGGTGGACCGCTTGGCCCGACAAGGTACGCCATCGCAAAACGGCTGGTCTGCTCGATCGTTGTACCGTCTCACATAGCTGCCCAAAGATCATGGAAACATTCGGCTCGACCGAATTCTGGGCGCTGCGAATGTCGCCTGATTTAGTGGGCACCTCGGCGGCCGAGGATATTCCGCTGCCCGATAATGTCCGCAGATATTACTTCCCGGGCACGACTCACGGTGGCGGCGGCGGAGGATTTAGCGCTGCAGTGCCGGATCCCGCCCAGGGCCGGGCGGGTGTTTGCGTATTGCCGGCAAACCCCAACCCGCAATCGGACACCATGAATGCGCTGCTCGCGGCCATGGCCGCCTGGGTTGTCAAAGGAACACCTCCGCCGCAGAGCCGCTATCCGCGGCTTGCAGATGGAAATCTGGTACGGGCTACGAAGGCAGCCATGGAATTCCCCGCGATTCCGGGGCTCAAGTTCGCCGACAATTTCGAAAATCCCTTATTCGATTACGACTGGGGTCCTGATTTCAAATACAACGACGTTTCGGGTGTGATTTCCAAAGAGCCGGCGGGCGTCAAGGCAGTCATTCCGCTCCTCGTGCCTAAAGTGAATGCAGATGGAAATGAGCTCGGCGGGGTTCCTTCCGTACTGCACCAAGCGCCGCTGGGTACGTACCTGGGTTGGAATATCGTCGCGTCGGGATTCTTCAAAGGCCAACTCTGCGGATTTGTCGGCAGCTTCGTGCCGTTTGCCAAGACCAAGGCGGAGCGGGTTGCGTCGGGCGATCCGCGGCCCTCTTTGGAAGAGCGGTATGGCACACACGAAGCCTACGTTGCAGTTGTGCGGTCGGCGGCGGAAAAGGCGGTCGGTGAGGGATTCCTTCTGCAGGAGGATGCAGACAGGCTCATACAGGAAGCCACGGCGAGTAGCATTCTTAACTCCCTTAGCTCCGTGAAGTGATCGGGTGAGCGGCGGCGCGACGGCCGAGAATTTGGCGAATCCAGAACGTGGGTCCTGCTTGGCCCTCCGACGCTGCGCAGAAATAGAACACGAGAAGTGCGGTTGCCGATTATTGTGGTTAATGGTGCGGGAGTATTCGATCTCCTTAGCGCGAGGTCCGCGGGGATAAGGGATCGGAAGTTCGCGGACCTGAAGTCTTCCTCGGTCATCCTGTCAACGCACAGCGATTGACACCCTGCGGCGATGGGCGTATATAGTCTCCCACTCGCTGAATCTGGAACCGGCGTCCCCCTCTCCAGAACATCAGCTCTGGCCTTCGTGTGGTCCGTTACACGCTTGCCAAGAAGTCGGCCAAAAATCTAAAGGAGGCACACTAATGAAGTCCAAGGTGACCGGTTGTCTTCTCTTCGGCTTGACTTTTCTTTTGACGCTCACCATCGGCGCGCGCCCCGATGGGCGCGATCAGGATGATCGGGATCGCGACCAGCTGGAAGCCATCGGCGTGATCGGCATACCTGGCAATGCTCTCAAGAGCACCGACATTGCCTGGGTGGACCCGGGAACCGAAAGATTGTATTTCGCGGATCGATCCAACAAAGGCGTGGATGTCATCGACGCCGAAAACGACACATTCGTAGGCCGGGTGCCGGGCTTCGCGGGCCCCTCAAGTGTGACTGTGACCAACGGCAGTGGACCGGGTGGTGTGCTGGTGACACCAAACAGAAAACTCTGGGCCGGTGACGGCAATACCAAGGTTCAGGTGGCGGATGTTGATCCCAATTCTCCCACCTACCTGCAGATCATCAAAACCCCGGCAGTCGACGTGTCAACTGACGCGTGTCGGCCCAACTGCAACCGCGCCGATGAAGTCGGCTACGATCCGAAGCATCACAAGATCCTGGCCGCGATCGACCGACCTAACTCTGCCAAAGACGCGACCGTTGCCATTGAGCCGTATGCGGCCTTGATTGACGCCACTACTTACGGTGTCCAGATCGTGACGATTCCAAACATCACCGCGGGGGGTGGATTGGAGCAGCCGTTGTGGGATGGCGATCCCCACGTCAGGCGTTTTTTCCTGACTGTGCCAAATGTGAACGACCCCGCTACCGGCAAACCCCTGGGGACGGGGGAAATAGCGGTGATCAACCCGACGACAGGATTAGTTGAGAAGGCCTACTCAGTCGGCAACTGCAACCCCTCGGGCGAGGTATTGGCGCCGCACCACACCTTGGTCGTGGAATGCGGCAACGTCAACAGCCTCATCTACCTAAACGCCCGCACCGGCGACATCATTGGTCCCGCGACCCCCAATGTTCCGGCTGACGAACTGTGGTTCAATCCAGGAGACGACCTCGTCTATGCCGCCAACAACGATACGAATGTGCTGAACGTCGTTGATCCGCAAACGCACAGGGTGATTCAAACCCTCTCCGATTTCAGCGGCAGGAACGAAGCGGCCTTTGCCGAAAACAATCACGTCTTTACGCCGGTTCGGGCGGCCGACGGAGACCAGTGCTCCAAGTTTGGCCTCGTAGGCACGGGCTGCGTGGCCAAAAGATAACGGAAGCTAAAAAGGTCTTTCACACCGGGAGCCCGGATGCGATGCGTCTGGGCTCCCGTTTTTCCGCCCGCTGGCCGCCGAGATTCAGGGCCAGATCAACCAGAATGCGCACGATTGCGCCAGGGCCGCCTTTACCGGCCTACGGCTCGGCGCCATCGAGCCAAGGCGTGCCGGCAATATCCAAGGTGTGCCCAAGCGTGTCGCCGGTCTGCAAGCGTCACGCAACGATATCTCGCGGGGCAGCATGCAGGCGTTATTTCGCGGCCGGCGATGAGACCGAGCGGTCCATGATGTGCTGTTGAAACGATTGGTCCTCGGACAAAGAGCACATCGTTTCGCCCATGGGGAAAGAGCTCAGCTTGAAGGTTCTCTTTGAAGTGAAGGAGTGGGTGTAGGCCTTAGGATCTTCGATGGTAAGCTCGAGCTCCAAAGTGTCTTGATTCAAGCGCCGCAAGCGCTCCACGGTGTGCAACTCATCGCTGTGCGGATGGCAGGTATTCAAACAGCAGGTAAATCTGGGCGGGAGTTTGCAGGATGGTGAACTGCCAGGGATAAGAATACATACGCAGCGTGCCAGGCGGATCGCAATACCTCTGGTGCGGATCATTGGGGTCGAACGTCTGTTTGACTCCAAAGGGAGGCCGAGCGGCCCTGAGCCGTTCGAGTCCCCAAGGCGTCAGCGGAAGCTGCTCGGGCTTGCTGCCCGAGGGGTCGGACGGATCCCAACTCGTCCCGCCCGGCTTCACGGCCCAATTTCCGGATAGATCCGGCACCCGAGAAGAACTCTGGGCGGCGGGCTGCGGCGTGGCTGTTTGTGCGAGCAGGGCCGGGGCGCCGCAAAGCAGGCCCACGGAAACGGCTAAGTTCTTGAGGAAGCTGATCCGGCGATTCCGCATCGTGTAACTCCTTACATGACGCAGGGGTCCTGAAGCGATTCCACTGCGGATTTCACTCGCGAGGCGGCGGTGTGGCGCTCACCACGGGCAGGGGAGTGCCGTTAACCACGAACTTCAGGATGAAAGTGGCGGTTCCGCTGGTCCCGACGGGCGCACCGTTTTTCGCAGGGTGGGTCTCCGCAACCAGTTGGTCGCCCGCCTTGACGGAATTTTTGGTCCAGCCGAAACGCTGCATCAAAAGGGGAGCAGAGAGTTCGAGAGACCAATGCTGGATGTTTGCCGTGGCATCTTTCGCATCCATGTAGATGACGATATGAGGATTAGTCCAATCGACCTTGGTCACGGTTCCCGTGAGGGTGACGATCTTGGCCATGTCGTATCCGGCGGTCCCGTGATGCGCAAATGCCGGATCGGCAATGAGAAGGCTAACCGCGACGGCAGAAACCAGAAGGAGTTTCGTTTGCACCGCGCACCTCTGCCGGAAACTACCCCTTTCTCATCTATAGTGCAAGGGTTTGAATCGACAGATCAGAGAACGCGTTCGTGGTGGCTGTTTGAGCTTTGAAGGCCAATTCAGCGATGCGCGCCACAACGCGTTCACTCCACTTTTTGCAAGCGAATTCGGAATGTGAAGGAAAATGCGGAGATAAGGCGCTGTCAGTTCTCCGACCAAATGGCCGACCAGGAATACGCAAACTCGCCCTCCGTATTGCCGCTATCGAAGCGAACAGCGTATTGCACGTCTGATCTCAGCAACAGGCGTTCGATGCGTTCCCTAAGCTGCCCGAGCCCAATGTAGCGTGATACGACCTCGGCCGCCCGTTCTCGCTCCCGGTCCATATTAGTCCTTTCCCTATGGCAGCATCGATTGCGCTTTCATCAATTGTGCACGCGCCGGCACCCGCTTTTCAATACGGGCGCTCCATGAGGCGCAAACCGGCCTCCGGTGTAGATTCTGCGCTGGCAACCCTGGCTGCAACCGCGACCATACTCTATTCGCATCCTTACCGAACCAGTCAGGTCTTTGCCGCCAACGGACGTCGCAAAACGGCTACTCCATTTTCTTGCGCGCGAAGTAGAACTGGGAGGCGGCGAGCAGCACGAACATGAAAACGGCGAAGAGATGGCTATCGGCCAAGCCGCCCATGATCTTGGGACCAAACTGGAACAGGCCGGAGCGGAAGATGTGGTAGCGGAACTCCCGGTCCTCGAGCAGAGCGACGACGATGCCGAGCAAGCCAAAGACACCGCCGCCGGCAATTAAGCCGCTGGCGTAAAGGGGGCCGGGACCGACTTCATGTCCAGCAGCGGCGCCGCGGCTGCGTTCCACGAGCCAGCGCACCACTCCGCCGGCGAAGATGGCCATCGTCGTGGCGATGGACAGATATGCGCCGGTGGCAAAGGGCAAGGAGCGAATGCCGAGCAGTTCCACAGTGAAGACGAGAAAGACTCCCAGCAGCACGAGCCGCCAGGGAAGCTGGCGGTTGAGGATGCCGTTGATCACCGTGGCCATCAGCCGGGCCTGAGGCGCGGCAGCTTTGTCGCTGCCGATCCCTTGCACCCACTGAATCTCCACGCGATGAGTATCGGCATCGTAGAGGTACTTGCCGTCGGGCACGACGCCCGAACCGAGCGCGTTGATGAGCGTGTAGGTTTTGCCCTGATAGACGTAATTTGGGTTTTCCACCTGCACGCCCGAAGGCAGGTGCGCGATGTCGACATTAATTTGCACCGGTTTGTATTCGGCTAAACCGAGGTTCATCAGTTTTAGGGTGCCGCCGATCACAAAGACCGAAGCCATGGCGCCGATGATCAGCGCGATCTGCTGCCTCGACGGAGTCGCGCCAACCAGAAAGCCGGTCTTCAAATCTTGCGAAGTGCCGCCCGCATTTGCGGCGGCAACGCAGACTACACCGCCAATCGTGAGGGCCAGCGCGGAATATGATCCCCCGGTCCAGCCGGCCAAAAGGAATATGGCGCAGGTGGCCATCAGCGTAGCGATGGCCATGCCGCTGATGGGATTCGAGGAGGTGCCGATGAGCCCGGTGATGCGCGAAGAGACCGTGGTGAACAAGAATCCAAAGACAAGCACGAAGATGGCGGCGAGGAAATTGGCAAAGAGCCCGGTCTGCGCGCCGGGAATCGGACGAAAAGTAAGAAGGACCCAGATCATCGCCGCGACCGCCGCAGCGCCAAGAACAACGAATTTCATGGGCAAATCGTGTTCGACGCGGTTGGCCACGCGCGCGCGGCCTTCGCGGCCGGCTTTCATTTCCTTTAATCCGGCGGTGAGAGCCGCCCAGATGGTGGGCAGCGTTTTGGCCAGAGTGATCACTCCCGCGGCAGCAACGGCGCCCGCGCCCATCGGTCGGATATAGCTCGACCAAAGCTGGTCGGAGGTCATCTGCGGAATGGGGATGGTGCTCGGATAGAGCGCTTGATTCGGTGAAAGCGAGCCGAAGAAACGAATGGCCGGCATCAGCACCAGCCAGGAAAAAACGCCGCCGGAAAAAAGAATGCCGGCGATGCGCGGGCCGATGATGTAGCCGACGCCGAGATATTCCGGCGTGATGTTCGCGCGGAAGGAGGCGCCGGGGAGCCACGTGGGGTTATAGGTGGGCGTATCGCGCCAGGCTCCGATCGTATTCATCAGCACCGAGTACAAGCCGCCGAGGCCTAATCCCCAGAAAACGCGGCTGGCGAAGGAGCCGCCGCGATCGCCCGCTACGAGCACGTCGGCGCAGGCCGTGCCCTCCGGATAGAGAAGATTGCCGTGTTCTTTGACGATGAGCTGGCGGCGCAGCGGAATCATGAAGAGCACGCCCAGCCATCCGCCAATCAGAGCGAGGAAAAATACACCCCAGTATTCCAGCGGAAAGCCCAGGAAAATCAATGCTGGCAGCGTGAAAATCACGCCGCCGGCAATGGATTCGCCGGCCGAGCCCGTGGTTTGCACGATATTGTTTTCGAGGATGGTGACTTTGCCGAAGGCACGCAAAATGCTGATGGATAGCACGGCGATGGGGATGGAGGCGGAAACGGTGAGGCCGGCACGCAAGCCCACGTAGACCGTGACGGCGCCGAAAAAAAGGCCGGCGACGATGCCCGCCAGGATGGCGCGCAAGGTGAATTCGGGAACGCCTTTCTCCGAGTGGATGTAAGGCTGAAATTCTTCAGGAGGCGCCGTAGAGCTCCAAGTCTTTGTCGCCAAGCGTCACCTCAGGGATGGTCAGGGCGGCCGCGCATGCCATCACGGCGGCAGCTGCGCCGCGCATTATCACCTAAAACCGGCATGCGGAGTAGGGAATTGGCTGGCAGTGTTCCACGCGACTGCGAGATTAACGCCAGAGGAAAAAGCAGATCCCTCGGTCGTCCCGGCTTTTTTAACGCGCGAGGGCTCCACTACGTGAACTCGCGCTCAAAGCCTGGACTCCCTCGGGATGACAAGCTTTGTTGACGACTGGGAGCGACGTCAAGCAACGGCGCTACCAGACGTAGTAAAAGCCGTCGCGGCGGGCGATGGTAACCGGCACGCCGAAGAGCTTCTGCAGCCGGTCTTCGGTGAGCAACTCCGTTTTGGGGCCATCGGCAAAAATTCGCCCCGCGCGCAGCATCACGACGCGGTCGATCTCTGGAAGGATGTCAGCAAGGTGATGCGTGATGAGTACGATGCCCACCCCGTGCTGCGCGAGGCGGCGCAAGGTCTGGCGCAACTCGCTTTGCGCGGCGAGGTCGAGCGCGTTGCTGGGTTCATCGATAAGAAGCATCTCGGGATTGTGCACCAGCGCGCGCCCGATGAGGACGCGGCGCATTTCGCCCGCAGACATTTCGCCGACCGGTTTTTCGGCAAGGTGGCCTGCTTCGAGCTGATCGAGCACGGCGGCGGCTCGCTGGCGCATGGCTTGGCTGACGTGCATTTCGGGCCAGATGGTGGAGCTGGCGAAAAAGCCGGAGATCACGGCGTCGCGGCCCCGTGTGTGCAGGGTTCGTTCGCTGGGCAGTTCGGCGGCGACCACGCCGAGCCGCTTGCGCAGCTCGAAGACGTCCCAGCGCTCACGGCCAAAAATGCGGGCGCGCATTCCCTCGCGGGCGATGGGATAACACTCGCAGGTCATGGTCTTGATCAGAGTGGATTTGCCGCAGCCATTAGGGCCGAGGATGGCGACGTGTTCGCCGCTGGAGATGCGCAGGGAAATATCGTGCAGCACGACTTTCTCGCCGCGAGCCACGGAGGCGTGTTCCAGGTCCACGAAACTGCCGCGATCTGAGGTCATAACGAAATCACTGAAGTTAACCGAAACCGCGGCGCTTGTCACATGCGATTTAGGCAGGCTACACGCTCGCACGAGGGCAGATGAAGAGAATTCGCGCGGCCTGGTCAAGGGCTTGCAGTTCTTTGCGCATGGCTCGCGGAGCGAGCGAGGCGGCGGCTGCGGCGAGCCGGGCGCGGGACTCCGGGACGAGTTCGAGCCGGTAAAGATCGGCCCGATGGGCAAAAGAATAGCCGTGATAAGCGACGGGATTTGAGGAAACTTCGGCGAGCAGCACGTCCCAAAAGCGCCGTCGGCGAAATAATCGCGAGCGCGAAATTGCCTGCCTTTGGATTTCGACTGTGGGCCGCGGGGGCGTGGCGCCGGATTCGATGGCCACGATTGTGCACTCCTCACTGCGAAATTTGCGCGACGGGTCGGGATCGGGAAAGCGAGCCAGCAGCCCGCTCAGTTCCGTTGGGTCGATATCGAAGCCTGTCCACCAATAACGATAGAAATGAAAAACGACCGTGCCGGAGCGAAGAATTTGTTTGATGCGCGCCGCGTCTTTGCCCGTGACGCTGAGTACCATATCGAGAAGTTGATCGGGCCGAAAGCTCTGCCGCACGATCGGGCGGAAACTGACGTAGCCGGCTTCTTCTTCGGTGTAGCGGACGGGAATGACCTCAGGCAGCGGCATGGGTGAATCGTAGCGCAGGAAACGGCGGACGGGAAACGCGCTGCAGAAGGGGATAGTGGGCCAGTTTCCGAAAACGCGACTTGTCGGGAAGTGGCTTCCAAAATCATCCCAAGTCTCGCAGCCACGCTAGTTGCAAACGACTGACGTG
>WNGP01000982.1_pt1 | contig 22888 bp, 20 predicted proteins | sample 5407671 | NCBI WGS metagenome assembly WNGP01 (sample SAMN13153381, study PRJNA577476) | soil metagenome | isolation source: 40 cm soil or saprolite under Garry oak tree replicate 2 | place: USA:California | collected 2016-06-15
ACCAAGAACGTCTGGTACGACTTCGTCTATCACGTGAAGTGGTCGTCCGGCTCGGACGGCCTCTTCCAGGCGTGGCTCAACGGCCGGCAGGTCATGAACTACAGCGGCCCCAACCTCTATGTGGGCCAGAGCTGTTATCTCAAGATCGCCAACTACCATACCGCGCTCGGCGTGCCCGTCAGCGCCGTGCACTCGCGCGTCGTGCTGGCCCACACCCAGGCCGACGTGCAGATCGGGTCCGGCGGCACGCCGCCTCCCACGGTCCCGGTGCCGAATGTGGTTGGCCAGACACAAGCGGCGGCCACGAGCGCCATCACCAGCGCGGGCCTCACCGCCGGTACGGTCACGATGCAGTCGAGCACTACGGTGGCCCCCGGCAACGTGATCAGCGAGAGCCCGGCTGCCGGCACGAGCGTGGCGAATGGCTCGGCCGTCAACCTCGTCGTCTCGAGCGGTGCGACGCCACCACCACCACCACCGCCGCCGCCTGTCGTGACGAAGGACCCCGTCTATGACTTCAGCGGCAGTGGCAAGTCCGACATCCTGTGGCGTAACAGCTCGACGGGCCAGAACGTGCTCTGGCTCATGAACGGAGCGACGGTCGCGAGCGCGCCCGCGCTCCCCACGGTGGCGAATCTCAACTGGATCATCGCCAGCGCCGGCGACTTCAACGGTGACGGCAAGGCCGACATCCTGTGGCACAACCAGAGCACCGGTCAGAGCCAGATCTGGTTCATGAATGGCGGTACTCTCAGCAGCGCCGCGAACACCTACACGGTGTCCGACACGCACTGGGCGATCGTCGGGGTCGGTGATTTCGACGGCGACGGGAAGGCCGACATCCTGTGGCGCAACAAGAGCACCGGTCAGAACGCGATCTGGTTCATGAACGGCGGCTCGATCAAGAGTACCGCGAACATCACGACGGTCACCGACCAGAACTGGACCGTCGCCGGCGTGGGCGACTTCAGCGGCGACGGCAAGGCCGACATCCTCTGGCACGACACGGTCACCGGCCAGAACCAGGTCTGGCTCATGAACGGCGGCACCGTCGCGAGCAGCGCCGCGATCCTCACGGTCTCGGACCTGAACTGGCACGTCGTCGGTGTGGGTGACTTCGACGGTGACGGCAAGGTCGACATCCTGTTGCGCAACGGCTCGACCGGACAGAACGCGATCTGGTTCATGAACGGCGCCACCATAGTCAGCAGCTGGAACATCCAGTCGGTAACGGACCTCAACTGGAAGACCGTGAGCGTCGGGGACTACAACGGCGACGGCAAGGCCGACATCCTGTGGCGCAACGGCTCGACCGGACAGAACGCCATCTTCTTCATGAATGGCGGGACGGTCGCGTCCACGTTGTATCCGCCGAGCCAGCCGGTCGCCGGCTGGACCGTCGCTCTGCACTGAGACTGCCCGCCGGGGGTTGAGTCGCACGCCAGGAGCTCAGGGGGGACCTGGCGTGCGATCCGTTTCGGGAGTCCCGAGCCTCATGATGCGCGCCACTTCGGCCGCCACCAGGCGGTGTCCCGCGGCGTTCCAGTGCCAATCGCTGGGTGAATAGTCCAGCCGTCCGCCGGTCGCCTTGAAGTAGGCCGCAAAGACCGGTCCCATGTCGATCACGTGCTCGCCACGACTCGCGGCGGCGGCGGCGAGCGCGTCGCGTGCAACGCTGTCCCGAGTTGCGCAGCTGCCTGACGTGCTCATCCCGTGGTTGCGGTAAAGCTCGGCACGATCCGCGTCGAAAACGAGAATCACGCGCTCGGGCGGCACGCCATATGCGGCGGGGAGGCGCTCGGCGTACGCCGCGAGCAAATCCGCGTCACCCGCTTGCAACCCCTCGGGCACACAGGGCCGAGGTGCCCCCTTGGCGCTCGTGTGCAGGAAGTGTCGCAGGTCGAATCTCAAGTTGCCTCTCGTGTAACGGACGATCGCGAGCAACCTGACGAGCTTCTCGGTGCAGGTGAGCAGCGGTGCGGCACCGGTGCAAACGGGCTGCGGACGGAGTTGGACCGAGGGCGTGTTCCCGGCATTCCAGCCAAAGTATCCCGGCGCTGGGGCAAATCCAGCGACGAAATCTCCTGCCACCACCACGACCACGGCCCAGCGCACGCGGAAACGGCGGCTGATCATCGGGCCGAGGCCGATATAGTCCGCCAACGACGCGCCCGAGACACCGAAGTTCAGCATCGCGGGGGCATCGGGCAGCAGCCGCGCCAGCTGCCCCTGCAGCGTTTCCTCGTATCGATTCATCAGCCCTTCGATGAAGCTGTTCCCGACGACCGCGATCCCATCGCTCCCCGGGCGGTATGGAAACGGCGCCACGTACCCCATGTTGTTGGTGACGCCGCGATGCACGTTGCGCAGGTCCCAGGCGTCCGAAAAAGTGTAGTGGACGTTGGGCCTGAGACGATGGGTCGGCCAGTCCGGGGTCGGATCATCCCCGGCCAACCCGTTCTGAACTGGCAACAGGTGCAGCGCGGCCTCGAGAACCATCAGTAGCAGTGTCGCCCCGAGAGCGGCCGCCAGAAGGGTGGTGAGGGTCCGGGACACGAGCACTCAGAAGTTGAAGTAGATGAACTCGGTCGTGCTGCGTGAAGCCGAGATCAGCGCCAACATCGCGATCGCGGTCAGCTCAGCGCCGACGACGGCCCCAAGAGCGGCGACGCGCCAACCACCGGCGGCGATGCGCCGCACGGCGGCGGCCATCGAGCCATCGATTATTTGCTGGGAGTTCCTCGCCATGGTCGCCAGCGCGAACCCGGCCGCGAGCGATAGAACGGTCGGCAGCGCGATGCCCTGGTCCGGCGCCGGCCCGCTGGCTCTAGCCGCGAACATGGTGCCGAGAATGTGCCACGCCTCCTGGCCGCTGTGCGCGCGGAAAAATACCCACGCGATCACCACTGCGAACAGCGTGAGCGTCATGGCCAGCGACCGACCGATCAGGCGCAGCGCCCCGGACGCTCCCGCGGCCGCGAGCCCCGCAACCCTGTCCCGCAGGAAGCGCCAGGCGTGATTGATCGCGAGATAGATTCCATGCAGCCCGCCCCAGATCACGAATGTCCAGGACGCGCCGTGCCAAAGGCCGCCGAGCAGCATGGTGATCATCAGATTCACGTAACGCCGCACGGACCCGCGACGATTTCCGCCCAGGGGGAAGTAAAGATGGTCGCGCAGGAATCGGGACAGCGTCATGTGCCAGCGACGCCAGAAGTCGATGATGCTGGTCGCCTGGTACGGGGAATTGAAGTTGAACGGCAACCGGACTCCGATGAGCAGCGAGAGTCCGATCGCCATGTCCGAGTATCCGGAAAAGTCGAAGTAGATCTGCAGCGTATACGCCAGAACTCCGCGCCACGCCTCGCCCGCATGGACCGCCGCACTGGTGGGCGAGTCGAACAGGTCGTCCGCGAGCGGTGCCCAGCTGTCGGCCAGCAGCACCTTCTTTCCAAGCCCGATCAGAAGGAACGCCAGGCCAATGGCGAAGTTCTCCAGTCGCGGCCGGTAGATCCGGGGCAGCGCGAACTGCGGCATCATTTCCGCGTGATGCAACACCGGGCCGGCGATCAGGTGGGGGAAGTAGCTTACGAACAGCGCGTAGTGCAGCGGATTGCGCTCCCGCACCTTGCCGGCATGGACGTCCGCGAGATAGGCAATCTGCGTAAATGTGAAGAACGAAATTCCGATCGGCAGGATCACGTTGAGCGCGCCGAGCGGCCGGCCGCTCAGCTCCGCTACGGTGCCCAGAAAGAAATTCGCGTACTTGAAGTACCCGAGAAGGAGCAAATCAACCCCGACTGCGAAGCACAGCAATCCCAGGCGTAGCCGGCCTCGATCCGCGGGGCACGCCAAAATCCGGTTTCCGAGCGCGTAGTTGAACACGACGGAAGCGGCAAGCAGGCCCGTGTAGAGCGGCAGCCAGTACGCATAGAAGACGAAGGATGCGAGCACGAGCCAGGCGGCCGCGGCGGCGTTGCCGACATGACGCGCAATCAGGAAGAACAGAAGCAGGGTGAGCGGCAGGTAGACGAACAGGAACTCACCGGAGGTGAACAGCATGCCGCATTAGACGGCTTCAGAAGGCGAACCGCGCGTTGAGCCAGGCGACGTTCGCCGCGTAGTCGCCGAAGGCGGCGTTCGATGAGCGCGTCTCGTGCAGCAGGCTGGCCTGCACGCCGATCCTGGGAGTGGGGTGATAGGAGATGAGCGCGCTCACCGAGCGCACCCGGTCATCCCGCTGACCGGTGAGGCCGAGCGCCTGCGCGGGGTCGGCAACATAGCTTCGGGTGACCGCCTCCAGGTCAGCCGACAGGTCGATCTTCGGGGTGACGTGCCACCCCGGGCGCAACCCGAACCCTTTCAGCAGGACGAGGCTCGATCGGGTGTACTCGTAGGGACTGATGTCGCGCTGGACGATCGCGGTCAGGGTCGTCTTCCCGGTCGGCGTCCAGGTGAGCTCGATGCGGCCGGTCTGTCCGGTGAAGTTTCGCTGCGGCAGCTGATCGTAGCGCCGACTGACCTGATCGGCGCGGGCCACGAGGTGGGAGACGCCCGTGACTGTCCAGTCGAGCGTGAGACCCGCCGCGTACTGCCGGTAAGCGTTGTCGATCGACGTGGTGGAAAGCGGCGTGGTGAACGGCTCGGCCGTCGGAAATTTTCCCCTCTCGAGGCGCGTGCTGAAGCCGATGGAATTTCCGGCCTTGCTGACACGGCTGAGCGCTGCCTCGACGCCATCGATCGTGACGTCGTTGAAGCGCGTTGCCGGGGCGCTGTTGCGCTGCTCGAGGCGGTCCCCTGCCGCACGCAGCCGCCAGTAGGGCGTGACCATCCACGTGCCGTTTACAAACTCCTGACGCACCTGGAGCCGATCGAGCGTGGGGCTCAGCAGCTGCGCGAACGACGCCAGCGAAACGGCATCGGCGTAGCCCAGCTCCCCGTGCAGGTCCCTGCCCGCCTGCCACAGCCAGCTTCCCCGCAGATCGTGTCCATCGGAGTCGAATCTGGAGAAGCGCTGGTAGCGGGTGCTGTTGAATGTCAGGTTGGCGACGAAGCGCTGCAGGCTGAGGGGCATCTCGGCATTGAGGCCGAGGGCCGTGGTGTGATAGGTGTCGGCTCGTGAGGACGATCCGATCACCGTGACCGGATCGACGTCCTTCGATATCCGAAAGACGTTGTCGTCCGTGGTGAGGGTCTCCTCGACGAACGGCGTCAGCTTGGCGGGATCCTGACCCTCGGCGCGCACGGCCGGCGACAGCAGCAAGCCGGCGGCGAGGCAGTAGGTCAGGTGTGCACCTCCGCCCGCCGCGTGCGTCGCGCGATCCCGCGCCGGGTGCAGCTGGACGACGTCGGCAGGCCGGGGTAAGTCGCCAATCGCTGGGGCATCGTCCGCGCGCGGAGCGTCCCCAAGCTGTGAAGCGTCGGCGATCCGCGGACCATCAGTGGGCGGGAACACGACGAGCGTGCGATGCCTCGTGAACGACACGCGTCGTCGTGCAATGGCCCCCGCGCCAATCAGGCCCGCGAGAGCGAGTGCCCAGTTGCCGGGTCGCGGCATCGGTGCGGGCACGCCGTGCACGACACCTGCGAGGATCCGGTCCAGCGCGCCGCGATCCCCGCCATGATCTCCGACCTGGTGCGTCGAGTGGGCGGGGCGCGCGTCCCGACCGGCCGCCTGCGGCGCCGCCACGGCGGCCCCATGCACGAGCATCGCCGCCAGCCAGGTCGCCAGGATTCTCCCTCCACGGTATCTCAAGCTGACCGCTCCGTCTCTCAAGGTCGTCAGACGTCGAGGATGCGCAGCTCGAGGGCCCTGCCGACTGCGTGCGTGCGGTTCTGAACGTTGAGCTTGCGCAGGATTTTCTGCACGTGATTCTTCACCGTCAGCGGGCTGATGCCGAGGATGGTTCCGATCTCGAAGTTGCTCTTGCCGAGATGGATCCAGCGCAGGATCTCCTTCTCGCGCGCAGTGAGCGGGTCGACGCTCTGCGCCGTCGTGCCGCTCTCCTCGAGAGGGCCGCTGAGCTGCGAACGCATCCACGCGAGGTGCATGAACGGGGCGATCAGCTCGAGCAGAAACGCCTGCTCGCGCTCGAAGTCGCCCGGCATGCTAGCCAGCACGAACAGGCTCACCGGCTTGCCGAGCGCGTCGTAGGTACCATGCGCCAGGACGCCCTCCGTCCCGAGACGTTGCAGCTCCGCGGCGAAGGGGCCGTGCGAGAGCGGCTCAGCGCCTCCGGCCGCGAAGACCACCGGATGGAATTCCGATTCGGTCCACTGGGTGGCGAGGTGCGTCACGAAGGCCGTGTCCCGCCGGAATACGTCGCCGACCTTCTCCGGGTCGATCCAGGGACTCGCCAAGCAATCCACCTGATAGGCCGTGGGGCGGGCCCCGCGCACTGCGCACACCAGCAGCTCGTGCTTGATCAGGCTCTGGAGCATTCCCTGAGTCCAGCCAAACAGCTGATGACGCGAATGCACCCGGAGCGAGGCGTCGATGTTGAGCAGCAGCGACTCGAGCTCCTGCGGGTGCAGTAACGCCGCGCCGCCGCCCTCGCTTCGTCGGGGCTCCGACGTTCCTGACCTCGAACCCTGCTCGGCCGTCCGGGGATGCACAGTCACCTGAGCGTCCATAGGTTGCTTTCGCACCGCTTGGAACAACTCCGTCCCATCGCGTCCATGACTATGTAAACCGGTTGTTACGCGATTGTGATGTGACACGGATGAGCCGCCGGCGGTTCGCGCACCCCGTACCGGGCACGGTTCCGGTCGCCGGTTTATCGGCAAATTCCGGTGTTCGACCCGCGGCGGAGGTGTCCTGCGAGGGGATTTGTCGCGCTAGTCCATTCGAACTACGGAATCGCGCCCACGGGTCATCCGCGCGCCGCAGCGCGATCCCTAAGGTGCGCGTACCTTGCTCGCAGATCCACAGACACAACGGCAGTTCTTCGAGCCCCGGGCCGCCCCCGCGACCCAGGTGATGGCGCTCATCGATCCGTTGGTCACGATCGGCGTGCTGCTGCTCGCGATGGCGCCGTTCCGGGTACCCTTCGACGGTCCTTATCTCATACTGGCGCTGGTCGTCTTCTCGCTCACCTTTCCAGGCCGATCGCCTGGCGCGAGCACGGTCGGCGCGCTGGCGGGCGAGGTCTTCATCGGGTGGGTCGCGACGGTCGCGCTGCTGCTGTTCATCGGCTGGGCGACGGGCGCCATGGAGATCTTCGACCCGCGCGTGCTGCGCGCGTGGCTCATCGCCACGCCCGCGGCCCGCTTCGCGACGCACTTGGGCGTGCCCAAGCTGCTGCTGCGCCTGCTCGCCGCCGAGGGCGCGCAGCGTGTAGCCGTCATCGCCGGCGCCTGCGGACTGGGCCGCACCCTGACAGAGCAGATCCGCCGCCAACCGCTGCTCGGGGTGCGCATCGCGGGATTCTTCGATGACCGCGGCCCCGAGCGCACGATGGAGGCGGCGCGGGGTATCGGCCCGATCCTGGGCACGATCGACGAGCTGCCCTCGTACGCCAAGTCGCATCGGGTGGACCTGATCTACATCACGCTGCCGATGGCCTCTCAACCGCGCATCGTGCGGCTCCTCGACCAGTTGCACGACACCACGGCGTCGATCTACTTCGTGCCGGACATCTTCCTCTTCGATCTGATCCAGGCGCGCATCGACACCATCGGCGGCATACCCGTCGCCGCGGTGTGCGAGACTCCCTTCCACGGATTGGACGGCGTCGTGAAGCGCGCCAGCGACATCGTCCTCGCGCTGCTGATCCTGCTCCTCATCTCGCCGTTGCTGCTCGCGATCGCGATCGGGGTCAAGCTGAGCTCTCCCGGGCCGGTGCTGTTCCGGCAGCACCGCTACGGCCTCGATGGCCGGGAGATCCAGGTCTACAAGTTCCGTTCGATGAGGGTCACGGAGGACGGCGAAGTCATCCGGCAGGCGACGCGCGACGATGAGCGCGTGACCCGCTTCGGCGCCTTCCTGCGCCGCTACTCCCTCGACGAGCTGCCGCAGTTCATCAACGTGCTGCAGGGGCGGATGAGCGTGGTCGGTCCGCGCCCGCATGCGGTGGCCCATAGCGAGATGTATCGCAGGCTCATCAAGGGCTACATGATCCGGCACAAAGTCAGGCCCGGCATCACCGGCTGGGCGCAGGTCAACGGATTTCGCGGCGAGACCCGCACGCTCGACCGGATGGAGAGCCGCATCGCCTACGATCTGGCCTACCTCCGGCACTGGTCGCTGCAGCTCGACCTGTGGATCGTGCTGAAGACGGTGTTCACCGTGCTCAACGACCGTAACGCCTACTAACCCGGGTTGGCCCGAAAGCAGTAGCCGGCGCCGCGCACCGTCTCGATCCGCTTCTCGTGACCGCTCGGCTGCAGGGCCTGCCGCAGGCGCCGGATGTGCACGTCGACGGTGCGATCCTCGACGAAGACGTGGTCGCCCCAGACTTCATCGAGCAGCTGTCCGCGGCTGTATACCCGATCCGGATGCGTCATCAGGAAATGCAGCAGCCGGAATTCGGTGGCCCAGAGGCTGATCTTGCCGCTGGCCGCCGTGATGCGGTGTGCCGCGGGGTCGAGCTTCAGGTCGCCGAACTCGACCGGCTCGTCGCCGAGGAGCGGCGCGCGGCGGCGTACGACCGCCTTGATGCGCGCGAGCAGCTCGCGATGTGAGAAGGGCTTGGTGAGGTAGTCATCGGCGCCCGCCTCGAGCCCGGCCACCTTGTCGATCTCGTCCGAGCGCCCCGTGAGCATGATGACGGGAATCTCCCGGGTGCGCCGCTCGCTGCGCAGGTGCCTCAGGAAGGACATGCCGGTGGTGCCCGGAAGAATCCAGTCGAGCAGCATCAGATCCGGAAGCACTTCGCGAATCGCCGCTTCCGCCTGCTCGACGCTCGCCGCCCGGATCGCCTGGTATCCGGCGCGCTCGAGGCTCGCGGCGATCAGCCGCTGCGTGACCAGCTCGTCTTCAACGATGAGGATTGCGCCGCCCATGATCGATAGTCCTTGTCCCAGACGCTGCCGCGGTGCCGCTAGATGAGCCGGTACTTGACCGCGTAGCGAACCAGCTCCGCATTGTTGGACAACCCCAGCTTCTTCAGGATCCGCGCCCGATAGGTGCTGATCGTGCTCGGGCTGAGAGTCATCTCGGCCGCGATTTCGTTGATGTGCTTGCCCGAGGCGATCAGCCACATTACCCGGTATTCGCGATCGGAGAGCAGGTTGTGCGGCGGCTTCTCGCCGCCCTCGGCGAGCTCGGTCGCGAGCTTCTCCGCGAAGGCGGGGCTCACGTACTTGCCACCGCCGACCACCTTGCGGATCGCCCCGGTCAGGTCCTCGTTGGCGCTGCCCTTGTTGATGTATCCGGCGCCGCCCGCCTTGAATACCTGGCCGGCGTGCACTTCCTCGGGCAGGATGCTCAGCACCAGCACCGGCCGGCCCGGATGCTGCCGCTTGACCTCCCGCACCAGATCGGCGCCACTGCAGCCGGGCATCGCGTAGTCGAACACCGCGACATCCCAGTCCAGCTTCTTCGCCAGATCGAGCGCCTCGTCGCCGCTCTTCGCCTCGCCCACGACGATCATGTCGTGCTCCGAGGCGACGATCTCCCTCAGCCCCTTGCGAACGACGGGGTGATCGTCTGCGATCAGAACCCTCATCTCAGCTCTCCTTGGCACCAGGCTCCACTTGGGTGGCGGCCGCGGCCGCTTGGGTGGCGGCCGCGGCCGGCAGCGCCACGGTCACCGTGGTCCCCTTCGCGCGCACGCCGCCGATCTCGACCCTCCCGCCAAAGGGCAGGACGCGCTCGCGCACTCCCATGAGGCCGAACGACTTGGGACTGTTGGCCGCCTCCTCGTCGATGCCGCGGCCGTTGTCGGCGACGGTGAGCAGCAGCTCATCGCTCTCGGAGCGGAGCGCCACGTCGACCCGGGTGGCGCCGGCGTGGCGCACTACGTTGGTCAGCAATTCCTGGAGGATCCTGAACACCGCGGTGGAGCGGTCCCGATCCACCGTCAGCTCCTCCTGGGGCAGCGACACGTTGCAGCGAATCCCGCTGCGACGCTGAAACTCGCCCGCCTGCCAGCCGATCGCCGCAGCGAGTCCCAGCCGATCCAACACCTCCGGCCGCAGCTGCGACATGATCTCGTGCATCGACTCCATCGTGGAATCGATCAGGCCGGACATCGACTGCGCCTTCGCGCGCAGGGCCGAAGAGCCCTTGGGCAATCGGCTCGTGATCCAGGCGAGATCCATCTTCAGCCCCGTGAGCGCCTGGGCCAGGTGGTCGTGGATCTCCCGGGCGATCCGGGTCCATTCCTCCTCGCGCACCGATTGCAGGTGAGAAGCGAGGGCACGCAGACTCTGCTGCGAGGTCTTGAGGTGCTCCTCGGCTGTCATGCGATCCCTCACCTCCTGCATGAGGATCGCGTTGTTGCGGTACAGGTTGACGAACACCGAGATCTTGGACTTCAGGACCTCAGGCCGGAGCGGCTTCACGATGTAGTCCACGGCACCCGCCTCGTAGCCCCGGGTCACCGACGGCGCGTCCTCGTAGGCGCTGGTGAGAAAGATGATCGGTGTGTGGCGCGAGCGCTCGCGGTCGCGGATCAGCCGCGCGGCTTCGAAGCCGTCCACCCCCGGCATGCGAGCGTCCATGAGGATGACGGCAAAGTCCTGCTTGAGCACGCAGCGCAGCGCCTCGTCGCCCGACTTGGCCGTGACTACCCGCAGCGACATGTCCGCCAGCAGTCCCTGCAGCGCCATCAGGCTTCTGGTGTCGTCGTCGACGGCAAGAATGCTCGCCTGCGTTTGAATCGAGTTCATGGCCCTTCCCTGGGGAGCGTCATTATCAGTCAGCGGAGCCCTGCCGTGAATCCGCGACATGCCGTAGACCTCCATCGGGGGGAACCGCACGGCCCATGCTCCGTGATACGGTACTGTATCCAATCGACGACAGTCCGGAACGCGGCGTGATCGCCCGGGGCGGCAGGGGGACCTCATGACCTACGAGCTCTTTTACTGGCCCGGCATCCAGGGACGCGCCGAATTCGTGCGGCTCGCGCTGGAGGAGGCCGGCGCGCGTTACCTCGACATGGCGGCGGTCCCGGAGGCGCAGGGGGGCGGCGTGCCCGCCATCTTGAGAGTGCTCGGGACCTCGGGCGTCCGGCGCCCGCCCTTTGCGCCCCCGATTCTCAGGGCCGGCCGGCAGCTCATCGCTCAGACGCCGAACATCCTGCTGTTTCTCGGCGGCCCGTTGAAGCTCGCGCCGAGGGACGAGCCAGGGCGACTCTGGACGCATCAGCTTGGGCTCACGATCCTCGATTTCTACGTCGAGATCTTCGACACCCACCACCCGCTCGGCGACGGCTACGCGTACGAGGAGCAGAAGGCGGAGGCGAAGCGGCGCACCCGGTACTTCCTCGCCGTGCGTCTGCCGAAGTTCCTCGGCTACTTCGAGCGCGTGCTCGAGCTGAATGGCTCGCGCCGGCCGTGGATGGTCGGGGCACGCCTGAGCTACGCGGACCTGTCCATGGCGCAGGTGATCGCGGGTCTCAAATACGCCTTCCCGTCAGCCAGCGCCCGCACGCTTCGTCGCCGCCCGCGGCTGCGCGCGCTGCACCAAGCGGTGTTCGACCGGCCGCGCATTGCGCGCTACGCGGCATCCGGCCGTCGGCTGGATTTCAACAACGAGGACCTGTTCCGGCATTACCCGGAGCTCGACCGGTGAGCTACCGCTTACCCGAGCGGTGAGCCTACGGCAACCCGAGCTCATCGAGCGAGCGACGCAGCTCCGCCGGATCGCGATAGACGCGAAAGGCTCCGGCGCTCAGCAGCTCACTCTCGCCGTAGCCGCCGCTCAGCAACCCGACGCTGAGAACGCTCGCACGCCGCGCCGCGAGGTGATCCCAGACCGCATCCCCGACCACGTAGCACTCGCCCGCCGCAATCCCGAGGCGCTTCAGGCAGGCGAGGAAGAGGTCCGGCTCGGGCTTGGCGCGCGCGACATCGCCCCGATCGACCACCACGACATCGTCCCCGATACCGAGCACCTCGAGGGAGCGATCGATTTCCGGGCGTCGCCCTGAGGTGGCGATTCCGTAGGCGATCTTGCGCCGACGCAGGTCTTTCAGCAGCTCCACCGCTCCGGGGAGTGGACGCCGCTCGGGGAGGAATTCGCGGAACAGCTCGCCGTGCCGCCGCTGCAGATCCTCGGCCTCCGAGCCGTCGATGGCGTGCCCGAGCTCGCGCGCCGCGGCGCGCGCGAACAGGCCGCCGCTCATGCCGATGCGGCGGTGAATGCGCCAGCCCTCGATGGCAAGTCCTGCCTCGGCGAACGCGCGCTGCCACGCAAAGACATGCGCATAGACGGTGTCGACGAGGGTGCCGTCGAGGTCGAAGATCAGTCCTCTCATACGCGACTCACCCGTATCGTTCGACCCTTGTCATTCAGTTTGTCACCGGATAGCGTGAGGATACGCGCTGCCAGGGGACTCTGGCATCGGGTAAGACGAGGAGCACGGCGATGATCCCCGTTGAATCGTGGCTCGCATTTGCCGCGGCGTCGGCGGTTCTGTTGGTCATTCCAGGCCCGACGATCCTGACGGTCATCAGCTACTCGGTCACGCACGGGCGCCGGGCCGCCATTCCCCTCGTCACCGCCGTCGCGCTCGGAGACTCGACCGCGCTTGCCTTTTCGCTCCTCGGCCTGGGGAGCGTGCTGGCCGCCTCCTCGATGGCCTTCACGCTGGTCAAAGCAGCCGGCGGCGCTTACCTCGTCTATCTCGGTGTGAAGATGATTCGCACCGGCCTCGCCAAGGCGACGGCCGGTTCTGCCGCCACGCCGGTTGGCGTTTCCCGTCGCAGGCTGTTTCTCAACACCTACGGCGTCACGGCGACGAACCCGAAGGGAATCATCTTCTACATGGCATTTCTGCCCCAATTCGTCGATACCGCAGCGCCTGCCGCAGCCCAGATGCTCATCCTGGCTGTCACGTTCGTGACACTCGCGATCGTGAATGCCGCGCTCTACACGGCGTTCGCGGGTTACGCCGCCAGGTTGCTCGCCACCGGCAACGCGCGGCGGATCTTCCATATCAGCGGCGGGTCGCTCCTCTCCGCCGCCGGCCTATGGACGGCACTCGCTCGCAGAAGCATCTGAGCGGTGGGTAGCCCCATGGGCCGAACGAACTAGGGTTGACGCAGGGGTCCGCTGTGTCGGGGGTCTTTGGGCCTCACTAGCATCAACGGGGCTGGGAGGGCTCCATGAATGCTCCATCCCCCATCAATGATCCCTCCGCGTTCGTTTCAGCCGCCGGCGAAATACGCACGGCTTACCTCGCGCAGAACAGGATCGCGATAGGGCCGCCGGGTGACCCGCAGGAGTTCAGTCGCGAGTATGAGCGTTTCAGGCGATTGCTGCCGGAGCGCACGCCGCTCCGCGTTCTGGACATCGGATGCGGAACCGGCGCCTGGAGCGTGCATTGGGTGGCTCGCGGCTGCAAGGTCAGCGGCGTCGACTTCGATCCGGATTTCATCGCTCGAGCGCTCCGCCGGGAGGGTCTGGCCGGAACCAGCCTGTTCGAAGGGATCGTGGCCGATGCGACCAAACTGCCCCGGAGCATCGGTGAATTCGACGTCGTGACGTTGAATTCCCTCCTCGAGCATGTCCCGGACTGGCGCGCGGCAGTGAATGAAGCCGTTCGCATGCTGGCTCCGGGTGGAGTCCTTCTGCTTCACACGTCAAACCGCTATCACCCGTTCCAGGGCGAAGTGAATCACTTTCCTTTCTATCCGTGGCTACCGGGACCGGTCCGCGACCGCGTCCTCGCCTGGGTCATGAAACATCGCCGCGACCTGGTTAACTACACGGACTATCCTGCGGTGAACTGGTTTTCCTATCCGCAGCTCTCGCGCGTACTGCGGGAAATGAACCTCGAGGTCTATGACCGCCTCGATCTGATGGACCCGGCGAAGATGACGGGACTGCGCGCTGTCGGGCGCTGGATGGCTCCAGCCCATGGCAGGCGCGCTCGCGGGAAGTTCTTCTTCTACCTGGCTTCCCCGACGGTGTCGCTCTACGCGCGACGACCGCAGGTGTGAGCTCAGTTCCCGAGATGAAGCTCGCCGAGCAACCGCTCGCGCTGCTCCTGCCAGCTGCGCCGCGTCGCTTCGAACATCGGTGTGTCCGGCGTGCCGTTGATCCACTCCTCCAGCTGCAACACCCTTCTCAGCTTCTCTGCATGGCTGATGGCGCTGTCGACGAGAAGCGAGCGGGGGTCTGCGGCGCCCGCCCCACCCGCCGGCGGGGCCGGCAGGTCGCTGGACATTGCACGCATGGCTCGATTGTTCATCAGATTCCTCCTTGTGAACCGCGGCCGGCTCCTCCCTCCGGCAGCGAGCCCCCTCAGCGTGACTTACGCTGGGCGGAGATACATAACCCGCCATGCGGGCGGCGCGCAAGTGAGCATCATCACAGTTTCGGCGGGCAATGCCGCGCCGTCGCACCGCGGAGTCACTTCGGACATCCATCGCCTGAGACCCCGTAGCACCGCGAGGTTCAAGCTAAAAGCCCGACGATGCCCGCCGGGGCGAGAGTGCAAGCGCTTGCAGCCGGCGGCACCGGCCGCACGCTGACATAATCGTTTCGCCGCGCTCACACAATGGCCGGACGCGTTTACATAACATCGCGTCGTTGTGTAGGCTTGCAGAAAGAGAGAGCACACACATGGTTTTCATGGGCCTGCGCCTGCCGGCGATCCTGGCCGCGGCGGTGTGCGTGGCGGGTTGCTCGCTCGTCTCGCTCAAGACTCCGGAGCGCCCGCTCTCGAATCGCGACCTGAACGCGCGCATTCTGACGCGGGAATTCTCCTATCACTTCATCGCCGCGGTCGGCCAGTGCGCCGACGACATGGGCGCGGGCGAGACCGATCCCGAGGTGCTCACCCGTGCGCTGCGCTGGAAGATTGCGGCGGCGACCGAGAGCCAGCGCGCGGCGAGCCGCATCTCCCCGATGATGTCGCTGCTCGATACCTGGGCGCTCACGGCGCAGATGCGCGCGTTCCTGTCGCCGGGTCAGGCCGGCGGCGAGCTGTTCGGCTCGCACCAGGAGACCGCCGTCGCGCTCGCCGGCGAGCTCGACAAGGAGGCGCAGGCACTGGCGCGCCGCCTCACCGCATCCAATGAATTCGACGAGTATCAGCGATTCGTCGACGCCTACGTTCGCGATCAGCCGCTCGCCAGCCTCGAGTTCGTGCGCCCCTCGGTCCTCGAGCTGTGGAGCGCGGCTCACGGCGGCGGAGCGCGGCTGGTCGACTCCATGGGCACGATTCCCGAGGCCATGACGGATGTCTCGGATCGGCTGAAGATGTCGAGCGACGCGCTCGCCCTGCAGACGCTCTGGAGAACCCAGCTGGCGCTGCGCGAAGCGGGATACTCCGGCGACGACATCCGCGCGGCGCTCCGTCAGCTCGACGAGCGCCTCGCCACGGCGTCGCAGGCCGCGGAGCATGCGCCGCAGCTCCTGCACGAGACAATCGGCGAGGTTCGCCGCAGCGTGCTCGATGTGCTCGAGCGGGTCGACTCCTCGTCGGCCCGGATGATCGAAGCGCTACGCACCGAGCGCGAGGCGCTGGCGGCGGACGTGCGCGTCGAGCGCCAGGCGGTCGTCGCCGCCGCCGACGCCCAGCGCCGGGCGCTCGCGCAGGATGCGGCCGCGATAGCCGAGCGCGTCGTGCGATCCTCCGGGGACGAGGCGCGCCGCCTCGCGCGCGAGATGCTGTTGCTCGTGAGCGTGCTCGCCGTAGTGCTGCTCGGTCTGCCGTTTGTGGCCGGCTACGCGCTCGGACGCGCGCGCCGCGGCTGAGCTCCGCGGCCTCATTTCCGCGGCGTCATATGAAACTGTGAACTGGACTAGGCGTGAACTGCGTCACGACATAATCCCCTTGAGCGGCGACCGCGGAGCGCGAGGCCCGCATGTGACATAACAGTGGCGTCAAATGGCGACGCCGGGCGCGTTGACAGTCGCAACCCCCCCGCTCCACCCTGTCGACCGCTCGCCAATAGCGGCCGAGCACGAGAGTCACAAACTTATGTCCATCACGACTCTGTTGGCGTTCACGCCATGGCCCGCGGTGTCCGCGAGCATCCTGTTCATCCTGCTGGTGACCGCGCTGTATCTCGCGCGCGGCACGGCTCACCAGGCGCTCTCCGCCACCGCCAATGCGCTCTCGAAGGGCCTGCGGCTGGCCTCGCATTCGGTGGCGCACGCGGAGCAGCGGCTCGCGGCGCGCAACCGCGACGTGCTGCTGGCGGCCGGGCGCGAGGCCAAGGAGCGCATCGTCGAGCGCGAGTTCACGCGCGTCGGCGACACGGTCCGCAAGGATCTCGCCGGATATCCCGAGCTGCACCGCCGGCTCTCCGAGGCGATCATCCGCATGGAGGAACAGCAGGTGAAGGCCGTCGAAGTGCCCCCCGAGGTGCCGGGCTGGGCGCAGGCGGTAAAGGTGGTCGCGAATATCGACGCGCGCAACGCCGGCGCCGACATTCTCTCCGACATCCACAAGTCGATGGTCAAGTCGCATTCCGAGGCGATGGACGCCTACCGCAAGTCGAGCGGCGAGCGGCACTCGCTGCTGCGGCGCATGATGCCCGACTGGCGCCTGGTTACGGAAACTCTCGGGCACGTGGCCAAGAGCGTCGAGAGCGTCATTGCGCGGGCGCTCACGATCGATCGGCATATGGAAGAGTACGAGGCGATCGTGCGCGGCGAGGATCGCGCGGTCTCGGTGCTGTCCTCCTCCTCGATCGTGTACTTCTTCGTCTCGCTGCTGGTGCTCGCCGTCGCCACGGCCGGCGCGGCCGTCAACTTCACGCTCATCGCGCGCCCCATGGCCGAGATGGTCGGCGGGACGAGCTTCATCGGGGCGTTACGTACCGCGGATATCGCGGCGCTCGTCATCATCATGGTCGAGATCTCCATGGGGCTCTTCCTCATGGAGTCGCTGCGCATCACGCGACTGTTCCCCGTGATCGGCGCGCTCTCCGACCAGATGCGCGTGCGGATGATCATGGTCACCTTCACGATCCTGCTGCTGATGGCGAGCGTCGAGGCGGGACTCGCCTACATGCGCGAGCTGCTGCTCAAGGACGAGCTCGCGACCAGCGCCCTGCTGCGCGGCGACGCCACCGACACGCTGCTGAGCGGCCATATGTGGATCACCACCGCGGCGCAGATGGGCATGGGCTTCGTGCTCCCCTTCGCGCTCGTCTTCGTCGCGATCCCGCTCGAGACCTTCGTGCATTCGCTGCGCACGGTCGTCGGCCTGATCGCCATCGGGATCCTGCGGGCTCTGGCGCTGCTGCTGCGCGTCCTGGGCAACGGCTTCCGGCACCTCGGCGGGCTGGCCCAGCGCCTCTATGACCTGCCGCTGTTCGTGCCGCTGTGGATCGAGATGCGCATGGCCGCCACCGAGCCCGCGGCGGGCCCGCCGGGCTCGCGTGGACGCTCGGGAGAGGGCCGCTCCTTTCGGGGGGCGCAGCCGTGAGGACGCGGGCGCTGTTACTGGCCGCCGCCGCCACGGCGCTCGCCTCGTGCGGGGCCTCGGCGCCGCACAATACCGGCGTGTACCTGCTGGTCGATACCTCCGGCTCCTACAACCGGCAGCTCAACAAGGCGGAGCAGATCGTCCTGTACGCGCTCTCGCGCCTGCAGCCGCTCGACTCGATCGCGGTGGCGCGCATCGACGCCGGGAGCTTCAGCGAGAAGAACATCATCGCCAAGGCGTCCTTCGACGACCGCCCGAGCAGCACCAACCGGCAGAAGCGCGCCTTCGCGACCCGCGTGGAGAGCTTCGTCGGCGAATCACGGCCCGCGGCCTTCACCGACATCACCGGGGGATTGCTGCAGGCGATCGAGTTCCTGAACGAGAAGCACACGGGCCGCAAGGAGATCCTCATCTTCTCGGACATGAAGGAGGATCTGGCGAAGGGCTACGTGCGCAACCTCCCGATGGACTTGCATGGCTTCGAGGTGGTCGCGCTCAACGTGACCAAGCTGCACTCGGATAACTTCGATCCGCGCGAGTATCTCTCGCGGCTCGATGACTGGCGCGCCCGGGTCGAGAAGGGCGGCGGGCGCTGGCGCGTCATCAACGACCTCGATCACCTCGACGGCCTGCTCTGAGCGGATCGCGCTCGGCTCACCCCCGCCACCATCGCCCTCAGGAGTCGTGGCAGCCCTCGACGGGCGCGACGCACTCCCCCTCCTCGAACTGCACGGTCGCATGCTCGATGCCGAAGCGCAGGCGCAGGCGCTCGTTGATTCCGAGCAGCACGGTTCGCCGGTCCGCGTCCTCGGCGAGCTCCGCGTGCAGCGTCACCATCGGCGTGTCCCCGGTCAGCGACCAGGCGTGCACGTGGTGAACCCCGCGCACGCTCGGCATGTCGCGCAGCTCCCGCTCGACGGCGCCGACGTCGAAACCGGCCGGCGCGCCCTCGAGCAGCACGTGTGCGGAATCGCGCGTGAGCTGCCAGCCCGATCGAAGAATCAAGACCGACACCGCGAGCGACAGCAGCGGATCCGCCGGCAGCCAGCCGAAGGCGAGAATGACGCCGCCCCCGAGCATGGCCGCCACCGCCCCGAGCAGATCGCTGAGCACGTGCGCGCGCGCGCCGCGCTCGTTGAGAGAGCTTCCGCCCGATAGCACGAGCAGCGCCGCGAGATTCGCGCCGCCGCCGAGGATTGCCACCGCCAGCATCACGCCGCCGTCGACCGGGGGCGGTGCCACCAGACGGCGCAGCGCCTCGGTCACCACGCCGACGGTGATCGCCAGCAGGATGAGACCGTTGGTGTAGGCGGCCAGTGGCTGGTAGCGCTGGTGTCCGTAGGTGCGGTCCGCCCGCGCCGGGCGCTGACTCACCCCGATCGCGACCACCGCGAGGACGAGTGACCCGCAGTCCGCCAGCATGTGCGCGGCCTCTGCGAGCAGGGCGATGGAATTGGCCCAGAAGCCTCCGACGGCCTCGACGGCCGTGAAGGTGGCGAGCACGCCGAGCACCAGCCACAGGCGCCGCTGGCTCGCGCTCTCCGAGCGATGATGTTGATGGTGTCCGTGCGCTCCACTCATGTCAGCCCTGGCCCGCCTGGTAGCGCGGATCGTGCGGGTCGCGGGCGAAGATCCGCCGCACGAGCGGCTCGAAGGTGGTGAGCTCCTCGGTCGGGTAGTCGGGATCGAAGGAGCACTGATCCCAGGCCGCGCAGAAGTGCACGCAGGCCTCGTACCAGGGATGATCGCGGTAGCGCTCGCGGGCGTTGCGATCGCCCCCGAGGTGATGCACGTAGTAGTAGTTCTGGAAGAGGCCGTGGTGCTCCACGATCCACGTCACCTCCGGCCGCAGGTAGGGCCGCAGCATGGCCGCGGCGAGCTCCGCATGGTTGTACGGGGCCAGCTCATCGCCGATATCGTGGAGCAAGGCCGCGGCGATCATCTCCTCGTCTGCGCCCTCCTTCATCGCGCGCGTGGCGGTCTGAAGGGAATGCCGCAGCCGGCTGACCGGATAGCCCTGCAGCGCATGATCGAGCTTGCGCAGCTGCTCGAGCACCCGGTCGGCGAGGCCCACGGCGTACTGGCGCTCGGACTCATCGAGCAGCAGGTAATCCTCGCGGGTGCCGTCCTGCATCCGCCGAAAGCTCACGATGCGGCTCATGCGCTGCGCCTCGCGCAGGACGACTCGCCGCTCGGGCGGCGGCGCAGCACGCGATAGAGACTGCGCGGGCCGTCCATGTCGATGTAACAGCCCTGCAGGTGACGCAGCCCCTCGGCCGGGTCGAATCCGCTGCGCCCGTGGAGCAGTCGGCAGTTGTCGAACATCACCAGGTCGCCCGACTCGAGCAGGAAGCGGATCTGGTAGTCCGGCGCACGCAGCCGATGATCGAACAGCCGGCGGGCGCGGTAATAGGCCTCGAGCTGCTCGCGATCGAAGAGCGGCACGAAATCGAGCCGCGGGCTGAAGTGGATGGCCTTGAGACCGCCCGTGACGTCGAGCTCTATCGGCGGCGCGCTGGCCGTGAGCTCGGCGTCGACGTCGATGTATCTGAACCGCACGGGAGTGCTGCTGAGAATCCTGAAGGCCTGGCCGTGCTGCTCGCGCAAGGACTGCGCCACCGCAAAGCCGTCCACCAGCGTCGAGAGACCGCCGCTCGTCTCATTCACCAGGCAATGCAGCAGCTGGATCCCCGGCACCGGTGCGCGATAGGGATTATCGGTGTGCGGATCGAGCGCGAGCGACGTATAGGCGAGGTCGTTGGCGTCGGGCGTCGAGCGCACGTTGAAGAGTGCGCCGAAATTCGTCTCGCGCGTGAACCCGAACATCGCGCCCACCGTGAGCACCATGCCGGGCTCGCTCGGCACGCCTGCGAAGATCACGAAACCGAGTGTCAGGAACGGCTCGAGCCAGGACATCAGCTCGTCGCGCCCCGGGTCGGCACGCCAGCGCACCCGCGGCAGCTCGGCGAGCGTGCCGTCCCACAGCCGCGGGGCCGGACAGTCGTGATCGTTGGGGTCGAGCGCCGCCTCGGCCAGGATCTCCTCGGCGCTGAAGCTCGCCTCGTGCCCGTCGCTGAATCTGACCCGGTAGACGCCGGCCGAAGGCTGCGAGACCGCGAGGAGCTCGAGATCGGGATCGAAATCCGACGGGTCCTGCAGCCGCTGCTGAGTCCTCGGATCTCGGCTGGCCGCGTCCTTGCAGCGCTCGCGCAGCCACAGGGGATGAATGGAGCAGCGGGTGCCGTCGGCGCGCTCCAGCAGGAGCTCAGCGGGTCCGGCAATCTTGAGGCTCAATGAACCTTGCATGGGAGGCACGAGGGCAGTCCAGGCACGAGCGCAGTCTAGGCACGAGGGCAGTCCGCACCCCGAGGGCAGTCTAGCTTCGCATCTCCGGCTGTGTCCACGCTTACGACCTAAAGGGTGTATTTTCGCCGTGCGTGCAGAACCGCCGCCCGCGGGAAAACGAAGGAGCCGCGCCATGAGCCTGAGCCGCCGCGACCTCATTACCGCCTCCGCCCTGCTGCTCGCAGGTCCCGCTGGCGCGCTGCGCGCCGCCGACCAGGGGGCGGCAGCGGGCGGCAAGCCGATCGTGCTGTGTTGGAACGAGAACCCCTACGGACCCTCGCCCGCGGCGCGGCTCGCCGTCAGCCGCGCGATTGCCGACGGTTGCCGCTATCCGGACGACGATGAGGTCGACGCGCTGGAGGGCGCGCTCGCCGCGCACGAGAAGATCGACGCCGACAGCATCGTCACCGGTACCGGCTCGGGCGAGCTGCTGCGCGCCCTGGGGCTGCTGTACGGGCGCGACGGCGCGGAGATCATCTGCGCCGCGCCCACCTACGAGGAGCTGCCGAAGTATGCGGCGCTTCGCGGCGCGGCGCTGAAGCCCGTGCCGGTGGATGCGCAGCTGCGCCACGACCTCCCCGCCATGGCCGGCGCCGTCACCGAGCGCACCCGCGCCATCTACCTCTGCAACCCCAACAACCCCACCGGCACGGCGCTGCCGGCCGCCGCGGTGCGCGCCTTCGTGGCCGCGCTCCCGGAGCACGTCGTCACGATCGTGGACGAGGCCTACATGGACTTCACGGTGGGCGAGGATCTGGGCTCGGTCGCGGACCTCGTGCAGGGCAAGCGCCGCGTGGTGGTCCTGCGTACTTTCTCCAAGATCCACGGCATGGCGGGGCTGCGCTTCGGCTATGCCATCACGCGGCCGGATCTCGCCGAGACGCTCGAGGACGCGCGCATGACGACGCCCAACATCTACGCGGTGCGCGCCGCGCGCGCGAGCCTCGACGACAAGGCCTTCCTCGCCGACACCCGCCGCCGCATCCTCGCCAGCCGCACGCGCATCACCACCGAGCTCGGCCGCCTGGGGCTCAAGTATGCCGAGCCGCAGGGCAACTTCGTGTTCTTCGACACCGGCATGCCGCTCGAGCGCTTCACCTCGCTCATGCAGGCCCGCAACATCCTCGTCGGACGGCTGTTCCCGCCTTTTGCCACCTGGTGCCGGATCACGATCGGCACCGAGCCCGAGGTGGCGTCCTTCCTCACGGCGCTGCGCGCGGTCAAGGCCGCCTAAGCGGAGAGCTCCGCCCGTCCCTCGAGCAGCAGGCTCATGCAGGTGAGCGCGGCTTCCGCCTTGTGCAGCTCGCTCACGTCCAGTGCGCGGGTGGCGATGCCGGCCGCGTCCAGACGGCGCTGCGTTCGCGGGTAGGCTTGGCTCACCAGGGTCACTCCGGCTACGGTGAGGGTGTTGGCGCCATAAGCCTCCCGCGGGTCGACCGCGATCACCGCGGCGCCTGTGAACGCAGCTGAGTCGACCCAGTCCGGATTGACGAGCAGCGTCTCGGGCGGAATGAACGTGGCTGCGCTCTTGAGATGCAGGCAGCCGTGCAGCGCCAGCGCCTGCACGGCATAGCCGAACGGCTTCAGCGCCTCGCCGAGCTGTGCGATTCCGGCGGCGTTGGTGCGAGCGCCAGGCCCTCGGCTGAGGCCGACGTAGAGCTCGCGGCCGACGCGCAGCACGTCCCCGCCCTCGAGGCGGGCAGGGTCGCTCAGGCGCCGCACCTCGAGATGCCGGGCGAGCGCTGCGGCGACGGATTCGACCTCGCCGCGACGCGAGGCGGCGCCGGGGCGCGTCACGACCGCGACCTCCGGCACGAGCACCGCGGTGTCCTCGACGAACACCCCGTCGGCTTGGCTCTCGAGCGGCGGCAGCCACTCGATGCGGCAGCCGAGCGCCGCCAGCTCGGTGACGTAGAGTGCGTGTTGTTGCCGGGCGCGCTGCGCATCGATCGCCGCGCGCTCGAGGTGGGTGAGCTCGCAGCGCGCGAGCG
>WNGP01001317.1_pt1 | contig 22861 bp, 17 predicted proteins | sample 5407671 | NCBI WGS metagenome assembly WNGP01 (sample SAMN13153381, study PRJNA577476) | soil metagenome | isolation source: 40 cm soil or saprolite under Garry oak tree replicate 2 | place: USA:California | collected 2016-06-15
TCACCGAGTCCAAAGCGCCTGAGTCTGCTGAGCGGCTGCATCGCGGCGCGCTGGGGCTGATCGACATCTCCGCCTCGACGATGGCCAACATCGGCCCAGCCTACAGCTTCTACTTCGGCTTCGCCGGGATCGTGCTCATGGCCGGCATCGGCGCGCCGCTGGTGCTCATCGCGGCCATCATCGCCATCGCACTGCTCGGCAACACGCTGGCGCAGTTCTCCCGGGCCCACCCGAGCACCGGCGGCTTCATCACGTTCGTGGGCAAGACGTTCGGCGGCACCAGCGCGGTGACCACGGCGCTGATGTGCGGCGCCGGGTACATCATCGCGATCGCGTCGGTGCTGGTCATCTCCGGCGGGTTCCTGTCGATGATGATTCAGTACTACCTGAACGTGAGCATCCCGTGGATCATCTTCTCCGCCGCCTTCACCGCCGGCGCCATGGTGATGATGTTCCGTGGCGTGGCCGTGTCGACCAAGCTGGCCGGTTTCTTCTTCGGCTTCGAACTGCTGGTGCTGCTCGTGGTGGCGGTGGCCACGCTGATCAAGCACGGCGGCCACCTGTCCGCCGTGCCGTTCCACCCCAGCAGTGTCACCAACGGCTTCAGCGGCCTCGCGGCCGCCTTCCCGCTGGGCATCTACCTGTTCATCGGCTGGGAGAATTCCGCGGCGCTGGCCGAGGAGACGAACAACCCGCGGCGCAACGTGCCCCGGGCCGTATTCCTGTCCATCGCCCTGATGGCGGCCACCTACCTGCTGGTGGCCTACGCCACGGTGTCCGGCTTCGGCTACCACGACAAGGCACTGACCGCCGCGGCCATCCCGTTCATCAGCGTGGCCCACGACGTGGCTGGCTGGCTGGCCTTTATCGCCTACCTGGCCGGGCTGACCTCCACCCTGGGCGTGCTCATCGCCGCGGTGAACTCGCAGTGCCGGCTGATCTTCAACGCCGGCCGCGAGGGCCTGCTGCCACGCTGGATCGGCCGGGTCAACCCGGTCCGCCAGACGCCGAACAACGCGATCATCACGTTCATCTCCATCGCCGGGCTCATCACCGCGGTCTGGGCCCTCGGCCACGTCATCGGCGGCCACACCAACAGCCTGGACGCGCTGAACTTCTTCTTCGAGTCCAGCACCATGGGCACGATCCTGATCCTGGTCGTGTACTTCCTGGCCAACCTGGCCCTGCCGTTCTACTACCGCAAGTACCGGCCCGACGAGTTCAACGTGATCAAGCACCTGATCCTGCCGGTGCTCGGCATGGCCGCGATCGCCGTCCCGGTGTACTACCTGTGCAAGCCGGGCCAGTCTCAGCCCTATAACTGGTTCCCGTACGCCGCCCTCGGCGTCATCGTGGTGTCGATCATCTACGCCACGGTCCTGGTCAGACGCGATCCCGGGGTAGGGGAGCGGGTCGGCTCGATTGTCGCCGATGAGTAGCCCGCACCCGCTCGACCCGGCCAGCGCGCAGGAGTACCTGGCCGGGCGGGACATCCTGGTAGCGGCCGGCCTGCTCCCGGAAGGAGGCAGTGCACCGGTCAGGTTCGCCTACTACGGCCTGGAGGAGGTGGCCAAGGACGAGGTGCTGGCCGGCGCGGCAGGCGACAGAAGGCTGCGCGCGTTCCTGGTCAACCTGGACACGGGCGAGTCCACCGACGTGGTGGTGTCGCTCACCCACGGCAAGGTGGTCAGCGCGCGCACCCTGGACCCGGCCCGGGACGGCCAGATGCCCATCCTGGAGAGCGATTTCGCCCGGGTGGACGAGATCACCAAGGCCGACCCGGACTGGCGCGCGGCCATGGCCCGGCGGGGCTACCGCGACCTCAGCAAGATCCGGACCGCCCCGATCACCGCCGGCGCTTTCGGCCCGGCCGAGGACGACCGGCGCCGGATGGTCCGGGTGCTGGCGTTCGTCCAGGACAGCGAGCACGACCTGGCCTGGGCGCACCCGATCGACGGCGTGGCCGCCTACGTGGACCTGATCGAGAAGAAGGTCTTCAAGGTCACCGACGAGTTCGAGCTCCCGGTGCCCCGGGAGTCCGGCGACTACGACGACGAGGCCGTCCGCGGCCCGCACCGGACCACGCTCAAGCCGATCGAGATCACCCAGCCGGAGGGGCCCAGCTTCACCCTGGACGGGTTCGCGCTGCGCTGGCAGGACTGGTCGATGCGGATCGGCTTCGACGCCCGCGAGGGCCTGAGCCTGCACCAGGTCAGCCTGGACGACCGCCCGGTGCTCTACCGGGCCTCGATCCCGGAGATGGTCGTGCCCTACGGCGACCCGAAGTTCCGGCACTGGCAGGCCTACTTCGACACCGGTGAGTACCTGGTCGGCAAGTGGGCCAACTCGCTCGAGCTGGGCTGCGACTGCCTGGGCGAGATCGCCTACCTGGACGCCACCGTCACCGACGACACCGGCCAGCCCCGGACCATACCGAACGCCATCTGCATCCACGAAGAAGACTCCGGCATCTTGTGGAAGCACACCGACATCTTCAACGGCTCGGCCCAGTCCCGCCGCCAGCGCCGGCTCGTGGTCTCCTACTTCACCACGGTCGGCAACTACGACTACGGCTTCTACTGGTACTTCTACCTGGACGGCACGATCGAGCTCGAGGTCAAGGCGACCGGAGTGCTGTTCACCTCGGCCTACCCGGGCCATGCTCACCTAGATGGGGATCACACCTCGGCTCACCCGGGCCCGGCCTACCCAGATGGAGCGAACCCGTACGCCACCGAGGTCGCCCCCGGCCTGGCCGCCCCGTTCCACCAGCACCTGTTCAGCGCCCGCCTCGACATGACCGTGGACGGGCTGGCCAACGCGGTGGAAGAGGTCGACGTCAGCGGCCTGCCGATCGGGCCGGACAACCCGTACGGCAACGCCATCGTGCAAAAGGTGACCCGGCTGGCCCGCGAGTCGCAGGCCGGCCGCCGCGCGGACGGCTCCCGCGGCCGGACCTGGCGGATCATTAATACCGAACGGACCAACCGTTTCGCCCGCCCCATCAGTTACACGCTCTACCCGGAATCCGCCCCTGTGCTGCTGGCTGACCCGGACTCCCCGCTGGCGGCCCGGGCCGGGTTCGCGGCCAACCACCTGTGGGTCACCCGGTACGACCCGGACCAGCGCTGGCCGGCCGGCGACTTCGTGAACCAGAACCCCGGGGGAGCCGGCATTCCCGTCTTCATCGCGGGCGACCGGGACATCGACGGCGCCGACATCGTCCTCTGGCACACGTTCGGCCCCACCCACATCCCCCGCCCGGAGGACTGGCCGGTCATGCCGGTCGCCCGCTGCGGCTTCGTGCTGAAGCCGACCGGCTTCTTCGACCGCAACCCCACCCTGGACGTGCCGCCGCCCGGCCCCCACTGCTCTCAGGGCTGATCGGCGGGGGACTGAGCGGTCAGCGGCCGAACGGCCAGGGCAGGCCGGTATAGCTCACGGTGAAGTTCCCCGCGTTGCTCATGGCCGAGACCGACGTGTCCGGCATGGTGATCTCCACTGGGTTGAACGTGGACATGCTCTGGCCGTTAGCCATCGCGGAGCTGAAGCCGACCGTGCCGAAGTTGGTCAGCGGCAAGGTGCCGCCGCGGTAGGTGCAGCAGGGTGCCTCGGCGATGGCCTCGGCCGAGGACAGCGCCGCTCCGGCCAGGGTGGCGTTGATCGTCTGGGTCCAGCCTTTGGTGGTGTCCTTGAGGACGAGCTGGAACCTGCCGCTGCCCCGGTAGGTGACCGAACCGGAGAACCGGTCGCCCGGGCCGACCCGATTGGGAAAGGTCACCGAGGCGCCCGGGTACATCTCGTACCAGGCGTAGTACCGGGGGGTGTGCCCGGCGCAGTCGACTTCGCTGCCGGTCTGCTCCACCGTGCTGCTTGTGTACCCGTCGAGCCCGATCCAGAACGCGGCGTACTGGTTACCGCCGCTGCAGTGGCCGGTCGGCTCCGTCCAGTTGGATGAGACGCTGGTGAAGGTGCCGTTGGCGCCGGCCGCCGCGTAGCCGGCCCAGTTGCTGCTGGTGACGACGGTGTTCCGGTCCCTGGTGGCGACGGCGTTCCGGCCGCCCGGGTGGCTCAGGTGCCGGATGGGGCCGCCGGACTGCACCAGCCCGCCACGTCCCGTGAGACCGGCCTGGGCCGCCGCCGGATAGACGGCCACCAGGACTCCGCCGAATACCAGGGGGATGGTCGCCGCCAGAACGGGCCATCTGCGTCGCATATACGCTCCTTCTGCTCATTTGCACTTTCCGTGGTGAAGCGCAAAACGGCTGAGCGCAATTGAAAATGGCGAATACGCCCGGATTCACGGCGCTTTCTGCCCCGAATTATGGTCTCAGCTAAAGCATGACCTTCCCTTCAGCGCCCGAGACAATCGTGGCCGCAGCGGTTATCTCGTGCTCGCGGCGGGCGCCCATGAAACGGGACGCGGGTATTTCCTTATTGCCGCAATTCGTCCCGCACCGCCTGCAGGTCGCCGGTCAGCGAGACATGGCCGACGATCTCGGGCGGGATGGCGGCCAGCAGCTCACCGGGATGAGGCCTGGTCCGGGCCAAGCGCACCACGTCGCCGAGATCACCCGCACGCCTGGTAAGACGCGTGGTAACCGGCCGGTGGCGCGCCGAGGGTGTAGGTTCCGGCGCGGTCGTCGAAGAACATCGTCAGATGCCAGTTCGTGCACGACTCGCCGCCCGGGCCATCCTGCGCCTGTTGCCGGCTGGTGAAGGTCACGTCGGCGGCCGGGCGCCCGTCGGGCGTGATCGCGATGCTGGTGACGAGCACGTCCGAGTCCTCGGTGGACCGGAACCCGGTGTGGAACTGATGGGCGGTCAGCGCGTTGCCTGGATTCTGGGTAGCTAGGTACCCGGTGTAGTCCCGGCTGTTGATCGACCGGAAGTACGCGGCGATCACCGGCGCGATCAGGGCGACGCCGGGGTACAGGGCGGCCGGCGGAGCGAGCGAGACGGGGACCGCGGCCTGGCCAGGTGGCGACGGCGAATTCCTTGCTGGGGGCGGCGACGGCGAATTTCCCGCGGGGGGCGGTGTCGCGGACCCCGGCAGGCGGGGCGGGGGAGTAGTCCGAACGGCGTACCAGGAGCCCGCTCCCCCCACGGCCGCGGAGAGGACGACGATGAGCACCGCGATCGGCAGCGTGATCGGCCCGCGGTTCGGCGCGGGCCGGTGCCGATCGCCCGGCGCCGGAGAAGCTGGCATGACAGCGATCGCGCGTCGCGGCCAGGCTCGGCTCATGGCAGGCCCCCTAAGCAGTCCCTCTATTCGCACGGAGGGGTGCGAGCCCGGCTCTGATACACACGCTTTCGGCCGTCCGCTCTGTCCCTGAATGAGTCACTCCACCTGTTGTAGTATACGGTGAAGCAGGCGAAGGTCTTACGGGTCGGAGTCAGGCATGGGCAGCGTGTGGTCACCGGGGCGACCAGCGAGCAGGACCCGTCGGACGGCTGCACCGAGTTCGGCACCATCAACAGCGGATTCGGCGGACGGCCCTACCGGTACAATTACGCTGCCACCAACGAGCCGGGCTGGTTCCTGTTCAACGGGCTGGTCAAGCACGACATGCTGACCGGGCGCGAGGAGCGGTACCAGTTCGAACCGGGCGTGTTCTGCAGCGAGGTCGGCGTGGCTCCGCGCGTGGGCGGGACCGGGGAGGACGACGCGTATCTCGTGACGCTCACGGTCGACATGAACCGTGACCTGTCCGAGTGCGTCGTGTTCCGGGCCAGCGACGTGGGTCGGGGCCCGATCGCGCGCGCTCAGCTCCCCGAGCGGATCGCGAGTGGCACGCACAGCTGCTGGGCGCCTGGCGAGTCCCTCCCTGGCTGGTGACCAGCGGGGCCTGAACCCGTAAAGCCACGAGCCGGAGATGCCCAAAACGCCTGATAACACCGAGACGCCTGATAACGCCGAGGCGCAGGAGCCAGGCGCCACCGAGAACTCCAACGCCATCGCCCTCGGGCTGATCGGCGACGAATGGAACCTGACCATCGTCAGGCTGGCCATCATGTCCGGCGTGCGCCGGTACAAGGATTTCCGGGACCGGCTGGGCATCGCGAACTCGGTGCTGACCGTGCGGCTGCGCCGCCTCACCGAGGCCGGCGTGTTCACCACGGTGCAGTACTCGCAGGCGCCGCGCCGGTACGAGTACGTGCTCACCGAGCGCGGCCGCGAGCTGTGGAAGGTGCTGCTCACCATCTGGTCGTGGGAAGCGGTCTGGGTGACCGAGCACATCGAGCCGCTGCCGCCGATGTACCACACCGAGTGCGGCGAGGAGTTCTCCCCGGTCATGCACTGCCGGGCCTGCGGCCAGCCGGCCGGCATCCGGGACGTCCGCGGTACGTTCGGGCCGAGCGGCGGCTTCACGCGGTCGGTGCCGCGCGCCACCACCAGGCGCCGCTCCGCGGGCGGCTCGCCCGGTCCTGGCCTGGTGCCCCAGACCATCGAGCTGATTGGCAACCGCTGGTCGGCGTCGGCCCTGGCGGCCGCGTTTCTCGGTGCCCGGCGGTTCACCGACATGCTGGTGATGATGGGCGCCCCGCCGACCATCGTCTCGGACCGGCTGCGCACGTTCTGCCAGATGGGCGTGCTGGAGACGGTCGTCACCAGGGCCGGCTCGGGCCGGGTCGAGTACCGGCTGACGGACAAGGGCCGGGCCTTCTTCCCGCACGTCATGGTGATGCTCGACTGGGGCGACCGGTGGTTCCGCGCGCCCGAGGGGCCCGCCACGCTGCTCACCCACACCAGCTGCGGCGGCGAGTTCCACCCGGTCCTGCACTGCTCGGCCTGCCAGCGTGAGCTGCACGGCCCGCAGGTCCAGGCCGGCGGCGACCCGCCCAAGGCCAGGTAATACTCAGTGGTCACTTGGTCACTTGGTCGCCAGGTCGCGGTCCCGGCCCGCTATGAGGACGGTTTTCCGCGGCGGTGCGGCGGTCTGCTCGTGTGCCGCCCGGGCCAGGCCCGGAGTCATCCAGGTGAGCATCGAAGGGACCTGCGCCCGCCACGTCGTCATGGTGTGGCGGCCGCCGGCGGTGAGCGTCAGCGGCACATACGCCTGGTGCCGTCGCAATTCCTGCCAGAAGGCCTCGGCATTAGCCACATCCTGCCTGTCGGCCGCGCCCGCGCCCAGCCAGAACCGGGGGATGGCCAGGCCGGCGGGCAGCTTGGCGATCTCCTCCAGCGGGGTGTTCTCCTCCCGGAGCCTGTGGTTGCCGCCGAACGGGCTGACCAGGCGGTGCGGTCCGGCCAGCTGGTTGTCGTATGGCGCGAAGTATCCGCTGAGCGCCGCGGCGAACCCGTAGCGGTGCGGGTAGCGCAGCGCCATGTTGGCGGCGCAGAACCCGCCCTCGGAGTAGCCGGCCACGCCCCACGCCGGGCCCGGCCGCTGCACCCGCACGATGCGCGCGATCTGCGTCGGCAGGTCCACGGCCAGATAGGTCAGGTCCTGCGGGCCGCCCACCTGGTTGAGGCACTGCAGCGAGATCCTCTCGCCGCCGTTCGCGTCCGGCATGACCACCACGGCCGGCCGGGCGAGTTTGGCTTCCAGCAGGTGGTCGAAGGTATTCGTGACGCCCACGACGGTGATCCAGTCCTCCGGCTTGCCCGGCTGGCCGTGGATGAGCTCGATCACGGGAAACCGGTAGGCCTGGTAGCTCGGCTGGAAGTACTGCGGTGGCAGGTAGACGTACACGACCCTGGTGAGGCGGCTGCGCGGGCCGGTCACCAGCAGCCGCACCGTGTATCCCCGCTGCTGCGCCAGCCTCAGGTGGACCCGGCTCCCGTCGAGCGTGCCGGACCCCGCGCCGGAGGTGAGCGTAAGGTCGGGTACCCGGGACGCCGCAGTGACGCCCTGGTTGGTCAGGTCCGCCATCACCGCGTCCCAGGTCTGGTAGTAGCCGTAGTACTTGTTCACGGCCAGCACCCCGAACATCATCGCGGGCATGAAGGCCAGGCACGCGGCCAGTACGCGGACCGCCGTGTGACGGGCGAATATGGCCGCCCATATCAGCGCGCCGAAAAACACCACCAGCAGGACGAACAGCGCAGTGCTCTGGGGTTCTAGCATTCAGGCCTCCGTGAACCCGACTTGCCCCCTGGCCGGCCGGTTTCCTACCCATATGGAGCATGCACGGCTTCCGGTGATACGTCGTGTCAGCGCTGGGCTGGCGGGCCGGTTTCGGCCGGGCTGGTTTCGGCCGGGCTGGCAGCGGCTGGCCGACCGCGCGGACGCATCGGTCCGGCGTGGCCAGGCAGCCGGCCGGCGGCGGCGAGCGCGCGGCGGAGCAGGAACTCGATCTGGGCGTTGGTGCTGCGCAGCTCGTCGTTAGCCCATCTGGCCAGCGCGTCGTGGACGGCGGGGTCGAGCCGGAGCAGGACGCCCTTGCGCTCGCTCACGCGCAGACCGGGCCCGGACTGACTGGCCGCGTTGTACCCGTCACTGGTACCGCCGTCACTGGTACAGGGAGCCGGTGTTGACGACCTGCTGGGTCGCCTGCTCGCTGCACAAGACCACGAGCAGGTTGGACACCATGGCCGCCTTCCGCTCCTCGTCCAGCTCGACGACGCCCTCCTCCTGCAGCCGCTCCAGGGCCAGCTTGACCATGCCGACGGCACCCTCGACGATGCGCGTCCGCGCGCCCACGACCGCGCTGGCCTGCTGCTGGCGCAGCATGGCCTGGGCGATCTCCGGGGCGTAGGACAGCCGGGTGAGGCGTGACTCGATGATGTGCACGCCGGCCGCCCTGACCCGGACGGCGATCTCCGCCGACAGCCGCTCGGTGATCTCGTCCGCGTTGTCGCGCAGTGACAGCTTGCCGCTGCCCCGGTTGTCGTAGGGGTAGCTGGAGGCGATGTGCCGGACGGCGGTCTCGGTCTGGGTGGTGACGAACTGCGTGAAGTTATCGACGGAATATTTGGCGCTGGCGGTGTCCTGCACCTGCCAGACGACCACGGCGGCGATCTCGATCGGGTTGCCGTCGGCGTCGTTGACCTTGGCCTGCGCTGACTCCTGGTTGCGGATCCTGGTCGAGACCACGATGCGCTTGGTGAACGGATTCACCCACTGCAGGCCAGGCTCGCGGATGGTGCCGCGGTACTTGCCGAACAGCTGCACGACACGCGCCTGGCCGGGCACGACGGGGGTGAGCCCGCCCAGGACCAGAGAGCTGACGATAAAGGCAAGGACGCCGAGCCATATCAGCGCCGTGGCGACCCCGCCGCCCTGGTGACTGGCCAGCGTGATCACCGCCACCCCGGCCAGTATCGCGGCGATGCCCAGCACAAGCATCGGCAGGCCCGGCAGGAACCTGGCGGCCCGTTCGGTCACCGGCCTGCTGGCCAGTGCCGGGCCTGCGGCCGCTGGAACCTGGGTAGTTAGTTCCGGGCCCGCGGGCCTTGCATTCTGCGTAACCATCTGACGCCTCCTCCACTTGACGGACATGATAGCACGTGTTTAGCATAGTGATATCTATTTTTCTTGGCAAGGCCTGGACGGAGCCGAGAACCCGGGAGATGAGTCGGATGAGGTATTTCGTTAAGCGGCCCGCAGTGGCCAGCGTGATCCTGCTGGCCGCCGCGAGCCTGGCCGCGGGCGGCTGCGGAAGCAACTCGAGCACGGCGGATTGCCTGTCTAAGCACGCGGCCGGAGCGGCCACGGCGGGCTGGGCGCTGCCGGGCGGTGATCTGCAGAACACGCGGGATGTCGCCAGCCCAATCAACAGCTCGAATGTCTCGACGCTGGGCGTGGCGTGGTGCGTGCCGATCGAGGCGACGACGCCGTCCGGTGCCACCAATGGCTACGCGACCACGCCGGTCGTCGTGAACGGCGTGGTGTACACGCAGGATCTCCAGTCGAACGTGATGGCGATCGAGCTCGCCACCGGCAAGGTCCTGTGGACCCATAACTACCACTCGCCCAACGGCGGCCCAGACGGCGTCAACGTGGTCGGCGGAACCGTGTACACGGCGACGGACAACGCTGCGGTCGCCCTGTCGGCGGCCACCGGCAGGCAGTTGTGGAGCCGGACGCTGACCGGCAACGACCACGAGGGCATCGACATGACCCCCGGGTACAACAACGGCACCGTATACGTATCGACCGTGCCGGTCAACCCGGCCGTCGGCGAGTATCTCGGCCACGCCAAGGGGACCCTGTGGGCGCTGAACGCGAGGACCGGCGCGCCGGAGTGGAGCTGGGACGAGGTGCAGGACCTGTGGGGGAATCCGGGCATCAACTCCGGCGGCGGCCTGTGGGATCCGCCGTCGTTCGACCGCCAGGGCAACCTGTACATCGGAGTCGCGAACCCCGGCCCGATAGGCCAGACCGGGTGGCCCAAGGGCTATCCGTGGGGGACAAGCCGGCCGGGCCCTGATCTGTACACCGACTCGGTCGTGAAGCTGAGCCCGCAGGGCAAGCTGCTCTGGTATTACCAGCTCACCCCGCACGACCTGTACGACTGGGACCTGCAGAACTCACCGGTGCTCACGACCGCGCACGGGCAGCCGGTGGTGATCGACGCCGGCAAGGCCGGCATCGTGATCGAGCTCAGCGCGCAGACCGGCAAGCTGCTATGGAAGCTTCCGGTCGGCGTGCACAGCGGCCACGACAACGACGGGCTGATCACCGAAAATGCCACGCCGACATCGGCCATCCCGCTGCCGGCCCGCTTTGAGCTCGAGCCCGGCGTGTTCGGCGGCGTGGAGTCCCAGCTGGCGACCAACGGTTCGACGACGTTCGCCGCGGTCAACAACCTCGCGGTGCCGATGTCGGTGAAGGGCGTGACCGAGAGCTCCGCCGCCTTTCTCGCTTCTATCGGCAAGGCCACCGGTGAGATGGTCGCGGTCGACCAGGACACCGGGAAGATCGTATGGGACGACAAGCTCCCCGCCACGCCGTACGGCGCCGCGGCGGTCACCAACGACATCGTCTTCACCACGACGTATAACGGTGACCTGTACGCGTTCAACGCGGCCACCGGTGTGATCCTGCTGAAGAGGCCGCTGTCCGCCGGGACGAACGCGCCCGTCACCATCGCCGGCGACTACATCATCACCGCAGCGAGCGCGCCAAAATCGAACGGTCAGCAGGCACTGATCATCGCCTACAAGCTCGGCGCCACGGGCAAGCTCCCCGATCCCTTGGGCTGACAACCCGACACCGTGGGCTAGGCCATCCACGCTGCTCGCCTTGCCAGGTATGCGCGCTATTTGACTTCTCCTCGATCCGGACGCCGGTGCGCTGCGTCCTGTAGTCGCTGGCGCAGCTCAGGCTTGGCGATCTTCCCCACCGCGTTCTTCGGCAGCATCTCCTCGATGTACACCTCACGCGGCACCTTGTAACGTGCGAGGGACTGGCGGCAGTGCTCGACGAGGTCCTCGGGCACCACATCAAAACCGGATCGGAGCGTTACGAAGGCCACCGGCTGCTCGCCGAAGACCGGATCGGGCTGCCCGACGACCGCGGCCTCGAGCACCGCGGGGTGGGTGTAGAGGACGTCCTCGATCTCCTTCGGGTAGATGTTCTCCCCGCCCCGGATGATCAGGTCCTTGACCCGGTCGACCAGGGTGAGATAACCGTCGTCGTCGAACCGGCCGACATCCCCGGTATGCAGCCAGCCGCCGCGCAGAACCTGCGCCGACTCCTCCGGCCTGCCCAGGTAGCCGCGCATGACGTTCGGCCCGCGGACGACCACCTCGCCCGCCTGCCCGGTGGGCAGCCACCGGTCAGCCTCGTCCACCACCCCGACGTCGATACCGGGCAGCGGCAGCCCGACGCTGCCCGCCCTGCGGGCACCGTGCAGCGGATTCAGCGTGCAGACCACCGTGCACTCCGACAGCCCGTAACCCTCGATCACGGGGACGCCGAACCGTTCCTCGAACTCGCCGATCAGCTGGCGCGGCATCGGCGCGGCGCCGCAGATGACAAAGCGCAGGCTACGGGTGTCCGGCCGCGCGCCTGGCCGGGACGTCAGCAGCGCGTAGATGGTGGGCACCGCCGAGAAGAAGGTGGGCCTGACCTGTTCCACGGCCGCCCAGAAGCTGGCCGCGTGGAACCGTTCGGCGATGAACGTCGAGCCGCCGGCCAGCAGCGGGGACATCACGCTGACCATGATCCCGTTCACGTGGAACAGCGGCAGCACCAGCAGGCTGCGGGTTTCACCGGTCATCTCGAACCAGCCGACGATGATCTCCGCGGTGGCGCTGATGTTGGCGTGGTCCAGCCTGACGCCCTTGGGCCGGCCCGTCGTCCCGCTGGTGTAGATCAGCAGCGCCAGCGCGCCCGGATCGGTCACCAGGTCGGGTGGCGCCGGCGGCGGGGGAGGGGCGGTCACCTCCGTCAGCCCGATGATCCGGTACGGGCCGTCGCGCAGCGTCGCCGCGGCCGCCTCGTCGGCGACGACCAGGGTGGCGCCCGCGTCATCGATCTGGTACCGGGCCTCCTGCGCGGTCAGGACCGGGTTGACCGGCGTGACGGCGGCGCCGAGCCGCCACGCGGCGAACATGCTGGTGATGAGCTCGACCCGGTTCGGCAGCATGATGGCCAGCACGCCGCCGGGGCGCAGCCCGGCGGCGGCGAAGACGGCGGCTAGCGCGGTCACCCGCACGGCGAAACCCGCGTTGTCGAGCTCGTGCCGCTCGTCGGCGATGCAGGCTCCGCTGGGATCCCGCAGCGCCCTCTCGTCAGGGATTTCGGCTGCTGTCACGGCATTCCCTTTCCGTTTCAGCCTGACGCTAGGGGCGAGCCGCGCCGCTGCCATCGTGCGCACGTCACGAACCCCCCGCCGAGCGTCGTGCCCGCGTCACGATGCCCGGACACCGCGGGTGTCCTTACGCTGCGGTCACGACAGCCCGGAGGGATGCGCCTCATGACACGACTGATAAACATCGACAACGGCGGCACGCTGACCGACTTCTGCCTCGTCGATGGCGACGAGGTGCGCTACACCAAGACCCTGACCACGCCCTATGACCTGAGCCGGTGCCTGTTCGATGGCCTCACCAAGGTCTCCGAGCTCGCGTACGGGGAACCGCGGCTCGCGGCCCTGCTGCAGTCCACGGACTGCATCAGGTATTCCACCACCCAGGGCACCAACGCTCTCGTGCAGCGGGCCGGACCGCAGCTGGGCCTGCTGGTCACCGATCCGACGCTGATCGAGGGTCTGGCGGCCACCCAGGCCCAGGAGGATCTGCTGACGGCGCTGGTCGGCGACCGGTGGGGCGCGATCAGCCTCGACGCCGACGACGAGGCGCTGAGCCGTGAGCTGCTCGCGCGGGTTAACGACCTGTCGGCACGCGGGGCCAGGCGCCTGGTCATCGCGGTGAGCGGCGCGGACGGCGCGGACGGTTCGAAGGACGAGGCCCGGGTGAAGGGACTGCTGCTGCGGCTCTACCCCCGTCATCTGCTCGGCGCGGTCCCGCTGCTGTTCTCCTGGGAACTCGTCGCCGATCCCGACGACATCCGCCGGACCTGGTCGGGCTTGCTCAACGCGTTCCTGCATCCCGCGATGGAGCGCTTCTTGTTCAACGCCGACCGGCGGCTGCGAGACGCCCGGGCCCGTCAGCCGTTGCGGATTTTCCGCAACGACGGCGCATCGTCCCGCGTGTCGAAGTCCGCTGCGCTCAAGACGTACAGCTCCGGGCCGCGGGGCGGGCTGGAGGGCACCCGCGCCCTGGCGGCCCATTACGGCCTGCGCCATCTGGTCATGCTCGACGTGGGCGGCACGACCACCGACATCGGCGTGGTCAGCGACGGCGCTATCCACGTCGACCGGCGCGGGACGATCGAGCACGCGCCGAGCTCGCTGGAACTGGCGGCCATCACCAGCTACGGCGTGGGCGGCAGCTCGGTCTTCCGGGTCACAGAAGGCAGCCTCCGGGTGGGCCCGGACAGCGTGGGCGCCGCACCGGGGCCGGCCTGCTTCGGTCTGGGCGGCGACCAGCCGACGATCACCGACGTGCTGCTGCTGGCCGGCCTGCTCGACCCGGCGACCTACCTCGGCGGCACGCTGCCCCTGTACCCAGACCGGAGCGTGAAGGTGATCGAGGACAAGATCGCCGCACCGCTGGGCATCCCGCTCGATGACGCGCTGCGGCAGATGGAGGAGGCGCACGCCGAGGCGATCGCTCGCGCCCTGGCCGACGCCACCACCGTCACGGGCGACACCGTGCTGGCCGCGTTCGGCGGCGCCGGACCGATGACCGTCTGCGGGGCCGCGCGCCGGACCGGGGCCCGGCACGTGCTGATCCCCCGAACGGCCGCGGTGTTCAGCGCCTTCGGCATCGGGTTCTCCGACCTGGGCCAGCGCTACGAGCAGCCGCTTCCGGCGGTTGACGACGCGACGATCTCCGATGTCGCCGACCGGCTGCTCGCGCTCGGGGCCAGGGATATGTTCGCCGAGGGTGTCGACGCGAGCGTGTGCACTCCCCGGTTCAGGCTGACGGTCGAGCACGAGGACTCCGAACGGGTCATCGAGCTCGACGACCCGCACGAGGCCACGACCTACCTGAGCCCCGGCGACCGTGCATCCCTGGAGCTCCTGCTGCTGGCGCCGCTCCCGCACGTCGCGCTGGGCCAGGGCGGTGACATCGAGGCGTCCCCGGCGCAGGCCGAGGGGACGCGGGTGCTACGCGATGGCCGCGGCGGGCAGGCGGAGACGCCCGTGTACGCACTGGCGAGCCAGCGCCCGGGCGCGCGCGGGTCCGGTCCGGCCGTGATCGAAGGCCCGTTCTTCACCATGCGGGTCCCCGCAGGATGGCAGTTCGACACCACCGCCGCGGGTGACCTGCGGCTGACCGACAGGGGCCAGTGATGAACACGTCGATGCGCATCCCGATGACCGAGTACCTGGAGATCGACCTGGAGACCGAACGGTGGCGGTGCCGGCGGTGCGCGCACGACCTGGGCCCGGCGCGCGGGAACTACAAGGAAGGCACGCTGGTCTACGACCGCGATCCGACCGAGATCCACCGCCCGCTGATCGACCCGGGCCGCTACGAGTTCACCTTCGCTCCCGACCCGGCCTGGTGCCGGATCCTCGAGTTCTACTGCCCGGGCTGCGGCACCCAGCTCGAGGCCGAGTACCTGCCGCCCGGCCACCCGCCGACGCACGACATGCAGATCGACGTGGACGCGCTCAAGGCGCAGTGGGCGGCCCGCCCGCCCGGCACGGTGATCCCGCTCGGCCGGGACGTCGCCGCCGAGCCGCTGCGCGTCGACGGAGGGGGGCGCTCGTCGTGAAACGGATCTCCGTCGACATCGGCGGCACGTTCACCGACTGCTTCGTGGCGTGGGACGGCCGCTACATCCAGGCGAAGGCCCTGACCACCCACCACAACCTGTCCCAGGGCTTCAACGAGGCGCTGGATCATGCCTGCACCATCCTGGACTTGGCGCGGGACCACGTGCTGCGGGGGGTCGACTCGGTCCGCTACGCCACCACTTTGGGCACGAACGCGCTGATCGAGCGCCGGGGCCCGCAGGTCGGCGTCATCGTGACGGCCGGGTTCGAGGCGACCATCCCGCTGTCCCGCGGCCGCGGCTACGGGGAGGGCCTGGACGAGCTGGCCAGGAACGACATGTCCAGCGGCACCCGGCCGGACCCGCTGGTCCCGCAGACGCTGATCCGCTCGGTCGCCGAACGCGTCGATTACCGCGGCACCGTCCTGATGGAGCTCGGACGGGAAGACGTGCGGCGGGCGCTGCGCGAACTCATCGACGCCGGCGCCGAGGCGCTGGTGGTCTGCCTCACCAACGGGACCGAGAACCCGGCGCACGAACTGCGGGTGCAGGAGGTGTTCCTGGCCGAGTACCCCGCGCATCAGCTGGGCGCCATCCCGATGCTGCTCAGCCACCAGCTGTCCGGCCGCAAGGGCGAGTACGTGCGCGCCACCTCGGCCATCGTGGATGGCTTCCTGCACGCCACCATGTACCACGCGCTGTCGGATCTGGAGCAGAACCTGCGCGCGCACGGCTATCCCCGGCCGATGCTGATCATCCACAATTCGGGCGGCATGGCCCAGCTGAACTCGACCGACGCGCTGCAGACCATCCACTCCGGGCCGGTGGCCGGAATCTCGGCGAGCGAGCACCTGGCCGCCCAGGCCGGCCTGGGCAACGTGGTGGCCACCGACATGGGCGGCACCAGCTTCGACATCGGCCTGGTCCCGGCCGACGGGGTGAAGCACTACGACTTCATGCCGGTCATCGACCGGTGGCTGGTCAGCGTGCCCATGATCCACCTGGTCACGCTGGGCGCCGGGGGCGGATCCATCGCCAGCTACGACCGGCTGCACCAGTCGGTCAAGGTGGGCCCGCGCAGCGCCGGTTCGGATCCCGGGCCCGCCTGCTACGACCGCGGCGGCCTGCTGCCCACCGTCACCGACGCGGACCTGCTGCTCGGCTACCTCACGCCGGAACGGTATGCGGGCGGCCAGATCAAGCTGAACCGCCAGCGGGCCGAGTTCGCCGTCGACGAGGAGTTCGGCGACCACCTGGACCTGGATCCCGTCGAGGTCGCCCGGCTGATCAAGGCCGAGGTGGATGAGCAGATGGCCAACGGGCTGGCCAAGGAACTCCGGATCCGCGGCTACCTCCCGGCCGAGTTCACCATGCTCGCCTACGGCGGGAACGGCCCGCTGCACTGCTGCGGGATCGCCGCCCACCTGGGCATGGACAAGATCCTCGCGCCGCCGTACAGCTCGGTGTTCTCCGCTCTCGGCGCGGGCAACATGCCGCAGCTGCACATCCACGAGCGGTCGGTCCCGCTGATCCTGTTCGACGCCACCAGCCGGGCGATATTCACCGACTTCGGGCGATTCAACGCGATCGTGGCCGAGCTCGAAGCCAAGGGCCGCGCCGACCTGCAGCGGCAGGGACTGCCGGCCGGCGCGGTGCGGCACCGGCTCGAGCTGGACATGCGGTACGGGAACCAGCTGGTGACGATGGCGGTGGTCGCGCGGAAGACGCGCCTGGAGAGCGTCCGCGACGTGGTCGAGGCCATGCGGCTGTTCTCCGACGACTACGGCCGCCGGTTCGGCCAGGGCAGCCAGTCTCCCGAGGCCGGCATCCGGGTCACCGCGGTCCGGGTCGCGTCCTTCGTCCAGGGCGAGACGATCGAATTCGACGCCACCCCGCCGGACGGCCGGACCATGGTCGCCCAGCCCGCCGGATCGCGGCGCTGCTTCTTCCCCCGCACCGAGGGGCCGACGGAAACCGCCGTCTTCGACGAGAGCGCGCTCGAGCCGGGGCTGGCCGTGCCCGGCCCGGCCGTCGTCACCACGCCCACCACGACCTACCTGGTCGAACCCGGCTGGCGGATCGAGACCGGCGCGCACGGCGCCATCTGGTTCCTGGCGAACTCCCCCGGACAGGAGGCCCGGCGATGAGCGATGCAGGCGCTACCCAGTTCACGGCCGAGGAGCAGGAGTGGGTCGACGCGTTCCTCGCCGAGACGACCCTCTTCCTGGGACCCGACCCGCAGATCATGAACGATCACCGGATGGCGCCGAGGACCGCGGCGGAGGACCGGCTGCTGTCCGGCCCGATCGACCCGAACGACCTGGACCGGGTGCGCAAGCGGATCGTGGCGGGCCTGGATGAGGCGTTCGAGATGATGGAGCAGACTGGTGCCGCCCCCGGCGCGAAATGGGGCGACCTGACCAGCGCCGTCTACTCGGCGTCCGGCGACCTGATCCACATCAGCACCGGCGGGGTGCTGGCCTTCGCCTCGGTGCTGCACTACCCGGTGCGGTTCATCAACAAGTACTGGATCAGCGACCCGACCGTCGGCGTTCACGACGGCGACGCGTTCATCCACAACGACGCCCGCTACGGCAACATCCACAACACCGACCAGAGCATGATCCTGCCGGTGTTCTATCAGGGCGAGCTGATCGCCTGGGTCGCGACGATCATCCACGAAGGGGAGAACGGCGCCAAGGAGCCCGGCGGGATGCCGTCCAGCTCGGAATCCGCGTACGACGACGGCATCCGGATGAGCCCGTTCAAGATCGTCGAGCGGGGTCGGATCCGCCGCGACCTGCTGACCTTCCTGCAGAATTCGGTGCGCGAGCCGAAGCTGCAGTACCAGGACCTGAAGGTCAAGCTCTACTCGGCCCAGCGGATCAAGGACAGGCTGGTCGCCCTGATCGACGAGGTCGGCCGGGACGTGTTCATCGCCTCGCTGCGCAAGTCGCTGGAGGACATCGAGGCCGAGGCGCGGCGGCGGATCGCCGAATTGCCGGACGGTACCTTCCGGGTGAACTTCTTCTCCGACTCCACCTTGCGCGAGAACGTCCTGCTGAAGTACCCGTGCGCGATCACGGTGAAGGGCGACGAGCTGACCATCGACTGGAGGGGTGCCGCGCCCCAGTTCCTCAACCGTGCCTTCAACGCCACCTTGGGCACCGCCAAATGCGGCCTGGGCCAGGCGCTGCTCGGGTTCTTCTGGCCGGATCTGCCCCGGGGGATCAGCGTGATGAACCCGATGGAGGTGCTGACCGACGAGGGCAGCTGCATCAACCCCGGGCTGGACGCGCCGCTGGGCCAGAGCCTGCAGGGAGCCTTCAAGACCTTCGGTGTCACCCAGGCGCTGTTCGCCAAGGTGCAGTATTCCTGCCCGGAGAAGTACGGGTCGGTGATCGCGCCCTGGTTCAACCAGATCAACACGTTCCTTTTCGGCGGCGTCACCCAGCACGGCGAGTTCGTCGGCAACGTCTGCGCCGACCTGAACGGCATGGGCGGCGGGGCCCGGGCCCACCGCGACGGCGAGCATTCCATGGCGCCGTTCTTCGCCGCCATGGCCGACCTCGGCGAGCAGGAGATCATCGAGGACGACGTGCCGTTCCTCCAGCTGATTTCCAAGAAGATCAAGCGCGACGCGCAGGGGTTCGGCAAGTACCGCGGCGGCATGGGCTACGAGATCGCGGTCGCGGCCCGCGGCACCCCGCTGTGGGGATTCGCCACCGTGTCCAGCGGCTCGAAGTTCCCGGCCATCCCGGGCCTGTTCGGCGGGTACGGATGCCCCACCTATCCGCTGGCGAAGATCAAGGGAGTCAACGTCTTCGAGCAGATGAAGGGCTGGTCCTTCGACTACGAGACGCTGATGAACTCCCGGCCGTTCGCCGGGGCCCGCTACTCCACCCACCACATGGGCATGGGCTTCGAGCTCGCCGACGAGGGCGAGGTGTACATGATCTGCCAGGGCACCGGCGGCGGCTACGGCGACGTGCTCGAACGTGACCCGGAGGCGGTCATGGCCGACGTCGAGGCGGGCTACCTGTCCAGCGAGACGGCTCGGGAGATCTACTTCGTCGTGCATGACGCAGCCACGCTGGCCGTGGACACCGCCGGGACCGAAGCCGCCCGGGCCGCCGAGCGCCAGGCCCGGCTGCGCCGGGGCAGGCCGTATGGCGAGTTCGTCAAGGGCTGGGCGACCCCGGAGCCGCCGGCGCACCTGCCCTACTACGGTTCGTGGGGCGACGACAACAGCGTCATCCACGCCACCGCCTGGACCACGCACGGGCCGGTGCGGGTGGCAGCACCGGCCAGCCAGCTGCCGCAGATCTTCCTGCCCGACCCGAACGTCATCGCCCTGGCCGCGCAGCAGGCCCGGATCGCCGAGCTGGAGACGCGCGTAAGCGAGCTCCAGGGTGCACCCGAGACGCCCCTGGTCGAGCCGGGAGGTTCACCCGAGACGCGCCTGGGCGAGCCGGAGGGTTCATGAGCCGCCTGCTGACCAGCCTGGACGCGCCGCCATCGGGACGCGCCCGCCCCGTCTGGTTCGACGCGGCGACCTACGGCCGGGCTCGGCTGCTCGGCGGCGGCGACGTGCCGTGGCCTTCGCCGGCCGAGCTGAGCTCGTTCTTCGCCAAGATCGGCGGAATGTTCCACTCCGACGCGATCCTGGTCGACCTGGAAGACCTGTTCGCTCAGCGGACTACTGCTGACCAGCAGCTCCGCGCCGCGATGGCGGCGCGCAGCCGACCCGGTTACGCCCTGCGGACGCTGCTCGGCGACGAGCAGGCCCGCGGCACCGCGGCGGAGGCGGTACGGGTGCTGGCCGCCACGAGCGGGCCCGTCCCGCTGGTCCTGACCGTACCCACGCCCGGTCGGTGGCTGGTGGCGGCCGCGCAGCAGGCCGGGTCCGATCCGGGGCCGCCGGACGCGGGCCAGGCGGAGACCGCCGCGATCTACAGCGCCGACTTCCTGCGGATCTTCGCCGGCACCGGCGTCGACGGCCTGCTCCTGGACGAGGGGGGAGTGCCCGCTGACGAGCTGATCGACCCCGAGGCGTACCGCCCGGTGCTCAACGTCGCCGGCCACTACGAGTGGCCGGTGTTCATCCAGACCGATGCCGCCCCGGCCTGGCCGCACGGTCCTGTCCCCGATGTCGCCCTCTGGCTCGGCTCGGCCGCGCCCAGCCAGCCTGCCGGTCGCTGGGGCGTGGTGGCCGACACCGACTTCTGGGAGGGCGCCGACCCGCCCGCCCGGGCTGACCTCGTGCTCGCGGCCGTCCCGGCCGAGGCTGACCCGGAAGCCGTGATGAAGCGGGTCCGAGCGCTGTAGGCGAGGCGCAAATTCACAGGTGACGTACTATCCGAGACTCCACAGGTGACGTACGATCCGTCGATGGACAGGTCGAGCCCGTCCGCTGCCGAGAGCGCCTCAGAGGTCTCCGCCGCGCTTGATCCGCGCGCCGCCGAGATGTCCGCGGACATCTACGGCCTGATCGTCCGGGAGATCCCGTTGTTGCGCAGCGACAAGCAGGTGCTGGCGCTGCTGGAATCCAGCGTCGCGGAAAACGTGGCCACCGTGCTGCACATTCTGCAGCACGGCATCGACCTGGAGAAGGTGCGTGCCCCGGCGGCGGCGGAGGAATACGCTCGCCGGCTGGCGCAGCGCGGCGTCCCCATCGCCGCGCTGCTGCGCGCCTACCGCATCGGGTCAGCCCGATTCGAGGACTGGTGCCTGCAGGAACTCGGACGGCAGACCGACAACGCGTCCATCGTCAGCGCAGCCGGGCTGCGTATCGCCCGAGTCCTGGCTTCTTACATCGACCAAGTGTCAGAAGAGCTCGTGTCCTCCTATGAATCAGAGAAGGAGAACTGGCTCAGGAACCAGAGCGCGGCCCGCGCGGCGCGCGTCCGCGCCCTGCTAAGAGGCGAGCAGGTGGACGTGAGTTCCTCCGAGGCCATGCTCGGCTACCGGCTCAGGCAACACCACCTCGGCGTAGTGACCTGGATCACCGGGGCGTCTGGAGGCGGTGATGCGCTCGGGCGGCTGGAACATGTGACCGCTGAGGTAGCGGCCGAAGCCCACTGTGAAGGGAGGCCGATATTCATCCCGCAGGACGAATTCTCCGCGTGGGCCTGGCTGCCCCTCGGCGCCCGGCACGATATCGCTTTCCCTGGGCTAAGCGCCAAGGGCATCGGCGCCGCAGACGGGATCCGGTTCGCTTCCGGTGAGCCCGCGCTGGGATTGCCGGGTTTCCGCCGTACCCATCAGCAGGCGCTGAGCGCCCAGGCGGTCGCGCTGGCGGCCGGACCGTCAGGCCAGCTCGTGACCCGCTTCGGCGAGGTCGCGCCGCTGGCCCTGATGGCAGGCTCGATCGAGTTGCTGCGGGCCTGGGTCACCGAGACGCTGGGGGCGCTGGCCGATGACGACGAGCACAATGCCCGGCTGCGCGCCACGCTGCGGGTTTTCCTGCAGGAGAACGGCAGCTACAAAGCGACGGCGGAACGTCTCATGCTGCACAAGAACACGGTCCAATACCGGGTACGCAAGGCCGAGGAGAGTCTGGGGCATCCCATCGCCCAGGACCGCCTGCAGATCGAACTGGCCCTGCTGGCCAGCCATTGGCTGGGCCGTGCGGTACTGCGTCCGGCCGGCGAGCCCGGCACGGGCCTGCCGCGGCCGGAGGGATAGAGCGCCTCGCTGTGATGGACGTGACACCCACCCCGTTCGGAATTAATAATCGGTGGCATGTCCGGCATTATCGGGAGGCGGCGGCTAGCTGAACCGGACGCAGGACATCCCGAAGGATTCGGTCGCGGTCAGGCACACCGCCGACAGCCCAGAGAAAACCCGGTGCACCCCGAAGCCCCAGAAGTACACGCCCCGGCCGAGGGTGAATGTCTGGCGCGCGATGGTCACGCCGCCCGGGTTCTGCGCGGTGTAGACGATCACCCGCCAAGTCTTGGTCGTCGTGACGTTGTACTGGACCCACTCCACGACCGTGCCGATGCACACGCTCGTGCCGTCGCCCGCGTGCCGCCACCACAGGTGGCCGCCCTGGGTTCGGGCCGGGTTGGTGATGAAGCCCTGCGCGGGGAAGATCGCCGGGGTGACGCCCCGGCAGCCGTCCGTGGCGGTCTGGGCCGCCAGGGCGGCCGCCCGTTGCGCGGCCGGCGGAGCGGACGGGCTGGCGGTGACGTAGCTCACGCCCGGCGCGAGCAGGGCCACTCCTCCGGTGATAAGCGCGGCTGCTAGCCACTTGCGCGACAGCTGCCCGATACGCGGTGCTTGCCTGGTACTGGTACGCGAAACTCGCCTCACGCCTGGGTCTCCTTCTGGTCATGCGCGAAGGTTTCCGGCGCCCGGGCGATTCACTCACCCATCAGAACGATCACAGCAGCAATATGGTTCACCACGCGGCGTTACCGGGCCTGCCGAGCGACCGCGGACCAGGAATCGATGATGTACGCGGCTACGGCCATGATCGCGACGCTACACCGCCCGGCACGCGGCCGTTAAGCTCAGCGATCATGCCGAGGCTCCTGATCGTCCACCACACGCCGTCGCCCGCCCTGCAGGAGATGTTCGAGGCGGCTGTCAGCGGAGCGCGGACCGATGAGATC
>WNGP01002321.1_pt1 | contig 22857 bp, 21 predicted proteins | sample 5407671 | NCBI WGS metagenome assembly WNGP01 (sample SAMN13153381, study PRJNA577476) | soil metagenome | isolation source: 40 cm soil or saprolite under Garry oak tree replicate 2 | place: USA:California | collected 2016-06-15
GATGCAGGTAGGACTGGGTGGAGCACTGGTGTTTCTGGCCGGAGTGCTGATCGGCAAGTACGCGTAAACCTGCTGCTTGAGCCAGAGAGCTAGGTCCCCATGAATGCTTCGTCGCTGTGGCCTATCCTTACGCCATATTCTTCACGGCTGGGTGTCTAATGGGTGCTTGCTCTTCTCGTAGAATTCGTTCTGCAGTTTCAGGCTGGCGTCATCGGCCTTCACGGCGCGAATGGCTTTGACCACCGAATCAATCCACCATTTCATTTGATATTCGCCCAACTCTTTCGTCGCGGCGGAGCCTTCGCCGGAATAATGGTTGGGAAAACGCGCGTACCACCAGATTCCGGTGTAGAGACCTTCGGGAAGGTCCTGGCGGTGCTGGTCGGCGCCGGACTCGTTCGCGGCACGATCGAGGTGAACAGTATCGGGACGCGAAATCATCATGTTTGAGGTTTCGCTTTCGCCGGCGTGCATGTCGATCTTGGTCTTCTTCGCTGGTCCACCGGATGAAGGCGTGCGTTCGTCGAAAATGTACACGACATAGTCATGCGGCTTATCGAGCTGCGTTTGAGCAAAGAATGGCAGCAAGCTGTCATTGCCTCCGTGGCCATTCACGATGATGACTTTCTTGCAGCCGTTGCGCGCCATTTCATCCGTAGTCTCTTGCAGAAGCGCTAGTTGCATTTCGCGGCTGTAGGCGACGGTTCCGGGCTCGTGCTTGGCTTCGGCAATCTGTCCGAAATAATATTCAGGGAAAACAACTGCGTATTCCTGCTCGGCACCGTGCAGCGCGGAGTAGCGCACGTCCAGCAGATCGGTTCCGAGCGGCAGATGCGGGCCATGCTTTTCAAGGATGCCGAATGGCAGCAAACACGTAGCTTGTGATCGGCGAATGCCTTCGCGAAAATCGGCGGCGGTGAGTTCTTCCCAATGGACCGAGAGCTTCACCTGCGGCGCGGCGGTTTGCGCTCTGGCCTGATGCGACCCAGTCACCATCTTTAACAGAACAGCCAAGAGCAGGATCAAACGCATGGTGGAGCGCGTAGGCGTCGTCATGGCGGCATTCCCCCGGCGGCGAATTCTAGCACGTAGAATGCTCCTATTAAAACGTATCACTCGGCGCTCTCGGCGCTGTCGGCGCTGAGAGGATGGCGCCGAGGTACTCCGCGCGAGATTCCCTTCGGCTTGCGGCCAGGGTCACGCCCGCTAAGCGCCTCAACCTGTGGATTTCTGCCCAAAATAAAGTTTTTCCGCGAGAGTTCCGTTGCGGGACAGATTTGCTTGTTGCCACCTAACTTTTGTGTACCCACCCCCCTTGTGCCTCTGAATCCAGCGCTGGGCGCGGGTTTCGCAAACCGTATGTGTTGAGGCGGTGTGCACCGCTTTCGCCTCGGCGATCATCAGCCATTTCAAGTCGTGAGGCAAGCTGAGATGCCACATGAGGCGGTGGAGAACGCAGCCGGCGTTAGGCATTCCCACCTTTCCCAAACATGTGCGGAAGGCGGGTCAAGCTTAGTTGAGATAGGGTCGGAAGAAGGGAACCAAAGATGGGCCAGCCCGCCGCAGTACAGCAGCCCTCGGCAAGGTCATCCCTTCTGTCGCGCCTCCGCTTCGGCCAGCCAACCACGGCGTAGCCTTTCCGACGGGATGCTGGACAGGTAGGGTTTGATATCGAGAATAGGTGTCCCATCCAGCATATCGATGCCGCGAACATGCAGCTCGATACCTTCGCGGCGACGCAGTTCGACGGTGCTCAGGCCAATCGGGTTCGGACGTCGCGGAGATCGGGTGGCAAACACGCCATGCGACCGATGGTCAGAAGGCGGTCTACCTAGCAAGTCGAAGCCATGGGAGCGATCGAATTCCCAGATGACGACGAGATGCGAGAAGCCCTCGATGTCAGTGAGCCCGGCCTCAAACTCGGGCAGGATCTTGAGCACACCATCCGCCTCGTGTTTAGCGCCAAGACCCTTGGGAACTTCGCTTGCATCCTTGTACGGACTACTCACAAATCCAATCGGCTGCGAGGTAAACATGCGGGATAAGGCCTCCAGTTCCCATATTAACGTCCATCCTGATTCCCCAGAGTGCGCCGTTCAAACTTCGAAAGCGGGAGTGACGAGGGAAATGCCTGCGGTGAGTACACACACACGCGCGCCCCCAAGCCGCTTGGACGGGGCACCGTCGCGAGTAGATGAGCAAGCGCTGCGCCACCCAAGATCAAGCGCGAGTCTGGGCTACGGCGCTTCGATCAGCTCCATTTTGCCGTCGCGGGTGCGGTGCAGGATCATCACTTTTCCTTTGGGATCGCGGAAGACGAAGACGTCGCGGTCGCGGAAGTGGGCTTCTTTGATGGCCTCCTCGAGGGTCATGGGACGCATGGCCACGGCCTCGTCGGATCGCACCAAGTGCACCTCGGTCGTCGTCGCTACTGCGGGGAATCTGTGCACTACCACCGGTACGGAAGTCTTCTGCGTGAGGCCGACGCTGGTTTGAAGATCTTGCTGCTGGCTCGCGTCGCCGTTCCACTTTTTAACTTCTTTGGTTTTGCGCGCGGACCGCTTCCTGGTTTCCCAGCGGGTTTTGTATTTCACCGCCTGAGTCTCCAGATGGTCGAGCGCCTGGTTGACGGCAGCTTGCATGTCTCCGGCCTGCGCGAGGCCGACCAGCGGGCCGTTTCGCGGACTGATGGTGATTTCCGCTTTGTGGCGGTGCTTCTCGACTGCGAGGATCACTTTGGTTTCAAACTTGTCGCCCAGAATTCTGCGGATTTTCGTGAGGCCAGTTTCTACTTCTTTGCGGATGGCGGGGGTAACTTCGTAGTGCCTGCCGGTGTATTCCACGTTCATGAGCGCCCCTCCTCAATTCGTAGCCAAGCAAATCGGGCCGTGCATTTTAAGGAAAGCCAGCCAAACGCGCGACCATTGGCTCCCCAAGAACGCGACCCTTCGCGCGGCTCGCCCTGCTCCTTCTCCCGCAAAAGCGGCGGCCTCAGGATGACAACCCTTCATTTTCTTACCCGCCTCTGATGCGTGCTCGGGATGCGCATGTCTTCCCGATATTTGGCAACCGTGCGGCGCGTAACCTGAATTCCCTGGGATTGCAGGATGCGCGTAATCTGCTCGTCGGTAAGGGGCCGCGAAGTGTCCTCTTCGTCGATAAGTTTTTTGACTCGCCGTTTGAGGATGAGCAAGGAAGTGTTTCCGCCTTCCGGTCCCTGAACGCTCTCGCTGAAGAAATACCGTAGTTCGAACACGCCTTGCGGGGTGTGGACGTATTTGTTGGCAACCGCCCGGCTGACCGTGGAAGGATGCACACCGATCTCTTCGGCCACCTCTTTGATCATCATGGGCTTCAGATAATCGATTCCCTGTTCCAGGAAATCCCCCTGGCGCATGACGATGGAGTAGCAGACTTTAGTGATGGTCTGTTTTCGCTGTTCGATGTTCTTGATGAGCTGGATGGCGCTTTTGTAGCGCTCTTTGACGTAGTCCCGGGTATTTTTGTCGTTGCCCTCGCGCGTGATCAGGCGCTTGTAGGCCGGATTAAGGCGCAGTTGCGGGAGATCTTCGTCGTTCATCAGCACCAGCCATTCGTCGCCGTGCTTGACGAATGCAACGTCAGGCTCGATGAGCCGGGCCTGAACCTTGTTGTAGCGCAGGCCGGGCCGGGGATCGAGCGTACGAATGTAGTCCAGCGCTTGCTGAACGGCTTCGACCGGACGGCTAATCGTCTTGGCGATTTCTTTGTGCTGTTTGTTCTGCAAAGCTCGCAGGTGCTGATCGACGATGGCAACGGCGTCTTCGAGAACCTGCGCCGTCCCGTTTCCGTTTTTCTCGCTGTTTTTGTGCAGGGCAAGCTGGTGCTGGTGGTAACGCAGCTGGGAGAGCAGGCATTCGCGCAGATCGCGGCAGCCTACGCCGGGGGGATCCAACTGCCGAACAACGTCAAGAGCAGCCGCGAGGTCGGAGGGCGTGAACTTGGGCTGGTAAACCGGACGCTTGGAAGATGGAGCTGGGGTCGCGGTCGCCGCCGCCGGAGCAGGAGCTGCTGCCATGCCGGACGTCGGGGGGCTTGCCTCGAGAAGTGCTGAGGGTTCATAGGTGTGCGCCTTTGCCGTTTCCCATGGCGCACTTTGCATGGTTTCGGCGAGCCCTGTCATTTCGCTTGTAACCGAATCTCCGTTCGCGCCGAGAACCTCGGATGCTTCAGTCTCCAGAGTGCTCAATGCCGGCGCTGAGCCGTCCCCCGACGTCATGGTTGAGCCGGCAGCTTCGCCATCGGACTTGAGCTCGGCCAAACCCAGGGCCTGCGCTTTGCTGACGACACTCTGGGCCGTCAGGGCATCGGCTTCGGGCGGAGCGGGCGGAGCGACGCCGAGTAGCTCATCATCGCTGGCGATCAGGTAGCCATCTTCGTTGAGGTTGCCGATAATCAGCTCAGCCGCTTCGCGTACTTCTCGTGGCAGGCTTAGCGCACCCAGTTGCCAGGCAAGGTGGTCAGTCAGATTTGTCGGCTTGGAGAGAAAATTCTCGAAAGACGGGCGCTCGATTTCCTCCATCTCCCCGTGCGTGCGGTACCCTGGGTCGAGATAGTCTTGAAAGAACGAGCCGAAATCGATTTCCTCAAACGGATCTTTTTTTTCTGCCGCAGTGGCAGGATTTTCTTCGTTGCTGGCGGCAGCGGCGCGCTCCCGATCTTCCTCCTTACGGCCTACTTCATCGAGCAGAGGAACGGATTCCTCGAGCTCCTCAAGAACCGGGTTTTCCACCATCTCCGCGGTGATCATGTCCTTGAGCTCAAGCTTGTTGAGCGCGAGGACAGAGACCATTTGCACGAGGCCCGGAGTCAGGATCTGCCGTTGCGACAGCTTGACGCTCAGTTTGTGCTGCAGCAGGACCATGGTCGCTTGTTTGCTTCCCTGAATCTCTAACCACGAAAGACACTAAGTATCATGAAGGCGGTCCTTCTCGTACTTTGAGGCATTACACCAGCGAGAAACTCTCGCCGAGGTAGACGCGGCGGACTTCCGGGTCATTCGCTAACTGAGCTGGCGGACCGTGGCGGAAGATTCTGCCATCGTCAATAATGTATGCCCGGTCGGTGACCGAGAGTGTCTCCCGCACGTTATGGTCGGTAACCAACACTCCAATTCCGCTCGTCCGCAACCCGCTGATGATCTTTTGCAGGTCGAGAACGGCGATAGGATCAATGCCGGAAAACGGTTCGTCCAGCAAGATAAATGTGGGATTGATGCACAGGCAGCGCGCAATTTCAACGCGCCGCCGCTCGCCTCCGGACAAAGCAAAACCACGGTTCTGGCGAATGTATTCCAAACCCAACTGGTCGATCAGCGTCTCCATCTTTTCCCGACGTTCGTGCCAGGAAATTGGCTGCGCCTCGAGCACCGCCAAAATATTTTCTTCGACGGTTAACTTGCGAAAGACTGAGGCTTCTTGGGGGAGATAGCTGATGCCATACTGACGCGCCCTCAGATACATGGGAACGTCGGTGATGTCCTGGCCGTCGTACAAAACCCGGCCAGTATCGGGGGGAACTAGGCCAACGATGGCGTAGAAAGTTGTCGTCTTGCCCGCGCCGTTAGGTCCAAGCAAACCAACAACTTCGCCTTGCTCTACCCGCAGGCTGACTCCGTTTACGACGCGTCGGCCACGGTAGGACTTGCCAATCTCATCAGTGGCCAGGATACGCATTTATCGTGCCACTCGCGTTTGGGTGACTACAGGAGAACTCGCTTCCCCGTCAACCAGCACCCTATCATCGCGTCTGAAGAAAGTCAACGAAACGCCGGTAGTTTTGCCCCGTTCGGCATCAAAAATGCTCGGGGATCCGCCACTGAGCACAAATTTGTCATCGGCTGCGGTATAGACGAGCTGCTGGCCCACGGCGCGACGGCCCGACTGCTGCACGACGACGTCCCCTTGACCGACAATCCGATCGAGTTGTCCGGGACCGGCAAGTAATTGATTCTTAGATGTTTGACTTCGCGGCAGAAGATAAACGTCCATGCTTTTGCCGGCAGCCGTAAAGCCGGATCCTTTGGCCAGTACACGACCTTCATAGTGAGCTTTGCGTTCTGCGTCGCTGTACCTGAGCCTGGCGGCAGTGACAGCCACGGGACTGTATTTCTCCGATTTCTGCTTATCCGGCGGGGTTTTTTCAGGCTCGCCCGAATTTTTTTCGCTGAGAGAGTTACTTGCCTGGATCAGGAGGGTGGAGACTGGCTGCGTCAGGGTGCCTTCGGCTGTCACCGAGCGGTGTTCCCGATCAAACAGAATGGATGGGGCCTCGATGATGTTGGCGTCCTGCCACAGGCGAGCATCACCGGCGTAGAGCGCAAGGCCGGTAGCGTTGTAGGCAATCATGCTGCGTGCGGTTACGTGAATCGGAGAAGAAGAAGCCAGCAAGGCGCCGTTCGGTTGCTCGCTGAGATCGCTGTACGTAGTTTTGACGTTGTCCTCGGCTCTGGCCTGGCCAGTGGCGCGGTTGATGTGAATCATTCTTGCCGTTGTAGCTGTGCCTCCCTGGATGACTCGTGGACTGCCGGTGAGCACAGTGAGTTGGTCAGCCGGTGTGTAGCGCGCCTGGTCGGCCCAAGCCTGGGTCCTTTTCTCGGCCGGCTGACCGTCGGTGTAGGCGACGTCTCCCTGTTGGACGATGGAATCGATGCCGCCTCGGGGAACAAAAGTTGCGTCCAGGGTTCGGCTGGTGCTGATGCGGTCGGGTTGATCGGCAGATGAGTTGACGATCTTCGCGTCGGGAGCGCCGTGAATTGTGGAGAGGCTGCTGCCTCCCTCCGGTGTGCTGACGAATTTCGCTTTAAACTTGCCGGCGGTGATGACGGTGCGTTGGTCCGCGGAATCGGCCGGTGAGTTGCCGGTGGAGGAAACGGTGCCGGAATCGCCGGCCGGAAGAATAGTAATCTTGGCGTTGCCCGAGGTATCGGCGTAGTCCAGGAAACGTCCACCAACGACATAGAAGTCGACGATTGGCGAAGTCAATTCGAAGTCGTGCGGGCCAGCATGCTGCGCCAGACGTACGCTTTCTGCGGCGTGGACTTTCTGGAGTAGGTTCTTGCCGGAATAATCCAAGATGACTCGCCCCGCGTTACCCTCCATGTTCTGAAGCCCGATGCGATCCACCTGCACGTTTCCTGTCAAGATGGCTGTGCGAAGCTCATTGTGCGCACTGCTGAAGTAAAGATCGGCGTGATCGGAGCGAGCCCGCATCTCCGAAGACTGATCTTGTTCGACAGACTTATTCTGTCTGGTGGCGGATCCACCTGCACCGACCAAGCCTGCGGCGTTTACTTTCTCCGTGGTATGTCGCTTTGCCACGTGCATAGTGCCGCGAACATTTCCCGTCGCGATTAATCGCTCTACGCTATTGTCCGGACCCAGAAACAACGTCGCCTGATCGGCCAGGGCGGAGGCGTCGCCGCGGTGTAGCACGGGGCGGTCGAACAAAATCTGGCGTGGCTGGCCCGTGACGGCCGCATGCGTCGCATCGATGACCGACGGGCTAGCTCCCGTCAGCAACAGATGGACTTGGGAGGAGAGTGTGAGGGTATTGCTATGGCCTGCGTATTGAATACCCACGGCCGAGCCGCTGGCTTGAATTCCGCGGAAGTCGACTCTGGCATTGGTGAATGCGTTACCGCTATCCTTGTTGAAAACCAAGTCGGTGGTCTTGAGGTGGATAGCATTCTTTATTTCTTTCGGAGCCGCCTGATCCGGGCTGGTGACACCCGCCGGGTTGGCTTCAAGATCGATCTGCACCTCGCCTTTGGCCGTGATGTCGCCAGATTTCGGATCGTATAGGAAATCATTGCCCGAGATCTGGTCGAAACGGGAAGCATCGCGACCGTAAAGAATAATGTTGACCTGGTGCAGTTCGGCGCGCCCATTCAGTTCGAATTCTTTAACGTCCCTGGCTCGGACGGTAAACAGCGTACGCCCGCGCTCGGACTTGGAAAATTGGAAGCCACTGGCGGTCTGCTTGACACCGTACCCCATCTTTCCCGGCACTTCATTGAGCACGTTACGCTGGCGCGAACGGGCAAGAAAATACATTCCAGCGACCACAGAACTGAGCAGCACGGCGCTCCATACGAGCCAGCGGCGCAGGCGATGGATGGAGCGCGGCATGCTAAGTCCAGTCTAATCCAAACCGACCCGAGCCACCGCACTACGGCGCTGCATGTAGAGCACTACGCGCTTGACGGGCAGGCGATTGGAGGAATCCGCGGGAGCGGACGGAACCGGGGCCTGCGATGCCGGGGGCTTGGGTTTATCAGTTGTCTTCTGAGAAAATGAGTTGACGGCCAGCAAGGAAAGGAACAGGGAAACCACGATCGAGTGACGCATGAGCACCTCCGATTCTGTCGAGCCGGAAGTTTAGCATTGGGTTGTATGGGCACTACTCACGGAACGGCGGAGGCGACTTTCGCGACCATGGGCCGTTCCGTGCTCCCGGCATGGACTGCCTTGAGGTCGCGCAGGGAAAGTTCCAATCCGCCGTACTCGGGGTGATCGTTCAGTCCGATGGTGAAGGCAACGTCGATGGCGTCGCCGGCAAGCAGTGGCGACTGCTGCAAGCGCTCGGCCATGTTCCAGCCCAGGGCATCGAGCACGATCGAGTCTCGCCAAGAGCCAGTTTTTAATGCCCGGTTCTCCGTTCTCGGCTCAAAACTTGCACCTGGCGGCTGATTGCTCTCCTCTGCAAGTTTTTCTGCGGTAACAGCGATCTTTTTGCTGCGACGAATCGCGGCTCCGTCGGGGTGACACCGGGGAGTAACCGATATTGCCATTGCTGAAAGTTCCTGGCGCGAGGACCCTTCCTCCGGCGAGACGATGGGGGGCATCGGACGCGCCCCGCGCATCTTTCCTCCTGCCCTGAGCTTAAGCTTCACATGCTTCTCTTTCAGGATGCGCGGCGGAGCGGCTAAACGAACAGCCCGAGCGGTAAAAACGGGCTCCGGATTGCCGGCGCCGAAGGGTTCAAGCATGTGCACTGCCTGAAATAATTCGGGCGTGACTTGGTCGAGCGCGAGTTCCGCATCGCAGTCGAGCGCGGGCTCGAAGTCGGTTAGCGTCAAGCGGGCGCGGGCAAACGCGTCCAGGCGGCCGCGAAGTTGCGGCACGTTCGCTGCCGGCATGGCAAAACCGCAGGCGTGCGCATGTCCGCCGTAACGTGTGAAGAGATCGCGACAGGAGTCAATGGCTTCCAGCAAATGAAAAGCGCGGATGGAGCGTCCCGAACCGAAGGCTTGGTCACCATCGCAAGAAATGACGAGCGCGGGACGATGGTAGCGCTCCACCACGCGGGTAGCCGTAATACCGATGACTCCCCGATGCCAGCCGTCGCCATCCAGCACGATGCAGTAGGCATCGCTAAGGGCAGAATCTTCTGCGAACCGCGCGTCCACCTGCTGCAGGATGCGGCGCTCTTCGTCCTGGCGTTCGGAATTGAGTTTATCGAGCTTCGCGGCTAATTCGCGCGCGCGAACCACATCTTTCACGCTAAACAGCTCGATGACATCGCGGGCAATATCCATGCGTCCAGCGGCATTGATGCGGGGTGCGATACGGAACCCTACCTCGGTTGACGTGGGAGCGCGCTTTGGTGAAATTTGTGCCACTTCAAGCAGAGACTTTAAGCCAGGATTTACCGCAGTTCGCAGAGCTTCGAGGCCGAGTTTGACGAAAACCCGGTTTTCCCCCGTCAGCGGAACTGCGTCGGCAATAGTGGCAATCGCCACAACTTTCATGAACGATGTCAGCAGGCGCGACTGGTCTTTGCCATCGAGGAGACGCCGCATCAGTCCTTGCGCAAGCTTGAAAGCTACTCCGGCTCCGCAGAGTTGTTTCGAGGGATATTCGCAGCCGGCTTGATTGGGATTGAGTACGGCGAAGGCGGTTGGAACACCATCAGGGCCGGGAAGATGATGGTCCGTAACAATCAGGTCGACCCCCAGGCGGTGCGCGGTTTCGGCGGGAGCAAAGGCACGGATGCCCATATCTACGCTGATGATGAGGCCAATCCCCGCCGCTGCGGCACGCTCGATGACATCGTCGCGCAGATCGTAGCCTTCGCGAATGCGGTGGGGAACGTGAAAGTCGGCGCTGCCGCCGCAGAGTTCAATGGCGGCCTTCAGAATGACGACCGCCATCGTGCCATCGACGTCGTAGTCGCCGTAGATGAGAATGGGCTCTTTGCGTTCGATGGCCGCTGCAATACGCTCTACCGCGACGCGCAGGCCGCTCATTTGCTCGGGCGGGTGCAGGTGGGACAGCGACGGCGCCAGAAAACGCAAGGCAGAATCTGAATCTGTTATGCCGCGGCGTAGCAGCAAGCTGGCGAGGATGGAGGAGCAATCGGCCCGGCTCAATCCGCGGCCCCACCACAGATCCGTTTGCCCGGCTAAAGCAGCGGCCAGAGTTACAACCGCAGACGGGTCCGTGGGTTTGAGCAACCATTTCATTTGAGGGCGGGTGCGCTGGCTTCGGCAGAATTCGGTGGAGGCGAAGGCGGGAAGGTAAAGGTCAGCTCTCTTCCTCCTGATCGGTCTCGTCAATCGGAATGCCGCCAAATTCATCCGATACTTCGAGCAAGCGCTGGTAGCGCTCGTACCACTCGGTGCTTACCTCGCAAATAAACATCGAGCCCTGATAAGCCCAGCCCAACTGCAGGTAGCCAATCTTGCCCAGGTAAGCACGCAGCCAGCGCGCGTCTTCAACGTCGTCGCCGTCGGTGAACTCTGAGTGGGTCAACCTCTGCACCAATTCGTCCAGCTCAGTGCGCTCCAGCATCCAGGAGTGGGTAGTGAGAAAGGGAGCGCCTGCAGTCTTGGCCAGCTCAACAAAATCCTTCCAGCCATCGAGATTCGAGCCCATGTCCCACATGATGCACTGGACCTCGTCGTAGTCCACAAACCCATGGAAACGCCGCATGCCGTGGCCTTCGATGAAGGCAATCATGTCGTCTTTGAGAGGGGTTAGGTCGTCGGGCGTGGGAGACATAAGCTTGTCGCTAAAGAAGCATTGTATGCCGTTCCCGAGCAAGCTGCCAGCGGGACGGAACCCTGGCATGGTAGAAACCACCTTCGATTTTCTAAACACGCTGTCCACCAGCATATTTTTCGGTTTGAATCCTGCAAGGCTGTCAAAAGGGCGACCGAAGCGCTCTCCCCAGCGCTGACAGTGGAACGAAAGGCGGTGGCGTCGCGGATCGAGTGAACCGTACCCTGTGTTACACTTTCTGCTTCAAACGGAAAAATTGTTTCAAATAAAACCTATCCGCACATGCTCTTCTCCAAAGAATATGTGGGCTACTTAGCCCGCGAAGCCACCAAGAAACTGATTGCCGGAAAGTTCATCGAGACCGCAGCCGTGGCCGCGGTAACCGCACGGGTAAACGTGGCGCTGGTAGACGAACTATCCCTCGAAGACCGCATCAACGACGAAGTACGAGTGATCCTCGAGGCCTATTCCGAAGAGATGCGCAACAGCGGCGCCAACTATCAGGAGATGTTCCGCAAAGTGAAAAGCGAACTGGTGCGCAAATACAAGGCGGTGCTGTGAGGCTGAGCCGCGACAAAGTGAATGTGTTGGCGCGGGCCGTGGCCGAGGTCCTCAAGCAAATGGACGAAGTCGAGTTTATTGAAGATCCAAACACCATCCGGCAGGAAACCCGCAAGATTCTTGAAGACCTGCTCAACCGGGAAGAAAAAATAGACCAGGCCGCTCGCCAGAAAATAGAGAGCCAGAAGCGCACGATCCTCGAAGGCTCGCAGGAGTGGGACATCCTCTATCGCAAGTATTATGGCGAGGAAGTGAAGAAACTGGGAGTGTAGGCAGTTCCTGCCGTCGAGGTGTCGACCTCCGACGGCCCGGGTTTGCTATCCTTCTTTTTCTCGGTTTAAACTGTCCCGCGAAAAACAGCCCCGCGCTGCCGCGGGGCTATGGCAGAGAAGCTCGTGGGAGTTGATCTCAGGCTGCCTGTCGGCGTTTTTGGATAACCTGGATGCTGTCCGTATGGCTGGGCATTGATGGTGATCTTTCGGTGCGGCTGGCTGGTCATCCACGGTTCGCGCGTCGTAGAGCGGCGCTCACGGCGGGCGCCCCCCATTGTCTCGCTGCTTCAGGCTAAGACGGAGGCTTCTCCGCCGAGCTGCTGCCAGCCCTCCGGCAAAGTAGTTGAAGATTCAATATCCTGTAGCTGGACAGGCGCGAGACGTCCTCACGGCGGGTTTCGCGGATCAGACCGTGAAAACTAAATGCGAAGCGCGAATGGTCACGCCGTTGACGGCTCTCTCAGGTCTCGAATAGGCCGTATCACGGCGATCGTGAAGCAGGCAGCTCAGGAGTCGGGCTTCGACCTGGCTGGAGTGGCGCCAGTTACTGACGCTCCCGAGCTGGCACATTTCGGTCCCTGGATCGAGGCCGGGCGCGCGGGCGAAATGCATTATATGAAGGCACGCGATGAACAAGGCCGCCTGAAGCGAGAGGCGTTGCGGAACGCGGCGCCGTGGGCACGCAGCGTCATTGTCTGCGCCCTCAACTACAACACTTCCCAACCATACTCCACCCAGGTCAACGACCGAGAGCGAGGATGGATTTCGCGCTATGCCTGGGGCCGCGAAGATTATCACGACGCCGTCATGCGCCGACTGCGCATGGTGGAGGAGGCGCTCGACCGGGCATGCGGTGATCCCTCCCCTGTCCGGATTCGGAAATCCGCGACAGAAACTCCTCCCGGCACGAGCGAAACCGTACCTGCTCTTCAGACGCGCTGCTATGTTGATACCGGCCCCATCGTCGAACGAGTGTTGGCAAAATATGCCGGAGTAGGTTGGATCGGCAAGAACACTTGCATTATCAATCAGAAGGTCGGCTCATGGCTCTTCCTGGGCGTGATCTTGACATCACTTGAGCTTGAGCCCGATCGGCCTGCCGCCGATCGCTGCGGTTCCTGCACCCGTTGCATAGATGCCTGTCCCACCGATGCATTGCTTGCGCCCTACCAGCTGGACTCGAACAGATGCATCTCCTATCTCACCATCGAAAAGCGCGGCGAAATTCCTCAAGACTTGCGATCAGGAATGGGACAGCAGGTATTCGGCTGCGATATATGCCAGGACGTCTGTCCATGGAACCGCAAAGCTCCGCCGACAACCGCAACTGAACTCGAGCCGCGGCCGGGGTTGGTGAATCCGGCACTGGAATGGCTGGCACAAATAAATCCTGAAGAGGTCCGCCGTGTTTTGAAACGATCTCCAATCCGGCGGGCTAAAAGGAGCGGTCTTCGTCGCAATGCCGTGATCGCGATGGGAAACAGCAAGAATCGAGGGTTCTTGCCCCTGTTGGAGAAGCTTACCAAGGACGAAGATGAGACGGTGGCCGATAGTGCTGCGTGGGCCACGAAAATGCTCCTTCCTTCGGCCTAACGTATTCGTTTTCAGTGTTTTGCCGTAACACCCACCGGAACCGTCCTAATCCCGTAACCTCTATCTAAATTTCCGCCTGACTTCGGTAACTGGCAACCTGTTCCGGCGGCAACTAATCTCTCTCCACAGGGTTTCCGTTTAGGAGGAATCCTTTGAAGAATCATCAGGAAAGCTATGTCTCCAGCGCACAAACCAGGAATACGGCTAGCTTTTTGCACGTTATCTGTGCTGCTGGGCTCCGTGTCGTTTGCACGCGCTTCGGCGACGCTCCTTCTTGAGGAACCTTACGGCAAGCTTGGCGCGTTCACCGCGACCGGGCACGCTGCCGTTTTTTTGTCAGGCGTCTGCGCCGAATCGCCGCTGGTTTTGCGTCGCTGTCGATCCGGAGAGCCGGGCGTCGTTCTCAGCCGCTATAACGGCGTCAGCGGTTACGACTGGATCGCAATTCCCCTCATCCCTTACTTGTATGCGGTTGAAGGCACCGAAGACGTTCCCCTGTTTGCCAACGCCAGAATGGTCTCATTCCTCCGTGATCAGTATCGCCGCAAATATCTGCAGGCTATCGTCCCCGACCGGAACAATGGAGAGACGCCTGGCGGAAATTGGTATGAGCTCGTCGGATCTTCCTATGACCGCACGGTTTACGGTTTTGAGGTTCAAACTGGCGCCGAGCAAGACGACCGGCTTATCGAGGCGCTGAACTCTGGTCCGAACCACTCACATTTCCGCACAGTTTCGCGCAATTGCGCCGACTTCGTCGAGTACGTCCTGAATCTTTACTACCCCAAAGCTCTGCATCGGAATTTTGTCGCCGACATCGGCATCGCGACGCCTAAGCAAATGGCCAAGTCCCTGGTGCGCTATAGCCAGCGTCATCCCCGGTTGGAGTTATGTAGTTTTGTGATTCCTCAGGTTCCTGGCAGCTTGTGGCGCAGCACCCCCATACACGGCGTGGTCGAATCTTTTCTGAAGTCGAAGAAATATGTGGTGCCGGCTGCGGTATTGAGCCCGATCGCGATGGGCTCGGTTGCGGTAGTTTATATCGGCACCGGAATTGGCCGCTTTGACCCCGTCCGCGGCGCACAGGTTTATAACGCACAGGGCGAACTGGAACGGCCCCTGGGCGCCGAGGATCGCAAGTCGTATGAAAGGGAGCTGGAGCATATCCTGGCGCGCACCGGTCCGGAGACGAAAGCGGGCCGGATAGAAAAATCCTGGGAACGTTTGCAAGCAGATGCCCGGCCTCAGTTCGATGAAGGGGGAAGTCCGTCGTTGCAGATCAAGATAGGGGAGCAACTGCTTGACGTTGGCATTTCGACGAAAAACGTTCTCTCGAGCGGGACGCCCCCGCGATTGGTGCAGCAGCTTCTGGAGGCCAGACTGCGCCAGGAATTGCGTGGCGGCAAGACTCCTAGAGTATCGGAGAGCGATTTAGTTCGTGACTGGAGCCTGTTGCAGCAAGCGATGGGCGAAAATGACCGACAGGTCGCGGCGCAACCTCGCCGCCATCAGCCCGAATCGGTCCGCTACTCAGCCCCGGAACGCTCTGGCGGAAACTACCCTTAAGATATGTCTGCCTGCCATCTTGGGCCCGGTGGCCGCTTTGCTGCCAGGCCTGGATGACCCCACTTACTGCTGTTGTGGTGGTGGAGGCGGCACCTGCTGGGGATAGCTTTGCACCGGCACCGGTGGCTGTCCTGGCTGCTGTTGTTGCAGCATTTGCAATTGTCGTTGCTGCATTTCCTGCAATAACTGCTGCGGAGTCTTTATCCCAGGTGGTTCGGGAGGGGCAGGCTGTTCGACCTCGTTGGCCTGATCCTGATTCTCATCGGGAGTTTCGTCCGCCGCGTCCTGCTGCTCCGGTTCTGCCTGAACATTAGCGGCATCTTGTGGCATTGTCGTGTTTGGCGGCTGATTTAAGCCCAGTTGACCCGACTGAGGATCCGGTCCCGGCGTATCTGATCCGCTTTTGGCCACTAGAACCACGCGCGTCAGCAGGTTTGCGTCTGACTGAGATCCCAGAAGCACATAATTGAAACGCGATCCGTTGAGCAGTTCCGCCATCACGTCGCGCGCCGGCCCGGGTCCGAGATGCGTAACTACGCGCTCCGTAGCATTGTTGGGGATATCCATTTCCGCCGCGGTTTGCTTGCGCACAGCCCGCAGAATGTCCCCCAAAGTGGAGTTCGGCGCTACGATACTGAGTTGACCATTCTGGTAGCTAACTTGCGGTTGCGAGGCGGGCACGGAATCAAGAGGAACTTGCGGTATCGGCCCCTGAGGTCCTGAGGGCAGGGGCGCCACTGGCTGCTTCTTGGTCGACTTGCGCGTCTTGTGAGCAGTGTCGGACACGCTCAGAACTGAAAGGCACAGGACTCCCGCAACTACCCACGCTGAGAATTTGAATCCTGGCCTCATGGAAAACTCCTTGGAAAGACCTCACCTACGCTGGCAACGGAATGCTTATACCTGCAATTCTAACACCGCTTTTTGCCCCCCATGCGGCCTCCTCGGCGGGGAGCAATCCCGCTTACCAGATAGAACGTATTGACCTTACGCCCTTGCACCAGGCATTTTGTGAAACGATGGCTATCGTGCGATAGGAAATCTGTTGCACTTTTGCACCTTGTCGCTGGGGTACAATTCCCACGGAGCCGGACTGGAAAACACAGCTGACTGACCCCGTTTTCAAGACACGAGAAACTCTCCAATGAACTCTGTTCTGCCTCGGAGCACAAGCCTCGGAGGGTTCACCAGTTGCGCCGGGTTGGCCCTATGGCTCTTCCTTGTGGGTCGAGCTGAAGGGGAGACCTGCTTCACAGCCAACGACATGGACCCGGCTACGCGCTCCGCGGTTGCGACCTCGGGACAGCGCTACTACGATCTGGTTGCTCGAGGCGACAGCGCCACACTTCGACAGGCAGCCATCCCCGCGGTGGCCTCTGATTTCTCCGGTTTCGAGGCGACGGTCAAGGATAATCAACCGGCTTTCGTCGGCGCGAAGGCGGCGCCTCGACCGCCCTTTCTACTCGATGCCCAAGCTACCGCTCCCATTCCCCACGCGGAGTTCTTCTGCGGCGTGTTCGGCTCGAGGGGTCAAACTGCCGACAGTGCCGTCTTTTATTTGAATAATCTTCCTCCGGGCAAGTACGGCATTGTGATCTTCGACGTGCCTTCCAGCAAGGGCGCACACACCGTGTCGTTCATTCTGCAGCAGCAGGGCAATGACTGGAAGTTGGGTGATCTGTACATTAAGTCGTCGCAGATTGCAGGACACGACCTTCGCTGGTTTATTACCCACGCCCACGACCTTAAAGCCAAAGGTCAGGCACACAACGCCTGGTTTTACTACCTGGAGGCCCGCAATCTAATTTCACCGCTGGACTTCATGAGCACGCAGGCCACCGACAAACTCTACGACGAATCGCAGAGCGCGCAGCCCACCGATGTCCCTAGTGAAGGCAAAACCGCAGATCTGGTCGCGGCCGGCATCACTTACAAGCTCATCAGCATTTTTCCGGAGGCCGTGGGCAATGATCTGGACCTGATCGTGAAGTACCAGGCTGCGAGTATTTCAAACACCGGCCAGACGTTTCAAACGAATCTCTCCGTGATCAAAGCGTTGGTGACGAAGTACCCCGAAGTGAGAGATGCCTTTGCTGCCGTGGTGGCCCGCGCCGTCGATCCCGCCGGCCGCGATTACGGCACGCTGCTGGCGATGAAGGATATTAAGTAAGCAAGGTCAGTTCCCAGTCCGCAGCTCTTGGGGAATGGGGAACTCTGCACTGGCTTCTTCCAGCTGACACTCTTTTGGACTCTTATCGTCGCGTAATCCCAGAAACACAGGCGCACGCAACTTTGGCCCACTCGAACCGGAAGCGCCGTGCGTCCACTCCGCGAACTCAATTTCCGCCGCCAGTTCCGGCTTGACCCAGTGCACCTTGCGCAGCGCCTCGACTGGCCCATAGAACGGACTTTGCTTCGTTTCCAGCTTCTTCAGCAGCTTCCAGATTTCGGTGAGCGACGTTTGGTTGAATCCGCTGCCCGCCTGGCCCACGTGGATGAGCCTACCTTCCTTGTCGTAGAGTCCCAGCACGATGGAACCGAAATATGCGCGGCTTCCCTCGGGCTCCGTATATCCGCCAATCACGCACTCGAGCTGGTGCCTGATCTTGATCTTGAGCCAGTCGCGGCTGCGATGTTCCTGATAGGGGCAGTCTCGTTTCTTAGCCACGATGCCCTCAAGTCCGTTCTGGCGTGCCATCTCGAACAGGGCAACCCCTTGCTCCCCATAATGATCGGAGTAGCGCAACGAGTCGCCGGTCACCAGGATCGAGGCCAGGGTCCGCTTGCGATCTTCAAGGTACACCTTTCGCAAGTCGTAGCCATTCAGATAGAGGAGATCAAACGCGTAATACAGTATGGGCACATCGGCGTTTGGAGCCATGCGCCGTCCGCCCGGCCGGAAACCCGTACGCTGCTGCATCAAGCTGAAGGAGGGACGGCCTTGCTCATCGAGCGCGACTGCTTCTCCATCGAGAATCACGCTCTGCGCTTTGACAAATTTCGGCAGATCTTTCAGTTCGGGATAACGGCCGGTAAGGTCATTCTGATTGCGCGAAGTCAGACGCAGCTTGCCGTTCTCGATGAAAGCGACCGCGCGGTATCCATCCCATTTGATTTCGAACAGCCACTCCGGCCCGTCAAAAGGGTGGTCGATGGGAGTCGCCAGCATGGGATAGATCGACTGGGGCATCGGCCGCTTCACCGCACCGGGAAGCTCGGCAACCGAAACAGCAGCAGACGCAAGAGACACCTTGGATTTTGATTTTTTCTGGCGAGACTCCGATGCCGCGGATGACGAAGCGACACTTTCGTCGGGCACGGCGGACGGTTTTTTCTTACTCGGCTCGGCTTCCTCTGCCGGCTCCTGGGTTAGCTTTTTTGCGTTTTTTTTTTTGCTCGTGTCTTTTTGTGGGCTCGCTTTCTTTGGCACGCTCGCCGCGGCCTTCTTCTTATCCATTCTTGCTACCGCATCCGCAAGCCAAGCCGCTTTCAATTTCCCTCGTGCTGCCGGACGGCTGCTGCGCCACTCCGCCGATCTTTCGTCTCCGGCGATCTCTGCCATATTTCGCTTCGTTAACACCGACTGGTCAAATTGATCGATGTCATATCCTTGTTCGGCATGGTCGTCATGCTTCTTGATCAGCAGCCATTCGTTGCCCTTGCTTCCCGGACGCCGCCCGCGCATCTTGATCAGGGCAAAATCTCCCTTCAGTTTCTTGCCCTCGAGACGAAACTTCAAATCCCCCTTCGCCAGCATGTGTCGCGCTTCCTCGTCGGTTCCCGGAACATATTTCCCATTCTCCGGCACCGGAGAGAGTGGCTGCCAGGTGCCTACATCCCACAGCATCACCGACCCGGCGCCGTAATTACCCTCGGGAATGATGCCCTCAAAATCGTGGTACGAAACCGGATGATCTTCCACTTCCATCGCCAGACGCTTGTCCTCTGGATCGAGAGACGGACCCTTCGGCACCGCCCACGACTTCAGCACACCATCCAGTTCCAGCCTGAAGTCGTAGTGAAGACGCGTCGCATCGTGCTTCTGCACGACGAAACGGTGCTCTGTTTTCTTTTGTACCTTGGGAGGAGGTTCGGGCGTCTCCTCGAATCGGCGTTTGCGTTTGTACTCTTCCAGCGCCATGCCATCATTTTACTCACTCAAAGATGCAAAGGGGAGAGCGGGCAAAGCGCCACCTGAATGCTGGATTCGACTGGCGAATCGAGGAGGGAAATGAAGATAGAAATGGGCCCCGGCACGCTACGGTGCCGGGGGCCCCTGGCCTTAAGCCGCCACCTTACTTGCAACAATGCGATGGGGGGTGGACTGCGCCACAGTGTAGGTTTGCACCTGCGGATCGCGCTTCAGAAACGGCTTGATCGAGTCCACGATGCCGGAATACTGATCGCGTTGGTAGCGCTCAGCATCCTGTTTATTGTTCCAGAAGCTGATGGAAAGCTGCCGGTCACTTCCATCCTCCGGTTCCAGAGCTATCAGGTCGACAAACCCAGGCTGCTTCTGCAAAATCGGAAGCACCTCGTTGCGTAGTTTGTTCTCGAAGTCATCCTTTCGTTCCGGTTTCACGTGGCATTCCACAATACGCGTAAACATAAAAGAAACTCCTTTCGCATTTTTTGGGAAGGTGAAAAGATTTCCGGCCCGCCGGCGCTGCAGCTCGAAGATCAGCCCACCCGGCGGGGAAAGTTAGGTCTTTTAAGTGACGTTGCGTGAAATTATAACGCCGCGGATGCGCGGATTTTTCCACAAAATATGCGGATTTATATTCTCTTGTGCCAGTTTTGTTTAGAATCGCACCCGTGATGCGCAACTTGTATGTGCGCGGCTGATTCCTTCTAATATCAACCCTTAGAAGGCTGCGTTGGAGGCAAGCGGATGAAACGCGAATTCCCTGAAATTCCGTTTGTCGGAGTCGGTGCCATCATCATTGAAGACGCTCGCGTGGTTCTGGTGAAGCGGGCGCATCCGCCGCTGCAGGCTGAATGGTCCATCCCCGGAGGCGTGCTCGAGGTCGGCGAACTGGTGCGCGAGGCCGCTGTGCGCGAGGCCCGCGAGGAAACCGGACTCACCGTCGAACCCGGCGAACTCCTCGGCGTCTACGACCGCGTGCTGCGCAATGACGAGCAGCGCGTGCAATATCACTACGTGCTGATTGATTTTCTGTGCCGAAGGGTTGCGGGAGATCTCGCCGCCAGCAGCGACGCCGCCGAGGTTAGGTGGTTCAGGAAGGAGGAGCTGCCGGCGCTGAAGCTGGCGGAAGATACGCTGGATGTGATTCGGAAAGGCTTCGCCAAAATATGAGTCCACTCCTAATATTCTGCCTATTCTGCAGCAGGCTGAGAGTGCATCGCCTACGGAGCGCTATGACCGGCACAGTTTAGCACGCCCAGATAGGCGCTCCACGGACCGACTGCGTCACGATACCGGTGGGCCATCACGCGGGATAGTTGATGCACATGAGTGAGATCGTGAACCGCCCAGGTCGCCAGAAGTTGCGACAGCGTCACCACTCCCAGCTCTGGATGCCTTCCGCGCCGGGTCCAGTCTTTCGGCTGTAAATTCAGTGACCGCAGCGAAGCTAGGTTCTCACCGCGCAAGCGGGCGAACTCGTCTAAGAGCTGCTGCAGCGACTTGCCTTGACTCTGTTTCGCTTGCGCAAAGCGGTCAAAGGGATCAAATGGCCGCGCCTCGCCGTTCTCCAGAATGATGCGCGCCCGTGGCATCCAGTCGGTGCGCTCCCCGACGATCAGGTGACCAACGATGTCGAACGCGCTCCAGGTATCTTTTCCTTCGTTGCCGCGCACCCAGATGTCAGGCAGTCCGCGCAACAGCGCATCCAGGGCTGCGGGAGTGCGGCTGAGAACCGCGATGGCCTCGGCCAGGTTGAATTCCGTCACGCTTGCCATACCAACCTAGATGCATGGCTGGCCCTTTGGATTCGGGCGAGGGGTCTACGACCCCATCCTGCGCAACCCAGTTCAACTCGCGTCCGCCGCCGTCAATCCGATTCATCCTCCCACTCCGCATCACACGCATGGCAGCGCCAAGCCGGGCGTTGCACGGGCATCGGCAGCCGCAGGAAGGCGCTCATGTAGGCGATGGGACGGTCCAACTCCTGGAAGTTCACATCCAGCGATTGGCACTTGGGACAGCGCGGCTGCTCGTACAGGCCGACGCCCTGCACGTAAAGACCTTCGAGAATCGGTTCGTCGAGAATCTTGCGCGCGTTCTCCACATCCGCGACGCGCACATTGAGTTTGATACCGCCAATGAAGTTCGAAATGAACCAATCCAGCCGGACCAGGTTTTCGTCCGCCAGAAAACATTCAATGCCCGCCGATTCCAGACTGCCCTTTGCCAGCAACGCCTCCGGCAGATCACGAAATTGACGGATGGTCACAAGCTCCCGCAGTTCCAGTTCTTCGCGATCTTCCGGCGCTTCCTCCTCGAGAAGCTCCAGATTCCTGCGGTCGAGTTCGTCATCGAGCGCCTCCCAGGCAACCTCGGTCAGTGACGCTGGACGCAGCCCCAGGTTTTGCAGCTCGGCATCGGTCATGCCCGCATAGATTTCCGCCAGCCGCCGCCGTTCTTCTCGACGGCGCTCTTCTTCTTTTTCTTGGGGATCGAGGTAATTCACGTTGCAAGGATACTTCGCCGCGCCTCACCCCGCCAACTGCCCGGTAGTGGCGGGGTGAGGCCGGTTTGCGCAGAAATGTCCTGTCCCTAAAAAGGCGCTTCCTGCGGGTCCATACCATCGCCTTCCCGCTGAGTTCGTGCTCATTCAGCAACCGGTCAATTCCGTTAGGAAGGGAGATCTGCGAACGCAGAACCCCATCTACGGCCGGAGCTTGCCGGCTCCCATGCTCAATCATCCAGCAATCGATATCATCTTGGGCACGGCGGCGCTTCTTCCATACCCGGCGCAGGCGTTCGATTTCGCCGTAGGCTTCTGAAGCGCGGTTGAGATGCAGCCCCTCCAAGGTGGCGAGCAGCCGGGCGGCATAGGCCAACTCGCGAGAGGAAGGCGGCAGCGGATGGTTGTCGAAAATCACCTTCAATTCGAGAATGAGTTGTGCGGCCTTCTCCTCGTCGCGGGCAAGTTCCGCTTCAGTGATCTTGCTAGGTGCGTTGTCGGGGAAGGCAGGGCGCTGTGACTCTTCCTGTTTTGCATTCAAGTACTCTTGCGCCAGTTTGTCGAACGCTCGTGATGATTTCGCCATAAGGAATTGGTAAGCCTCACTATTCGGTTGCGTAGAAAATAAATCGGGTTTGACTTTTTGGGGTAGATGTCTCTGTTGATGTTGGTGTTGTTCTTTATTATTTATTTCGAGGGACACCCATACACCCCGAGGAGGGGGAGGGTCTCTCGGGAGGGTCGGTACACCAGTCGAGACCCCTACCCTTGGTATGACCGCCTTTTTGTAACGGCAACTGCTAAATCTGACTTTTGATTGCGCTACTTATTGTGCAATCGCTTTTTCCTGAAAATAATTCCTCAAAACCCTGCCTGGGCCGCAGGAATTGTGGGTATTCAGTTTCAGCGATCAGGGATTGGATGGGGGTGGCGCACGCTGCCCCCTTTGCTAAAGCCTGATTGTTAGCAAATCCAGTTCAATCCCGTTCACAGCCTCAAGGGAAAACTGTTGTTTGCAGAAAGGCTCGTGTGAGCTCGAAGCCACCATTCGGGAGCTGCGCAAATCTCTGTCCGCCAGATAATCCCATGAGCGGCGTTACGCCAGCCAGTCTCAGTTCCAGACTAAAGCGTATAGCCGAACTCTGGCCTTACATTCTTGTTGTGATTTCCATC
>WNGP01001345.1_pt1 | contig 22848 bp, 24 predicted proteins | sample 5407671 | NCBI WGS metagenome assembly WNGP01 (sample SAMN13153381, study PRJNA577476) | soil metagenome | isolation source: 40 cm soil or saprolite under Garry oak tree replicate 2 | place: USA:California | collected 2016-06-15
GGAGCGCGGTGGTAACTCTTTATTTGTTCTTATCCGAGGATACATCAACTACCTGATGTTTGTCAACTCTTGGATATACTCTCTCCTGTTCTTTCTGAATTGAAGGAGGTTGTAAGCGTGAAACATTCATCCAACGAGTCCGCTGCAGCACGTTGGCCCCTCCCCAGGATTGCAGCGCGCGACCATGTTTTCCTTGGCAAAAAGAATAGAGAATATAATCACCAGGCAAAAGGAGGCCCGCGAGGGATGAACGACCAATGACTGAAGAACAGCAGCAAGCAGATATCAATGCGATCCAGCGCCTGCACTTCGAACTCTTGCGGCGTGTTCGCTATAACCTGTTGGATGGCGAACGCGTTGTAGTTGATTTGTTGGAGTGGCACGACCTCTGGTATAGCGTGCTTCCCACTCGTTTCCCTTATGCGTTCAACATACAAGATGACAGGCAGTATCACCCCTACACAGAACTCAGCATGGTACGCCATGCTCGCTGGGAGAGCTGGCCTGCTGACACGCTCTACATCTGGACCAATGACGAAGCCCTTCCACAACTGCGACAGCGCATTGAAGAGCGCTGGGAGCCCAGCGAGATCGTGGTGATCTCGCCCGATGCAGATGAGGAAATGCGCTTCGCGCATCTAGATGATGAGCATGATCGTGTGCTCTTTGTCTGGTGGGATTGAGCGTGAAGAGAGCCGCCCCTTTCAGAGCGACCTGAATCTATCAGCATTGCTCCTGTTCATTCCTACAGTGCATGAAGGACGCGTTGGCGCAACAAAGTAGGGCTCGCTCTGCCATACATCAGACGTTTCAAGAGTTTCAGCTTCGTAATCTGCCCTTCGATCTGACCATTGCCCCACATGCTGCTACCCACGTGATATAGTTACATTGCTGAGCCAACCAGCATTCAGCAAAAAAGCAACACACGAGCGAAAGGGCAACTGGAGGACAAGACTCTATGGCGAAACGAGTGATCATCCCGCTTCCCGACAGGGACTTCGATACCACAGAGGTTTCTATCCCGTGGAAACATTTTGTGGAGGCGGGTCTGGATGTAACGTTCAGCACGGAAACGGGGAAGATGGGCCAGACCGACCCGCGCCTGCTGACCGGCGTCATTTTTGGGCAGTTGGGCGCAAAGCCCGACGCGATTGCAGCTTATCGAGAACTCGAAAAGATTGAGGCGTTCCGGCATCCCATTCCATATGAAAGCATAGATACCCAGGAGTATGATTTGTTGCTCTTGCCTGGTGGCCATGCAAAGGGTATGCGGCAGTATTTGGAAAGCAAGGTGGTGCAGGCCAAAGCGCTGGAGTTCTTCAAACAGAACAAAGTGGTTGGCGCGATCTGTCACGGGGTGCTGGTGCTGGCGAGGACGATTGATCCTGAAACGGGGAGAAGTGTGTTGTATGGGAGAAGGCTCACCGGGCTGACCAAACGATTGGAACGAGCCGGTTACTATTTGACCTCGTGGAGATTGGGAGACTATTACCGCACCTATCCTGAGTACGTGGAAGATGAGACGGTCAAAGTGCTCAAACAGAGAAGCGATTTCATGCATGGGGGAAGCATGCGGAAGCCGTTTGTGGTCGAGGATGGGAACCTCATTACGGCAAGATATCCAGAGGATGCCCATCTGTTTGCACAGAAACTGGTAGACAGGCTCAAATAATAAGAGTCATCCTCATATTCGTGCAAAGGATGACTCATCGCTTTTCAGTACATGTACCTCTGAGAGTCGCTTTTTGCTACCGCCGTTGTCCATCCCAGCCGTTCGTGCCATTTTGCGAAGGCCACGACGGTTGCTGGGGTGGTTGCTGCTGCGGGGATTGTACACGCCCCCACTGCTGTTGCTGTGGGGATTGTTGCGGAGGTTGCTGGCCCCACCCCTGTTGTTGCTGAGGCTGTTGCGGAGACGAAGGGGGAATTGGCTGTCCCCATCCCTGCTGCTGGGGCTGTGATTGCTGGCCCCATGTCTGTTGCCCAGGTTGTGGAGATTGAGGAGGCTGTTGACCCCACTGCTGGGATTGACCCAATTGTTGCTGGGGCTGTTGCGGTTGTTGTGGTTGTCGCTCCCAGCCATTTTGCATGAATGGCTGCTGCTGCGCCATAGACGCCGCGGCGGCTGCTTCAGCGGCATGCAGAGCGCGCGCCTTGCGATCATTGTGAATGTGGCGCCAGATATAGAGGGCCACCAATACGACCACCGCGATAAGGATGACTATATCAAGGTAGTGGAAAACGGGACTCAGCGTGGAGAGGTTTTTTCCTACCAGCGTTCCTAAGTATGCAAGCAGTAAGCACCAGGGGAATGAGCCAAGAAAGGTATAAAGGCAAAACCTGCCAAACGGCATTTTGGCGATACCGGCAGGTAGCGAAATGTAGGTGCGCACAACGGGCAGGAGACGCGAGAAGAAGGTGGTCTCGCTTCCCCAACGCTGGAAAAAGGCATCGGCCTTATCCGCGTCATGCTGGGAAATCAGGACATAACGGCCATATTTCAGCATCAATGGCCGACCTCCCGCGTAACCAATGCCATAGGCTGCAATGGAACCGACCAGGCACCCGATGGCACCGGCAAGCGCCACGAGTAGAATAGCGAGAACCGGGTTGACACCTGCTAAAATGGTACCACTGACAACCATGACACCGGCAAGCGGCATGACAATTTCGCTCGGCAGGGGTATACAGCAACTTTCTATCGCCATGGCCAGCACTATTCCGGCTAAGCCAGTTGTAGCATACAGATTGGTTATAAATGTAGTGATAGCATCTGTTAGATGGGTTAAAACTCCTTAGATCATCTATGCTTTTGACTATACTAGCATACTTCACGACAGGAGGCTAGTGCCAATAGGACAGAAGTTAGTCCTCTTCGTCTTCAAAAGTCTGGTAGAGAGAGGAGCGGCGCGTAATGGGTTTTTCAATCTGCTGCGCCAGTTCCTCACGAATGGGATCATCTTCGTACATATAGGGGGCGCGGCGTACCAGGGGATTCCTCAGACTTCCGCTCTTTGACTCACCTGAGTATTCGCCCAGTTGTGGATTGCGCACAATCTTACCCGTCTCAGGATTCAGGCGCACCGGTCCGGTAACTGGATTATGGCCCCTCAGCTGGTCGGTTTGCATCTCGCGCGGGCGCAGATCATCGGTGCGAGGAGGTTTATTCCTGTTGGATGTATCACTGTTAGCGTTTGTGCGACGTGTATTGGTTGGCTGCGTCTTCTCCGTTTTATGCATTTCGTCATGCAGGTGCGAGCGATGGAATTGAATGCTCTGTGGAGGAAGATGGCGCGTGGTTGCAGGTCGGCGCACCGGGCCTGTTGATAGGTGTTGGGAACCAGAATGCTCTTGCTCGGCCTCCTGCCTGGCAGCGCGTAATGCTGCCGCGTGTTGCTGAGAGCGCAGCGACCGCGTGGTATAGGGTGAACGTGGCTGCCGCTGATGTCCCGTTTGCTGACCCTGGCGTTGGGCAGATGCCCCCCTGTTCCTTTCTTGAGCGGCAGGCAAATCGCGTGTTGGCTTGCGGTATCCTTGTGGATTGTTCAACGGACGCTGATTGGCCGACGCGTAACTCTGTCCGGCAGCAGGCAACCCACGCACTTCAGGCTGGCGTCGTCCGCGCATTTGCTCGAACTGCTCGTCCTCCGACGGCAGCACGTAGGCTTCTGCTTCATACACCTCGGCGTACTCATTATACTCGTCGTACTCATCGTAGGCCATATCTTCTTCGTGTTGCGCGAGCATCTGAGCGTGCAAATGCTCATCCTGACGACGTGCCAGTGCGCTAAAGATGATGAGGGAGATTGGAATACTGATGAGTAATGCAGCTAAACCGCCGATCAATCCACCCAGAACCCAGGAATTAAGCGTATTCGCAAAAATAAGGACAACAGCAGACGCAACAATAAGAACTAATGCCAGCGCCGCGATTCTCATGAACACCTTTCTCTTTCTTCTCTTCCACAACACGACGAGGTTCTGGAATACATTGACGTATTTTACTGTAAATCTTAGTGTAGAGTATAGCAGATTGACGAAAAATCTACAAGGGGCAGTTGGTGCGGAAGAGGTAATAGATGTTTCTACCGATACAACAGATGACAAGGAAAAGGAAATCAGGTAGATTTCCCTTCCCTTGTCCCCTCATCGATGAGTAGATAAGTAGACAGGCAGGCAAATTTACGAAACGGTTAAGCAGCGCGGCATTTACGGAAGATGGCGATGACCTTCCCCTGTACCTGCCACTCCTGATCCCACTCACTCTTCGGAATGAAGATAGGGTCCATGGTTGAGTTGGCGGGCTGGAGGCGCACACGGTTATGCTCTTTATCCTGGTAAAAGCGTTTCAGTGTCGCGCGCCCATTGCCCTGCAGGTGAACAGCTACCACAATGTCACCGTTTTCACAGGTAGCCTGCGGCTTGATGACCACGTAGTCCTTGTCGCAGATGTGATCTTCGATCATCGATTGACCTTTGACCACCAGCGCATACGCGCCTTGCTGCTCAAGCTCGCGGCCAACTTCAAGCGGCTCAACAGGCTCGGAAAATATTTCCAGAGGTTCGCCTGCGGCAATGCTGCCCATAACTTGAATGCCATAGATCTGGCTCTGATTCTTGAGCTTTATGCCGCGACTCTTTTTCGCTTCGCGATCAATCAGCCCCTTTTTCTCTAGCATCGAGAGGTGGTAGTCCACATGTCCCGTGCTGGCAATCTTCATCGCGCTGCCGATTTCGCGATTGGTTGGCGGCATACCTTCACCTCTGATATACTCAACGATGAAGTCGTAGATTCTCTTTTGAATATCGCTGGTATGATCTGAACCCATTCGTTGATACCTGCCTTTCTACATAGGCTTTGATAGTATGATAGCCTGGTCATACTGTTCGAAAGTAGAACAGCTATTCAAAGAATACCAAATCCCTGAATACAAGTCAAGACATTTTTGAACGAATTTTCAGAAAATATATTCTCTTGCCCGCTACTTTGTACCTATTTTTTCAGAAAAGGGGCTTGGAATAGAGCTTTTTCTTTGCTATACTCATTGAAAAGGGAAAATGAAGGCGAGTAGTTCCCTATATAAAGCGAGAAACGTAATATGTTACAGGGGTAAAAGTGGCATTGTTTGCGCAGAACCGTCGGATGGGTGTACAATAAAGGCATCATACATCGAAGAATCCCAGCCGTTAAAGAGGGAGTCAGATACATGATTGAGATGACGGTGGAAAGCGTGCGAATAAACTTACAGACATCGCAGCGTGTGGTCATCTTGAAAGCAACGAAGCAAGAACGCTATCTGTTTATCTGGATAGCGCACGCCGAAGCCTATGCAATCGCTATAGAACTTCAGGGGACGAGTTCACCTCGCCCGCTCACGCATGACCTGCTCAAAAATGTCATTCAAGACCTGGGGGCAAAAATTGTGAGCATTGTGATCTCGGACCTTATTGAAGATATATTCTATGCTCGCATTGTCCTGGATGTCGCGGGCAGGCATGTCGAAGTGGATTCGCGCCCCAGTGATGCTATCGCGCTCGCGGTACGCGCGAAAACTCCGATTTATGTTGAAGAGAGTGTGCTAGAACGCGCGGGAGTGGCCCTGGAGACCAGCGAAGATTCGATTACCCCAAAGGGGGAATCCAGGAAAGACCGAGAAATAGAATACGATAACCTTGACGCATACCGAGACTTTATCAACAGCCTGGATGTGCTGGACGAGTTTGGTAAGGAATGAGGAGCATCATTTCTTTCTCTTCTCCCTCTTTTAACGCGAGTGCAACAGAGCCTTGAGAAAGCGTACCAGGATGCGCGACAGTAATCCATACCCCAGCACTCCGAGCAATGAAGCCAGGTAGTTGGTTAACTCTGCTCCAATTGGTACAGGCCAACTCACGTGCTCCAGGAGGAGTCGGAAAGGCCAGGCGAATACGCTGCTAGAAGCGTAAACCAGTTCTATCCAGAGAGTATTTCCAGGGACGCCAAAAAGTAAGAGTATTACTCGCGCAAGCAATACTAACTGTACCGCTACGAAAAACACACCTACCAGCAAGGGGATGGAGCTACGACGAGGATATACAGGCTGCATTGGCGCGCCTGCGCCAGGGGTCAGTGCGCCACCGGCAGGCCTACCATTGCGACTTCTAAGAGGAGATGGCGGTAAAACCGGGTATATCTGGGGGGGTGGTGCCTCTGGGGAACGGGGTGAAAGGATGATGGCCGACATTGGTTCTGTCGGTTGATCATGTTCATCGAAGTTCTCAAATGGAGCTTTGCGGGTCTTTTGCATGGTATTGTACTCCGGGATAGGGTTCAGTTCGCTCACTATATGTTACGACGCACTGCCTCATTCTTCATCAAATTTGCATAGCGCAAGAGCATATCTTCACAGGTTTCTCGACTCAAACTCTCCTTTACGCCCTTTGCCTGACTGGAGAGCCTTTCTCTACCGATATCCCGGGTAGTGGAACAAGTATATGCGCGGAATAAACGCTACTTTTATCGACAAGCATAATGATAGGTCAAAACGTCGTAACTTGCAATGATCTATTTCACAATAAAATGAAACCAGCATGGCTATCCGATTGTTGGCGGACTATGCTAAAATAGGACAACATTCGCAGTGTTGCAGAGGAGAAGGATTCTTTTATCATGACACAGACCGATCATCGTCTAGAGGAGCAGCCAGCGGCATCGGAAGGAAAAACGCCGCGCCTGCGCTTTGCTCCCAGTCCAACCGGCTTCCAGCATGTTGGCGGGTTTCGTACTGCACTGTTTAGCTGGCTCTATGCGCGTCATATCGGGGGCAAATTTATCCTGCGCATTGAAGATACTGATATTGCCCGCACAGTAGAAGGTGCGGTTGATTTCATTATAGAAGGTTTCGCCTGGCTTGGCATGGACTTTGACGAGGGGCCAATAGTTGGCGGTCCCTTTGGGCCGTATTACCAGACACAGCGCAAGGCCCTGTATCAGCAGTATGCCCACCAACTGATTGCATCTGGGCACGCGTATCGCTGCTACTGCACACCTGAGCGGCTTGAGCGGGTGCGCAAGGAGCAGATGGCGCAGAAGTTGCCTCCCCGCTACGACCGGCACTGCCGTTACCTGAGTGTCGAGGAGCGGGCTGCCAATGACGCTGCCGGTCTCCCATGGACAGTGCGCTTCGCCATGCCACTGGAGGGCGAGACGGTTGTCCACGACGAATTGCATGGGGATATGGTCTTCAAGAATGCAAATATTGATGATTTCATCATCCTGAAATCAGACGGCCTGCCGACGTATCATCTCGCGCACATCGTTGACGATCATCTGATGGAGATCACACACCTGCTGCGGGCTGAGGAATGGATTTCCAGCGCTCCTCGCCATATTCAGATTTGGAACGCGCTGGGCTGGCAGCCCCCATTGTTCTATCATGTACCGGACGTGCTGGGCAAAGATAAGAAAAAGCTCAGCAAGCGACACAACGCGCCCTACTGGAAAGAGTTAAAGGAGCAGGGTTTCCTGCCGGAGGCTGTTCTCAACTTCCTGGCCTTGATCGGCTGGTCGTATGATGACAAAACGGAAATTTTCACACGCGAAGAGCTCATCAACGTCTTTACACTGGATCGCGTTGGTGTGTCTGGCGGCATTTACGATGCCGAGAAACTGGCCTGGATGAACGGCGTCTACATCCGCAAATTGTCTCTTGACGAGCTGACACGGCGCGCGCTGCCCTACATGGAGCGTCCAGAGGCCGAAGGCGGGCTGCCCGATTCCATCCAGCGCCCGCTTGACTTTGACTATACCGCGCGCGTCCTCAGTTTAGAGCAGGAGCGACTGCGCACGTTAGGCGCGGCAGCCGAGGCGGTTTCGTTCTTCTACACCGACGATGTGGAGTATGAGACGGCATTGCTCATCCAGAAGGGCATGGACGCGGAGAGAACCCGTACCGCCCTGATACACGCGCGCGATCTGCTGGCAGGCCTGGAGCAGTGGGAGCATGAGGTGATGGAGCCGCCCATGCGCGCCTTAGCAACGGAGCTTGGCCTGAAAACGGGACAACTTTTCGGTTCCATCCGCGTGGCCGTCAGTGGTCGCACCGCTACACCACCCCTCTTCCAGATGATGGAAGTGCTGGGCCGCGAGCGCACAATGCGACGTATCGAACAGGCTATCGGGCGCCTGGCCGTGTAACGAAGTTTCATGAGACATACATGTCGAAATTAAGAGGGCGCAATGATGAACATGAACCAATGAATCAGGGATCAAAATGTAGGGACGCGATTGATCGCGTCCACCTCGCGCACATTGAACCGGGGCCTGGACGCGATCAATCGCGTCCCTACATACCCTCTTCATTTTTGAAGGTTCATAATCGCGCCCCAACAGGGAAACGCTCATGTCACAGAGGGATTATATTCTGAGGTTGGCAGAAGAGGTTGGACGCGCTTTGGCTCAGGTGATCTATCACAGGCAAAGGCAAGATTACCAGGGCGCGCTCAACTTCATCGATGAACAGTACAAGCAGACGCTGGGCATGGGCGCGGGTTTCATCCACTCCGCCCCTGAGGAGACGCTCTTAGCTATGCTGACCTCGCTGGGAGCCTTAAATACTGAAAAATGCTGGTTGCTCGCTACCCTCTTGAAAGCGGAAGGCGAGATTTACGAGCTGCAGGAAAATGAAAACGATAGCTATTATTGTTACCTCAAATCGATGAATCTCTTCCTCGAAGTTCTGTCCGTTGATAAGTCCCTCTCGATTAGCGAGCCTGTTGCAGAGGTGGAAGGACTTCTCCACAAGCTAGAAGCCTACGAATTACCGCTGCACACGAGGCAGTTGCTCTCCCGCTACTTCAACCGGACAGGCAGGCGCTCTAAAGCTGAGGAAATAATTCAAAGCCAACCGGATTGACCACTAGACAAGAAAGCACAGATTCTTTACACTTGCTTAACGGAGGCATTACCGTCTATTAATATTTCCTCCTTGAGAAAGTAAGTGGTATACAATGTCTGTAAAGCAGGCTCAAGAAATTTTTTTGCCCAGAAGAGGGAAAAGAGTGTCATCCAACAAATCTACGCAAGTTGCACGCTCGACGGTCGCCGATACCTGGCACTGGCTCTGGCCAGATGTACTGATGCGCATCATCCCGCTTGGGGTGATACCTTTTCTCTATATTGCCCTGCTGCATCTACCACTTGCGTTTTTAGGACTCACGCTGCATAACTGGCCTCAACAACTCGTGCTGGGCCTGGTGATTGGCATCGGGATGACTGTATTTTCCACGCTCTACCGCATGTTGATTGTAGGTCCCTGGTTTCGCTGGCCTACGCTGAGCGACCACGCGCTCCAGGGTTCCTTCTACCTGTTTGTCAATGGGCCGGTTGAAGAACTCTTCTTTCGCGGTTTTCTGCTGGCAGCGGTGACGCAATGGACGGGCTGGATCGGCTGGGGCTGGCTGATCAGTACCGCCGCTTATACGCTCTACCATCGCCTGGGGAAATGGAGTTGGCGCAGTGTTGGCGGGGTTGGACTGGCCGGGCTGGTTTTCAGTTTTCTGTACCTGGCACAACCCGAGCCGCGATCGTTGCTGGCAGTGGTGATTGTGCATGGTCTCACCACCTGGGGCTTTCTGAGCCTGGGTGACGAAATTATGTACAGGCGTTGGAAACGACAGAATGTATAAAGAATCATAGCCATGAAGACTTTTTCCTTTTGTATACGTCATAATACCTAGAGCGTGGATATGCGCGAAGAACACTGGAAGCTTTGCTATGTATCCTACTTTCGTTACCTTAGTAGAAACGAATCGTCTCGCATTAAGGTACTATATAAATAAGGCATCTGGCCCTTCTCAGCATCATCTACTTCGTCACTATCTGGAGGACTAATTCCTTGAAAATTGTTGTCACTGGTGGGGCAGGGTTCATCGGGTCTCATCTCTGCGCCCGTTTACTGGAAGATGGACATAGCGTACTGTGTATTGATAATCTGATCACGGGTACAGAACGCAATATTGAACCATTACGCAATCATCCGCATTTTTCATTTTTACGGCATGATGTCACTGCCCCTTTTTCCTTTGAAGCCGATGTTATTTATCACACGGCAAGCCCAGCAAGCCCTGTTGGGTATATGGAACACCCCATCGAAACCATCTTGGTGAATAGCCAGGGAACCTATATGATGCTCGAACAGGCGCGTAAGCTGCATGCCATGTTCCTGTTTTCTTCAACCTCGGAAGCCTATGGCGATCCGCTGGTTCATCCACAGCGCGAAGACTACTGGGGCAATGTGAATCCCATCGGGCCGCGCGCCTGTTATGACGAAAGTAAACGCCTGGGCGAAACCTTGACGATGGAATACTACCGGCAATACCAGCTCAACGCGCGTATCGTGCGTATCTTCAATACGTATGGACCCAATAGTCAGGCCGATGATGGACGCATGATTCCCAATTTCATCACGCAGGCCCTGCAAAATAAACCATTGACAATTTATGGCGATGGAAGCAAAACGCGCAGCATCTGCTACGTGAGTGACCTTGTAGACGGTCTTGTGCTTGCCATGTTCAAGCCCTATACGGCGGGTGAAGTGTTCAATCTGGGCAATACCGAGGAACATACGGTGCTTGAGTTTGCCCAGACCATCATTGAGCTGTGCAAGGCATCTTCTCCCATTCTTTTTGAACCGAGTCGCATCGATGACCCGGAACGCCGCCGCCCGGATATCACCAAAGCGCAGCAGGTGCTGGGCTGGCAACTGAATGTGAGCAAAGAGGAAGGTTTGCGACGTACCATCGAATGGTTTAGCAAGCAGCGTCCTCATTTGACAACTGTTTCATAGATGTTTTGAAGATTTCTAGCACTTTCTGAGAATGCGTTAATGCGCTTACATAGTACCGGTGAAAGCGTGCTGCAACGACGCGCTTCCTGGCCTAATACAACATATACCGCGATACGCGATTTCATTACCGTACCAAACCTGGTTGGTTTGTTGGGTTGTGGCGTGTTGCTATTGCTCTTCCTGGTCCCACCATTGCCCTGGAATATCCGCCTGCCACTCTATCTGATGGTACTGGTCTGGACTATCCTGCGCCCGCGTGTCGCGCTTTACCTGTTGCCATTCTGCGTTCCCTGGGGATCGTTGGATTATATCGATGTGAGTGCGTTGAGGCTGGATAGTGCGGATATCCTGACGGTGTTTCTCGCGCTTGGTTGGCTCATCAACTGTGCCCTGCCTGCTTATACAGGCCTGCGGGACAGGGAAGCTGCTCGCATTCCCTGGTACCTGGTACTGACGATGTTCGCGCTGGTAGGCACTATGGTCCTCTCGATGACTGTCGCAATCAGTGTCAAATCCAGTTTGAAGGAGATCAGTAAATGGCTGGAAGTGCTGGCTATTGTCTTGTTAGGCAGCCAGTATCTTCGCACGCGCCGCCAGATCTGGATGATCATAGTGCTTGTCTGTCTCGCCGGCATCACCCAGGCCATCTTTGGCTATTTACAGGCATTCTTCAACCTCGGTCCCCAGTCATTCATTCGCGGTGCAGCGCTACGTGTCTATGGCACGTTTGACCAGCCGAATCCTTATGCGGCCTACATCAATCTGCCATTAAGCGTTGCCCTCGCGCTTACCCTACTGGGACGCAACTGGCTCACACGTATGCTGGCAGGCATTACGAGCATCATGCTGGCAAGCGCGGAATATCTTTCACAATCGCGCGGTGGAGAAATAGCGCTGGCAGCGGCGCTGTTCTTTATCGTCCTGGCAGGCATGCCGCGTATACGAGTATTGATGCGTGTGTTGATCATCGGCATATTTGGTTTTGTCGAAGCAGCGCTACTTGGCTGGATTCCGCTCTCTCTCTTCGATCCTGCGCTCAAGTTTCTGGGCCTGGTGCAAATTTCTCTTGTCGAACCAAGCATCCAGGATTTCTCGACCGCCGAACGCCTGGCGCACTGGATCGCGGGATTGCATATGTATTTCGACCATCCCATACTCGGTGTAGGCATAGGCAACTACCCGGATGCCTACCCGCCGTACCAGATTACTATCTTTGCCGACCCCCTGGGTCATGCTCACAATTATTACATCAATATCGCAGCCGAAATGGGTACGATTGGCCTGATCGCTTATCTGCTCTTCTTGCTCGCCATTTTCGTCGCCGGTGGGAGCGCCTTGCGTGGCATTAGCAAGAAGCGCAGGCTGGCACTTGCGCAGCGATTAGAGCAGCCGGTACCCATTCCGGCGCCTGCGGGAAGACGTGACAAGCTGGCATTGCTGCTGCGGCCCTCTCGCATGGCAAGCCATTTCCGCCAGCCGCAGTCCATCGAAATTCCCGGCATGCTCACCAATGATCGAGCGTTGGCAATAGGCTTGATGGCCGCGTTAATTACTGTTAGTGTCCACAATTTTGTTGATGATGTCTACGTACATAGTTTGACCAATCTTATCGCGTTACTCCTTATTGCTCTTATCCGTCTAGAGAGAGTGACCCCTGAAGTATTGGAGCAGCGGCATTGGAGGATAATTTGATTATGCATAATAGTGGTAGTGCTTCCACTGGAACCACAAATATTGAAGCAAATTTAAAACCTGAAGCAATAGAGAAGAAAAAAGCTGAACTTCTGCAACAGGAGACCCAGCAAGAGCCGGAGATTACCCAGGAGCAACTTTCCATCGGGAAACGCCTGCTCAACTGGCGTACCCTTGTTCCCCTGGTCATTGTGATTGTAGCTCTTGCCTACTTTGCGAAACAGGCCAATATCGATCCCCAGAAAACATGGACAGCTATCCGTACCGCCAATATCGTCTTTGTGCTAATAGCCTTTACTATCTATTACCTATCATTCCCAATACGTACACTTCGCTGGCAAATGCTGCTACAAAATGTTGGCTATACGAAATCAAACGGCGTGCACCTCCCAAAATTCCCGAAACTGCTGGAAATTCTCTATATCTCCTGGTTTGCCAATGTCATTGTCCCTGCCAAGTTGGGCGACCTCTACCGCGCTTACCTGCTGCGCAAGGAAACCAGGCTCCCAGCCTCGCGCACCTTCGGTACAGTACTGGCGGAACGCCTGCTTGATCTCATCGTGCTATTGCTGCTGTTTATTCCGGCGGTCATCATTAGCCTGCACGAAAACCTGCCCAAGCAGTTACAGACCGGCCTTGCGGTCACCCTGGTAGCCGTCTTCGCGGGTATCATCGGGTTGTTTGTGCTGCGCACCTTCCCCATGCAGATTGCCCGCCTGATTCCGGTACGCTTCCGCAATCACTACAACCATTTCCAGGCAGGGACGCTCGGTTCATTCCGTCATGTCCCCACACTCAGCGCTTTGACGGTTGGGGTCTGGGCCTGTGAGTCGTTGCGTTTCTTCTTTATCGCGCTGGCCTTTAACCTGATTGGCGGTAATGCGATCCACATTGTTGCCGCCGCTCTCTTCATCGCACTTGGTGAAGCCCTGTTGACGGTTGTACCTTTTACTGGAGGTGGTCTTGGCCTGGTCGAGGGCGGTATGCTGGCAATGATCGCGCTCTTCTCATCGAATACGAGCCTGGCAGCTGCGGCTATTCTGACCGACCGCACCATCAGCCTCTTCAGCATCCTGGTCATCGGCTTCATCGTCTTCATGATAGCTGTTGGACGACAGGCAACGAAACAGACGCAGTCGAAATCTGACTGACAAAAAGTATGCCATTACAACTCGTACATTTTGATTGTTCTATCAACTCTGAAGACGCCGATAGCGACCCAATGCTCCAACAGCTACTGTCATCAGAGGTACCGGAACAGGTAATAACCCGCACCCTGGAAGCGGCGCATGTTACCCAACCTGTGGCGCTTTCCCTGGTGATCACCGGTGACGAAGAGATACAAAGGCTGAATGCGCAGTATCGACAGCAGGACAAGCCCACGGATGTCCTCTCGTTTCCCTTGCTCGACAGGCCCTTAGTAGACGCTCCCGCCGAGCAATTATGGATGGGGCCGGATGAAGCCAACGACGAAAGTGCAGCCATAGAGACACACCCGGCATTTGTCACACCGCCCGAACTGGGTATCAATCTGGGTGATATCGTTATTTCATGGCCTACCGTGCTGCGACAGGCGGCACAAGCAGGGCATAATCCGGTATATGAACTGCTCTACCTGTTATCCCATGGAACGCTGCACCTCGCAGGCTATGACGATCAAACCGAGGCAGGATACGAGGCAATGGTGCGTATACAGGAAATGGTGCTGCAAGAGATCGAGTGGAAAGCGCATTCCTGATGAGTACACCTTCCCAACTTCCCCAGAAAAATGGGATGGCGAAATTCATCGCGGGTTTCGGATATGCCTTCCAGGGTCTATGGTACTCGCTGCGTACACAAATCAATATGCGGGTACATCTCGCGATTGCGCTCCTCGCTCTAGTGCTTGGAATCGTCTTACGTATCTCTTCTGTTGAGTTTGCCGTGATCTTTCTGGCAATTGCGAGCGTGTTGATTGTGGAGATGCTCAATACCGTGATTGAACTGTGCGTTGACCTGGCCTCACCCGAATATCATTCCCTGGCGAAAATTGCCAAAGACGTGGCGGCCGGAGCGGTGTTGATCAGTGCGATATTTGCGGTGATCATTGCATTCTTCATTTTTGGGCCGCATTTGTGGGCACTTATAGTGCGATAAAAAATGGGGTACATGCATAACATGTACCCCATGAGGAGATAACGCTATTTCACGCGCGAGACATACTGACCTGTGCGTGTATCAATACGGATTTTATCGCCTGGATTGACAAACAGGGGAACGTTGATGACGGCGCCCGTTTCGAGTGTGGCAGGTTTAGTGACATTGTTCGCGGTGTCACCACGCACGCCGGGTTCGGCGCTCTCCACGACCAGTTCCAAAAAGTTTGGCAATTCGACGGCGATAATGGTATCGGTTTCGCTATCCACCAGCAGTTCTACAATATCCTGCTCTTTGAGGAAGCGCACAGCATCTCCCAGCATCGATTTCGGCAGGGGCTGCTGATCGAATGTTTCGGTATTCATGAAGACGTAGTCGTCGCCATCAACATAAAGGAACTGCCAGTTCTGATGTTCAACGCGCACGGCATCTATCTCTTCGCCCGCGCGAAATCTCTGCTCAATAACGCGGCCCGTTCGCAAATTCTTCAGGTTTACGCGCACAAACGCGCGCCAGTTTCCCGGACTGACATGATGAAACTCAGTCACTGTATACAAGTCGTTGTTATAGCGTATAACCATACCGTTATAAAAATCTGCTGTAGTTGTAGCGCCCAATGGAGTGGACTCCTTTCCTTCCTTCAAAACAACATATCTATGGTCAATTGCCAGAAACAGGGCAATCGCACTTCATCTACGAAAGTGGTGTTGGAATGTTTTTGACTATCAGATTTTATACGAGAATAGCAAGCGCTGTCAAAGTATCGTACCTTCAGCCTTTTCAAGTACATCCTGGATATTGCTGCAACTACCCGTCTTCACGCCAGAAACTTCGATACATGCTCGGCTTGTTCGGTGAACTTTGCCAGGCGTTTCTTTTTGAGGTTCTCACGCAGCGCCCAGGTGATATCGGGGTCACCCCACAATGCGCATTCGCACATCAGGGCGAAGCCTTGTTCGGGCAGCGCGGCTACAATCACGCTGATGGTATAAGCAGTGGCCTGGCGTAACACCTTCACATCTTCGCGCTTGCGCTCGATGAGTGGAATTTCGCGGAACCGCTGCAAAATCGTCCTTTGGATATCCAGGGCAGCCTCCTTCATCTCGTCGGTATGCAGGAGGGGCGGTTCAGCCAGGGCCGCGATACAGGCGCGCTGCTGCAAGTAGTTGCCCTCGCTCGCCAATATACGCAGGTAGGCGATGGTTTCCTCCGGCGCGGCTGATAACAGGCGTTGAAATCCTATAGCCGATCCCTCGCGTACACGCCATGAGGAGCTACAGGTGAAGTCACCCAGGAGCAGAAAGACCTCGGGACACCAATCCGGATGGACGGCAGCGCACGCGCCAAAGGAGACAACGCCACACATAACGACAAATTCATCGGGAGTATTGCTTTTCAGGCTTTCTTCATCCCGCACCAGGTAGCGCAATAAGGCTCGCACGTCATGAGGCCGCTTGCCCACAACTGCCGCCATGAGGTTGCTCAAATCATTCATCAGTCCTAAATTTGCGCGCGCCCCGGGCAGGTGACTCTGTTCGCGTAGATAAAATTCTAGAGGGCGTTGGTTTTCCAGGAAGGCTCTTTCAACAAGGGATGATAGCGTTTCATGCATGTTCACTATCCTGACAATGTCCTGGCAATGACAGCATTGTCCTATCCATGGCTGCCAGGCTTTTATAAGTGTTCTCTTTAAGTTCTCGATTATTGTATCACATGCAGGCATGTGGTAATTTACGCGAATGTTCGAAAAATTTGAGCGCTCATCAACAGCAATAGAGATACCGCTTATTAACTCTCAAAGTATTGCAGATAGAAGAGCTCGGCCTCCCACATCTCATCAAACAGCGCGCTTATCTCAGCAGGGGAACAGACGGCTGATGTGAGCGGATCGAGCATCAACGCATAGCGAGCGGCCTCTTTCTCGCGATGGAGCAGCGCATCACTCATCAAGGCATGCACCGTCATATGCGCGCGATTCAACCCGGACAGTTGTTCTGGTAGGGAGCCGAAGTGGCACGGTTGCACTCCGTTCTGATCGACCAGGCAGGCGACCTCCACGCAGCCATCGGGCAGGTTGTCGATCAGGCCGGTATTGCGCACATTGCCGTAGATCACCGTCGGACGGCGCATCAACATCGCCTCGATGATAAATGAACCGTATTCGTGGCTGCGGGTGAAAGGGATATCGCGCGTGCCAGCCAGCATTTCCCGGATGAAGGTGTCATTCTGTTCCCGCCAGGTGGGCCAGCTATTCGCGTAAAATCCGGTTTCGCCCAGGTAGCCCGGCCGGCAGTACCGCTCGATCAAGTCAGGTCGCTTGCGGAAGTAGGGGACATACTCCGAAAAGTGACCACTGCTCTCCGTGACAAACGCCCCAAGGTAGCGCATGATCTCGAAGCGGACGGGATCGCTTTCATACATTTCGGGTACCCGGGCCAGTTCGCGCAGGCGAGGATACATGTCCTGACCCCGGAAGCGCAACTCGATAAACCAGGCGTTGTGGTTAATACCTGCACAGCGCCATTCCAACTCCTCGTAGGGGACGTTGAGGTACCCAGCCAGTTGCTTTGAGGTACCTTGTACGCTGTGACACAGCCCCACGGTGCGCATGTTGCTGCCGAGAAGCCCGGCCAGGGTGAGGATCGACATCGGGTTGGTGTAGTTGAGCACCAGGGCTTGCGGGCAGAGCCGCTCGGCGTCGTGGAGAATGTCGAGCCAGGCAGGACCGGTACGAAGCGCTTTGAAGAATCCTCCCGGGCCGATAGTGTCGCCAATACACTGGTTCACACCGTACTTCATGGGAATTTCGAAGTCGTGGCGCACATTGGCGAGACCAGCGACCTCGATGGTGTTGATGATAAAATCGCTCCCAGCCAGCAGGTCGCGACGTTCGGTGGAAGCAAGCACGCTCCAGCGCTTCCCGCTGCGGGTAATGAGTAGTTCAGCGACCTGTCGCGCTAGCCCCAGGCGACTCGGATCGATATCCACCAGCGCAAAGCAGCCTTCGTCTAGCCCCTCGATCTGCAAAATATCGGTCATAAGTTGGCGAGCGAACATGGTACTCCCGGCACCTAAGATGGTAATATACGGCATGGTCAATCCAATCCCTTGGGCGCTGGCCCTATCGATTTGCGGACAACAAAAGGAAACTAATTGCTATGGAACTGGACCAGTTGTGTGGCGTTCTATCAGTCGCGTATCGAAACGAATAAGCTCAGGTGTTTGTGCCGAATTGTCGATGAGTTCCACCAGTCTAGCAGCTCCTACCTCGCCCATCTCCTGCATCGGCTGCCGTACGGTGCTGAGTTCAAGCAGTTCCGAAACCTCAATGCCATCAATCCCGATGACGGAGAGCTGTTCGGGTACAGGAATGCCCAGATCTTTTGCCGCTTCCAGCACGCCAACGGCCTGCATATCTGAGGCTGCGAAAATAGCCGTCGGACGCTTCTGCTGGGAGAGCAGTTGCAGCGCGGCCTGCTTTCCCCCCATCCTGCTCCACTCGGAGGTGAGCACTAGCTCCGGCTCGAAAAGCAGGCCGCCCTCCCCGAAAGCCCGGTGCAGGCCGATTAGCCGATCGTTGGCCTGGTTAAATTTGAAATTCCCTTCAATCTCCCCGTTGATGAAGCCAATGCGCCGGTGCCCTTTTTCGATGAGACACCTCACTGCCTGGTAAGCGCCTTCGACATTATTTACTATCAGCGAGGTAAACATTGGACTATAGGCATCGATCAACACGACAGCCAGTCCCGAATCTCTTAATCTACGAGATACCGCATCGTTGGGCGTGAGTGACACAATGAGCAAACCATCCACTTTGCGGTGCATGGGAAGCTCAGAAAAATAGCAGTCACGCTGGGCATCCGTCTCAACATTATAGAGGACGAGTTCCCACCCCAGCCTGGCACTCACCAATTCGACACCGCGCAACACCTCCATGAAGAAAGGGCGGGTGAAGAAAGGAACGATTACACCAAGGGAGTTCGTGCGCTTTGAAATCATGCTGCGCGCGATAGGGTCAGGCTTATACTGTAATTTATCGATAGCTGCCTGCACTCGCTCGCGGGTCACAGGCTTGACGCGAGGACTATGGTTGACAACCCGTGAAACGGTTCCAATGCCAACACCCGCTTCTAGGGCAACATCGTGAATGGTGGCTACCATAAACCCACTATCTTTCCTGCTAATAGATGATTTTAGTGAAAACGCTTTCATCTTCAACAACGTTCTCATAATGTAGGATAGCATAGGCTAGGGATATCTGTAAAGGGCGTGTCTGCCGATTTCCGTTGTAATTACCTTCCAGAGTGTTGTTTTTGTGAAGAAAAAGTGGGTAAACCCCTTTACAAGTCGGAAATCTTATGTTATATTTGGTAGTAAATTATGGAAACGTTTCCATACGTCGTCATCTACCATGCGCAAGGGATGTACACACGGCCTCGTAGCATTTCATTGTAGCATCTCATCGATCTCGGTCACCGGTGCATCGTATTTATAGGCGCTCTGTAGCGCCATCTTCCCTCTCCTTCGAAAGGAGAGGTTTTATGATGACCATCAACCGTCGGGAGTTTTTGCAGCGAGCGATGGCTCTCGGACTGAGCGCGTCGAGCGCAGCGGCCCTCCTTGAAGCCTGTGGTGGTGGGGGATCGTCGTCCTCTGGGGGTAAGGTGACAGTCAATCTGTATCACACGATCCCAGCGGCGACAGAAACGTACTGGAAGCAACAGCTGCTCCCATCTTTCATGAGTAAGTACCCGAATATGAATCTGGTTACCTATCAGCTTGGAGTAGAGGACCCAAAGGTGATACGCACCAAGATCAAGGCAGGAGGCGACACTGCGCCAGACATGGCCTGGCTTGAAAGCGGGGAGACCGGAACATACGTAGATGCAGGCCTGCTGCCCGATGTGGATGGCTGGCTCAACTCGCACTCCAGCATCAAACAAGATATCTTTCCCTCGCTCATCAAGCTCTCGTCGTACCAGGGGAAGGTATGGAGCTTGCCCTGGATGACCAACAACACGGCCATGCAGATCAACCTCGACGCATTCCAGAAGGCTGGAGTCCCCATACCGTCACAGGACCCTATGAAGACCTGGACCTGGGATCAATTCGCCCAGGCGTGCAAGTTGATTTCGCAGAAAACGAGCATGAAAGGCTTCTTGATGAACAATGGCGGCAATGGGTGGGATGCCTGGCTCTTCCACGCCTGGCTGGGAACCAACGGCGGCACATTCCTATCAGACTCCGGCGATCCTCTCTTTAATAACGCCGCGGGAGTGGAGACGATGACCTTCCTATGCGTTCTCTGCCCCGGGTAAGGGCTACGACCCGAGCGGATGGTACAGCGGCAAAGCTGCGATCATGGCCAACGGCCCCTGGAACTTCCCCGATCTCTCCATGTTCAAGACGTTCAAGTTCACGGTTGTTCCCTATCCGGTCAACAAACAGCCGGCCACGAACATAGGCGGCGATCAGTTGTTCCTCTTCAACAACAGCCAGGACAAGGTGAACTACGAGTTCGACTACGGGCAGTATATGCTCTCGGACGACTTCCAGGTGGCGTTCAATATCGAGTCGGGAAACCTCCCTGAACTTCTGGCGCGAACTCCTCAACTCGCTCATCATGGCGCTGGGTGTCACCTTTGGTCAGATTATCCTGGCCGCTCTGGCCGGATATGCGTTTGCACGATTGCCATTCTTCGGGCGTGATGTGCTCTTCCTACTGATCCTGGCGACGCTCATCATCCCCTTCGAGGTGCTGTTCGTGCCTCTCTATCTCATGCTCGCCGGTTGGGGGGGATGGCTGAACACGTTCGCCGCCCTGATTATCCCCAGCCTGGCCAGTCCGTTCGCTATCTTCGTGTTCCGCCAGTTCTTCATCACGGTGCCCAAGGAACTGGATGAAGCGGCAAAGATGGACGGCGCAGGTTACTACCGCATCTTCTGGATGGTGATGCTACCACTCGCGGGCCCGGCTATAGCGACCGTCTTCATCCTGACCTTCCTGGCTGAATGGAGCAGCTTGCTTAAGCCACTTGTCTTCACCTCGTCGCCGGATTTGTACACGCTGCAACAGGGATTGCAAATCACCCTCAATCGAGGAGCAAACCTTGTACCGAACGTGGCGACATTGATGGCTGGCGTTGTGCTGGCCAGCATCGTGCCTATTATCATGTTCCTGGTTGGGCAGAGATGGTTCGTGCGAAGCGTCGCTTCAACCGGCCTGAAAGGATAGGGAGGACTGTTAAGCGTGGGTTTCATCCCAGAACAGCACTATCTGTGGGACTTCTGGCTTGTCTCTCCGCACGAGTGGGGGGACTCCAGCGCGCCCTACCACCTGTACTACCTGCAAGCGCCGCGCACGCTGAGCGACCCATACCTACGCCACGGCGCCGCGGCGGTTGGACATGCCATTTCGCACGACCTGCGGCAGTGGGTGAATCGTGGAACCGCCCTCGAAGCGAGTCGGCCTGGCAGTTGGGACGACCAGGCCATCTGGACGGGGAGCGTGACGGTACGGGACGGCCTTGCCTACATGTTCTACACGGGTTTGTGCAAGGCTGAGAAGGGGCTGGTCCAGCGTATCGGGCTTGCCGTCTCGACCGACCTCGAACACTGGGAACGACACCCCGGCAATCCACTCGTCGAGGTCGACACCCGCTGGTACGAGCCGCAGGGCACCGAGCAATTGGAAGCACAGACGTGGCGCGATCCCTACGTCATTTACTCCTCGGATGAGGAGACATACTATATGTTCCTATCTGCACGGGTCAATACAGGCCCCTATGATGGACGCGGCGTGATCGGCCTGGCACGCTCAACGAATCTGCTATCATGGGAGGTACTGCCACCGGTGAGCATGCCGGGTGACTTCACTGAGATGGAGGTCCCACAGGTAGTACCGATGAACGGTCAGTACTACCTGCTTTTCTGCGCAACCAGGCACGCTGCCGCGCGGTTGTCTTCGGCGGGAGCCACGAGCTGGTCGGGGACGCACTACCTTGTCGCCGACCAGCTGACCGGACCCTACCGCCCGCTCACCGACGAGCCGCTCGTCGCAGACGCCACCGGCATCTACTACGCTGGCAAACTGGTTCGCGATACCACAGGTGTACTGTCTTTCATAGCCTGGCGGCAGTGGGACGAAAGGGGCAACTTCTGCGGTGGCCTATCGGACCCCGCAGAAGTCCATGTCCTACCCGATGGCCGTTTGCAAGTTGATCCACAGCAGTTGTGGACAACGCTGATCCCCTGAAGCTAGCAGAGGAGAGATGAGAAAGAGCAACATCGTGAGTGAACAGCGGCTGGAAGTTCTCTCTATCGGGGAAACGTTAATTGACCTGATCTCAGATACAGAGCAGGGATCACTCGGCGAGGCGCGCAGTTTTCGCATGTACCCCGGTGGTCAAGCCACCAATGTTGCGTTGAACCTTGCGCGCCTTGGAGCATCAGCCATCCTTGTTGCCCGCGTCGGCGATGATCCCTTCGGGAGCTATCTCCGCCAGCATCTGGAGATAGCCGGGGTCGGAACGGCCTATATCCACACCACACCGCAAAAACCGACAACACTCGTCGTGGTGACTCGCCAGAGCAGGATTTGTCCGTATGTGAATCTGACCAAGCCGTCGCTCGATGATTGTATTCGCCTCTTTGGTGCAGATCAGACGCCTGAAACCTATGCCACACATTTTTTAGCGTGGGGAGCGCGGCAGGTCGTGCTCACTATGGGCGCTGATGGCGTTCTGCTAGCAAATGCAGAGGGAACATCGTATTACTCCACTCACCTGGTAGAAGTTGTCGATGTAACTGGTGCAGGCGATTCCTTCTGGGCGGGCTTGCTAGTTGCCACCCTGGATGGCTATACCATGCCCGAAGCGATCCGCGTAGCGCAGGCCGTGGCAGCAATAAAACTCCAGCAGATTGGCCCCCTCTCACAGGTGATTGACCGGGCAGCTCTGTACGCCCACATCGGCTTGCAGAAAGAGGAAAGCTAATGACAGTACCCCTGCCGGAGGATACTGACGCCTATCAACGCTCACTCGCTCTGTTGCACCGCTGTCTCTCACCGGCAGGTTTCCTTGCCTCGCCAAACGACGTTGATAACTACGCGCGCGTCTGGGCGCGAGACGGGGTAATCGCTGGCCTGGCAGCCCTGGCGAGCGGCGAGTCCGATCTGGTTGCAGGACTGGAGCGG
>WNGP01001161.1_pt1 | contig 22841 bp, 18 predicted proteins | sample 5407671 | NCBI WGS metagenome assembly WNGP01 (sample SAMN13153381, study PRJNA577476) | soil metagenome | isolation source: 40 cm soil or saprolite under Garry oak tree replicate 2 | place: USA:California | collected 2016-06-15
GCTCCTCAAGTGCTAACATGGGCGTCTCCTCGCTGCAAGATAGTTCACAATCATTCTTGCATTGAAGATACCCTCTTTCTTCCCGCACTGGGGAGTTTTCTCCCGGCACTTATGAGGAGTTTACCATCAGTATTAACAATATATAGGCTTTTATGAACAGACCCCCAATTGCCAGAGAAAAGGTTGTTCTTGTGAGAAGTTTTAAGAAAGACCGTCTTTTGAGATGCACGTTTTCCTTCTTTCGTTTTCCGGCTTTTAGGAGTCTGCGAGTCAACCAGAACACACTGCCATTGAGCAGAATGAGGAAGACAATGACGGTTGGGACGATGATGGAAGCTGGTATCAACGCTATCGATCCGATAACCAGGAGAAGGTAGTAGAGGCCGTAAAGGGAAACGATCACGAGCGGGATGGTCAGTGCCGTTGTCGCCCATTGCTTTGTCATAAGCAGAGCAACCACACCCAACAGGACTATCAATGGGAGCCAGGTGTACAAGTCTATGACAACCATACCAACGAAGAAATCAAAGAAAACCCATTCTAGACCCAGGATGATTGAGCCGATGGCAAGCAATACGCATGTCAGGGGAGTGAAAGTCGTTTGGAGGCGCACTTCGCTCACAAAGATCACTATGAAGCCGATGAGCAGAACGACGAAGCCCCACGCAATGTCTATGCGAGCAGATGCAATTGACAAGATCTGCAAAGCAGTGAAATCAAAGGAGAGCTGAATGGCCAGTCCCCATTTCGCCGCAAGATCTTTCAACAGAGCAAGCCGAGGTCCCAATACTGTGAAGAATGCAGCAACACTCGTTGCCAGAACGATGAGCACTCCCAGCAAGGAAGGTGCGGCAAAAGAACCAGCCAACACGCTCGAACTCGCAAGCCTCATTACAACTTGCCATTCATAAACAGGATGAGCACTCCCAGGGACACCAGGATTGCTTTCGGCGAACATGGGCAGGAAGAAACCCACAAGACACAGGGCAACTCCGGCGAGGCTTACCACCGCACGAATGCGAGAAGACGACAAGGATGATAGCATAGGGAATTTCCTTTCTCCTGCTCTTGCAAGGACAAGCCTGCTTAAATAGGGCATTCAACATGTTCCCTCTAGAGTATAAGCCAGGAGTATCTCGGGGAGGGAGGGGCATCTGTCCCATTTCTTCAGTCCCAATGAGGAACGGAGATCCTTCGCTGCGCTCAGGATGACATATCGCACTTCCAGGATGACATATCGCACCTCGCTGGTTCCTTTCCTAAAAAACCTCCCCGTGTAAGCGGGAGCGAAGGGGGATTACCTTTAGATTGTGCGGTTGAAGGGTTGCCATATTTGGAGGGTGCGGTCGACGCTGCCGGAGGCGAGGCGGGAGCGGTCGGGGGACCAGGAGACGGTGGTGACGTAACCGGTGTGGGCCTGGTAGGTGCAGATGGAGTTGCGGGTGATGATGTCCCAGACCTGGACTGTTTTGTCGTTGCTGGTGGAGGCGAGGAAGCGGCTATCGGGCGACCATGTGACGCTATTCATGCTGCCGAGGGGGTTCTGGTGAAGGAAGCCTGTTTTGTTGGTGATGGGGTCCCAGACTCGCATGGTTTTGTCGTTGCCGGTGGAGGCGATACGCCTGCCGTCGGGGGACCAAGCGATTCCGGTGACTTTGAGGGTGTGGGCGCGGTAGATGTTGACGCGGCGATGTGAGAAGAGGAGCGAGGAGAGGAAGCTGCGGCTGGTGTCTTTTGTCCATTCCCAGACCTGGACGGTGCGATCGTTGCTGGCCGAGGCGATTTGCTTGCCGTCGGGTGACCACGAGAGGGCGGTGACCCTGTCGGTATGCCCGTTGAAGATGAAGAGGACGTGGCGGGTGGCGACCTCCCAGACCTGGACGGTTTTGTCTACGCCCGCGGAGGCGATGCGGGTGCCATCGGGGGACCAGGCGACGGCAAGGACTTTGTCGGTATGTCCTCCAAAGGTGAAGAGGGGATTTTTGGTGCCGATCTCCCAGACCTGGACGGTGTGGTCGTCGCTGGCGGAGGCGATGCGTTTGCTGTCGGGTGACCAGGCGACGGCGTTGACCCTGTCGGAGTGACGGCGATAGATGTGGATGTTCTTGCCGTTGGTGGGGTCCCAGGTGCGCACGGTCTTATCATAGCTGGCGGAGGCGATTTGCGAGCCGTTGGGGGCCCATGCTACGCCGGTGATGCGGCTGGCGTGGCCGGAACAGATGAAGAGCGTGTTTTTACGAGGCTGCGGTTGGGCGGGCTGTTTTGAGCGCGTGGCCGCCGCAGGAGGTGCGTTGGGGGCGGCTGCAGCGGCTACTGTGGCACCGGCTGCGCCTACGAGAGGCGTTCCAGAGGAGACGGCCTGGTAGCCGTGTGGAAGGGTGGATTGCTGGGGCAAGGGGTTGGTCTGCGCGACGGTGTAGAGGCTGTAGATGTGCTGCAGTTTTTGCTTGATTTCGCTTACAGCGGCAGGTCTTTTGCTGCTATCGACCTCTAGCATCTGCGCGATCAGCTTCGCGAGATCGGCCAGCAGGGGATAGCCATGCAACTGCAGGGGCGCGAAGTGAAATGGCGAATCGGTGGGGTCGTTGCCAGATAACATTTGGTGGAGGGTCACTCCAAGGCTGTAGATGTCGGTGCGGGGCGTTGTCTGCGCTTTGCCGTACTGTTCTGGCGCGGCATAGCCCAGGGAGCCAAGGGCGGTGGTGTCTTTGGCTTGCCCAGGTTTGAAGAGGCGGGCGATACCAAAGTCGATCAAGAAGATGTGATTGTCGGTGGTGAGCATGACGTTGGCGGGTTTGAGGTCGCGAAATATAATGGGCGGCTGGTGTGTGTGCAGGTATTCGAGGACGGAGGTGAGTTGTATGCCGATGGTGAGTACTTTGTCTACGGGCAGTTTCCCTCCCATTTTGTCAAGGTAGGCTTCGAGGGTTTCGCCTTCGATGTAATCCATGACGAGGTATAGGCGGCCTGTATCGCTAAATTGTTCGTAGATGCGCGGCAGGTTGGGGTGGGTGAGGCTGGCGAGCAGGTGGGCTTCGCGCTTGAAGGCTTCGGTGGCTTCGCGTAGTTCCTGGGGGTTGAGGTTGTTCTGGCTCATTTCTTTGATGGCAAGTGGGCGATCGGCGAACTGGGTGTCGGCGGCTTTGTAGACGGCGCCGAAGCCGCCTTTGCCGATTTGCTGGATGATGCGGTAGCGTTTATTGAGGATGTGCTGCTGGACCAGCAGGCCGGTGAGGGTGTTGCTGATGGTGCCGTTGGCGGAGATATGGAGGGAGCGGCCACAGGCGGAGCAAAATATCGCCTGCGCTCTGTTGGCTGCGCCACATCGATCGCAAAAGAGGGTGGATGAAAGTGCCATGCATCTCTTTTTCTGTGTTCGGACGGTATTTTATGGGTACGGGTTGGTTGTAGGTTAGTACACTTGTACGTAATTTGTCAAGGGGGATTTAGGTGTTGGTTCTGCTGTTAGGGTTGGTGACCTTGGGCTATATTTGGAGCCTATCTGGATTTGTATGGCGTACCATTAGTCGCCAAAGAAAGAGAGGTGTTGTTGAATCTGAGCCGAAAACATCCAGGGGAAGGCGAAAAGTTATTTTGCCTTCCTTTGTTATTGAAGTACTGAAGCGGCGTCGTTCTCGTCAGTTAGAGGCGCGGTTGAAGGTCGTTTCTGCATGGGAAGAGACGAACTTTGTGTTCACCAATGGGCATGGAGAATTTCTTGAGCCTAGTCAACTGCATATGATGTTTCGGAGCCTTCTTAAAGATGCAGACCTTCCACAGATTCGTTTTCATAATCTCAGGCATAGTGCCGCGACCATTATGCTTACTATGGGGGTGCATCCGAAAGTAGTACAGGAACTTCTAGGGCATAGCAACATAAGCATTACCTTAGATACCTGTTCTCATGTGCTCCCATCGATGCAACAAGAAGCAATGGACAAGCTCAATGACCTGTTTGGACGTGATGGCCTGGATTATGAGGATGTTGGAGGTGGTCAGTCTAACTAACTCGTTTTGAGTGTTTTGTAGTTCTCCCGCACTTGTATCGATTTGGGGGTTATGAAAAGAAAGCATGGGAGAACTGCGACTTTGTCAGAGAGTTATCTCTCAGGTTAGCGCAAGGGTGAATATGCCTTGTCAAAAATAAACCTGCAACTTTGCCATATAAATGATCATATGGCAAGGAATTATGGCAATCAAGCGCACGAGAACAATATTCTGAGCGCTTCTCAGCTATGCCGAAGGATGTAGCGTCAGATGGCGAGGAATTCAAGTTTTGTTTATAGTTAATGAGTCGAATATTTCTGCTAGTTGCTTCTCACACTTTTCGCATAGATTGCCGAGCAAGTTGCTTTCCTCTACTAGAGCAGTTGTGTGGTTATAACTATTAAATTGGATGTTGCGGTTGTGCAATATATTAATTTTGCTGGCAGCATTTGATAGGTCAAGTAGATTCTCTAGGAGGTTAGTTTGGGAAGGGATAAGGTCACATATGTCGGCAACTAAGGCTTCAAATTCACTTGTTTCGTACCGTGAGTTTTCAGCAAGTTCTCTTTCCCAGTCGTATCCATATCCCAACTGCGTCGCCCTTAGTTTTTTGAATTGAGCAATTTTTAAGCGAAGAAGTCTGACTTTTTGCATGCGTCCCTCGGTATAAAGCATCTGATCTCTTACCTCATGCCAGTTCATTGGCTTTGCATTTCCTGTACTGGTTCGTATATAGAATGTTCCTTCGATCATATGAGGCCTCAATGGGCTTAAAGGGATGTGAACGACAAAGATGCCATGTGTGGCATTGTCAGGTAGATCAATGAGTCTATCAGGATAGAGGAAAGGCACATTTCTCTGAATGCTAGAGATTTTGTCGCCAAATTCCCTGAGATACTCAGAAGACTTGGGAATTCCAACAATTCTTTGTTCTGCTGGCAGATTGGGATAGTTTTTAGGGTCTTTTACTCCAAAAATGATGTATCCACCATCGGCGTTTGCCATAGAGCATGCTGTCTTACGGATGCTGTCGTTGAGCTTCTTCTTATTTTCATCGCTACCTGTACCACTCAGCACTTCCTTGAAGTCATATATACCTGGCTCAGCATCGCGCTGAGTAACGAGCCTGTAGATTGTGCTGTAGTCCCATTGATTGATATCAGCGGAAAAAAGCATTCTTGACTGCTTTCTATTATCATTTGCTGCATGCTTTTGTGTGTTCTATGTTAATCTGATGTGCCTATACATGTCAACTATCGCGAGCCATGAGTGGTAATGCCGAAGGTTGGATTTGGTTCGGCTCGTTCGTCGGTGTTCTCCACAAGCTCATTCGACAATTTGTTTCATAGTTCGTTCCACTTAGCCCGTAAGAAATCAGCAATACCCTTGGGTGCATATTCAGGATAAATCTTTACAAACTCTGACCTTGCATCATCGTAGCTCGTATCGGGGATAGTATGTAAAACCTTCGCTAGATATAGCAACGCAACACTTGGACTACGTGATTGTGCCTGGTCACAAGTGATAAGCACTTTCTTGTCGTCTTGGAGATTCTTCTGGATGAAAGCGAGGAGTTGTTTTACAACGTTTACACCGTTATGATCGTAGTCAAAGAGATGTGCATCACCATCAACCCAATTCACTGTAATATACGTTGGCTCTTCATAGATAATATAATGAGGATGTTTGGAATATTTCCCTGTGGTTGACCAGCCATGAATATTAAGATGAAGTGTTTTTGCAACATTGACTAATCGCCACTCTTCCGGATGCGAGAGGATGCGGCTTCCCTCGTGGATTGTTCCAATATACAAGTTCGGTGCTACTTCTTTCATGTTCCCTCAACTAGATTATTTTGATAAAAACATCAACCATATCCAAGGTAGCATAGCAAGGGGAAAATGCAAAGGGCAATAAAGTACTATACGATGCATGTATTTTTGATGATATGACGATATCGAGAGTATGCTTATCAGCATGGATACGACAACACTTTATAACATGGTTGAGGCTTCTGCTGAAGCAGCTACAAATTCGGCTAATATAAAAGCCAACGTTGTGAATTCTCCTGACTTTTTTCCTTATAGCACCTATCCGATCTATGTGCTGCAATATAATGATTATCTGGAACATGTATACAAACTTTTTGGGGCAGAGGCGCAAGAGTTATTTCCACCGTACAGCTTAGGGAAACATGCTGACCCAAGTGCTACTCAAGGTCATTATTGGAAAATGCATCTCGATATGGCTGTCGTGAGGTTGAGTACATTGGCAGCCTACTTGCAATCAAAAATCCCTACAATACAAAAAGAAATCGATGCTATGATCGACTTCATTAAGGCCAATCTCCGCCCATCTATATTTCAAGCCCCCAACAATGAAAGAGAGGTTCAAAACGTAGTAGAGGTTATGTTGCGGTCACGTGGCTATGACTTTAGACGAGAAAAAGTCAGAATTCCATATTCATCAAAGCTATATATACCAGACTTTACTTTTGAGGTACTAAGCCTCGCGCTCGAAATGAAATTTTGCGATTCTAAAGACAGGGTCAAAGTCATGATTGATGAGATGAACGGCGATATTTCACCCTACCAAACACACTATAAGAATATTATCTTTGCCATCTATGATATGGGGTTTATACGAGATGTAGCAGAATTTAAGGGAAGCATCGAACGAAACCTTAATGTTTATGTGGTTGTTGTGAAAAATTAATTCTCAACTGGAGCTATTTCAGTTCCTAAGGCTTTTTCTTGGATTGTTGTCTTATGGCAAGCTATTGGTAAGACTGCTCCTGATTGGTGTTTGGCGGCGTCCAATAGTGAGGAGTGAGTCGAAACTGCCAATGTACGTCTCTGAGCTTTTCACTTTTGTCGTTTAAGGCGAGGTCTGTTCTCCGCCTTGCCTTGTTTTCTGCCTCTTTGCACCTCGTTGGATTGCCTCTCGTGCTCTATCAGAGGGAACTTGTTGTTCGCTGGTGTTCGCTAAAAACCGCACATAATCGTGGGTTTGGCTGTCAGGTTGTTGTGTTTAAGGTATGTGTAGGGCCTTCTTAAGTTCATACGGTAACATGAGTGACTTCTTTTTCTCTTTGGTCAGGAGATTTTAAGTCCCTAAAATCAGCTAATTCAGGTGAGAAGCGGCTTGATGAATTTTTGGTCACCTCTAGGTCAGGGGATTTTGAAAACGGGAAAGTATCTCCTTATTCCATATTTCGGGGATAATTTGTGGATAACCTGTTAACTGGGCCACTTTCTCTATTTGTTATCCTGTTTTTGCTCTGATAGGGGTGATTGGGTGATGGAGTTCTCGATCAATTTGCTGATATCCTCAATATCCCGTAGTGTTTTCTCTCCTGCTTCGTTAAAATCGTCAGTCCTGTCCTCTCCAAATCTATAGGCCTCCATTTTCCCCAAAGCGAGCAAGGTAGCCGCAACCTGTGCTATTTTCTCTGCGAGCTCTTCTGGTAGAGAGGATTGGCACTTTGAAAACGCGAGCAAAATTTGCTGGCCCAATAAGATGCAGTCATTTCGGGTATTTGAATCATCTGGATCAACCAACTCTTTGCCCGTCTCATTAGAAACGCGGTACACCGTTTTTCCATATATTACTTGCCACTTAGTTTTAAACTCTTGAAGCTTTGTGCCGATGAAGGAGAGACAGGTTGTATCCTCTAAATTTAGGTTGATAGAAAGAATTTCAGAGTTTTTTATCCAGAAACCCTCTTTTAGGGCTTTTGCCATTTTTTTGCTCGTCGCATTCAGTTCTTCAAAGGATTTTCTGATTTGTTCAACCTCTTTTGCCAGATCGTCGAAATCTCTTTTATTCATGTGAGATATTCCTTCATAGGCTGAAAGGTCCAGGGTCATTTCATGCCGTCTCAGCTTTGGCGAAAGGCCGCCTTTGTACTCAATCGTCACTTTATATTTTAGGGGAAAGTCTGGAGTAGCAAAATATTTAAACGCTGATGCAAAAAAAGCTCGTATTTCGTTTCCAGGTACCAAGCCTTCGATGCCCTCTTTGAGCAAAGATAATTCATTGAGGTTTATAGGGGGATGGACTATAGCAAATGGGGGATCGATACTCAGCTTGATTTCTTTTGCAACGCTTTTGCCTAAATTTTTCACGACAAAGGAAATCATTGGAGAATCAAGCTCAAAAGATGCAACTACGTAAGGCGCACTGTCTTGATCTCGTGCTTCTCTCATTTCTTCGATCGTCTTGAGTGTAGCTGCATTTGCTTCTCTGGCAACCTGGAGCGCGGCTTCCGACTGTTTGCGGCTCTCGTTTAAGGCGTCCTGGGACTGTTTACGGGTCACGCGAAATGACCGAAATGCGATAATTGCCAGAATAAGTGTTAGAAGGCTATAAAAGGCAGTTAAACCATCTATGATGTAATCAGGTGATGTTGAAACGGAAACCGATATGGGAGGTGGCGAGGTTACAAATACATGCGATACCGACTGAGTGATTGCGCTCATGGGCACTGCGGTTGAACTAGCAGGAGTGGTCATATACTATTCCCTTTCCAAAAATATCTTTTTCATTTGTTCCAGTTTGAATGGGTGAATTTCAGTACGGAGAGATATTTCAAACTTTCCCCACATACAATTACCCTACAGAAGGGGACGAAGAAGCTGTCAGGATTTCTAAGCGGATAGGATATTTGGATATCTCAGTGAATACTGTATAGCCTTCTCGCGCCGCTTGGCGGGATTCCTGTGAAAGTCTTATCCTCGTGCTGGTTATGCATGTATCGACTTTCATGCTCTCTTCTGAAGCGCAGCGTCATAGCGTTTGAAACACGTATTACTCAGGCGACTAGGCGTAGCGATTTACCCACATGTTCAAACAGCAAGCCATTTGTTGAATGGTGTCGAATACGGGATGCGCCTGGGCTTGTTCGCCGGTGTTCGCTGTTGTTCTCCACACGCTCATTTCCTGGCCTTGTTGTTCGCTGTGTATCGCCAAATAGTGCTGTCTATCGTCGGCGTTGCTGTACGAATTGCTGTAATGTTGTGAAGAGGAAGCACAAAGTGGGGAGAGTTGAACTGCTTGTAGCGGTATTTTTGGGCGTCTCCTGGCCTTGATTGATGGACTTGTTGAGCATAAAGCGGTACATTTTTATCTAAACGTGTTTGTTATTATTGACTCATGTTTGGTAGTTAAGCTGTCAATGAAGCTGTCAGGTTTGGATCATCCGCAGTCTTGCTGATAATGTACTTTAATCCATCAGGAGGTTGTTAACGCTTCTACCTACATAATTGCCTATATCAAGGTAAGTTGTATTGCAATGTGATGTTGGTCCGCTTTTATGCAGTAATATCACCTGTTGACTTAGGCTATATAGTTAAGTATACTGTGGTCGGGCAGTAGCCTAATATGGCCAAGGCGCCTCGCAATGCGAGGAGATCCCGGTTCGATTCCGGGCTGCCACAGCGCATCTAAACAATGGAGATACGTTGTGGCAGCTCGAAATCGTAGAGGAGTTCCATGGACAACGCGTCGCGACTTCAAGTTTATCAAGCACAGACTAAAAATGTGCGAATGCTAGATCAAGCCCGGAAACAAATCAGTCGAGCGATAAATCATGCCATAAGAAGAGGCGACATAATTTCTATTCAAGTGCATACGAAGGTGTTAGCACTTGTTTTTTGTGCTTGGGCAGAAGCCAATTTCTCTAAAGTTATTCATACACCTTATGGATTTATGCTAGATGAAATCTATCAAATAAAACAAACTTATCAAAAACATGGTTTAGAAGAGGGATGGAAGAAGTGTATTGAGCTGGGACTTAGGAAAATTTCTAACCCCAAGAGATCAAACTATATACCAAATATCAGCCAGAAGATCACTTCGCTTGTTAATGAATTTATTGTGGAGCCAAGTCTCATCAGAAATAAAGTTGCTCATGGGCAATGGAAAGTTGCCCTTAACAGGGATAACACTGCTATAAATAACAAAATAACAAAAGATTTGAATGATTTAGACTCCGTGGTTATTTCGAAATGGTTTAGAGTCCATAATCATTTGCTAAATATTGTAGAGTCGCTTATTGAGTCTCCAAATAGATCATTTCATAAGGACTACTGGAAAGAAATTGCTGAGTTGGAAGATTTTCTAGAGAACAGCAAGCCCTGGAATCTTAGCGCAAAGATACAATTACTTCAGAAGAAACCTATTAGTAATAATTCGAGCAGTTCTCTGATCTAGAGAAAAGAGGTTTGCTAGCGGTACCGGATTTGTATGGCAAGGACAATGTCAAGGGAGAGTCTGTCAAGAGATTTGTATGAATGGCAATTAGTCATAAAGGAAGATGTTCCTCAAATTCCATGGCATAGCGATAAAGTGGACCAATTGTTAGGTTCACCCGTAATTTTCCTGATATAATCTCTTGAATTGTCTTATTTTCGGCCAAAAACTGTCTTGACACATTAGGACCACCATAGAGAGGCCAAAGGGGCGCACAGCAGCGCCTTACGCTGTTTGCTACTTATGTTATACTACTGAGAAAACATGGTAACGGAGGGAGCATGTCACCTCGACCTATCACTGAGAATACCCTATTTTATGGCGACAACCTTATTATTTTGTGTGAGCATATTTCAAGCGAGAATGTTGACCTTTGGACGGTCGCCGACCTTCTTCGGGGCGACTACAAGCAGTTTTGAACGCTGCTGAGTTCGCCGCGAAGTGGATCGGCAACACCAATACCGAGCGTGCAGCCGCACAGGAGCACTTCATCGATATCTGCACGATGCTCGATGTGGCAACCCCCAACACCGATCGTGAGGGGGAAGCGTACGCCTTCGAGAAGGGCGCGAGCAAGACGAGTGGTGGCAACGGCTGGGCGGACGTCTGGCTTCGTGGGCGCTTTGGTTGGGAGTACAAAGGTCATCACAAGGACCTTGAAGGGGCCTACAAGCAGCTTCTCGACTATCGAGAAGCGTTGGAGAATCCCCCACTCCTCGTGGTCTGTGATCTCGATCGCTTCATCATTCGCACTAACTTCACGAATACGGTCCGACGCGACTACACGTTCACGCTAGAAGATTTGCGGGACCGCCCGGCTGAGCCACTACGTGTCCTTCGTGCTCTCTTTGAGAATCCCGAAGAGCTACGTCCGAGCAAGACTCGGGACAAGCTTACTGAGGAGGCAGCAGGCGCCTTCGCGGCTCTTGCCCAGCAACTCCGCAATGGGGGGCATGAGCCACAACGTGTCGCTCACTTTCTCAACAAGCTGCTCTTCGTCCTCTTTGCCGAGGACGCCACCTTACTTCCACGAGGTCTCATCCAAGACATGGGAAAGAACCTGCGTAAGCCGCCGACCGCCTTCACCCACCAGCTCTCCGAATTGTTTCGGCTCATGTCTGCCAAACCGGGTGGAACCTTCGGCCCACTGCCCATCCAATGGTTTGACGGTGGCCTGTTCGATGGTCCCGATGTGCTCCCACTCACTACGGAGCAGATCGACGTCATCACTGGTGTGTCGCTTCTCGATTGGTCGCAGATCGAGCCGGCAGTATTCGGTACGTTGTTTGAGCGCGGCCTCGACCCTGACAAGCGCAGTCAACTCGGTGCCCACTACACCGATCGTATATCCATCGAGCGCGTCGTCCATCCAGTCTTGATTGAGCCCTTGGAACGCGAGTGGGCAACACTCCGTGATGACGTGGCCAATCTCATCGCAGGCTATGACCTTAGACAAAGGTTGAGTGGTGCAGAAAGGGCGGCTCGCACCAAAGCGTTTGGACGGGCCAAAGAGCTCGTGGATCAATTCCTTGCACGGCTCAATGCAGTACATGTCCTCGATCCGGCATGCGGCAGTGGAAACTTTCTCTATGTCGCACTTCAGTCCCTCAAGGACCTGGAGCGAAAAGTTATCGTGTGGGAGGCCACAGAGCTGGTGACCACGATGCGTTTCCCTACCCTCGGACCTCACAACGTCCGCGGGATTGAACTCAACTCGTACGCTGCCGAGCTTGCGCGGGTCTCCATCTGGATTGGAGAAATTCAATGGATGATCGCCAACGGCTTCGCTTACCTGCGTGACCCTGTACTGCAGCCACTCGAGAACATCGAGTGTCGAGATGCCATACTCGACCTGTCCGACCCTTTAGTGCCAAGGGAGCCGGATTGGCCAAACGCTTACGCCATCATCGGCAATCCTCCTTTCCTTGGTAACAAGTTGCTCCGCGCGAACCTCGGTGACGAGTACGTAAAAGGCCTGTTCAACGTCTATCATGAGCGGCTTTCCAGTGGGGTCGACTTCGTCTGCTACTGGCACGAGAAGGCACGAGCAATGGTCGAAGATGGCCGAGTAAAGCGTGTTGGGCTCCTCGCCACCCAGGGTATCCGTGGCGGAGCCAATCGTAAAGTGTTGAAGCGCATAAAGGAGAGTGGTGACATCTTTATGGCGTGGTCGGACGAGCCATGGGTTGTCGAAGGAGCGGCGGTGCACGTCTCCATCGTGGGCTATGACGACGGGTCGGAGACCCATCGCGTGCTCGACGGCGCGCCAGTGCTAGCTATCAATGCTGATCTGAGCGCTGGAATTGATCTTACCAGTGCCAAGGTGCTTACCGAAAATGCCGGGATCGCGTTTCAAGGACCCGTGAAGGTCGGGTCCTTTGAGATCGACGCTGCACTTGCACAACGGATGCTTGCTGCGCCTAACCCGCACGGCCGTAGCAACCGGGAAGTGTTGAAGCCCTGGATCAACGGGCTTGACATCACACGACGGCCTCGTCATATGTGGATCATCGACTTCGCCGAAATGACCGAGGAGGAGGCTGCACTATACGAAGCCCCCTTCGAGTATGTCAGGCGCCATGTGTATCCACTTCGCAGAAGCAATCGCGACCGCCAGCGCCGAGAGAACTGGTGGCGCTTGGGGCGCAGCGGCGCCGATTTGCGTAGGGCGACTGAAGGTCTAGCTCGATTCCTCGTTACATCCCGAGTGTCGAAGTACCGTCTCTTTATCTGGGCCGAAGCTGGTACGCTTCCTGACAGTGCTGTGGTCGCGATTGCCCGTGACGATGACTACGCGTTCGGCGTCCTTCAGTGTCATGTTCATGAACTCTGGGCGCTGACTTTGGGTACCCAACTCGAAAGCCGCCCGCGCTACACACCTCGCAGCACTTTCGAGACTTTCCCTTTTCCGCGTCCCACCTCGGTCCAGGCAGAGTTCATCGCTACTGCCGCTCATACGCTCGACAGTTTCCGCCGAGGTTGGCTCGACCCGGAGGGTGTCAACCTCACTGATTTAAAGATCCGAACACTCACTAATCTCTATAATCAGCGTCCGAGTTGGTTGGACCAGGCACATGAACGCTTGGATCGTGCCGTTTTCGCTGCCTACGGCTGGCCCTATCCTCTCGATGACCAAGAGATACTCGGCCGGCTTCTTCAACTTAATGGGGAGCGAGCGGCTCAGTCCGGCGGCACGGCGCTGCCAACAGTTGTCGCAGACGACCTCGAAGAAGAGATATGAGACCTGCGGTTGTCGACCGTGACCCCGGCCTTACAGGCTTATCAGCCTGCGCCGGAATGATAGCTGCCTTCTTGCGCACGGTATCTGGGGTCAGTGGGGGGAATTCAGGCGCTGATGGTGGAGAAGAGCAGCTCGAAGACGATGAGGCCAGCGAAGAAAAGGCATTGCCCGTGATGGGTCCCGACGATGTGGTGGACCAACGCTCTGGTCGAACGGCAGGTTAGCAGCAAGCCAATAATCACAAGTTCGAAGGCCGGATTTGGCTTAGCTTGTTCGCTGAAGTTTGCAGAGGTCCATATCGTGCTCAAATGGCGGTTCTGTTGTTCGCTGTGTATTGTTTCATATCGTCGTTTACCGCTGGTTTCGCTGTCAATATATGGTTCTTCGTAACAACTGCTGACTTCGAATGGAAAATAGTGCATTTTCTTGTTAAAGCAAGGATGGTTAATGGGTATTGAGATGCTCAGATCATAAAGCAAGAAGTTGTCTTTGTGAGTGAAAAAGTAGCCTTAGTAGTGTCGTTTTGCTATGCTCTAAATATCCACAATATTGAATGTATTTTCATTCATCGAAGTGATTATTAAGCGGTAGAGTATAAAGGAGTACTTATATTGTCCTTTTCCAAAAAGATTTGCTCAACGATTTTGGAGGCTTTAGGCTCAACTTGTGCTACATACGTAGCAAACTGTTTTGTGCCAACTTTTTTAGCTAGCTCCTTGATAGAGAGCTCAGGCTGACCATGATCCGGACTTTTTACCTCTTCAAGAATATCTTTGGCAAGTAAGAAACAAGCTAGGGCCAAATCGTAGCGCCCTTTCTCAAAGTAGAGCATACCGATATTATGCAATGTCCACCCTTCTCCTCTACGGTCCCCTACTTCTTTACGTATCAGTAATGCCTGCTTAAAGCACTTCTCTGCCTCTTCTTTCTGTCCAAGTTCGACATAGAGTCGACCCAAATTGTGCAGTGTCCACCCTTCTGCTAAGCGATCTCCACTCTTCTTATGTATGTTTAATGCCTGCTCCAGATACTCTAATGCCGGTTCTTTATGCTGCTCGTCTTTACGAATTTCACCTAAACGGGCTAGCGCATTTCCCTCTCCTTTTCGATCCTCTATCTCTCTGCTTATCTTTAGCGCTTCTTCAAAGGTCTTCACCGCCTTCTTTTTTTCTCCGAGTAAGCTATAAACTCGGCCTAAACTGTTGAGTGTTCTTTCTTCCCCTATACGATATTTTGTCTCTCTACGTATTCTCAATGCTTGTGTAAGATACCGTTTGGCTTGCTTCTCATCTCCTAGATCAGCATAGAGCCGACCTAAGTTGTGCAGCGTCCAGCCCTTCCCTGAGTGATCTCCTTCTTCTTTGAATATCTGCAAAGCATCCTCAAGGTAGTTTTTCGATTGCTCCATCTGTCCTAGTACTCTATAGACCTCACCTAGGTTTATATAAAGTTTTGCTGTTTGCGATCGGTTTAGATGCGGTTTGTCTGTTGGCAATAGTAATTGACATAGCTCTAATAAGGTTGTATTACCTCCCCAAATTTTGAGATCAACAAAGAGGCCTTCTTGCTCCATGAGTTCATAGGCTTTTTCCCACTCTTCGGCCTGACACCAATGCCAGACTGCTTCAATAAGTGGATGAACATCACTGACTTGTCGTCGCTGGTCTCGCGGAAGACAACTTCTATCTGCTTGATTCAGATAATATTGTGCTGCTCTAACATGTGCAGAACGCAGGGCTTGCTGATTAGCTATTTCATTGTCATCCACGAAATGATCCCGCACATAACTTGCAACAATGTTATGTGGTTGGTAGAGTTTCTCATCTGGAGTATGTTCATTACTCGAAGTCTGAATGAGGTGCTGGATCAATAAAGCTTGGAGTGTAGATTGTATTTTTGTCATTGATAATTCAAAGTTAAAATCTATAAGATTTTGTGCTGCATCCAAATGTACAGGTTCGCGATAGACAGAGAATGCTAACAACAACTTACGTTGCACTATATTTAGTTGCTTTTTATAGATGTCATCTAAGAGATTACGCGCAATGCTTCCTTTCCAAAGGAGAACATATGAGAAATCTTTGAGGTTAAAACTGCTAAAGCGACGTAGAACAGAGATTAATAATGTTAGTGCTAAGACGTGACCTTTACAACTATTTACTATCTCTTGTAACTCTTTTTCTGATGCTTCCACTCCTTGTTTCCGTAGTAGTTCTATCCCTTCAGCTTCTTCCAATCCCATAACCGAATACTCATGGATGTTGGCTAATAAAGACTTATGATTACCTAAAGGTTTGGGGCGAGAAGTGATTAGAATCTTACTTCGGCTTGGTTGTCCATTGAGTATATCTAGCCATTCGCTTACTGCACTTTGATTTGCGAAAACATGTCCCGTTTGCCAATCAAGTAGGTTATCGAACTGATCCAAGATTACTAATCGGGCATTATTGGTTTCATTTAATGTCTTGAAAAGAGCCGATGCCTGTTCTTTTGGAGTCAAGCGATTAAAATCTGTAAAAGGCTTGCCAAGAGCCTCAAAGATTGTCCCGGCTAGATCTAACATGGTTGTGTCTGTATCAACAGTAAGCCAAATAACTTCGTTAGGGGATAATTCTAATTCACTACGAAAATGACGCTGCTCTTCCACAAATTGATAAAGTAGAGCAGCAAGAGTAGATTTACCACAACCAGCAATTCCCGTCAGTATCAAAGCTGAAGTTTGTGACTGGGTTAGTTTCGCATATACGTCCTTGACGACTTTATCTCGTTGCTGAACAACCTTTGGATTAGTGGGTGGAGGTACTCCTCTAATTCTGCGAAATGTATTTTTCTTTACTAAAGTTGTTTGCATAGAGTTCATTTGAAGTGAGTGAACACCAATCTTTTTCTCTTGAGAAGTAAGTGACAGGCTTGCAGATACTTCAGGCTTGCTTAAAGAGTGAGAAAAGAAGCCTTGGAGGTAGAGCAATGGAAGGCTCAGGATAAAGCAAACTATAGCAATGATCTCAAGCCAGAAACTTGAAATAATTTTCTGAGTGTTGAGAATAATAACAAGGAGGATTACAATAGAAAATAGAAGAATCAGAATGACGATGTTCATGCGTCTTCTTAATATACGCATATTCATCTTACCTTGTTCGCTCGGTTTGTCTGGTTTAAGTTCCTGTTGTTGAAAAGCCATATTGAAATGTCCCTCAAGTTTGACGTTTAGAATAATTTCGCGTCAAGAGGCTTGTAGATTAGGTTCACAGGTCTTTCATAAAATATGGCTCGCACGGCTCAAATTAGAGATGGAAGGTAATTAACCACACAACTAATATAGTATAGCATAACATGGCGAAACTTTCCATATTTTAGCAGCATGAGTTTTTATATTCATCTTTTATAAGATCGACTTTGCTTTTTTTATCAACAATTATTACTCTACTACTAGAGTGACAATAGCAGGTGGCTGGTAATAATCATTTCCTACAGCAGTAAGTATCTGTTGTGCCAATAAGCTATCAATAGCCATCCTTATTTGAGTCTTTGATATGTTAGGGTCAATTATGACAGTACATGCTTCATTTAATGGTATTGGCGTAGGAAAAATTGAAAACGCTAATAGCAAATCACGCTGCAAATTATCTAAACGATCAAAGGTATCTTTAATAATTGTATACGCGATATTTCTCCAATGATAAGAATATTCTTGGTTATTTAATAAATCTGTTAGGTTGAGGCTAGGATTGTTCCGCAATAAAGAAGCTATCCTCTTCAACATACCTGCATGACTACCACAGCGATTCACACACACTTCAAGTAATTGTTGGTCTGCACTGATTCCCCCTTGATTCTGTAGCAAAGTAATGCCCTCATTCGTTTCTAGGTTTTTGACATTATACTCTTGCATGTATACTCGGGGATATTCTTGGGTGCCCTTTGGCCACAAACTACTTGTGATGAGTACACGGCTGGCACATTTTTCGCTATTAATTGCGTCCAACCATTCGCTAATTCCAGGTTTAAGTATCTTCAATTCTCGTTCATCAAGTAACTTGTCCAATTGGTCCAGAATCACCAGCCGCTTCTTATCAGGTCTTTTTAATAGATTGACCAACTCTAAAGCCTGATTTGACTCAGAAAGATCCTCAAATTTTATCAAGTTTTCATCAAATGCTGTAAAAAGTGTTCCGCTCAAATCAGCCATAGAGACAGTTGAATCAACCGTAATCCACAGCGGTCTATCAGTAAAAATACTAGGTCCAGTAGGATCCCTCTTTTCTTCAAGGAGATATACCTGAGCAGCGAGGGTAGATTTTCCAATTTGGGTTATTCCAGTTAACACAAGGGCTGTAACATCATCTGATAAAAGCTTCCTATGTATAGACTCATGTATAGGCTCACCATTTTGTCTACGTTCTAAAATAATTCCAGGATAAGTAGGTGGAGGGTGGCCTAGAATATTGCGGTAGTTAGTATTACCTAGCGTTGATTCTGTAGCTAATAAGGTCTCAGCGACGGGATCGCTTCCCAAATTAAGAGAGGGAGAAGATATTTGTGGCAAAGGTTCACTTTGAGGAATTGGAAAGACCCATTGAAAAAGCATGAGGATCAAACCAAGAGCATTAAGGACTATTGGCATAATGATAATCCAAGGACTTTGAACGTTATCTAAAATTTTGAATACAAATATAGTCATGCCAATAGCAAAAAGGGCAACTGCAATGATAATAAGTAAAAAACGCCACCATAGAAGGCTGCTTATAGGATCCTTGACAATACCCTGGCATTTCCATATCCAGATAAGAATACCGGAACTGATAAAGAGAATCGAAAAAATAACAATTACCCAATGTTCCAAGAGCAAAACAACCCAAGTATTCGGGAGAATACCTTGGCTATTCAATATCTCGCAAGTATTGCCAATAGTTATGAGAAAGATTGCAATGAGTAAGTAGAGCCGCTGCTTAGATCCTAGAGACTGTCGGGGCTGAGGTACTTGCTGTTGCGACATTACTACAATATTCCTCACTACTACCACGTGGATATAAGTTAATGGATTGTACCACAAATATCTGCGAAAGTATATGGGTAAATGGGATAAAAAGACTTAAATCTAAAGAGGAAGTGTTATTTAAAAGATTGCTACAATGATTATGAAAAAGAATTAAACTTATACATAAATTTATAACCAAGCATAACTAATATGAGGCCTGGTCATAAATAGGGATGCTATACCAAATTTTGTGTAATGGTACACAGCAGAAAGATCGGAAAGCCAGCCCAAACCTAATTTTAGCGCCTTCTCGCTGCACACCATTACACAGCAATCGGCATGGCATCGGGAAAAGATGCCATGCCGATTGCTGTGTAACTGTCCGGTGCCCATTTTATAGACTCTTATAAGTGCTTTGGGTCTGATGGAGATATACAGCTGAGCCCGTTTTGGTTGTTCCTGGGTGTTCTCTCCATGCGTGGTGAAGCGGGGTCTTGTTCGTCCGTCAAGATTTGAACAGAAGTGCTATAACACTTTACGTTTCGTTCTCTTGCTCTCCAAAAAACTCGGCTGTTTTCTCTAAAAAGTCGGGCTTAAGAGATTTAGCAATCCCAAGTTTGCGTATCCCCTCCACTTTCTCGACCAGGTTTGAAAACGCGAGGAACCCGCACACTTTTGACAATGGTTTTTCTCTCAGTTCAAACGTAGGGCGAAAAATCTCCTGTTGTACCTTGCTACGACGTTCATCAGGAGCTACTAAGTACAAGTTGATGTCGAGATTTGGTTGGAGTGACAACAGATCGCTCATTCGTAATAAGCCTGAATAAACGGAAGTGGTATATTCTACTTCAAAGGCTGCTACAATTGAATTTCCTTTGAGCCAGAGGACATCAATCAACTCAATAGTTCGGTTGGTTGCATCGTTGAATTGGGTAGGGAGTTCTGAAACCATTCGAGGGAGTGTTCCGAGTATCTGCCCGTTCCATGTCCTGGATCGATCATTTTTTGCTACCCATACATCCAGGCCCATATCGATCCCAAGGCATAATAAGCTATACTGTATTTCCGTGTGCTGTGTGGCACTCCTTGTTACATCTTCTAGTTGGAGAGACTCTACTACTGCTTGTTGATCGAATTCTTCTGGTTCAGGTACAGTGACCTCAGTAGGGATGGTTGTTTTCCCCTTCACTCGCTCGACCTTGAAAAGATTATACGGTTTTCGTGCCAACTTTTTGGGGTCAACAGGCCGTGCAATTGGTTCTTTTTGTGCTTGCCGAAGAAGATCAAGTATTAAGCGTCCATCATCCTGGCATTTGAAGAGGGTAGGACTCCCTCGTACAAAGCCTTTAAATTTTCCCCTGTCTTGAGGGCCTGTGAAGAAGTCTACTTGTCCCTCTAGCTCATCCATTGGAATTCCATATTCTGCTTCGAGAAGGATAAGAGGGCGTACCTCAAAACGCACTGGAAAGTCAGCGTTCTTCCAGATTGGGCTTGTATCAGTGGTTGAACCAATCACTTCCAATGCACCGACCCAACGCATGACTCCTGTCAGATAACAGAGAAAAATATCACCTGGGTTAATTTTATCAATGATTCCATGTCTGCGCTGCCTGAAACCCGTAATGTTCGAGCCTGCCTTACGGAACTCATCCCACGTAGTTCCTGTGAAAAGATCAAGCCAATAGTTCATAGAACACCTCAGCCTTAAGTTAGCCAGATAAACTGGTTTCGGTTAGCCAGTGAAATAGATGCTATAACATGAAAAGGAGAGACCTGCCCGCTAACATTTGTGTTACCCTTCTAGTGTCCATAACTATACTCTATTATTAACAAAACTTCAATCCAAATATTATCTGTTCTCTAGTTTAGAGCTTCTGTTATTCAAACGTTAAATTTGATCATGGAAGATTATATGCAACTTGTATTGGACAGATTAGTCAGGATAATCTGCCTTATAATGGCTTGTCATAAAACCCCTCTGGGCTTGAATAGTTGTCCATCCACATTGTACTATGGTTTGAACACAGAAAAAGCGATAAAGCCCCTCCACACCTGGACCAATACTACATTCATGTGCGTAGTTCTATTGACTCCGCTAACAGGTTATCCACAAGTTGTCCTCATAAAAACATGGAATAAGGAGATACTTTCCCGTTTTCAAAATGTGCCGACCTGGAAGTAGGCATAAATTGGCTTTAACACCTTCTTGCTGCACACCATTACACAAAATTGATACAACATCATCTCATTGGAGATAATCCTCTCTGAGAATCGCATAGGTTTTCAGGTCTCGAAACGCTCCCTTGGCAAAATGCCGTTGCCGAGCAAGACCTTCAAAGCGCATTCCGGCTTTCTCCATCACTCGTGTAGAGGCCACGTTTTCACTCCAGGTGAAGGCATCGATACGATTGACTGTGGTGTTCTCAAAGAGATAGGCGATCACGGCATGTAACGCTTCTGTCGCATACCCTTTCCCCCAGTACTGCCTGGCAAGGCGGTAGCCTACTGCGGCTCGATGGTCTTCATCGCTCCACTCTTCCATCTGAAACTGGCCGATGAGGCGTTGGTGCTCTTTAAGTACCATTGCCCAGGGAACCATCGTTCGTTTCTCGTACCGCTGAAGGAGCTTCTTGAGAGAATGTGTGGTCTCCTCCAGCGAGATCTGGGCAAGACGACGAGAATACCTCCAGATGTCGGGGTCTGGGTACAGCTACATTAAATGGTGAACGTGCTTACACGCGATGCTTTGCTATCTCCTTACGTACTCCGGTTTCTTGTGAAGGAGACGTGTTGGTCTGGAGCGAGGGAGTTTCCGCCCGTTTGGGCTTACGTATCCACAGGGAGACATGGGACGGCTGCATCGTCTCCTGCACCACGGCGAGCAGCTGCTCGCGCAACTGATCCAGGTCCACCTCAGGCAAACTTGGCGGCGTTATACTTGCGGCGATAGAAGCGACGGTCAATCTTGGCCTGGATGCGCCAGTGTAACGGGCGGAAGAGGGCCGCAATCACCAGGGTGGAGGCGACGATGATCAGGGGCTGCTGGGAGAAGCTACCGGTCAGGGCATGCACCAGGGCTTGCAAGGCAAGGATGAGGCCAACATAGAGCGTCACCAACAGGACGGTCAAGGAGCCATAGACCAGGGTGCGGTTTATGATGACATCGATATCCCACAGCCGGTAGCGCAGAATCGGGATGCTCACGCTCAGAAGCAGAATCGTCCAAAGCACTAGCCAAAACGGCCCATTGAAGAGTTGATACCACGAATTCGCTGTACTCGAGCCCGGCGCCACCGCCTGGAATATCCCCTGGATGATGACGAGAAAGAAGACGATACTCAGGCCAAAGACGAACCACTTGGTCTGCTGCCGCTGCACGGCGTCATAAATTCGCATATAGCGGTAGATCTGTACCACGATCGGCAGGAGAGAGGTCAGAATTAACGCGACAGCGGGTACGAGGTGCGCGGTGACGGGGAGTGAGGAGAGCATCGTCACCGCGAAAAAGGGGACGAACGCGGCCCATGTCCAGCGTGGGGTGAAGCGCCCGGTGGGAAAGGTAAAGAAAAAGACTAACATGGCAGGCCACATCAGCCCATACGTGATGACCTGGGCCAGAAGTTGGAAAAGCGGGGGCGTCTGCGTGGGCAGATTGAATCCGAGAAAGCCGCTTGAGCCAAACAACACGAGCAGCAGCGAGACGAGCAGGGCCATCCGCTCCTGTGATTTGCGCCAGAAAATCAGGAGGCCGAGCAGCCAGTACAACACCGACACCGCCACACAGAGGGCGGCTAAGAAGCCCTCGGCCGCCGCGACTGAGAGATGCAGCTGGTCAAGAACCTGGACATAGGCCGGGGTGAGTTGCTCGGTTGGACAGTTCCCAGCGTCGGGCAGGGTGCAAACGGTCATCGCGTACTGAAAGAAGGCGGGAATGTTGGCCACGAAGATGACCAGCAGCACGAGGGCGAGCACGATCCAGGCTCCCTGGGCGGCTCGTTGCCAACTCCATCGCCCTCGTTCTGGCGGCATGGGCGAGGCGGCAGGAAGGGCCTCGTCGCGTGGACGAGGCGGCAGGAAGGGCCTCGTCGCGTGGACGCTGATGCACAGTCACTGCTCTGCTCCTCCTTTCGCTTCTCTCAGACTTGAGCGAGGTCGTTGAGCTTGTCTCCCTGCTAGTATAGCACACCACCGTCTCCAAAACGTTACGGCAGGCATTACGATTATGTCACCAGTTAATGTGGCTGTGTGCGTCGCGGGACGCGGTTGACGTATCCCCAACCCAGTTGGGAAGAATTTGGAGGAAGATTCTTGGATCATCACACTTACCTCAAGTCGAAAGACCGAGGGGACCAGAGCATGTGTGAAAAGCGTTGGTGTTCTGAA
>WNGP01000985.1_pt2 | contig 22821 bp, 19 predicted proteins | sample 5407671 | NCBI WGS metagenome assembly WNGP01 (sample SAMN13153381, study PRJNA577476) | soil metagenome | isolation source: 40 cm soil or saprolite under Garry oak tree replicate 2 | place: USA:California | collected 2016-06-15
CTGGGAATCGCTCCTCGAGCGTATCATGCAATTTCCGCCTGAACGTGCAGCGCAGATAACTGGCCTTCCGCTCGAGACAATTTTTGACCTTGCTCACAGCTATGCGACGACCACCCCCGCGTTGCTGCGCGTGACAGATGGTATCAACCGCCATACAAATGGCGGTCAGACGGTGCGCACTCTCGCCTGCCTACCTGCTCTCACAGGGCAGTACGGCCTGCCTGGTGGAGGACTGATGTATAGCACCAGTGATTGGTTGCAATGGGATGCGGAAGCCGTATCGCATAGACACGATCCTGCCTGTCCGCCTCCCCCGCGTTCACTGAACATGAATCGCCTGGGTGCTATTCTCACAGGAGAGGCCGACCCGCCCATTTACTCACTCTTCGTATATAACGCCAACCCGGTCGCCTCTGCACCAAATGCAGGAAAAATCGTGCAAGGTTTGATGCGTGATGATCTGTTCACCGTGGTACATGATCTATTTGTGACTGATACAGCGCGTTACGCCGATGTAATTCTACCGGCTACCAGTCAGCTTGAGCACGTGGACCTGCATAAACCGTATGGGCATCTTTCGTTACAGTACAATATGCCCGCTATTGCACCACAAGGCGAGGCATGCAGTAACTGGCATGTGATGCGCGGTCTTGCCTCGGCAATGGGTTTCGCTGAGCCATGGTTGCAGGAGGATGCGAATGAGGTTATTCGTGGAATCTTGGAGGCAACAGCATATCATAATCCACAACTTGCTGGTATAACCCTGGAACGCCTGCAGGCGCAAGGCTCTATACCCCTGGCTATTCCTGCCGATCAAGAGGTTCCTTTTGCAGATGGCCATTTTCGTACGCCTTCGGGTAAAATAGAGTTCTATTCCGCGGCTGCTGCTGCAAAGGGATATGATCCCGTTCCAGGGTGGGAGCCTGAAGTAGAAGCAAGAACCGGACTCGATGCCAGGGAGGCTTCCGCTACCCGTCTTGCGCTTTTATGTCCTGCAGCCCATCATTTTGTCAGTTCGACCTTTGGCAACCAGGAGCGGCTGATTACCAAAGAAGGTGCTCCTACACTACGTATGCATCCGCGTGATGCTGCTGCGCGAAATATTCGTAATGGGCAACTGGTGCGCGTAGGTAACGAGCGGGGATGGTGCAGGTTAGTTGCAGAGGTGACCGGTGAAGTTCGTCCGGGCGTCCTGGCGACGACGACGGTCTGGTGGCCAAGGTTCAGCCCCGATCAGCGCAACGTTAACTGGACTACCTCAGATCGCCTGGCCGACTTCGATGGTGGTAGTACATTCTACACCAACCTCGTAGAAGTAGAGGTTGCCGATTGCTAGACTAATGGTTATACGAAACATTCCATATGCCAGATTCACCAGTAGGCTGACCATGCTGATCAAGCACCCTAAAGCTCCCTGCCATATCCCCACCTATCTTGATGTCCCCTTCAAACGCAAGGGTCGTTGTACCTGATAGCACTTTTACCGTGAACTGCACATGTCCTGTAGGAGTGACGCTCCCTTTGAAAGGACCAACCATTCCCAGGCCCTGGAAGTAACCTGAGAGGCTTCCCCCGTTTTGTTGAATATTCGTGAGGAACATACTTGTATTTTCGTTTGTGAGAACGTCAAGAACCTTACCGGCGTACGAGGCAACGATACTTGGATACCTCGAGACCCCGCGAGTAGGCCTGGATGGAGCAGGAGAGACTGCAGCTGTCAATTGAGAAGTGGAAGGTGCAAGGGTACGAGTGACTCTCTGTAATGTCGCGGGAGGACTGCTATGCCGCAGCGCAAGTGTCAAGAGACTCGTTCCAACGGCTCCAGTGAGCAGAAGCGCAAAGAAGATGAGCAAGAGTACATTCCGTTTTCTCGATTGAGGAGCATGAGGCTGGTATTGCAGAGATGAAGGTGTAATCCTCAGACGTTCAAGCTCTTGCTCAGGAACAGTCAGAGATCGAGGTGTACCAGATAACGTTGAACGAGGCGCATACACTTGCTGCTTTGGCGCATGACCGGTCAACCCCTGCCAGAACTCCTCAACTGTAGCAAAGCGATCATCACTGCTGATGCTCATCGCCCGCGCAATAGTCTCGGCGACAGCCCATGGCACGTCTGGTGCTACCAGGTGTGCTGGCACAAGAGGATCGCTTCCTCTTCTTGCTGTGGCCCGGGTGATCGCATCGATGGGAACAGTACCGGTTAACAACGTGTAGAACGTTGCTCCAAGTCCATAAATATCTGTCCGCGGATTAGTGCCGCTTCCATACTGTTCAGGCGCTGCATAGCCAGGTGAGCCATGCCGGATAACAGTCGTAGTGTTATCCAGGATATACTCCTTGGCAATGCCGAAATCAACCAGGACAGCTTCACCACCTTTCGCAGGAACGATGATGTTTGCAGGCTTGATATCTCTATGCACGATCGGCGGATCTTGACCATGCAGATAGATCAGCGCATCGACGATAGGTGTCATGATGGCCATAACCAAGGGTAACGAAAAACATCGTTCCGGTTGCCCTTTCAGCAAGGCCTCCAGGTCACGTCCCTGGATGTAATCCATGAGCATGTACACCCGTTTGAGTTTTTCATTTTCAAATACCTGGTAGACATGGGGCAATGCCACGTGATTTAGTCGCTTGAGCACCTCTGCTTCAAAGATAAAGCGCTCGCGGTCTCGCTTGTTGGGATCAATCGACTCTTTGAGCGCAAACAGGCGCTGCTTGATACGCCGGTCTCTGACCAGGTAGACGGCGCCAAACCCACCCGTTCCAAGAAGGCCTTCTATCACATAGCGGCCTCCACCAGGATGTGGTATGGTCGCTCCGACGGGGAGCGTCATCCGTTCTTGTAGCACACTGCACCTCATAACCGGGAGACATTGCCTCTTCATGAGAGTCTGAGTTGGCTATTCGAAACCCGCATAATAGTACTAAATCACATGAATAAAGTCAATTTCTCTTTATTTTCGCAAGCCCCTTTCCAGCAGCCCCCGGCCGCTGCTTTCGGCATAATTTAGGTATATAAAGCTGTTCCATTTTAGCAAACCCAAAGTACTAAAGTATTAAATTAGTGATTTATAGTTACTTCTTATTGTAAAATAACGTCCTTAATTACTGGAATTAACATATCTATCCATGTAACTGTTCACGTAACTATTCAGGTCTCCTTTCTCTTGCACCGCCTCCGGCGGCGGGGTGAGGGAGAAGGGCGGGGACACCCCGCACCCCGCCAAGAGGCCTTGTAGGCCCCTTGGAACCCCCTGCTGAATAGTTACCTGTTCACGACCCCTCGACACCTGAGGCGTCTCGCTTCTTTTCTGAGGTGCGGATTTGCCCTCAGCGCCTGCAGTGTCTCACTTCTTTTCTACTGTGTGCGGATTTGGCAGCCGACGGCTGCCAAATCCGCACACAGTAGAAAACCGCTGCGAAGCGCCGCAGGCGCTGAGGAGTCAAGAAGGGAGGAGACCTGAATAGTTACCCAGTGGGACTATCTACACATAGCCTCCAACCTCATCGCCCGCTGGCTGGAGGAGCGGAATAAGCGACGGAGAGGCAACCGCATGGTGTATAATGGTGGTAACTCTATTATCATATTTTGAAAGGCAGAGAGCAATCATGAATTTATATGAGCAACTTTTAGTGGTGCGCGAACGCCTTGAAGGCATTGGCGCTCATGACGATAGTATGGATTTAGTAGAGAAGCTCCTTCAGAAGGCTGAGACAGCCAGGGGAGATAAGACCAACATCAGCCAGGTCCAGGTGTTGCGACACATGTTGCACATGCGTGAGGCCATCGACAACTACAATATTTATAACGACCTGCAAGAACTCCTCAGCGAGCGCGACGAATTTGAGGTCTCTGCTCGTGAAGATGCTGCCCCGGCGGCGTATGAGGACACCGAGCGCCATCCAAAGCCGAAATCATTCTATAAAGCGAAAGCAAAGAAGGAAAAAGAGAAAAAGCGGGGCTAGCTTCATTCTTCGGGAGCTGGCCCCTCAATCTGTCGTTGGGTTGGGTTCGAGCCGCCGAGTTGCAATCGCTGTTTCATCGCTTGTAGCTGCGTTTCTACATTTTGTTCCACGGAGATCTTTTGCAACTCGCGGTCGAGCGTATCGCCAGAGCCTGGTCCAAGCATCCCCTGCTCGCTAAGCGCCCCCTGCTCAATCAGAGCTTCCATGGCGTTTGCGCGTGATTGCATCGACAGCACTTTGTCTTGTGCCCGTTGCATCGCAAGATTCATCTCAGTCATTTCCTGAGAGATACCAGTGAGCGTCTCGTTGATCTTTACCTGCGCTTGTGCCGCGCTGTATTGCGCTTTCACCATCTCCTTTTGCGTGCGGAACGCATCTATGCGGCCCGAGACCGTGCGCTCCATGTTGATCAATTTCTCTTCCTGGGTTTTCAATTGTGCTAATTGTTGCTCATAGCTATTAATTTGTACTACCAATGTCTCTTTGCGCTGCAGGGCCATACGTGCCAGGTCCTCTCGATTTGCCTGCAATGCCTGCATCGCCTGCAGGTCAAGTTTATTGATCCGCTCGATAAGTTGTGACTGCTGCATTTCCAGGCGTTTTTCGTTCGTGACGACATCGGCAATTGAACGGCGCAGTTGTTGAAGCTGCTCGAGTTGCTTGCTATAAGAGTAGTCCATCACCTGGCCCGGGTCTTCGGCTTTATCTAGCGCTGCATTGGCGCGGATACGAAAGAAAGTTGCGAGGCGTGAAAAGAAGCCCATAAGTCCTCCTTCTACGTGTCAACTCAAATGAAAATGTTACTGAAGGATGATGATTCACTCAAATGAAAATGTTACCGAGAAGCGAGGGGGCACCCAGGCCCTGCTCGCGAGCAGGGCCTGGGTGCCCCCTCGCTTCTCCGCAATTTTCCGCCCTGCCGTCTCCTTTCTGCTGCTCAAGCCACTTCCATGGCGGATGCCATGCTTTGGCTCCACAACTGTGCTAAGCGTTGGTAGATCTCTTCACGCAAGTTCCGGGGATTCGTCTGCTCATAGAGCGTTTGCAAGCGCTGCTCTTGCTGGGCGACTTCCGCTTGCCCGTGGCTTTGAGCCGCTCAAACGGCGTACACGCTTGATCCCACTTGCGACGCACCTTGTCTCCCACGACCGTCTTTTCGCTGAGGTGCATCGCCGGCTGGAACAGATTGTAGTAGATCCACATCTGCTCGTAGAGCGCATTCATCGCCTCGATCTGCTCGGGACGATCAAAGCGCAGGTCGCCAAAATACTGGCGCACCAAGGTGTCATTCTTCTGTTCGACGATGCGATTATCGTTTTTCTGGTAGGGGCGACTGCGTGAGAGCTGCACGCCCACGACTTTCTCCTTCCAATAGTGCACCAGGTGATAATTGAAGAACTCACTCCCGTTGTCAGGATGCAATTCCACGATGGCAAACGGCAGTCGACTCAGCAGGTGCTCAAAGCCGGCCTCCATGGCGCGTTGTCCACGCCCCATCACGGCCACGCGCTCGCTCCAGCCCGTGGCCACATCCACCATCTGGATGGTATGCCCATGCTCTCCGGTCGTGCTCTCGCCACTGTGATACACCAGATCCACCTCGAAATGCCCTGGCTCTTTGAGGTCCCAGGCCAGCCGTCCCATCGGCACGCCTTTGGTCACCTGGTTGGCTCGCTCCGCTCCTTTCTGCGGTAAGCGCCGTCGTCGGCTGCGATAGGCGCGCAGCACTCGACTCACCGTCGCTCGGCTGATCGTCTGCAACTGCTCCTCCACCTCCCGCGTCAGCTTCACGACTCCAAAGCGCGCTAAATGCTGCGCCATCGTGAGCAAGATCGGCGTGAGTCGTTCAGCGCAGATATAATCCAGACTTTCCCAGACTGACACGATCACCTCTTCGACCGCCTTGCCATAGCTTCGGCAACGGGGAGACTGCCGTTTCTTGCGCTCCAAGCTCTCGGCATGCAGCAAGCGTGTCAGACTCTTGCGGTGCATGCCGGTCACCTGCTCCATCTCGCTCAATAACGCACTCCGTTCCCCTCGCTTGGCCTTCATATAGCGCGGTTTCATCCGTTTCAGATACTTGCGTCTTTCATCTAAGGTCATCTCATCTTCTGTCGGCATGGGCTTCCCTCACTCAGTAACATTTTCATTTGAGTGAAGTGTACCCGCCTTAGTAACATTTTACATGAGTGAATACGCCCATTAGCAATATCTCAATACCTACTGATATACTGGTACATCAGTTTCATCACATTATTCGCCCGTGGAGTTAGCCGACCATGTATGCAACTACAGATGTCGTTATTGCCGGAGGAGGTGTGATAGGTTGTGCCATCGCCTATCACTTGCGTAAATTGGGGGTAGATGTCATCGTTTTAGAGCGGGGCGAGATTGGCGCGGAGGCATCGAGCGCAGCGGCTGGCCTGCTCGCACCTCTGGGGCCGCTCTCTGGACCAGGCGCTTTTGCCGACCTGTTGCTTACCAGTTTTGCCCTTATGCCTACGTTAGTAGCAGAGCTTGAGGATGCGAGCGCTATGCGCCTGGAATATGAGCGGCCAGGCTCGCTACGTGTTGTACGCGACTCAAAGCATATTCCCAACTTGCGCAAGCGCATGCAAGCGTGGCAACCGCTGGAGCTGCAAATGCACTGGCTCACGGGAGAGGAGGCGCGTCAACGCGAGCCGTTGTTGTCACCCGATATTTGCGCAGCTGTTTATGCAGCTGAAGAATCACAAATCAAAGCTCCGCATGTCGTCAAGGCTTTCTCAGTGGCGGCTGCCAAAAGAGGGGCGGTTCTTCGTGGTCACAGCGAAATCACGGGGGTACAACGAAATCACGCAAGGGTTACGGGCGTATACACTTCAGAGGGTGAAACCATTGGCTGCGAGCACCTGGTTGTAGCGACTGGAGCCTGGGCCGCTCGTTCCGGTGTGTGGCTGAATGTTAAGATACCTGTTAGCCCGCAGCGAGGTCAGATTCTTAGCTTGCGTCAACCAGCGCTGCCCCTGCGTCATATCATCTTTGGCGAAGCCGTCTATCTAGCCCCTAAAAGTGGGAATACGCTGCTTGTGGGCGCGACGAAAGAAGAGGTGGGTTTCGACAAGCAACTCACCGCTGGCGGCGTAGCATGGCTACTGAATACGGCCATCAGACTCGCACCCAGTTTAGAAAGCAGCGCTATAGATCAAATGTGGGCAGGCTTACGACCAAGGACACCGGATAACCAGCCAATACTGGGACCTGCGCCGGGCTGGGAGAACGTCACGCTCGCCATTGGACATGGGAGCACCGGTATTTTGCTAAGTGCTATCACGGGCAAGGCTATTGCAGAGCTGGTGGTTGAGGGAAAGGTGCCGGAGGTTATTTTGCCATTCTCGATGGAGCGGTTTGAGGGTTGAAAATTACCCGCTTTCGTGTTACACTTCGTATAACCTACTTAAATCATTTTGGAGGTTATATTAATGGTTGAGTCACAGGTATTGGCTGTGAAGGACATGGCCGGTTGGCTGAAGAACTCCTGAGCATAAGGATGTAACATTGCAGAGTAGGTAGCATTCGAGGATCTGGGGCCGGCGAGACAACGGATAACAAGGGTTCATTGTGATGAGAAAAGCCAATTTGAGCGAAAGCCAAAACCAAAATAAGAATGCCGTGAGCGAAAAGATGACGTTTACCCTGTCGGGAGCACTGCTCGGGGCACGGCGTGCCATCCCAGTAGCAATCAGCGCCTTTACGGTAGGTCTCGTCTTCGGCATACTGGCACGCCAGGCAAAGTTGAGCATCGTGCAAGCGCTGCTGATGAGCAGCCTGGTTTTTGCAGGCGCATCGCAGTTCGTGGCTCTATCGTTATGGACGGTAGTTCCCCTCCCTGTGATAACCATCATTCTCACAACCTTCGTGGTTAACATGCGCCACCTGTTGATGGGAGCAGCACTGCGTCCCTGGTTTTCGCGATTATCCCCCTCGAAGGTGTATACCTCGGTCTTTTTCATGGTGGATGAGAGTTGGGCGCTGGCAACCAGCTACTTTGCAGCAGGAGGACGCGACGGGGCTTTTTTGCTCGGCGGCGGCTTGATGCTGTTTGTTGCATGGGTCAGTTCAACGGTGGTGGGACAGACAGTCGGAGCATCGATACAGAACCCGGCACGGTGGGGGCTGGATTTCGCATTTACGGCGGTCTTCATAGCTTTGCTGGTTGGTATGTGGAAAGGTAAATCAAATTTCTTCGCGTGGGCAGTGGCAGCGATCGTGGCAATTGCAGCGGCTCACTGGCTGCCGGGTAAATGGTACATCCTGCTAGGTGGCATTGCAGGCAGCGCAGTTGGAGCGATGACAGATGCACAATGACACACTTGCGCTTATTACGATCCTGGGGATGGCGCTCGTTACATATATTACAAGAGCGGGCGGCTTCTGGTTGATGGGCCTTGTAACTCCCTCACCTCGCATTGAAGCGTGGCTGCGGCAAATACCGGGAGCCGTACTGATGGCAATCATCGCGCCCACGGTACTTGCCAGCAGTTTTGCCGAGACACTGGCAGCACTGGCGACGGCGCTCGTTGCACTGCGCACGAAAAATGTACTGGTAGCGATGTTGATTGGGGTAGGGACAGTGTCATTGCTGAGACTGGTATTAAAGTGACTCACCAGGTACTATGCGCTATAACTGGGTGCCGCTGCTGCGTGCGCTCTGCTGGGCAGCCTCGATGACGCGTAATGTGTTTAGCGCATCTGATGGGTTTACTGGCGGTGGCCCGCCTGAGATGAGTGCATCGCGCAGGAGTTCGTAGAAGCGCTCATAAGCACCCGGCAGCATATCCACAGGGCCATCAATATGTATACCTCCAACATCTGTGGAGAGCCTTCCCCACTTCTCGGGTGGCTCCAGTCCCCACTCGGGATCGCCCGGCCGCATACCTGTGCGCAGTGCATTTTCCTGGGGATCCAGACCCCATTTTTCGTAGGTGCCGCGCAAACCGCTGATGCGCACACGAGGCCCCTGGATACGGGCAACGGCGCTCATCCAGAGATGAGCACGTACGCCGCCGGCGAAGTGGAGCGCGACAAAGGTGTCATCATCCACCAAGGCACCAGGGCGACGTTTGTCTACCTCGGCATAGACGTAAGCTGGTTGTCCGAAGAGGACTAACGCCTGGTCAATCAGGTGGCTGCCGAGGTCGAAAAGCAGGCCGCCAGCGTCCTGCGGGTCGGGAAATTCGCGCCAGACATCAAGACGTGGAGTTGCGCGGTAACGCTCAAAACGTGACTCAAAGCGGGTGATCGGACCGAGCAGGTCAAAGTCGGCATTGAACAAGTGACGTACGGTCAGAAAGTCATTGTCCCAACGCCGATTCTGGAAGACGGTGAGAAGTTTACCTGTGCGTTCGCTTGTGGCGATTAATTGCTCGGCATCATTTACGGATGCAGCCATGGGTTTGTCGATAACGACGGGGAAACCAGCTTTCAGCGCCGCTATACCAAGGGGTACATGCGACCGGTTAGGGGCAGCTACTACCACCAGGTCATAGAGGGAGGAATCAAGCCAGAGTTGATCTGCCGCCGAAAGGACTGCGGCGGCAGGGAAATCGCGATGAGCACGCTCCTGGCGTTCTGGATTACTGGTTACGATTGCTGCGACCGACATACCAGGAGTGGAGTCAATAAGCGGCGCATGGAAGACTGAGCCAGCAAGCCCATAGCCTATGATTGCGACACGTAGGGAGCTGGCTGTAGCTTCAGAAGCGGAAGAAGACGACATAGTATGTTACCTCCATGATCGGCTGTAAATTGCAAGGATGCTTTGGAACGGGGTGTAGATTGCAATTAAGATTCTGGTTAGCATGATAGCAGATGGGAGCGGATTTGTCACTGAGGAGGGATTTGCCTGGCAGGGGCAAACCCTGCCAGGTATCTCTTGCACCCCGCCATTTCATAAGTACACTAACAATACCTGGAATGCGTGTTACGCTTGCGTAATCTGCACAAATGAACCATCCTGCGGTGCGACTCCCGTTCCCGGGAGCGGGCCTTGTGTTGAAACAGTAATTGAGGTGACGAGACGCGTGTCGTCAGGGGACCATGCCATTGCGAAGACCGGTGCGTCCGGGTAAAAGGTGAAATTGCGCTCGGTATACGCATCCCAGCCTAACATGACTGCACAGAGATCGCCGCAATAGACCTGGGTGACTGCCGCGATGCGTTTCCCATTGTGTGACCAGGCAACAACAAAGATGAGGTCAGGGAGTACCCCCTTGGTAGGATTAAGTTGTGCAGCTTGCACATTGTACCCGTTATACGTATACAAAACATCACCAGTCACCGCATCCCATACCTGCACCGTTTTGTCCCACGAACCGGAAGCGATGTGCTTCCCATCAGGCGACCAGGAAACCGAGCTGACTATGTCTGTATGACCACGGTAAGTATACAGGTGATTTCCAGACGTGGCATCCAGGATTTGGACCGTCTTGTCCGAAGCACCAGAGGCGATCCGTTGACTCTCGGGCGACCACACTAGCGAGTTTACGCTCGCTTGATGGCCGCGATAGACGTACTTCTGCTTGCCAGTTGCGACATCCCATATACGCACGGTGCCATCTGCAGAGCCTGAGGCAATGTTTTTTCCATCTGGTGACCACGCTACCGTGTTCACGCTGCCGGTATGCCCACGATAGAAAGCGACGTGCTCTCCGGTAAGAGCATCCCATACCTGTACCGTTTTATCGATAGAACCTGAGACAACGCGATTACTGTCTGGTGACCAGGCCACAGCTTGCACCTCGGCAGTATGACCGCGGTAAATAAAAGGTGGGGAATGATCGCCGGAGCCGACGGCCCAAATCCGCGCGGTCTGATCTAATGAGCCCGACGCAATGTACTTGCCGTTTGGCGACCACGCTACTGACGTTACACGAGCGGTATGACCGCGATAGGTATAAAGTACGCTTCCGCGAGGACGAGGGGTAGGGACGGGAACAGTAGTTGACGATGAGGAAAGAGATTGAGCACACCCTTCTAGACTCACAGTTAACATTAATCCTGCCAGACCCCGGAGAATGTCACGGCGAGAGAGGCATCCCATGAGTGCATCTGTTTGTTTAGGCACCATCGGCGAATCCCTTTCTTGATGATAAGTACTGAGCGACAATGAGGGGACAGGGCCGGTTTTGCAACTGTTAATGTTGCTTGAATCAGTTATATTCAAGATGATAACATGCTAACTATGTAACTGTCAATATTTTTTAGAGAGTTATGCTGGTCTTCTTTCCATCTCAACCGTTGTATGAGGGAGGAGACATGAAGGAGGCAGAGCCGATTCTTGTAGGACTCTGTGGGAGCTTAGGGAACAATGGATACGATTTGCCTTGATTTCATCAATAGCGAGTTTCGCGATTTCCGTGGTCGGTGGGTAAGAGATGATCTCCAGCAACCAGGCTGGTTGGAACAGTTTCTCGTCAAATGGGGATTACAGGTTGATCGCTCACCCGATGGAGCTACACTAACTACTCTTGTTGCACTACGTACCCTTCTTCGCTCTATGATAGAGGCTCTGGTTGAGGGACAGATCACAGATCACGATCAAGCAGCACTCAATGCTTTTCTGCTCAAGATGCCCTTGAGTCGTCGCCTGATAAAAGACACAGAAGGATATCGATTGGAAATGGTGCCACTGAAGCAGGATTGGGACTGGGTGCAGGCAGAGATTGCGGCTTCGTTCGCTCATCTGCTGGCTTACCAGGATCTCAGACGTCTCAAAATGTGTGCAAATACCAACTGCCGTTGGGTCTTTTATGATGAGAGCAAGAGCCGTACCAGGCTTTACTGTACATCTGATAAATGCGCTAACCTTTTGAAAGCACGCCGCTTCCGCGCACGCCATAAAAGCAATCTCCAGTAATGGCTCACTTGAGAAGGATGGCTTGATCTCCATTGTATCGATGGAGAAATATGAGATATGAGGCGCGCCCGGTGAGATTCGAACTCACGGCAACCGGTTTAGAAGACCGATGCTCTATCCACTGAGCTACGGGCGCTAATGGGAACTGAAGCTGTCTCTTCAAATCCATCCTGATGATAACAAGTCGTATTGCGGCATGTCAAGCATATCTTCGACTGATAATTAGCCATAGCCTGGTTCTCCTTGGAACATCCTTGCGTTGGGCAATAGATACGGCAAGAAAACCTTTTGCTACACGCCTTGACAATCTGCGCCAGAAAACCTATAATACGGTTAGTTAAATCCGAGTGCGTAAGTAAGGATTAGCAGGAAGCGCTAGGCTTCCCGGATCACATTATTACCAGGTATTAGCCTGCAAGATGGAGTAAATTGTATGAGTCAGGTATTCGATGTGGAGCAGCAGACATATAGTCCTGGGTTCCATGTAGCTGAAAACTATGCGTTTAAGTCCGAAAGAGGACTGAGTCGCAAAGTCGTCGAGCAAATCTCCGAGATGAAGGGCGAACCCGATTGGATGCGCAAGTTCCGCCTCAGGAGCCTGGACCTCTTTGAGAAACGGCCACTACCAACCTGGGGTGCTGACCTGTCGGGCATTAATTTCGACGACATTTACTATTATATCAAGCCAGTGCAGGAGCAGGGTAAGACGTGGGAAGATATACCTGCTGAGATTAAAGATACTTTTGACCGCCTGGGCATACCTCAGGCCGAGCGTAAGTTCCTGGCAGGCGTGACGGCCCAGTACGAGAGTGAGGCTGTCTACCACAAGGTACGTGAAGATCTTGAGAAGTTGGGTGTTATCTTTACCGACATGGACACGGCTCTGCGCCTGTATCCCGACCTCGTGAAGCAATACTTCGGCACGATCATTCCTCCATCGGACAACAAATTTGCATCGCTGAACAGCGCTGTTTGGAGCGGCGGCAGCTTCGTATACGTGCCGGAGGGGGTGCGCGTTGAGATCCCGCTGCAGGCCTACTTCCGCATCAATGCACAGAATATGGGCCAGTTCGAGCGCACGCTGATCATAGCTGCCCCTGGTTCCTATGTACACTATGTTGAGGGCTGTACCGCACCAAGCTACACTAGCGATAGCCTGCATAGCGCAGTCGTGGAAATCCGTGTAGAGAAGGGCGCGCGTGTACGCTATACGACCATCCAGAACTGGTCGAAAAACGTGTACAACCTGGTGACCAAGCGGGCCGCCGCCTATGGTGATGCAACGATGGAATGGGTCGATGGCAACCTTGGCTCGAAAACCACGATGAAGTACCCGGCGGTGCTACTGATGGAGCCAGGTGCTCGCGGCGATATCCTCTCGGTTGCCTTTGCATCCGATGGCATGCACCAGGATGCTGGCGCGAAGGTCACACATGCAGCACCGTACACCACCTCACAGATATTGTCGAAATCGGTCTCGAAAGGCACCGGGCGCGCTTCGTATCGTGGCCTGGTCCGCGTCAATCCCGGCGCGCACCACACGAAGTCCAGCGTGCGCTGTGACGCGCTCTTACTGGATGAGGAGGCCCGCACAGATACCTACCCGACTATTCGCGTTGAAGAGAACCAGACTGAAATCGGCCACGAGGCGACCGTCTCGAAGGTCGGCGATGATCAGCTCTTCTACCTGATGAGTCGTGGCCTGGACGAGTCCGAAGCCTACTCGTTGATCGTGAACGGCTTCATCGAGCCAATCACTAAGGAACTCCCGATGGAGTACGCGGTTGAGCTGAACCGCCTGATCCAGTTGGAGATGTCGGGCAGCGTGGGCTAGGCAGATATAGGGTTACAATTAGTAGAGTAAAAGATTGGGGTCACCAAAGTTTGGTGACCCCTGTTTTTTCCGTTTAGTATGCTCAAACACCAAACAACCCAGAGATTTTGTAGCAAAGGGAGTTGAGCTCTTGCCTACCACCCGCCTCTTTCTCATTCGACACGGTGAGACCGTCGCGAACCGCGAAAATCGCTACATCGGTGTCCGGGATGACCCACTGAGCGCCCACGGCGAAACCCAGGCTCTTCAGCTTGCCGGGGCATTAGCTGTCCTGCCTTTCGTGGCGGTCTACAGTAGCCCTCTACAGCGTGCTTACGATACAGCACTACCAATAGCGACTCAGCATATGCTCGATGTACAAACAGTGGATGATCTGCGTGAATGTAATTTTGGGGCGTGGGAAGGGTTGAGCCATGCTGAAGTCAAAGCACGTAGCCCGGAAGATGCCCGGCGATTGCAGGAATGGGAACAAAACGCTTCCCTCGCGCCGCCTGGCGGAGAAAGCTTTGAGGCGATGCAGGAGCGTGTTTGCGCTGCAGTCGAACGCTTGTGCCAGGCACACCCGGACCAGGCGATTGTGCTCGTTTCCCATGTAGGGCCAATTAAAGTGTCGCTCTGCGCTGCACTTGGAGCACCTATTTCTTCTGCTTTACGTATCTTCCTCGATCCTGCTACAATCAGCGTCGTTGATTGGCGACACACAGCGCCCGCCACTGTGCGCCTCGTCAACAGTCATGCTCACCTTGGCTGGCAGCACGCACGTTGGATGTAATGCCCGGCTCTCTAAGCCAATTGATTTCCTTTTTTCGCATATAATGGCATAGAATGGTACCAATTGCCGCAACTACGCAACTCCTAACCTCCACCAGCGTAAATATTATTGAGAATCCAGCAGGGTACAGTATGGGCAGGAGAACCCGCCAGGTTCATTTACAGCGTTTATATTAGAGGTAGGATAGATAGTTGGTTCGTTGTCTGAATCCGCAAGCAGGCGGGGGACATGAGAATCCCACAAGCGCGGCTTCCTGTCAGAGGTGCGATTTTCTGGTGCAGGGAGCACACGTCGGCATCTACGAAGTCGTATCCTTCATTGGGACAGGGACTTATGGTCATGTGTACCAGGTGCGTGAACCTGCGCCGCTCAGTCGTATATTAGCACTCAAGGTGCTGCGCGTTGACCAATTCAACGAAAAGGCACGGGACAGCTTTTTTGCTGAAGCGCAGCGTATCGCCAACCTGCAACATCCCAATATCCTGCCGGTTTATAACTTCGGCCAGTTAGAAGATGGACGCCCTTACCTGGTGATGGAGTACGCACCGCGCACCATTCATGACCTCTTTCGTAAAGAAGATGGCAGCAGGCGCCTTGCATACGCAGAAGAATTGGTGCCGTATCTCCAGCAAGCGGCAGCGGCACTGTTCTATATTCACGAGAACGGCCTCATACACCAGGATGTCAAACCCGGCAATCTGCTGATTGGACGCAATGGACAAATCCTGCTCTCAGACTTCGGCGCGACATTCTATCTCGGCATGCAGACACATGCCTCGCTTGGAGAGGTCACCGGTACAGCTCCTTATATGCCGCCTGAGCAGTGGCAGGGGAATCCACGACGCGACTCCGACCAATATGCGCTGGCAGTCTGCATCTATGAATTGCTGGCAGGCCGCCCGCCTTTTAGCTACAAATTTATAGAGCAGATGTGGAACGCCCATTTGAAAGAACAGCCGCCAGCGCCACAGCATTGGAACCCGCGCATACCCGTCGAGGTAAGCGCTGTTTTGACGCGCGCACTGGCAAAGGACTATCACCAGCGCTTCAACACTATTGTAGAGTTTGCCGAGAACTATACCAACGCGGTCAAAACAGCATTGCAACGCTACGTCTGTCAGCGCTGCGGGTACCAGAATCGCAGCGGCGCACATCGTTGTAGTAATTGTGGCACTGATTACGATGATCGCTGCTGCCCCTATTGCGAGACACCCGTTCGTTTTGGACAGCGCTGTTGCTCCGTCTGTGGCCGGCTGACTATCCCGCCGACGATGGTGGAACACAGCCCTCTTTCGGGCGTTAGCGCCCGCCAGGGGCGTTATGTCATCAAGCATGTCTTGAAGCACACGGCAGAAGCAAAAGTGATGACAGCCATTGCTATCGACACCAAGGCCAACGAACAGCGCGTCGTACTGAAACGCTGGGAATGTACCGATTTTCCTGTTGTTCGCCGTGCAAGAGAGCTGGTCTATTATGAGAGAGCAACCGAGCCGCTGGCGCGCCTGCACCATCCGTTGGTTCCCGCTGTACTTGACCGTTTCGTCGAAGGGAAACATTATTACCTGGTACTCCAATATATCGATGGTGAGAGCCTGGAGGAGTTGCTGCAAAAGTTGCTGAGACCTCTCTCAGAACGCGAAGTCCTGGGCTATATGAATAATGTGCTGAATGTATTGATAGCGCTGGAGCAGCAGCGGCCTCCCCTGCGTCACTATGACATTTCGCCCGCCAACATTATCATCGAAAATGCACGAGGGCGGGCGATGTTGACAGGCTTTCAGATCCCCGCACCTGCTCCCGAAAAATTGAATATGCTAAGCAGCCACCGCACGACGCGCAAGATAGCCATTTCACCTTATGTGCCAGTAAAAGATGTGCCCTACGATCACCGCACCTGTATATACATGCTCGCTGCAAGCATGCATCACGTACTGACAAACCATGCTCCGCCACATTATCCCGCGTTTCCGGCGGTACGCACGCTCAACCCGCTCGTGTCGCCTGAACTCGAGGCGATTCTCACTCGTGCTTTGATGGAAGATAGAGAGACGAGGTATCAGAGTTACGCAGAGATACAGAGAGATGTGAAGAGGCTGTTATAAAAACTCCTGCTGGTCCTGGTGTCAGCAGGAGTTTTTATAACAAGGCTTTATTTTCGCCGTTCAACCGGCACGTATGGCACGTTCTTGGGGCCGATGTACTCGGCGCGAGGACGAATCAGGCGGTTATTGGCATACTGTTCCAGTACATGGGCTGTCCAGCCACTAATGCGACTACAGGCAAAAATGGGTGTATCGAGGTCGATCGGAATGTCCATCATGTAGTAGACCGAGGCTGAATAGAAATCAACATTGGCATAGAGGCCTTTGTGTGTTTTTATATACTCTTCGACGATGCGCGACATCTCATACCAGCGGCTGTCGCCAGTACGCTCGCCCAGTTCCTTTGACATCTGGCGCAGGTGAGTAGCGCGCGGATCCTCAGTTCTATAGACGCGGTGTCCAAAGCCCATAATGCGCTCTTTACGTTCAAGCGCTCCTTCGATATATGCTCTGGCCTGGTCAACTTCACCAATTCTCAAAAGCATGCGCATGACCTGCTCGTTTGCACCACCATGCAGAGGGCCAGAGAGAGTGCCGATGGCCGATGTAATCGAGGCGTACATGCTCGCCAGGGTGGCAGCTGTTACGCGAGCGGCAAAAGTGGACGCATTAAGTTCATGATCGGCATGTAAAATTAAGACAACGTCTAACATACGGGCCATGTAGGCTTCAGGCATTGCACCGGTTAGCATATACAGGAAGTTGGTGGTGTGGCTTTCGCCATCGAGTGGAACAACTGGCTCTTTGCCATTGCGCAGCCGGTCCCAACTTGCAACGATGGTTGGCATTATCGCTGTCAGGCGGATCGAACGGCGCCGGTTTGCTTCGGGAGAGTTGTCGCCAATATCGGGATCAAAAGAGGAGAGTGCTGAGACGGCGGTACGCAGGACATCCATTGGAGTAGACGTTAGGGGCAGCAAACGCATCAACTGGTTCACGGGTCCGGGGAGTGCACGGCCAGCACAAAGCTGTGCTTTCACCTCTTCAAGCTGTGCTCTCGTCGGTAAGACGCCATACCAGAGCAGGTAAGCCGTCTCCTCAAATGAGGAGTAACGCGCTAAGTCATGAATATCGATACCAAAGTACGACAATTTTCCAAGTTTGCCATCCAGGTCACAGATACTGGAATGCGCTGCTACGATGTCTTCAAGTCCGTCTGTGGTCGGCATATGAGCTTCTCCTCCAGGGATGTACGCTTCGGGCAGAAGAATACAAGTCGGCATCCGATTGATTGGCGGGTGTCGCGAAACTGTTGCTGCCACGTCGAAGCAGACAACTTTCACCACAACAAACAATATGCGGTTCTGTAAAGTATTATAGTCAGCAATCGAGCGTAATGTCAACGGAAAAAGCAAGCAGCGTATCACAATTTTGTGCGGGTTTTTATTTTGTTATCGCCTCTTGAGGTAAAGCAGGGGCGGTTCCCTACTCTGTAAATGTTTGCTGGCGTGTTACCGAAGCCTCTTGCATCTTCAGTTTTTCCCGGTGGCTCTTTTCAATGGCAATACGCCAATGATCACCCAGCTTCATCCAGGGTTTCTCAACTATGAGATAGGATAGGAACGCAAAAGGGAAAATGATCAAGAGTACCCAAAGCCAGTACAGGCTATAGGTTGCATAGCGATTCAAATGCAGGTACTGCAACAGTGGCATGACACGAGACTGAAAAAGAACGAGTAGCGGAAGGTGCCAAATATAGAGACTATATGAAATCAGGCCTACCCCACGCAGCAAAGGCCAATTGAATATTGTTTTCAAACCGGCACTGCCATAGAGGATCGCGGCTATACAAGCCCCAAAACCGATCGCGAGTAACATCTCATTTAACCAATCAAAATCTGGCATAATACCATCTAAGAAAGGCCAGCTCCACGACGCATAGCCATCCTTAAAGTGCCACATAGCGATGAAAACCACTAATAGGATACCACCAGCCCACATCAACGGACTGAGGCGCTGCCATACTCGCACAATCTTATCATCAGTCGTAGGATGTTGCGCATATATGTAGCAGAGACTTATAAACATACCAATGGCGAAATCCTCTGTGTATTTGCCGGTTATACCAAAAGAGAAGAATAAGATGACATCAAGCACTGAGCGAGGAACCAGAAAGGTCTGCGAAGGGTATTTCAAATAATAGAGTCCCCAGTAGCGTATAAACAAGCCCCAGGCGATGATTCCAAGAAGGCAGAACGTGACTGCTGGTAGGCGCCTCTTGATAGGGACACGACTCACGAGGAAGGCGATACCCAGGGCAATGAGCGGCAGGAGCATATAGAACTGCCATTCGGTTGCCAATGTCCAGTAGGGACCATTGATCTGCCGGAACGTTGCTCGAGTCGAATCCATAAAAAAGGTGAGGAATAGAGCAAGAGATTTTAAGTGATCGCGATGCAGGTATTCGGGGTATTCGAATAGGATTAGCAGGAAAAGTGAAACGTAATAAGCAGGAAGAATGCGTAACACACGCCGCACATAGAAAACACGCACCAGTGGCCAGTTTGTCTTGTATAGAATCGCCTTCGCAAAGGGCATGAAAAGCAGGAATCCTGACAGCACGAAGAAAAGCGTTACACCTATTCCACCTGCAGTTGAGATCGAAGAAGCAAGTGGATTAGCTGCCTGGTTCCAGAGATTGTCCCCGGTCACGCGATTGACATGAAATACGATGACCATTAGAACGGCCACCCCGCGGACTCCATCCAACACTGATATTGTATTTTTTTTACCATTCTTTTGTTCATTATCTAATAGACCCTCTCTCCAATGACCAAAGCGCCGAAAGATGCTTTGTAGCCAGAGAAATGGGTATTGTATATATTGCATATGGCTATTCTTCACAATTCTCTCGTTTAAGACATTTGCTGCTATTACACTCTTTAATACTAACGAGTGAGGGCCACAAAAAGATCCTCTTTGTACTTTTTGGAAGTTTTTGTATGCCTGCTCGGTGCTTATGCGAAATGTTAGTGCCAGCAAGCGTATTATGTATGGAAAAATACTCTCTATCAAAGGATATTCCTATGGATTCTCATATAGGCTAAATTATGTTACACTGATTTAAACAGTACAAGAAAGAGGCAGCACGATGGCAGAGCTAGAGCGCGAAGATGAAGCGCCGCTCATCGCTCGCAGTCAAAGCGGGGATGTCAATGCGTTCAATCAGTTGGTGCTGCATTATCAGCAAACCGTCTATAACGTAATTCTGCGTATGCTTGGAGACCGTGATACGGCTGCCGATGTGGCACAAGAGACGTTTATTGCCGCCTATCGTGCTATTCAATCCTTTCGCGGAGGTTCCTCATTTCGCGCCTGGCTGCTGCGCATCGCCACCAACCAGGCCTGTGACCACTGGCGGCGCACTAATCGCCATCCTGTAGACTCACTGGACAGTGTAATGGATGAAGGTGAGCCGCACGGGGTCAGCTTGCTAGGTACGCTGGTAACGACAGAACAGGCAGCAAATCCCGAGGAGTTTTTACTCAACCAGGAATTGCAAGTACTGATCCAGAAAGGCTTGCGGGAACTACCCCTCGATCAACGTGTCGCGGTCGTTTTATGTGATGTGCAGGGGCTTTCCTACGAGGAGATTGCAGCCAGTACGCAAACAAGCCTGGGGACGGTACGGTCGCGTATTGCGCGTGGGCGCGCGCGGCTGCGTGACTACCTGTACAAGCACAGGGAACTTTTACCGCGAAATTATCGTCTACTAACTGATAAAGAGTAATTACCTTAACGGAGTTTATACGTGGCACAACATGACGAGCATCTGACAACCGAGCAACTTTCAGCATTCCTCGACAAGCAACTTGCTCCACAGGAGCAGGCTGCTTTTGATGCTCACGTGTCTACGTGCCAGGAGTGTCAAGGCAAGCTGGCTGATTTACGGCTGACGGTTGCCCTGGTGCGTGCACTGCCACAGGAGGAGGTAGCGCGCTCTTTTGTACTGCCCAGCAGGTTAGTGCCTGTTGCGGAACGGCCTTTGCACCGGCGAGCAGGGGCCACCCCTGTTACCGGGCAGCGGCGTGTCCGGGCCCATGCTCTACAGCGCGCAGTTCGCGTCGTAAGTACCCTGGCGGCCGTGCTGGCTCTGATCTTTATCATATCAGGCATTTTGCCATTGGTGCACTTTGGTGGAGGAGCTACTTCTACAGCGTCATATGGCTCGTCTGCGGAAACAAAACCATCTAGCAACAGTACAGTAATGGGACGGCATGTTAATGGAACAGCCACTACTGATAGACCCCAAGCGGCGGGGTCAGGGACTCCTACCCCAACTCCAACTCAAGCGGCGAGAGTACAAGCAAATACAGGTTCAAGTCCCTCAATAGCTCCCCCCTCGCCTTTGCCGCCCGCGCTCGACCTGGGTCAGCCTGAGGGGCGTCTTGCTTTAGGCGCTTTGCTGCTCGTGCTGGGTATTATTGGGCTGATTATCACGAGGCGTAGACGAGGCGCAGTATATTAGCGAGGGGGTTGCGCCAATCTCCAGCAGTCCTTGGCAATGGCCCAATCTTCCTGCGTGCGCACTATGAGCACGGGAACAGACGAACCGGCAGTGCTGATTTCCTGGTCGGCAGGAGATTGGGCATTTTTCTGCGCATCGAGCTTGAGGTCGAGGAAGGCGAATGCTTCACATGCTGCTGCTCGCACGTCGGCGGAATTTTCACCTATGCCCCCGGCAAAGACGAGCGCGTCCAAGCCTCCCAGCGTTGCCAGCATAGCGCCAATGTAGTAGCGCAGGCGATGCACAAACATATCAAAAGCCAGCTTCGCCTGTGAATTGCCTTCTTTCATGGCCTGCAATACCTGTCGCATATCAGCCAAACCTGCTATACCTTTGAGGCCCGATGCCTTATTGAGCGTGCTATCCAATTGTTCCGCCGAATAGCCCTTTTGCTGCAGCGAGTAGAGCAGGATGCCGGGGTCAACCGAACCTGAGCGGCTCCCCATCATCAACCCCTCCATGGGAGTAAAGCCCATGGTGGTTTCTATGCTGTGGCCGTCTCGGATGGCTGCTAAAGAGCAGCCATTGCCGAGGTGACAGGTGATGAGTCGCAGCGCCGCCAGGTCTTTGCCAAGCAACTGCGCTGCACGATGGGCGCAATACTGATGACTGATGCCATGAAACCCATAGCGGCGAATCCCCTGCTCAAACCACTCGTAGGGGAGGGGATAGACCACAGCAGGTAGGGGCATCTGGTGGTGAAAGGCGGTGTCGAAGACGGCGACCTGGGGAACAGAGGGCAAGATATGCTCAATGGCATCGATGCCCTCAAGATTTGCAGGATTATGCGCAGGGGCGAGAACCGCCATGCGCGCAATTGCCGCTTTCACTTCCGGCGTAACAAGGGTGCTCTTCTCAAACTCCAGTCCTCCATGCACGACGCGGTGGCCCACAATGTCAATGTCCGAAGCTTGAGCGATGACCTGCGTCTTTCCACTCCAGAGGGTCTTGAGCATGTGCGTAATCACTTCTGGCCGCGCATCTGTGTCAAGATTCTCTGCCAAGGTAACACTACTTGCAGTGGCAATCTTCAATTCTGTGGTTCCCTGGTGACGCGTCCAATCTGCATCAGCTTGCCAGAGTGGTGTGGGCGCAAGATCAGGCAAGGCGCCCGAAACTTCATATAAGCGGCTCTTCTGGCTGCTGGAACCTGCATTCAGGATAAGTATTTTCATGAGATTAGCTCCATTGCCAGTTGGAAATTTCCTCGGGGTCGACGCCGTTCTCTTGAATGTAGCGGCGGAAATCGGCGAGGACATACTCGTAATGATGTACGCGCTCGCTGGCGCGCACGGCTACACGCGGATTACGAGGCGACGCCAGGCGAATCGCCTGCATCATGAGGTGATAACGATCGGTACCATTGCGCACATTCATATCAAATGGCGTGGTGGTCGTACCCTCCTCCTGGTAGCCGTTGATGTAGAAGCGCTGGTTATGATGACGCCCGAAGAGCAGCTGCTTCACTGCCGAGGGATAGCCATGAAAGTTGATGATCACGGGAGCATCCAGTGTGAAGAGGGCCTCGAACATCTCATCATCCAGGCCATGTGGATGGGCGGTCTGCTTCTCCAGGATGAACAGGTCGGTGACATTGACCACGCGCACACGTAGCTCGGGCATCTCCTTACGCAGAATATTGGCAGCCGCCATGACTTCCAGCGTCGGGTTATCGCCAATACCTACCAGCACAACATCGGGGTTGACGCCATCATCTGTACTGGCCCATTGCCAGAC
>WNGP01002757.1_pt1 | contig 22817 bp, 15 predicted proteins | sample 5407671 | NCBI WGS metagenome assembly WNGP01 (sample SAMN13153381, study PRJNA577476) | soil metagenome | isolation source: 40 cm soil or saprolite under Garry oak tree replicate 2 | place: USA:California | collected 2016-06-15
CAGCAGCGATGAGCGGCGTGCTCAAACGATCTCCCTCCGCTTTGGTATTGAACGGGCATATCACGGCTATCAGGCCCTGCTCGATGATCCCGATATAAACGCGGTCTATATAGCTTTACCCAATCACCTGCACCAGGAGTGGACAATTCGCGCAGCCCTGGCAGGTAAGCACGTACTTTGCGAGAAGCCACTCGCCATATCTGCTGCCGAATGTGAGGGGATGTTAGCCGCTTGCCGGCAAGCGAATGTGCTTTTGATGGAGGCAGCCATGTATCGCTTTCACCCCCGCATGCTCTACCTGAAGCAGGTGTTAACGGCCGGCGAATTAGGTGACATACGGTTTTTGCATGCTGCGTTTTCCTTTCCTTTTGATGCGCCTGGCAATTATCGCGCATATCCCCACTTTGGCGGAGGGGCCTTGCTGGATATCGGCAGCTACTGCGTCAACGCCGCTCGCTGGCTCATAGGCTCTGAACCTTATGCCGTTCAATCTGTAATTTCGTATAGTCGTGAAGCCATAGACCTCAGTACGAGTGCGATACTGCGTTTTGGGGAGGGTACATCGGCGCATATTCAGTGCAGTTTTGCTGCTGCCGAGCACCAGGTAATCGAGATGGTGGGAACCGGGTGTGCTATCACGGTTCCACTTGCGTTTACCGCCTGGCGTGACGATATGACCATATTGCTGATCCAGCGCGGGTCGGCGTTTGAGCAGAAAGAGTTTGCCCCGGCCGACCCCTACCAGTTGATGGTGGCACATTTTACAGAGTGTGTCTTGGAAAGGAAACCGCTGCTTTATCCAGCGGAGGATGGGCTGGAGACTTTACGAGTTCTGGATATGCTGAGGGTTGATGCTTTAAACAACCATTGACGAATGCGTACGAAACAGCTAGACTAAATAAGCCGGAATAAATATAAACATGAATATAGATTCATAAGGGGAGATTGGAAAAAATGGCAATGGATACCGAGGTTGCCACTGATTTTGAGGTTGTCATCGGGCTTGAGGTACACGCGCAACTTCTGACGAAAAGCAAAATGTTCTGCACATGTAGCACAGATTATGCCAATGCCGCACCAAATACGCACGTATGTCCTGTCTGTATGGGTATGCCGGGTGTGCTTCCCGTAATCAATCAGGGGGCTGTCGCTTATACCATTATGACAGCCCTGTCCCTCAATTGCACAATTCCAGAATACTCAAAGTTCGACCGCAAGAACTACCCGTATCCTGACTTGATGAAGGGCTACCAAATCTCGCAATATGATATCCCCCTGAGCAAGAATGGCTATCTCTTGATTGAGTATGAAGGCCAGGCGAGGCGCATCGGCATCACACGCGTCCATCTCGAAGAAGATACTGCGCGCCTGTTGCATTTCGATGGCTATAGCTTGATCGACATCAACCGTTCGGGTACGCCGCTGATGGAGATTGTCAGTGAACCGGATATACGTTCACCTGAAGAGGCGCGGCTCTACATGCAAAAATTGCGTGAAATCCTGGTTTACCTGGGAGTATCCTCTGGACGTATGGAAGAAGGGAGCCTGCGTTGCGATGCCAACATCTCTATTCGTCCACGGGGACAACAGGAACTAGGTGTGAAGACCGAGATTAAAAACATGAACAGCTTCCGCTCCGTGGAACGAGCGCTAGCGTATGAAGCGCAACGTCAAGTCGAGTTACTGCGAGCTGGCATTCCCATTCAACAGGAGACACGCGGCTGGGTTGAAACAAAGGGTATTACCGTGGCACAGCGCAGTAAAGAATATGCACATGATTATCGCTACTTCCCCGAGCCTGATCTTCCGCCGCTGATCATTAATCGCGCCTGGGTTGAGGAGTTGCGCGCGCAGCTTCCAGAATTGCCCGATGCTCGCCGTGCTCGTTACATGGACGAGTATGGGCTTTCAGCGCAAGATGCGAACGTACTGACTGAAGAGAAAGCACTCGGCGACTACTTTGAGCAGGTGGTGGCAGCCTCGCAAGCGAGTGACCGCTGGACACGCGCTAAAGCTGCTGCTAACCTGGTAATCAACGATGTAGTGCGCTTGCTTAAAGCTAACTCCATTTCCATAGAGGAGAGTCCCCTGCCGCCAGCGGCCTCAGCAAACCTGCTTGATCTACTCGCGAGAGGGCGCATTACAGGCAGGCAAGGCAAGGAGGTGCTGGAGGAGGCCTTCGCTTCTGGCAAAATGCCGGAGACTGTTGTTCAGGAAAAGGGGATTGAACCGCCCATTAGCGATCAGGGTGCGTTGGAGCGTATTATAGAGGAGGTGATAACCAACAATGCCAAGGTAGTCAGTGACTATCGTGCAGGCAAGACAAATGCTTTGCAGTACTTGATTGGTCAGGTAATGAAACAGACCCGCGGCCAGGCAAAGGCCGATAGTGTGCGAACAATACTCATAACAAAACTGGACGAGACGCCGCCAGCGTAGGTGGTATCTCGTTTCCTTGAAAAGGAGATATGCAGATTATGCACGATGATGTGAGATCTGCCGCGTTGAATCCCTATTACATGGCGATTCAGCAATTTGAGGCGGCCGCCGATAAACTAAATCTTTCAGAGGATATGCGAGAGATTCTGCGACAGCCTAAGCGTGAACTCGCCGTCAATTTCCCTGTACGACTCGATAACGGCCGCATTAAGACCTTTACAGGCTATCGCGTGCAGCATAACGTCAACTGTGGCCCTGCCAAAGGTGGCATTCGCTACGGCCCAGATGTTACGCTCGACGAAGTCAAAGCCCTGGCCATGTGGATGACCTGGAAGTGCGCGGTGGTAGGTATACCATTTGGGGGAGCAAAAGGTGGCGTTATTTGTGACCCCAAGAATATGAGCCCTAGCGAGTTGGAGCGCCTGACTCGCCGCTACGCGACCGAGATCTCTATCATTATCGGACCGCATAGCGATATTCCTGCGCCCGATGTCAATACGAACTCTCAGGTGATGGCATGGATTATGGACACGTTTTCCATGCATGAAGGCTACTCTATCCCCGCTGTAGTAACAGGCAAACCCCTCTCGATTGGCGGTAGTGAAGGCCGTAACGATGCGACAGCTACCGGCGTTTTGTTTGTAACCCGCCAGGGCGCGAGGCGTATCGGAATGCCTTTGCGGGGGGCGCGTGTCAGTATCCAGGGTTACGGCAACGCAGGCGCAATTGCTGCTCGTCTCTTCCACAATGAAGGATGTAAGATCGTAGCGGTGAGTGATACCCATGGTGGCATTTATAACGAGTCCGGGCTCGATCCCGCTGCCGTACTGCGACATAAACAAGAGCGAGGAAGCGTTATCGGTTACCCACGGGCTCAGCGACTCGGTGTGCAGGATGTGCTGGAAGTTCCCTGCGACGTACTGGTTCCGGCGGCTACCGAGGGTGTGATTACAGCGGAGAATGCTGACCGCGTTCAGGCCCTTATTGTTTCCGAGGCTGCTAATGGTCCAACAACCCCTGAAGCAGACCAGATTCTCTTCAAGAAGGGGACACTGGTCATTCCAGACATTCTGGCAAATGCTGGTGGTGTGACTGTTAGCTACTTCGAATGGGTGCAGGACCTACAGAGCTTCTTCTGGGGTGTTGAAGAGATTACCCAAAAGCTCGAAGTAATCATGAATCGCGCCTTTACTGCTGTAGCAGATAGAGCCGATCAGTATTCTTGCGATATGCGTTTGGCTGCCAACATGCTGGCAATTTCGCGGGTGGCGGAAGCGACGCAGGTGCGCGGCATTTACCCGTGACACTCTCGCCCTCTGAAAGAGAACGAGCTCCTCAGCGATTTTGCCGGTGTAGCCCGCCCCTTGCTCGACCCCCTCTGTAACGAGGGGGTTAACCCATTGACTGACTGGGGTCACATGCATCTCTGTTAGGATGCAAGGGGCGAGCCTTTCCTGCTACTACGCCTGGATAGACTACGAGTCCGTTATTTGTGCTGCCTGCGTACGGTTTAAAATCCGCGGCGTTCGCGCTTAGGCTTCTTCTGCTTCGGCGGTTTCACCTGCCTGCCGGGTTTGGGCTTTTTCCGTCCACGCCCGGCCCATTCACCATCGTCATCCTCCTCCTCCTCATCCTCAACCTCTTCGTCGAAGTAGTCTTCCTCTTCAGGTTCCTCTTCTTCAGGTTCTTCGAGGACGAGATCATCATCGGCGCTGTCCACATCATCAAACGTGTCTTCTACATCGATAGTTGGGAGTTCCAGGTCGTCTACATTGTCTGCCAGGTCGATTTCATCCTCGTCAGGCTCAACGTGCTCATCAGGAACATTCTCTTCTGGCTCGACCACGTTTTGTGAACGTGTTTCCCTGTACCCATCCGCGGCTGCAGCCGTACTATTACGCCCTACTTTGCGTAGAGGTATAGGTTCCGGTTCTAGTGTCTCGGCTTCGGCTTGATCCGCCCCTTCTTCAGGTTTGGGGGTGCCGATTACTCTGCGCCCTGCGGCCACATCCAGCCAGAACTGGGAGTAGTAATGTGGTCGGTCTGTGTCTTTCTCGCTGTCTTTCCTTGTCATTATCCACCTTCTCCTGCAAGGGTCGATCACACGGGCTACCCGGATCCTAACCGGGTCTGAAACGTTTCCTGCTCCATCGCCACATGCATATCCCTGCAAAAATCTCAAGCTATACCACTACCATGATGGTAGTACTTCTTATGTCATGATATGAAGAAAGTGAAAACATGTCAAGATGCTATCTAATTGGGCTAAAAGCGCTTGTAAAGGGAGTGGAGATACTGTCAAGACCCCAAGTGCATGAATTTTCTGACCAGAGCGTTGCAGTGATGGCCTTATACCTCTATAATACGATGTGAACGATTCCATAGGCCCTCTATGCCACCCGGTAGCGTCATATTTGTGTTCAATGGATTCCGCTGGCTGTATTGTATGAGTGGCTCTCGTGGTTATCGGCAGCCTTACTTATTGTCAATCATAATCGTGTAAGAGCAGCCTTGATGGTTACTCTTATGACCCCGAGCGGGGCCCCTTTAAATTATTGGAGGATACAATTGACGAGGATTCTCGACAGCATCGACAGCCCAGAACAATTACGTACTCTGAAGCCTGCACAGATGAAGCAGTTGGGTCAGGAGATCCGGCGTGAGATCATCGAAAAAGTTTCGCAGAAGGGAGGTCACCTGGCACCTAATCTTGGCGTAGTTGAATTAACGATTGCTCTACATTATGTTTTCGATACTCCAAACGACTTGTTGGTCTGGGATATTGGGCACCAGGCGTATGTACATAAACTTTTGACTGGACGACGTGATCGTTTTCATACCATCCGTCAATTTGGCGGCCTTTCTGGTTATCTCAGGCGCGATGAAAGTCCCTACGACGTGTTTGGAGCGAGCCATGCCAGTACCTCGATATCAGCGGCGCTTGGTATGGCGGTAGCCCGCGATTTGCAGGGGCAGGACTTCAAGGTGGTTGCCGTGATTGGTGACGGTGCTTTGACCGGAGGGATGGCGCTGGAGGCGATCAATAATGTGGGCAGCTTAAAGAAAAATCTAATCATCGTGCTCAATGACAACGAAAAATCAATTTCTGATAATGTTGGCGCCCTCCACCACTATTTGGGCAAAGTACGCCAGATGGAAACGTCACCCAGTTATCGCAGCCTGCGTGAGATGGCGAAAGGCTCGATAAAAAAGCTGCCTGTGGTGGGTGATAAGGCGCGTGAAGCTGCTGGCCGCGCAGAGATGAGCTTCAAGAACTTTGTGATGCACAGTAAAAGCGGCATGATCTTTGAAGAACTGGGCATCAAGTTCTTTGGGCCGTTTGATGGACACAATCTGCCCCAGCTGCTAGATGTCTTCGAGAATATCAAACATATCGAAGGTCCGGTGATGGTACAGGTGGTGACAAAAAAAGGTAAGGGCTGGGAGTTTGCGGAGAATGATTCAACGAAGTGGCATGGTCCAGGCGCTTTTGATTATAAGACAGGCACTATCAAGAAAAATCCCGCTGATCCTCCGACCTACACAGAAGTCTTTGCCGACACGCTGGTGGACCTGGCGGAGAAAGATAAAAGCATTGTTGGTATTACAGCGGCTATGGCCGAAGGTACCGGCTTGAAGAAGATGCACCAGCGCTTCCCCGAGCGCTACTTCGATGTAGGTATTGCAGAACAGCATGCTGTAACGTTTGCGGGCGGGCTTGCCGTCTCGGGTATGCGTCCCGTGGTTGCTATCTATTCGACATTCTTGCAGCGCGCTTATGACCAGGTTATTCACGACATCAGCGTGCAGGATTTACATCTCGTGTTTGCGATGGATCGCGCCGGCGTAGTCGGTGAGGATGGTCCCACGCAGCATGGCGTCTTCGATATCGCGTTTATGCGCATCATCCCAAATATGAAACTTATGGCCCCTAAAGACGAGAATGAACTGCGCCATATGCTCTATACTGCTGTATATATGGATGGCCCTGTAGGTTTGCGTTACCCGCGCGGGAAAGCAGTCGGTGTGCCCCTAGATGCCGAACTGCACAAATTAGAAATTGGCAAAGCGGAACTGCTCAGTCCTGCGACGCTCGAGGAAGCGGAGCAACAGGACTGTGTTATTCTCGCTTACGGGACGCCCGTTGCCCAGGCAGAACAGGCAGCTAAAGAGTTAGCTGAAGACGGCATCCACGCCGCCGTAGTCAATGCGCGTTGGGCCAAACCGCTCGATGAAGAGCTAATCCTGCGCCTGGCAAAAGGAACGTGCCGCATCGTTACCGTCGAAGATCACGTGGTTGCAGGCGGTTTCGGCAGCGCAGTGCTTGAACTTCTGGAAGCGCGTGGTCTCCTGCGCAATGTGGATGTGCGGCTCATTGGCTACCCGGACAGGTTTATTGAGCACGGCGCGCCTTCGATCCTCAAGGAATTGTATGGGCTGACCTCTTCGCATATCAAGGATGTAGTGAAAGAACTGGTTCATTCCGAGTCCAAGGGGTATGAGCTGGCGCATTAAAAACATAATACTATATATGGGGAGCGGGCACCCGCCCACTCCCCATATATACGCCTCCCTCGCTCTATATAATGCTCCCATCCTGCATACGAATGATGCGGTTTGCGCGCTGTCCAACCTCTAGAGCGTGTGTCACAACCACCAATGTCTGGCTGTACTCACGATTAAAGCGACAGAGCAAATCCATCACATCATTGGCCGATTCGCTATCGAGATTGCCCGTTGGCTCGTCCGCCCAGATGATGGCAGGGTTGTTCGTCAAGGCGCGGGCGATTGTCACTCGCTGGCGTTGCCCACCTGAGAGTTCGGCCGGGCGATGGCGTGCACGATCAGCGAGGCCCACACGATCCAGCATCTCTAAAGCCCGCTGCCGGGCCTTTCTACCGGGAACTTGGGAGACGAGCATGGGCAATTCTACATTCTCCACTGCGCTGAGCATAGGTAAAAGGTTGAAATCCTGGAAGATAAAGCCCATATGCCGGGCGCGATAAGCCGTTCGCTCGTTGTCGCTCAGTTCACGCAGATTTTCACCTTGAATGAAAATGTCGCCCTCGTCGACTGTATCTAAACCGGAGAGACAGTTGAGCAGCGTTGTTTTGCCACAGCCACTTGGCCCCATGATAGCAACCATCTCGCCGGAAGCTATCGCCAAATCAATGTCGCGCAAGGCCTCCACGCGCAATTGTCCGCTGCGGTAGATTTTACGCACCTGTTGTGCCTGTATGATCGTTTGCGTTTGTACTTGCATGCTGTTGTCCTGGATATTTGCGTCTACTACTTGAGTTTGGTTCCTATTGTACCATCCAGGCACAATAGCATGTCCCGCCAACTTGTGCAAATTCTATTCTTATGGTTATTAGCCCAGAAAGTGGCCTCAAAGCAGCAGAGTACTCTCTTCGTTACCTTGGTTTCTCCTTGTTCGTTCTGAACGGATATGCGAGACCTTCTTGTTATTGAAATCGAAAGTTATGGAGCATAAATGGAAAAGATCGTAGTACAAGAACATAGTAGTAACGTTTCTGACTCAGTGACCCTCCCGGAAAATATCCTTTCGCCACACCATTTGCCAAGTTACCAACCTACTCACTGGGCGTTTGTCAATGCCCTGCTCGATCGTGTTGATCAATTGACAGGTGGTCGGGCGGGCTGGTTCCAGCGCTTCTTCACCTATGTCTTAATCGGCGGATTTGCGCGGTATTCTCGCTTGTCTTTTACCGCATTTCGCTGCCACTTAGCGCACCAATGCGCAATCTGTTTGCAAACATCGTCGCCTGGGAGGTTTCCACTCTGGCAAATTTTCTCCCGAACGATTTTGTGACGTTTCGTCATCTTCCTGGTCATAGCCGGTCATGGTTTGCACGCTGTACCCGATTCCACCTGACCTCACTTAGTGGGGGCATCCTTACTTTCATCATTGAGGGCGGGCTCACGTTCCTTGTACACATTCCCGCTTTCATCGCACAGGCAATCGCCCTGCTCATTGTTTTTGTCTATAATTTCTCACTTCATCATCTTTTTACCTACCGGCGTGTCAAACATGCATGACGTGGCATTTTCTAGCTATGCTCGTAGAGCTTCCGTTGGTGTAACTCGCCCGGCCTGCCAGGCCGGGAGCAGTGCTGCCAGGAGCGAGGCCAGCAGGGCTATACCGACGATCAGGCCCAGTTCTTGCCAGGGGACAGTGAACGTCAAGCCTGTGTGAAATTGCTCGAAGAAGTTCACGGCAAAGATATTGCGCGAGAGAATCAATCCGAGAATCACGCCCAGCAGGCTGCCAATGCAACCCACGAAAAACGCTTCGCATAAAAACGCTCCTTGTAGTAAGCGTCGTTTACTTCCAAGCGCACGCAGCATACCAATCTGCTGGCGGCGTTCAACCACGGCACGGGTGCCCGTTATGGCAAGTGCCGCTACCCCGAGCAACAACGTCAGCCCGACTACTCCCAGCAGCACATTACTGAGTAGAATGCGTGGCCCGCGTACTGTCCAGATAGCATCCTCCAGTACCGTCGTCTCTAATCCATTATCCAGGAAAGCCGATCCAAGCTCTAAGGCCAAAGCGCGTTTATCCTGGCCAGGAGCCACCTTAAAGTAGTACGTCTCAGCATTGGGGGTAGATGGATCAGCCTGGAAGCTACTATAGGCTTTGCTGGAGATGTACAGCCCGAAATGCGCGCTATCGCTGTTATCGACGACACCGATGATGGTCAACTTTGTCGCCGACGGCTCCTGGAAGCCCGCTACCCAGACCGTGGTGGGCTTGAAGCTCGTATCACCCTGGTAGATGCCGTTCATGGAGAAGGTAAAGTATGGATCAAAGCCGGGTGGATAGGCCGGTACACCGGCATCGGTGGGTGAAGGCGCGTTGGGGTCATACACGGGCTGGCTATTGGGACTGTATGGCAGAGCCGTGTTGTCGATCAGCGCATAGTTGGGGTGCGATTGCAGGGCCTGCCACACGGCATTATCACTATTAAAGCCCTGCGCCCGTGCCGTCAGGTGCAGTCCATAGCCCTGCAAGAACCCGCCGCTCACTACCTGTGCGGGATAAAGATGCCATGCCGGGGCTTGCGCGTTGGGCTGAATTACCCCTACTGCTGTCGAAGACTGGGTGCCGATTGCCGAAAAATCGTTGGGATTGATGCCATGACTACTCAGCGCCGTGCGTATATCTGCTATCGGCTTGAAATATGCAACTGCCTGGATATCATAGCCGCCCGTCTGGAAGTTGATATCAGTATAGTTGTTCTGCATAGCATTGGTAATGATCGCCATCACCGTCATCGCGAAAACCACCAGGCTGAACATCACAACACTCAACCCGGTGCGGAAGCGATGATGCAGCGGATAAGACGAGGCCAGCCTTGTCATGATCTGCAAGCCTGGTAACCATGAACACAGTGCCAGCAAAGGGCCGATCAGCAGTTCCGCGTTGGCAAGCAGCGCCCATGCTGCCCCCAGCACCATCATCATGCCTGCGACAAAGAAGACTTCTACCCCCCCCTGGAAGCGTGGGAGACCCAGGCTTGCCAGCACATCGAAAGGCAGTGCCCAGTATGCTAGTATGGAAAGTCCCACGACAGCGGCGAAAATTCTTTGAACGAGCCTTTTCCACACGCTCAGGCCTAACCTGGTCAGAACCCACTCCACGGCGGCTTTTAGTAGCAGCCCTGCGCCAATCACAATTAACGAGAGACCAAGCGAGAAAGGTGTGATTTGTGTACTCTTCAATCCGAATTGCAGCAGCCAGTAGCCAGCGAGCAAAGGCAAGATACCCAGGCGTGCCAGCGTGCGTATTACATCCAGCAGCGTATCAGGTACCTGTTCAAACAGGATGCGCCGTACATTGTGCGTTGCTCCAATGCGTCTCAACAATTGGAGCAAGTGCAGGAAAAGCTCGGAAAGTGATGCAGTTGGTCGCCCCGATTCTGGCAGGTTGCGTAATGCATCTACCACCGTCATGCGGCTCACTGCCCACGCTGAAACTCCTACGGAGCAGAAGGTGAAGATTACGCCCAGGCAATAGGCGGTAATCAGGCTACGCAGCTGAATCACGAGTTTGAGCGGGAAGTTAAAACGAGCCAGGATGGGACCCAGGATGAGAAAGAGGATTGCTCCTATACCTAAACCGATGAGCAGCCCAATCAACGATGAGATCAGGTCATAGACGGTGCCCTCGAAGAGGTACATCAGTACCAGGTGCCTGCGCTGCACGCCGATGGCTCGTGCCATGCCCATTTCAGCACGTCGCTCTGCGGCCAGCAACACAAAAATGAGGAAGATTAAGAGCAGGCCAACCGCCAGTGCAAAGAGCGCGAAGAGTGCAAAGATGCGGGAGAAGATATCGTCTGCCAACTGTGCAGCTTTTGCTCCCGCTTCTTTCACCTCGTTAACATGCAGATAGGAGGGAATCCATCCGCTCAGTGTCTGTTTCACCTCCTCCGAAACGTCAACTCCATTGGCATCTCCTCCACGCATGGCGACGAAGATCTGCGTGATGTCGTCATGGCGGTGTTCGATTGCGCGAAATGTTTGAGCCTGGCTCAAAATATATGGCAGTTCTCCGATTAGCCCTCCGTCTGCGATGATTGCGCGTACATGCACCTGGTAGCGTTTACCTGACCAGCGATTTGAGTACAGGTAGAGGGTATCGCCTGCGCGTGCATTGATCAGTACGGCTAACGTATGATTGACATACACCTCGTTGGGCTGAAGATCGGCGATCTGGTAATGTTCTTTTCCGCTGTCGGCCTGGATACCCCCAAAGCCCTGCTCGCTGCCCGGTATGAGGGCCATGGCAGTGACTTTTGATCGCACCTGACGCGAGGATAGGTCTGCTATCAGCAGATTATTTTCGGTCAATGCCGCCCCAATTGCAGCAATATTTGGATCAGCATGTACCAGGCTGCGCAGATGAAAGTAGATATAATCGTCGAAGAAGCCAAGCGGGGGCTGCCCTCCTGTAATCGTCTCGTCCACTGTGCCCAGGTTAGAGACTGCGACGGTCTGCACGGCAGCGTTAATCACATCGCCTGTCGCCAGCACGCTGGTAAGCAGCGTGGTTGAGAGCATAAGCGCAAAGACAATCAGCACCATTTGTGTGCGACGGCGAGGAATATTACGCACACCAATTTTAAAGAAGATGGCATTACTAATTGCCAGCAATACTACTGCGCCTATGATGACCAGCGTGATCACCAGCAGAATGGTGGTAAGTGTATCAAGTGGAATGCCGAACAGTTGTGTCATGTATTTTTTGCCGGTCTCTGGATATGTTGCAAGGAGGTATAGAATAACTTCGCGATCTGCTCATAACCCAGGTCAGTTGGGTGTAGACCGTCACGGCTGATATATTCGGGATGAGCTCTCAGGTTGTAGTTCTGCTGTGAGATATTGACCAGAATGATGTGGTGCTGTTGCACTGTTGCGGCAATGGCTGTGTTATAGGCCTGAATACTATTCCGCAATGCTTGCTGGTTATATTTATTGTTATTGAAATAAGGCAAGAGCGTCAGATCTGGTACATTTGCGACGAGAATACGCGCATGAGGCGCTGTAGCCTGAAGACGACTCAGCATCAGGTTCAGATCGTGAGAGTAACTGTCGATCGGTACATTATCCGCGAGATCGTTCACGGCAAGCCATATGGTAACGAGGTTAGGATGCGAGTCGAGGGCTATGGGCAGCTCCACGCTAAGTGCATCATGTATACGAATGCCCGGTATGCCGAGATTGATCAAGTGGACATTGGGGCCAAGCATTCCCGCCAGGTCAGCAGACCAGTTTTGTGAATAAGGATCCTCAGTTCCAAGGCCAAAGGTCTCTGAGGCGCCAATTGCTACATAAGTGAACTGGCCGTTCGACCCTGGTTGCACTGTCTGCGAACTGTTCTTCTGATTTCCCCGGCTATCGGATATTTGGCCACAACTCGCCAAAAAGCATATGAGAAAGAAAAGTGACGCAATCGAAAGTAGCACTTTCAAGCGCGCGTTTCTTATTGGAAAACGACGATTATGGCAAAGCAGAGGGCCTTCTGCGCTACGTAGATTGCCAGAGGGCGTGATCAAAATAAGATTTCTTTCTGGCTGTCAGGTTCGACTTATCAGCTTTAAAGATTATATCATATCGATTCCAGCCGAGATACCTGGAAATTGATGTAGTGCGGGAATATCAGGGAATAATGAAGCCACCGGTTGTATTTGCGGAAACCGGTGGCTTCATTATTCCCTCATGTAATGGTACACTTATAACAGCACCTTTTACAGATGCCCTCCATAGGGTAGGTATATCAATTGCGCTCATGATTGCCAACCCGAATCCACAGCAACTCGGCGGCTGCAAAGATCCGTCACAACTGTACATTGCATAACACTATGAGCGTATAGAAATGAGACTGGATATTTTATGGGAAATGACAATGGATCAGTGAATCCCCAGGCAACCCAAAACTCCAATGCTGTTCAGCAAGCGACAATCGATCCTACCCTATTGAACTCGCTCGAGTGGCGTTTAATCGGCCCGTTTCGCGGAGGGCGAGTCGTAGCGGTGGCTGGTGACCCTGTGCATCCACAGGTATTCTATTTTGGCTCGACGGGTGGTGGCGTCTGGAAGACCACCGATGGCGGTATACTCTGGGAAAATGTGTCCGACGGCTACTTTAAACGTGCATCGGTTGGTGCGATTGCCGTCTCGACTTCTGATGCCAACGTGATCTATGTTGGTATGGGTGAGACGACTATCCGTAGTAATGTGTCTCATGGTGATGGTGTATATAAGTCTACCGATGGTGGCAAGACCTGGATACACCTGGGCCTGGCGGATACCAGAAATATCGCCAAAATACGTGTCCATCCCCAAAATCCCGACCTGGTGTATGTTGCGGCGCTAGGACATGCGCACGGGCCGAACCCTGAGCGGGGAGTCTACCGTTCGCGCGATGGGGGCAAAACCTGGGAGCAGATCCTGTTCCGCAGCGATAAAGCTGGAGCTATTGATCTCGCGCTGGACCCGAATAATCCCCGTATTTTATATGCAGCTCTATGGGAAGCCCAGCGCAGGCCGTATGCACTGATCAGCGGGGGCGAGGGCTGTGGCATCTTCAAATCTACCGACGGAGGCGACAACTGGACTGAAATCACGCGCAAACCAGGTCTGCCGACCGGAGTTGTGGGGAAGATTGGCCTGACCGTCTCACCTGCCAAAGAGGACCGCGTCTGGGCTATCATCGACGCAGAGGATGGTGCACTTTTTCGCTCCGACGATGGCGGTGAGAACTGGGAGCGGTTGAGCGAGGACCGTAACCTCTGGGCGCGGCCGTGGTATTACCAGCATATTTACGCTGACCCACAGGATCCGGAAACCATCTGGGCGCTGAATGTCCAGTGCTGGAAGTCGGTCGATGGGGGACGCACCTTTTTCGAAGTGCAGGTACCTCACGGAGATAATCACGATCTATGGATCGACCCACACAATCCCCAGCGTATAATCGAAGGACACGATGGCGGTGCCTGCGTGTCCTTCAATGGCGGTAATAGCTGGTCATCGATCTACAACCAGCCCACAGCCGAGATGTACCACGTAACAACTGATAACCAGGTTCCTTATAGAGTCTACGGCGCTCAGCAGGATAATTCAACTATCAGCCTGCCCAGTCGTTCTGCGCTCGCGGGTATTACACAATCCGACACGTATGAGGTTGGAGGAGGAGAAAGTGGATACATTGCCGTTCGTCCTGACGACCCCAATATTGTGTATGCCGGGAGCTACCATGGATATCTTACCCGCTACGATCACCGGACTCGCCAGGAACGCAACATCGCTGTCTGGCCTGAACTGGCGACCGGTTGGGGTGCGAAGGATCAGAAGTACCGTTTTCAGTGGACGTTTCCAATCCTGATCTCACCCCACGATCCAAGCGTGCTCTACGCCACCGGCAACCATATATTCCGTTCGACCGACGAGGGCAGCAGTTGGGAAATTATCAGCCCGGACCTTACCCGCAATGATGTCGCCAAGTTAGAAGCATCTGGCGGACCGCCCACTAAAGATAACACGGGCGCGGAGTTCTACTGCACCATCTTTGCTTTTGCTGAATCGCCACTCGAGCGCGGGCTGCTCTGGGCTGGTTCCGATGATGGCCTGATGCACATCTCTCAGGATGGCGGGAAGATCTGGAGGAACGTAACGCCCGCTGAATTGCCCGAGTGGGCGCTCATCAACATCATCGAGCCTTCTCCTCACGATCCCGCGACTGCCTATGTTGCTGCGACCCGCTACAAGTGGGACGACTTCCAACCCTACCTTTACAAGACCAACGATTACGGGGCAACCTGGACAAAGATTACTACAGGCATTGCGGAGAACGACTTTACACGTGTGATACGCGAAGACCCGGTTCGGCGGGGACTGCTATATGCTGGAACCGAGGCTGGGGTGCACATTTCGTTCGACGACGGGGAGCATTGGCAGTCATTACGCTTGAATCTGCCTGCCGTACCTATCCACGATCTCCTAATCAAGGACACCGACCTTGTCGCGGCGACACACGGGCGGTCATTCTGGATTCTGGACGAGGTGACGCCGCTACGCTACATCAGCGAACAGGTGCAGAATACCCCGGCCTCCTTGTTCAAGCCGCGCCCCACTGTGCGCTTCATGACCAGTTGGGGATTTTCTCGTCCATCTGCCCCCGGGATTTTTTACCGCAATACAGGTGACACGATGATTACTGGCCGTCGCGTGCTGAAGCCCGGTGGGAAAACGGTGGATCGCAACTTGACCGCCGGAAATAATCCACCTGATGGCGTGATCGTTTACTTTTACCTCAAACAGAAGCCTGAAGGCGAAGTGAAGCTGACCTTCCTTGATGCACAAGGCGAGCAGATCAAGTCCTTCACCAGCGAACAGGCACAAGATGAAACGCCAAAGACGGAAGATGCGCCAGATCCAACAGATGAGGCAGATCCAACGGATGAGGAGGAGGAACGAGAGAAAAAAGATCCGCGTGTACCCAAAGAGATTGGCACGAACCGCTTTGTCTGGAATATGCGCTATCCCGATCCAAAGAAAGTAGATGGATATGTGGCATCTGAGGCTGTAATGGCAGGCCCGGCCGCCGCTCCTGGTACGTACTACGTGCAGTTGACGGTCGGAGATCAGACCTATGTGGAGGCATTCGAGATTCATAAAGATCCACGAGTATCGGCTTCGCAGGAAGACCTGGATGCGCAGTTCGCACTGCTTCTCAAAATACGAGACAAACTTTCGGAAACCCACGATGCAATTAACACGCTCAGAAACATCCGCCAGCAGGTCGAGGATTGGGAGAGACGCACGCGGGAGCGCGAGGCTCACGAAACCGTGTCTAAGGCTGCCAGGTCATTAAAGGAGAAGCTTGCGCTCATCGAGGACGAACTCATTCAGTCCAAGGCGAAGACCCGGCAGGATACAATGAACTTTCCAGTCAAGCTTAATGGCAAGCTGGCATGGCTGGCAGGTGTGGTTGCTAATGCCCAGGCTGCGCCTACACTGCAGGAGTACGAACTCTTCGAGGACCTGGTGAGGCGTATCGATACGCAACTTCAGGGCTTGCAGGAGATCATCGATGCCGATGTGACAGCCTTCAATGCATTGATGCGTGAGTCTGATATGCCAGCAGTGATACCAATCGCAACCTTACCCAGTAAGCGATAGTGGACCCTGGCGAAGGCAAGCAAGCCTCGCCAGGCTAATGTACAGACTTTGTCTTGTCACTTCCAAAATTCTTGCGTCTTTCCTTGCACTGTGATATACTCTCATGCTAGCGGGAAAGGACTTTCGCGCTTATATAATCATGCAGAAATACACACGCTCTTTGATCAACGAAAGCCCTGGTACACCTTGATCTAACTAAGTGCAGATATGGTGGTAGGTAGGGGTTATGTGAAGATTTGCTTCACCAATGGCCTATGTATGGGAACCCTTGCGTTGATAAGAAAAGAGCGGAGGATCAAAAAGGGAGGATTCATTTTTTGGCAAACATTGTTTCAATGAAACAGCTTCTGGAAGCGGGTGTACACTTCGGGCATCAGACCCGTCGCTGGAATCCCAAGATGGCGCCGTTTATCTTTATGGATCGAAACGGCATTCATATCATCGATTTACAGCAGACAGTGACGCGCCTGAATGAGGCGTACAAGTTTGTTGAACAACTCGCCGCCCAGGGTGGGGCTATATTGTTTGTTGGTACAAAGAAGCAAGCCCAGGAAGCTGTAGCAGAAGAAGCCAAGCGTTGTGGCATGTTCTACGTCAATCAACGCTGGCTGGGTGGCATGCTGACCAATTTCCAGACCATTCAGTTGCGCATCCGCTATTTGCGCGACCTGGAAGCCCGCCGTGATCGGGGTGATTTCGAACGCTTGCCCAAGAAAGAAGTGCAGCATTTGCAGGATGACATAACGCGTCTCGAACGCACCCTGGGTGGTATCAAAGATATGCGACGCCTGCCGAACGCAGTTTTCATCATTGATACACGCAAGGAGCGCACCGCCGTATTAGAGGCTCGCCGCCTGGAAATCCCCATCGTCGCTCTTGCTGATACGAACAGCGATCCTGATGAGATTGATTACCCCATTCCTGCCAATGACGATGCTATTCGTGCTGTTCGCTTGCTGAGTTCCAAAATCGCCGATGCCGTCATTGAGGGTCGTCGTGAACTGGAGGCCCAGCAGAAAGAGAGTGAAGCGGAAGAAGCTGAGGCGGAGGCGCCAGTTGAGCGGGGCGCTCCTTTGCCTGCCGGTGAAGCAGAGAACACTGCTCTTCCTGTCCCAGTTGAGGAGGGGGTACAAGAGAACCTGGGAACTTCTGCTGAACCTGAACTCGTTACGAAAGAGGCGAAGTAGGAACGGTAGCTCGCTCTATCCCGGCCCGGTATGAGATCAGCATCCTATTGCCTATATCATGCTCGGGACGTGGCTGGACTGAGGTAAACCTGCGACTCAGAGGCGGGAGATAGGATCGCATTCCATCTCCCGCTTCTATTGTAATGTAAAGCGGACAAATACTATATCATTTTTGTCAAGCACTCAGGGACCAAAAAAGATGGACGGAAGCGGTTGTACTTTCATCAGGAGCCTGGGTATTATACAACATGAGATTGAGGAGTGAACAGTTATGGACTATACTGCTGCAGACGTCAAGAAGTTGCGTGAGCAGACGGGTGCAACATTTGCCGACAGTAAGAATGCATTAGCCGAAGCGAAAAGTTGGGACGAGGCCATCAAAATTCTCGATGCCCGGAGTGGTCACAAGGCTGAGAAGATGATGGCGGCTGGCCGTGAGACCAAACAAGGTGGCATCTTCTCCTACATTCATCACAACCATAACCTGGGAGTATTGCTGGAGCTCAATTGCAGCACCGACTTTGTTGCTCGCAGTCACAGTTTCCGTCAACTGGCTAATGATCTGGCCTTACAAATCGGTGGTGCTGCCCCCAAGTACATTAACTTCGAAGATGTACCTGCCGAGGTTGTTGAAGAGGCCCGTTACGCGATTCTGGAGGATCCTTCGATGGAGCGTGTTCCACCGGCGAAGCGCGATGAGGTTATTGACAGCAAACTCAAGAAGGTGTTGGGTGAGCAGGTATTGATGATGCAGCCCTGGGTGAAGGATGAGACAATAATAGTGGGCGACCTTGTGAAAAAGGTGATCGCCGAAACCGGCGAGAATATTATACTGCGGCGTTTCAGTCGCTTTGCATTGGGCGAATAAGTGATGTCAGGGTGTCCAGAATGAATGCCCTGATATCGGCTTTCACGCATGGGAGTATCACCTAAGATGTCTCAAGACACTTCATCCCTGGTCTATGAGCGTATACTGCTTAAATTGAGTGGCGAGGCGCTCTGTCCCCGCAAGGGCTACGGTATTGATGCAGAGGCAGTGCGGCGTATCGCCGGTGAAATTCAACGCGTGCATGCTCTTGGTGTGCAGGTAGCGGTGGTGATCGGTGGTGGTAATATCTGGCGCGGTGCGGATGCTGCCGCAACGGGTATTGATCGTGCAACTGCCGATTACATGGGCATGCTGGCGACAGTCATGAATGCACTGGCATTACAGGACGCCATGGAAAAATTGGGTATGGTCACACGCGTGCAGACCGCTATCGAGATGCCGCCTGTGGCTGAACCGTTTATTCGCCGCAGGGCCGTACGCCACCTGGAAAAGAGGCGCGTGGTAATCCTTGCGGCAGGCAGCGGAAACCCATTTTTCACAACCGATACTGCGGCAGCCCTCCGTGCTGTTGAACTCAACGCTCAAGTGTTGCTTAAGGCTACCAAAGTGGATGGCGTCTATGACGATGATCCCATGCATAATCCCGAAGCCCATAAGTTCGAGGAATTGAGCTATATGCGGGCGCTTAATATGGGACTGAAAGTCATGGACAGCACCGCACTTTCGCTGTGCAAGGATAATCACCTGCCGATTATCGTCTTCAACCTCAACCAGGAGGGGGCGCTCGAGGCTATTGTGCGCGGCAAGAAGTACGGAACGCTAGTTCATGATATGAATGATCAGGGGATCCCATTTATCGCGCCTGTGTAGCGTGATCGACAACGCTGGGGGCACATTCAATACTGCGCCCCCCTACAAAGCAAAGGGAGAATTGCTATGGTAGACGATATATTCGGAGATGCTGAGCGGCGCATGCAGAAGGCGGTCGAGGTATTGAAACAGGATCTGGCGGCGATTCGCACTGGTCGGGCCAGTTCGGCGCTTGTAGAGCGTATCACAGTCGATTACTACGGAGCACCGACACCCATCAACCAGGTCGCCTCGATTTCTGTTCCGGAAGCGCGTTTGTTGGTAATTCAACCCTGGGATCGTAAACTTCTGACGGATATTGAAAAAGCCATTCAGAAATCTGACCTGGGGATCAATCCAAACAACGACGGCCAGGTGATACGCCTGGCTATTCCCCCGCTCAATGAAGAACGTCGTCGTGAAATGGTTAAGACCCTCCACAAGAAATTGGACGAGCATAAAGTTGCCATTCGCAACATTCGCCGTGATGCACAAGACAAATTGCGTGATCGTGAGAAAAAGAAGGAAATTTCCGAAGATGAGCTAAAACGTAGCACGGAACGGCTACAGAAGCTCACCGACCGCTTCATTGATGAGATGGAGAGGGTTGGGAAAACTAAGGAACTGGAGATATTGGAGGTCTAACCTTGGCCAAACTACAGAATCTCTTTCCCTCCTCGAAAGGGAAAGAGACTATGCAGTCGCAATCCGATGCAGCCCAGCAGCTAGCATCCGAACAAAAGCCTGTACTACGACACGTGGCCATCATCATGGATGGCAATGGACGCTGGGCAACAAAACGCCACCTGCCGCGCCTTGCCGGGCACAAGGCCGGCGTCAATGCCCTGCGCCGGGTGGTCGAAGCTGCTGCTGATGAAAATATCGAAATGCTCAGCGTGTACGCCTTTTCAACTGAAAACTGGGCGCGGCCACGCGTCGAAGTTGAGGGGCTGATGCGCCTCTTCTGGGAGACCATCCGCTCTGATTTAGAGAAACTACACCGCGATGGAGTGCGCCTGCGTCATCTTGGTCGTTTACAAGATCTCTCCCCTGATATTCAACAAGCTGTGCGGGACTCGGTAGAAATTACGCGCAATAATACCCGCATTGGTCTCAACGTATGCTTCAATTATGGCGGCCGTGCCGAACTAGTGGATGCTGTGCGCCAGATTATCGCCGACGGGCGTGATCCCGATGTTATCACTGAGGAATTGATCGGTTCCTATTTATATACTCGTGATCTACCGGACCCCGATATGGTCATTCGCACAGCAGGGGAGATGCGTGTCAGTAACTTCCTGCTCTGGCAAACGGCTTACAGTGAGTATTATGCAACACCGACGCTCTGGCCCGATTTTGGACGCGAAGACTTGCGCGCGGCACTGGAGAGTTACCGTCAGCGACGGCGGCGTTTTGGACGTCTCTCTGTGTCATAGCATATAATAGTAGAGACACACAGGTATCACCACGCGTATCAAGGGAAGGTAGCGGCTATTACGCTGTGGCATGAAGCCTGTAATAAGGAGCCGCGTGCAACCCGTAAGTGAGCAAAAAGCAGAAACGAATCCAGCGGAAAAGGCCGAGAGGCAATGGTATCGCTCTGTTGGTCTACGTACTATCACGTCCATTGTTGCCATACCGATTGTGCTAGCTGTCGTGTGGTTGGGTGGCTGGTGGGCATTTGCAGCCTCCGCACTTGTAGTCATCCTGGGTACCTATGAACTGCACACGATGATGCTTCACGAAGGGTATCACCCACTCGTGTTGATCAGTTTGGTACTGAGTATGCTCTTTCTTGTGGCTGCCATGGTACCCATGGAACGTCTTGTGCTGCTTGAAGCGGGCTTGAGCATAGCCCTGCTCATTACATTTCCATTGCTCTTCTTCCGCAAGAAACTCGACGGGGCAATGGTCGACTGGTCGCTGACGCTGGCAATCGCTGTTTATTTGGGCTGGCCTTTGAGCCTCTTACCACTATTACGCGGCTACCAGATGGGGGTCAGTAATGGTTTCTGGTGGATACTAACGGCGCTTCTCTGTGTCTGGGGATTCGATACAGGGGCATTCTTCTCCGGGCATTTCTTTGGTCGGCACAAACTCGCTCCAAATATTAGTCCTGGCAAGACATGGGAGGGAGTGGTTGGCGGCTTGATCATTTCAATTGCTGCCGCTCTACTCCTCACTGTTCGACCTCTGGGTGTGCCATGGTACCTGGCTATCTTATTGGGAGGTTTGATAGCGTTGGCTGCTATGCTCGGTGACCTGGCGGAGTCTCTTATCAAGCGTCAGACGCATGTCAAGGACAGTGGCCAGTTTATGCCCGGTCATGGTGGTATCCTCGACCGGGTTGACAGCCTGCTCTTCGGTATAATTGTGGTCTTCATCTTTGCGCAGCTTATTGGGAAATTCTGAATCTGGTCAATTCCCATACCGTGGTCTCGAAACACTCAAGGCACCGAAACACCGTCCTGGGTGTTTCTATTTTGCCTCGTGGCGTGGTAAAATACGACTGGTAGGTATATTCAACAATTGAGAGCGAAAAATTGAGAATCAGGGCGAACGAAGTTCTGCTTGCAAACACATTTAGAGGGCTAGAAATATCTTAGCGGACAAGCAAGCACAGACTCTATGTTCGCCCATAACTATGAGTGAGTACTGAGGTTCATGACCAAATTTCCCAGGGGTATTGCCCTGCTCGGCAGTACCGGATCGATAGGGCAGCAGACACTTGATGTAGTGCGGTGCTTTCCAGAGTATTTTCGTATAGTAGCGTTAGCAGCGCGCAGCAATGTTTCACTCCTGGCGCAGCAAGCTCACGAATTCACGCCCAAGCTAACAGCATGTTTTGCCGAAACGCCAGAGGTAGCACAAGCGGCTAGAGAAGCTTTACCCGGAGTTGTGCTTGGCGAGGAGGGATTACTTGCAGTAGCCACGCATCCCGATGTAGATATCGTCGTAGCTGCCACTTCAGGTCTGATGGGCCTCGCCCCGACGTTAGCAGCCGTCCGGACTGGAAAGACTATCGCGCTGGCGAATAAAGAAACGCTTGTCATGGCGGGTCACCTGGTAATGGAGGCAGCGCAGGATGCAGGCGTATCGATCCTGCCTGTAGACAGCGAACACAGTGCAATCTGGCAGTGTCTACGCGGTGAAAATACAACAGAGGTCAATCGCCTCATATTGACCGCCTCAGGAGGGCCATTCCGCCGCGCTACGCTCGATCAACTATGTTCGGTGACAGTAGAGCAGGCGCTGGCTCATCCAACCTGGCAGATGGGACCCAAAATTACGGTAGACTCTGCAACATTGATGAATAAAGGGCTAGAGGTACTTGAAGCTCACTGGCTTTTTGGTATTCCATATCAACGGATCGATGTCGTCGTGCACCCGGAAAGCATTATCCACTCGATGGTCGAGTTTGTTGATGGTTCGTTGAAAATGCAGGCCAGCCTTCCAAGTATGCATTTACCAATACAGGATGCGTTGAGCTATCCGGTACGTTTAACCACCAGCGGCACTGGACTTGTACGCGAGCTGCACTGGGCTGAGGTGGCACGACTCAATTTTGAAGAGCTCGATAGCACACGCTTCCCTTGCTTTCGGCTGGCTCTCGAAGCAGCAAAGCTGGGAGGCACTTATCCTTGTGTACTTGTAGGAGCAGACGAGGAGGCTGTCGCCCTCTTCCTCGCGGGAAAGATTGGATTCCTGGAAATCGCTGAACTAATCGAAGCAGTGCTTGAGCGTCATCGCCCCGATGCCCAGCCGGATCTGTCTGTAATTCTAGAGGTATGTGCCTGGGCGCGCAG
>WNGP01002466.1_pt1 | contig 22803 bp, 18 predicted proteins | sample 5407671 | NCBI WGS metagenome assembly WNGP01 (sample SAMN13153381, study PRJNA577476) | soil metagenome | isolation source: 40 cm soil or saprolite under Garry oak tree replicate 2 | place: USA:California | collected 2016-06-15
CCCACGCGCCGCAACAGCAGGTACCCCTGGTCCGTGATGTTGCCGACCACGTAGCCCACCTCGTCGAGCGGACATTGCAGCAGGCGCTTGGGTGCGCCCTGGCCGAGCGTGAGCGTGACGTTGCCGGCGCGGTCGTGCGCGCTGCCGGGGAGCAAGGCGAGGAGCGAGTCGGTCATCGCCTGCTCGAGCCCAGTGACGGCGGTCATGCCCGCGAAGCGCAGGGCGATTGCTTCGAGTGACTGGGCGGGTAGGCGGTTCGACGGATAGACGGTGAGGAGAAGCACCGCCAGCGCCGCTCCTCTAACCGCCCTGTGAGAACGTGATCTCAATCTCGTCTCCAGTGACGAAGGTCGAGCCTTGCGTGGAGAGTCGCACCCGCCGCTCCGGCACTCCCAGCCGCGCCAGCGCCAGCACCACGGCGGGTAGCAGCCGATGCTCCACCTCGAGCACGCGCGCGGCGAGCGAATCCGGCGTGTCGTCGGCGCGCACCGGGACCGGCCATTGCGCGAGAATGGGGCCGCGGTCGTACTCCTCGTCGACGTAATGCACCGTGGCGCCCGAGAGCGCGGCGCCGGTCGCGAGCACCGCCTCGTGCACGCGGCGTCCGTACATCCCGTCGCCGCCGAATGCCGGGAGCAACGCCGGATGGATATTAATCAGGCGCCAGCGAAACCGCGCGACCGCGACGGGCGGGACGCGCCTCAGGTATCCGGCGAGGATGACGAGCCGGGCATCGCCAACGGCCCGCACCAGCTCGGCCGCGTCCGCGGGATCGGCCAGCACCTGCACAGGCACGCCGGCGCGACGCGCCCGCTCGAGCGCGCCCGCGTCGCCCCGGCTCGACACGACGCGCGTAATACGTGCGATAGGGGAGTCCCGCAGGGCGTCGAGCAGCGCCTGGAGGTTGGTGCCGCCGCCCGACACCAGCACGGCCACCGGAACCGGCGTCACCGCGTGCAGGGGGCAAGCGCGGCGGGCTTGGGGCCCGCGGTCACGGTCAGCGTGAACGCGCCGGTGGCGCGCCGCTCGCTGCTCGTCGCCACGATGAGGTAGTCCCCGGTGGTCGGGAGCCGCACCGTGAGGCGCGCGTTGCAGCGGCCGCCCGAGTCGTCGTCCTGCGGTGGCTTCGGGCTCTCATTAGGGCCGAGCAGGAAGAGGTAGGCGTCGAACGCGGTGGACGCGAGGTCGATCGTCACCGTCTCGCCGGCGCGGCCGCGTAGCCGCCATTGCTGCGCGTAGGTGCTTTCGGCCGGGAGCACGAGATCGTGTCGCGTGAGGGAGTCGCGCACCGTGTCGCCCACGGCGATGGTGCCGCGCATTGGTCCTTGCGCGACGAGCGTGAGCAGCACCACCGTCTCTAGCCATATCCAGGACTCCATGGCGCCGCAATTTGCGGGCGCTAGGCGCCGCGCACAATCTCCGCTGCCGCGGCCGCGAGGTCCGCGACGACCGGAAAGCCTATGGCCCGCGCTCCAGCGGCGTGCTCTCCGCCCCGTCCGGTCGACACGAGGAGGCCGTGCCCGTCGGCGCCCAGGGTGCGCGCCGGCTCGATGTCGCTCACCCGGTCGCCCACCCAGTAGCTCTCTCGGAGGTCCAGGTCGAGCGCGCTGGCGGCATCGCGGAACAGCCGCAGGCCGGGTTTTCGGCAGTCGCACGGTCCCGTGACGTCGGGGTGGTGGGGGCAGAAATACGCGCCGTCGAGCCGGGCGCCGTGCGGGGTCAGGAGCTCCACCAGGCGGCGCTGCACCGCGGCGTAGGCCGCGGCGTCGTACAGTCCACGCGCGATGCCCGATTGATTCGAGACGGTCACCACGAGCCATCCAGCGTGATTCAGGCGGCGGATCGCCTCCGCCGCGCCGGGAAGGAGGCGCGGACCGCACCGCGCGCGCGACGGTTTCGACCTGATCGGGGAAGATGGTGCGGGGATCGAGCAGCACGCGGTCGTCGCCGATGCGCGCGATGATGGGCGGATCGCTCGCGCGCAGCCGCGCCGACAGGGTGTCAGGGGTCAGGTGTCGGGGGTCGGGGGTCACGCGAACGAGCCAGGTCGGCAGCTTGGCCTCCGGGAACGAGCCGCCGCCGACTTCTGATTCACCTTCGACGAGCTCCGCAGCGGCGCCCACGTCTTTCTGCAACGCCTCTCCCCGCCGACGTATCTCCGTGACGTCTTCAGTGAGCATACGTAATACCGGTATCTCAAGGCGGGCCCGCACCGGATCTCGATAGAGGACGAGTGTTGCCTCCAGAGCAGCGAGTGTAAGCTTGTCCGCCCGCACCGCCCGGGCGAGGGGATTATTGCGACACGCCTCGATCGCCGCCCGCGTGCCGAGCAGGATGCCGGCCTGCGGACCGCCGAGCAGCTTGTCGCCCGAGAATGCGACCGCGTCCATGCCGCTCGCGAGCGCCTGCGGCACGGTGGGCTCGCCGGCGAGGCCCCACGGCGCGAGATCGAGCAGGAGCCCGCTGCCGAGATCGTACAGGCTGGCGACGCCGCGCCCGCGTCCCAGCGCCGCGATCTCCTGCGCCGAGACCTGGGCGGTGAAGCCGGTGACCTGAAAATTCGACTGGTGCACCTTGAGCAGCAGCTTGCTCGCCGGCGTGACACCGCCGATCTCCACCAGCTCTCCCCGCGACACGATCGCCTCGCCGCCCCGGGCCAGTGCCGAGAGCGCGACCAGCACCGCGCCCGCGGCGTTGTTCACCACCACCGCGTCCTCCGCCCCGGTCAGCTCGACGAGCAGATCGCGACATAGCCCGTGGCGTGAGCCACGGGCACCGCGGAGCAGGTCGTATTCCAAATTGGAGTAGGTCGCGCCGACACGGGCCAGGGCGGCCAGTGCCGGTTGGGCGAGCGGAGCGCGGCCCAGATTGGTGTGCAACACGACGCCGGTAGCGTTGATCACCGGTCCGAGCGACGGAGCGGCGAGCCGGCGCACGCGGGACCGGATCGCCGCGCTCCAGCCCTCGGGCGGCGCGCTGCCGCCGTTGGCACGGGCGGCGTCGATGGTGTCGCGCACCGCGCGCACCACGAGACTGCGCGGCCCGGCGGCCGCGAGCGCCGCGACCTCGGGCTCGGCGAGCAGGGCATCCACGGCGGGCAGGCGGCGGCGCGGGTCCGTCATGGTGGCTTGGGGCGGGCCTTGCTGGTGTCGGTGGCAGGCGGGGCTGGCTTGGGCACCGGCACGACCAGCACGCCCTGCCCATCGGCCGCGACGCCGCTCAAGTTCGTGGCGCCGCGCACGCGCACGAGATACTTGGCGCCGGGCGCGAGCGGCTGGGTCGTCTGGACAACGAGGCGGTCGTAGGGGACGGGGCGCTCGCTCAGCAGCTTGCGGACCCGGGCGGTGTCGAGGTGGACGGAGGTGTCTCGCGCGGCGCGACCGACGCCCCCCGGAGCAGCGGGTGCCCGCTGGGCTGCTGCGGAGGGGGGCGTCGGTCGAGCGTGCGTCGTGTCTCGGTGCGTCGTATCGCGCAGCCGCTTGAGCGAATCGGCTACCGCCCGGGCGCGCGCCTGGATCGAGTCGAACCGCGCTGGCGTGTAGAGCGCCCGTACCGCGACCGGCGTCGAATCGGGCAAGGTGAGCACCCGCACCATGGCCGTGTCGAGCGCGCGGCGCGGGTCGAGCGGCGCGGAAAACGCCACGCGAAAGTCGACCGAATCGATCGGCTCGACGGTGCGCACCCGTGGGCCCACGGTGTCGTGCACGAACGCCCACAGCAGCGCGCTCGCGGTCGAGTCGACGGTCACGGTCACGGTGTCGAACGCCTCGCGGCGGTCCTGGCGTCGGTTGTTGTTCTCGTCCTGGATGGCCCACACGCGGTAGCGCCCCGGCGGCACGGCGGGAAGCCGGAAGTTGCCTCCTGAGTCGGCGAGCGTGACGTAGGCGACCGTATCGGGGAGCGGCGCGGCGCGGATCACCGCCTGCGGCAGGGTGCGCTGGTCTGCCCAGGCCAGCACCGTGCCGGTGAGCGTCGCGGCCGGAATCGCCGGGCCCGTCGTGAACACGATCGTCGTCCCGGTCTTGGTCACGTTGCGCCGCAGGTCGGTGATCCCGGGGAGCACCTGCAGGTGGTACACCCGGCCCCGCTGCCATCCCTCGTGCGGCGACACGTGGATCGAGCTGCGGTGCCACGAGACCTTGACGTCGCCTCCCACGGGGGAGAGGACGATCTTCTGGGCGAGCCCGCTGATCGCGCCGGCGGCGGCCCCGCGCGACGGCATCTCGTCGATCACCTCGTCGAACTGGACGACCGCATCGCCGTGCAGGTCGGGGACCACCTTCCCGGACTCGGGGACCGTGCGCAGGACGGCCGGGGCGGTGGTGCGGGGCGGGCCGCCGGGCGGATCGCCCTGGCTCGCGCACGCGCCCCCGCCCAGCAGGGCGGTCAGGAGCAGCCCAGCGACCTGAGCTTGTCGGCCAGCGCCTGCCGCTGGTCTCGCCATGCCCGCTCCTTCTCGCGTTCCTTGGCGACCACCTCGGCGGGCGCCCGCGCGACGAAATTCTTGTTGCTGAGCTTGGCGTCGAGCGCCGCCAGCTGCTGCTCGAGCCGGGTGAGCTCGCCCGTGAGGCGGCGACACTCCTGCCGCACGTCGATCGCGTCCGCCAGGGCCACGAACACCTCGCTGCCGTCGGCGAGCACGGCGTGGGCGCCTTGACCACCCAGACCGTCATCGAGTCGCAGCTCCGACAGCTGCGCCAGCCGGACGATGGTGTCTCGTTCTCCGTGGAAGGCGACTCGGATCGAGTCGGTTCTCGGCTTGATGGCCGCCGCGAGGCGGGTCTTGGGCGCGATGCGGTACTCCGCGCGAATCGCACGGATCTTGGAGACCGCCTCCTGAACGCGCGCGAAGGCGAAGTCCTCGAGCCGCGAGAGCGCGGCCGGAACCGTGGGCCACGGCGCGACGGCCAGAAGGTCGTCCGACTGCCTGCCGGGGAGCTTTTGCCACAACTCCTCGGTAATGAACGGCACGACCGGGTGCAGCAGTCGCAATACCGTGTCGAAGCAGAAGGCCAGCACCGCGTGCGCGGCGACCGCAGGAGGGGCCGCGACAGCCGCCGAGCCCGGCGGGCCGCCGGCCGGAGTGGCCCCTGCTGCGGCCGCCGCCAGACGCGGCTTGACCGCCTCTACGTACCAGTCGGCGAGATCATTCCACGCGAACTCGAAGCACGTCTTGGCGGCCTCGTCGAGCCGGAAGGCCTCGAGATGTTCCGTGGCGGCCACGATTGTCTTGTGCGCCTGGCCGAGAATCCAGCGGTCCGCGAGCGTGAGCGTCCCGGAGGCGAGGTCGTCGATCGCCGATACCCGCTCCGGCAGCTGCGCCAGGATGAACCGCCCGATATTCCACAGCTTGTTCGCGAAGTTGCGCCCGGGGGCGAACGTCGTCTCCAGGTCGTTCGGGTCGAGGATCACATCGGCGCCGAGCGAGCTGCCCGCCACCAGGGTCCAGCGCAGCGCGTCGGCGCCGTACAGCCGCACCACGTCGAGCGGGTCGATGCCGTTGCCGAGCGACTTCGACATCTTGCGGTGCTGGGTGTCGCGCACCGTGCCGTGCAGGTACACGGTCGTGAACGGCAGCCGCCGATCCATGAAGTGGTAGCCCGACATCAGCATCCGGGCCACCCAGAAGAAGAGAATTTCCGGCGCCGTGACGAGCGTATGCCCGGGATAGAACCGCGCCACGTCGGGAGTGCGATCGGGCCAGCCCAAGGTCGCGAACGGCCACAGCCACGACGAGAACCAGGTGTCGAGCACGTCCGGGTCCTGCTCGACCGGGCCGCCGCATTTGGGGCAGCGCGCCGGGTCCTTGCGGTCGGCCCACTGGTGATCGCACTGCGTGCATTTGAACACGGGAATGCGGTGCCCCCACCACAGCTGGCGCGAGATGTTCCAGTCCCGGATGTTCTCCATCCAGTGCTCGAAGGTCGCGTGCCAGCGCTCCGGCACGATCCGGAACCGCGCCTCCCGATAGGCCGCGAGCACCGGCTCGGCGAGCGGCTGCATCTTCACGAACCATTGATCGCTCAAGCGCGGCTCGACGATCGTGTCGCAGCGGTAGCAGCGCCGCAGCGCGTGGCGGTGCGGCTCGATCTTCTCGAGCAGGCCCCGCTCCTTCAGCATGTCCACGATCCGCTCGCGTGCCTCGAATCGGTCCAAGTCGGCGAGCGCCTTGGGCACGCGGGTGGCGTGCTCCATGCGTCCGTCCTCGGTCATCACCAGCGGCATCTCCAGCTTGTGTCGCAGGCCGATTTCGAAGTCGGTCGCGTCGTGCGCCGGGGTCACCTTTACGAACCCGGTTCCGAACGCGGGATCGACCGCCTCGTCCGCCACAATCGGAATCGGGATGTCGGCAATGGGGAGCCGGGCCACTTTCCCCACGAAGCCGGCATGGCGGGTGTCCTTGGGGTTGACCGCTACGGCCGTGTCGCCGAGCAGTGTTTCGGGCCGCGTGGTGGCGACCGTGAGGAAGGGCGCGGGTCCGCCGTCCACGGGGTAGTGGATGTAATAGAGCTTGCCCTCCGTGTCTTTCGATTCGGCTTCCTCGTCCGACAACGCCGTGAGGCAGTGGGGGCACCAATGGATCACGCGGTGGCCACGGTAGATGAGCCCTTCCTCCCACAGCCGCACGAACACCTCGCGCACCGCGCCCGAGTACGCCTCGTCCAGCGTGAAGCGGGTGCGGCTCCAGTCGCACGAGCAGCCGATGACCTTGAGCTGCTCGAGGATGGTGCTGCCCGTCTCGCGGATGAACGCCCACACCCGCTCGACGAACCGGTCGCGCCCGAGGTCGAATCGCGTTTTGCCTTCCTTTGCGACCAGCCGCTCGACGACGTTCTGGGTGGCGATCCCCGCGTGGTCGGTGCCCGGGAGCCACAGGGCCTCGCGCCCGCGCATGCGCTCGAAGCGGATCACGACGTCCTGGATCACGTTGTTGAGTCCCTGGCCCGTGTGCAGGATCGCCGTGACGTTGGGGGGAGGCATGACGATCACATACGGCTCGCGCGGTGACTCGGCGCGCGCGGTGAACACGCCGCGGTCGAGCCAGCGCTGGTACAACGGGCGCTCGACGGCGTGCGGATCGTACTGGGGAGGAAGCTCGAAGCGGGGGCGCGGCATTCCTTATAATAGACAGGACTGTGGAGGTTAGAGGAGGTTCGGGAGGTTAGAGGAGGTTGAGACGCGAGTGGGCCAACCTCCCCTAACCTCCCCTAACCTCCCGAACCTCCCCGGTCCTCCCCCATCCTGCTAGAATTCCGTCCCATGCCCGACGACGCCCCGGAGCTCCCCACGAGCCGCCTCGCTCGCTGGATCGCGATCGCGGGGGTGATCGTGTTCGCCGTCGCGCTCTACTTCCGCGACGGGCGCCGGCTGCCGCCGCTCACCAGTCCGGCCGCTGCCGCCGCCGCCCAGCCGGCTCCCTGACCCGATGGTCGCCGCCGAAATCCGGGTCACGCTCCCCGATGGGAGCGAAAAGCGCCTGCCCCACGGGTCCACCGGGGCCGATCTCGCCAAGGCGATCGGGCCGGGGCTCGCTAAGGCGGCGCTCGCCGTGCGCGTCAACGGGAGCGTGTGGGACCTGACGCGCCCTCTCCCCGACGGCGCCACCGTCGCGATCCTCACCGACAAGGACCCCCAGGCGCTCGACGTGCTGCGGCACTCCTCGGCCCATGTGCTGGCGACCGCGGTGCGGCAGCTCTTCCCCCTCGCCAAAATCGGCTTCGGGCCGCCGATCGAGGACGGCTTTTACTACGACTTCGAGGTGGGGCGGCCCTTTGCGCCGGAGGATCTGGAGGCGATCGAAAAGAAGATGGTGGACGTCGTGAAGGCGGACTACCCCTTCGTGCGTGAGGAGGTCTCGCGCGCGGAAGCCAAGATCCGCTTCAAGGACGACCCGCTCAAGCTCGAGCGCATCGATGACCTCGGCCCGGATGAAGTGATCTCCGTCTATACCGACGGCCCGTTCGTCGACCTGTGCCGCGGGCCCCACGTGCCGAGCACCGGGCGGATCAAGCACTTCAAGCTGCTGCACGCGGCCGGCGCCTACTGGCGGGGCGACGAGCGCCGCCAGATGCTGCAGCGCATCTACGGCACGGCGTGGTTCACCAAGGACGAGCTCGAGGGCTATCTGCGGCGGCTCGAGGAGGCCAAGAAGCGTGATCATCGCGTGCTGGGAAAGCAGCTCGATCTGTTCTCGATTCAGGAGGACGTGGGCCCGGGACTGATCCTGTGGCATCCCAAAGGCGCGATGCTCAACTTCCAGCTGCGGCGCTTCATCGAGGACGTGATTCTGGAGCGCGGCTATCAGCTGGTCTACACGCCCAACGTGACGCGCGAGGAGCTGTTCCTGCGCTCCGGGCACCTGCCGCTGTACGCCGATAACCAGTTCCCGCCGATGGCGGCGGGGGAGGGTGAGGCCGAGGGCGTGCGCTACCGGGTGAAGCCGATGAACTGCCCGATGCACATCCTCATTTACGCGTCACAGCAGCGCAGCTATCGCGACCTGCCGATCCGGCTCGGCGAGATCGCCAACGTGTATCGCAACGAGCGCTCGGGGACGCTGCACGGCATGCTGCGGGTGCGCGGCCTCTCGATGGACGACGCCCATCTGTTCCTGCGCGAGGATCAGATCGAGCAGGAGATCTTCCAGCTGCTCGACATCGTGGAGCTGGTGCTGGGGAAGACGTTCGGTCTCTCCTATCGGCTCGATCTCGCCACCCGCCCCGACAAAAAGCTCGGCACGGACGCGACCTGGGACCAGGCGGAGCGCGCGCTCGAGCAGGCGCTGAAACACCGCGGCGCCACCTACCGCATCGATCAGGGCGGCGGCGCGTTTTACGGACCGAAGATCGACATCAAGTTCACCGACGCCATCGGACGCGAGTGGCAGGGCGCCACGATCCAGCTGGACTTCGAGCAGCCCGAGCGCTTCAAGCTCGAGTACACCGGCGAGGATAACCGACCGCACCGGCCCGTGATGATCCATCGGGCGATCTATGGGACGCTGGAGCGCTTTGTCGGATTCCTGATCGAGCACTTCGCAGGAGCGTTCCCCCTGTGGCTCGCGCCCGAGCAGGTGCGCGTGCTCCCCATCTCCGCCGCCCAGGCGCCCGCGGCCCGCACTTTGCACGATCGGCTGCGGGCGGCGGCGATCCGGTCGTCGGTGGACGAGCGCAGCGACACCCTGAATTACCGCATCCGCGACGCGGAGCTCCACAAGGTGCCCTACATGGCCGTGGTGGGGCAGCGCGAAGCCGAATCTGGTAGCGCGGCGGTGCGCGCCCGCGGGGAAGGGAAGAAGCAGGTGGTGCTACCGGTGGACGAATTCGTGGCGAAACTGGGTGAGGAGATTCGCACCCGCTCACTGGCCCCGTTAGTTTGAGAGTGATCCACGGGCTTGGACCCCGGGCTTGCGCCCGGGGTCAGCTAAAACCGCTGCACACTGACCCCGGACGCAAGTCCGGGGTGGGAACGACGGCCAGATGAGCACTAGCGACGAAACCACCCCAGTGATCCTGTCCGCCTGCCGCACCCCCGTCGGCAAGTACCTGGGGGGTCTGTCGACGCTCCCCGCGCCGCGCTTGGGCGCGCTCGTGATCCGCGAGGCGGTGCGCCGGGCGGGCGTCGAGCCGGCCGCCGTGGACGAAGTGATCATGGGCAACGTGCTGCAGGGCGGCGTGGGCCAGGCGCCGGCGCGCCAGGCGGCAATCCACGCCGGCCTCCCCGGCACCGTGCCCGCGCTCACCATCAACAAGGTGTGCGGCTCGGGGCTCAAGGCGGTGATGCTCGCGGCGCAAGCGATTAAAGCAGCCGACGTGCAATGCGTGGTCGCCGGTGGCATGGAGTCGATGTCCAACGCGCCCCATTACGTGTACGGCATGCGCGGTGGGATCAAGCTGGGTAACCGGGAGCTCGTGGACGGCATGATCCGCGACGGCCTGTGGGATTCGTTCTCGGACGTCCACATGGGCAGCCTGGCCGAATACACCGCCAAGAAGGCGGGCGTATCGCGCCTGGAGCAGGACCGCTTCGCCCTCGCCAGTCACCAGAAGGCCGCGGCCGCAATGGCGGCGTGCCGCTTCAAGGCGGAGATCGTGCCGGTCGAGGTTCCGGGGAAGGGCACGCCGACCGTGATCGAGAAGGACGAAGGGCCCCGCAAGGACACATCGCTCGAGGCGCTTGCCGCGCTGAAACCGTCATTTGAGCCGGGCGGCACCGTCACGGCGGGCAACGCGCCGGGCCTGAACGACGGTGCCAGCGCGCTCGTCGTCGCATCGCTCGCGTTCGCCAGGGCTCACGGGCTCACACCCCTGGCGCGCATCACCGCTTACGCCACCGGCGGCGGCGAGCCCAAGGAGCTGTTCTTCGCGCCTATCGTCGCCGTGAAAACTCTCATGGCGAAAGCCAACACGACTATCGACGACTACGCGCTGATCGAGGCGAACGAGGCGTTCGCCGTGCAGGCCCTGGCCGACGGCCGCGCCCTCGGCTGGGACTGGGAGCGCGTCAACGTGAACGGCGGCGCCATCGCGCTCGGGCATCCCATCGGCGCGTCGGGCGCCCGCGTGCTCACGACGCTGCTCTATGCTCTGCAGGACCGGAAGCAGACGACTGGACTCGCCACCCTGTGTCTCGGGGGCGGCAATGCCGTGGCCCTCAGCGTGGAGATGCTCTGATGCAGGCGCAAACCGCCCTGGTGTCCGCTCCCTCCGTCACCGCGCGACGCGCCCTCGCCGTGCCGCTGGGCGCCGCCCTGGTGGCGATCGCGGCTCAGATCGCGATCCCGCTCCCCGGTACTCCCGTCCCGATGACGCTGCAGCCGCTGGCCGTGCTGCTGGTGGGCGGGTGGCTCGGCGCCCGGCTCGGCGCCGGCGCACTGATCTTTTATCTCGCGCTCGGCGCCGCGGGCCTCCCGGTGTTCACGCCGTACGGCCTCCCCGGCATCGCCCGGCTGCTCGGGCCCACCGGCGGGTATTTGCTCGCCTACCCGGTCGCCGCGTTCGCGGTCGGAAAGCTCATCGCAGACGGCGCGCGCTGGACGCGGGTCACCATCGCCGTCTTCACCGGCCTGGTCCTGATTCACCTCGGCGGCCTGGCCCAGCTGTTGATTCTCACGGGCAGCGCGACGGGGGCGCTGCGACTCGGTACGCTCCCGTTTCTGATCGGCGACTTGGTAAAAGTCGCGATCGCCGTCCTGGTCCTGAAGCCAACGGTGACTCCCCTCCGCGCGCGCCTATGACGGCGCGCGTTTCGTTTGCGCACCGGGCCCGAGCCCCGGCCGTCGCGGTCGTGTGGATCGCGGCGTTCGCCCTCGTGGGCGCGGCGGCAGGCTACGGTTTGACGCTCGTGCCGCTGGCCCTGGAGGTCGATCCGCGGTGGGCGCTCGCCTGGAGCTCGTTGCCCTGGGCAGCCGGCTTCGCCCTGGCGACCTGGCTCGTGGGCCGCGTGCTCGAGCGGCGATCGTGGGAGGAACTGGGCTGGCGCCCGCGCACCGGCATGCCCCTGGCTCTGCTGGGCGGCACCGCCCTCGGCGCCACCATGGCGGTCTGCGCGGTGGGCCTGGCGGTGATCGCTGGTCGCGCCGCGATCGCCGTTACGGCCGACGGCGGCGGGTGGAGGGCCGCAGCCATGCCGCTGGGCGTCGGATTCCTGGTCGCGGCCCTGGCCGAAGAGCTGGCCTTCCGCGGCTACCCGCTCCGTCGCCTCGCCGCCGCGACGGGCCCCGTTCCCGCCACCGCCGTCACCGCGCTCGGCTTCGGGCTGTTGCACCTCGGGAATCCCGGCGCCACGGTGTTTTCGACCGTGAACGTCGCGCTCGCGGGCGTGTGGCTCGCCGCCGCACTGTTCTCGCCGGGCGCGATGCCGCTCGCCTGGGGCGCGCATTTCGGGTGGAACGCGACCCTGGCCCTCGGGTTCGCGGCGCCGGTGAGCGGCTACGCGTTTCCGCTGCCGGCGCTCGCGTATCATCCGGGTGCGCACGCGTGGATCGACGGCGGGGTCTTCGGGCCGGAGGGCGGCGTCGTCAGCACGCTGGTGATGCTCGCGGGCAGCGCGGCCCTGGTCGCGTGGAGCGGGCGCGCCCCGCGCGTGGAGCGGGAGACCGCGCTGTGAGCCGGGTGGCGGTGGTGGGGGCTGGGACGATGGGGAACGGCATCGCCCACGTGTTCGCGCAGCACGGGTGGGACACGGCGCTGATCGACGTGGCGCCCGGCCTGCTCGAGCGGGTGATCGGGATCATCCGGGCGAACCTGGAGCGTCAGGTGAAGAAGGGGACGCTCACCGCCGAGCAGCGCGACGCCGCGCTGGGGCGCATTCGGACGGCGTCGAGCCTCGACGCGGTGGCCGACGTGGAGCTCGTCGTGGAGGCCGCAACCGAGCAGCCCGACGTCAAGTTCCGGATCTTCCGCGACCTGGACCGGCTGGCGCCGCCCACCGCGATCCTTGCCACCAACACCTCGTCGATCTCGATCACGACGATCGCCGCCCAGACGCGGCGGCCCGCGCGGGTGATCGGGATGCACTTCATGAATCCGGTGCCGGTGATGCAGCTCGTCGAGGTGATCCGGGGGCTCGAGACGGACGACGAGACTGTGGTGAAGGTTGTGGAGGTTGTGGAGGCGTTGGGCAAGACCGCCGTCCTGGTCAACGACGCGCCCGGATTCGTATCCAACCGCGTCCTCATGCCGATGATCAACGAGGCCGCGTTCTGCGTGATGGAAGGTGTGGCGACGCCCGAGGCGGTCGACACCGTGATGAAGCTCGGCATGAACCATCCCCTCGGGCCGCTGGCGCTCGCCGACCTGATCGGCCTGGACGTGTGTCTCGCGATCCTCGAGGTGCTGCAGCGCGACCTGGGGGACGACAAGTACCGTCCCGCGCCGCTGTTGCGGAAACTCGTCGCGGCGGGGCGGCTCGGTCGCAAGAGCGGGCGCGGCTTCTATGTCTATCGCGATTGAGCCCGCGGGTCTCTCGGAGACGCAGCGCCAGATCATCGAGCTGGCGCGCGAGTTCGCGCGCACCCGCATCGAGCCGTTCGCGGCCGAGTGGGACCGCACCGCCCACTTCGCCCGTGACGTGATCAACGCGCTCGGGGAGCTGGGGTTTCTCGGGATGTGCGCGCCCGAGGAGTGCGACGGCATGGGCCTCGACACGGTGACCTACCTGCTCGCACTGGAAGAGATCGCGGCGGCGGACGCGAGCATCGCGGTGTCGCTCTCCATCCACAACGCCATGCCCACGACGATGCTCGTGCGCCACGGGACGGCGGCACAGAAAGAGCGGTTCCTCAAGCGGATGGCCCGGGGCGAGCTGCTGGCGGGGTTCGCGCTCTCGGAGCCCGAGTCCGGCTCCGATGCCGCCGCGCTGCGCACGCGGGCGGTGCGGGACGGCGACCACTGGGTGCTCTCGGGGACGAAGGCGTGGGCGACGAACGGCGCCACGGCCGACCTCATGATGGTGATGGCCCGCACGGAGCGCGGCATCTCCGCCTTCATTGTGCCCACCGACACGCCGGGTTATCGTCCGGGGAAGCCCGAGGAGAAGATGGGCCTGCGCGCCTCCAACACGGTCGCGCTCGCGCTCGAGGACGTGCGCCTGCCGGCCGACCATCTGGTGGGCGAGGACGGGGCGGGGTTCGGGTACGCGATGGAGGGCCTCGACGCCGGCCGGCTGGGGATCGCGGTGCAGGCGGTGGCCATCGCGCGGCGCGCGCTCGAGCATGCGGTGGCGTACTGCGACGAGCGCAAGCAGTTCGGCCGGTCGTTGCGCGAGTTCGAGGGCGTGCAATTCAAGCTCGCCGACATGGCCACGCGGGTGGAGGCGGCGCGCGCGCTGGCCCACCTGGCGGGGGCGCGTCGCGACCGGGGCGAGGATGTCACCACCTCGGCGAGCATGGCCAAGCTGTTCGCTTCCGAGACCGCGATGTGGGTCACGACGCAGGCGGTGCAGCTGTTCGGCGGGTACGGCTACATGCGCGACTTCCCCGTGGAAAAGCTGTTCCGGGACGCCAAGGTGACGGAGATCTATGAGGGGACCAGTGAAATCCAGCGGATCCTCGTCGCCCGCGGGCTCTATCCCCGTGGCTGAGGCGATCCTTGCCTGAGCGGATTTACGTCGGCGCCGACCACGCCGGCTTCCAGCTGAAGGGGCAGCTCGTGGATGAGCTCACGCGGCTCGGCTACGAGCCGGTGGACGTGGGGCCGCAGACGATGGACCCGGCGGATGATTTTCCCGACTACGGCCGCCCCGTGGCGGAGGCCGTCAGCACCGGGAAGGCGCGGCGCGGGGTGCTGACCTGCGGCACCGGGCTCGGGATGGCGTATGTGGCGAACCGGTTCCCGCGCGTGCGCGCGGCGGTGGCCTGGAGCCCGGAGATCGCGGAGCTGGCGCGCAAGCACAACGACGCCAACGTGCTCGTGTTGCCTGCGCGGTTCGTGAGCGAGGAGGAAGGGTTGCAGATCCTGCACACATGGCTCGACACCGCCTTCGAGGGCGGGCGCCACGAGCGGCGCGTGGCCAAGATCGAGTCATGATCGACCGGCGCACCTCGCTCGCCAAGGCCGACCCTGCGATCGCGCAGCTCATCCGCCGCGAGGTAGAGCGGCAGGAGCACGGCCTCGAGCTCATCGCGAGCGAGAACTTCGTCTCCGTCGCCGTGATGGAAGCAATGGGCACGGCCCTCACGAACAAATACGCCGAAGGGCTGCCCGGGAAGCGCTACTACGGCGGGTGCGAGGTGGTCGACGAGGTCGAGCAGCTCGCCATCGACCGCGCCAGGGCTCTGTTCAAGGCGGAGCACGTGAACGTGCAGCCGCACTCGGGGGCGCAGGCCAACATGGCCGCCTACCTCGCGGTCGCCAAGCCGGGCGACACCTTGCTCGGCCTGGCGCTGCCGCACGGCGGCCACCTGACGCACGGCGCGGCGGTGAACTTCTCGGGCACGCTATTCCGGGCGACGCATTACGGGGTGCGGGAAGAGACCGGCCGGATCGACTACGACCTGGTGCGTGAGATCGCCCGGCGCGAGCGCCCGCGCCTCTTGATCGGTGGCGCGTCCGCCTACGCCCGGGTGATCGACTTCGCGGCGCTCAGGAGCATCGCCGACGAGGTGGGCGCCGTCTTCGTCGTGGACATGGCCCACATCGCGGGTCTCGTGGCCTCGGGAATCCATCCCTCGCCCGTGCCGCACGCGCAGATCGTCACGACCACCACCCACAAGACGCTGCGGGGTCCGCGGGGCGGTCTGATCCTGTGCCAAGAGCGGTTCGCGAAGGACGTGGACAAGCAGGTGTTCCCGGGGCTGCAGGGTGGACCGCTCGAGCACGTGATCGCCGCGAAGGCCGTGGCGCTGGGCGAGGCCATGACCCCCGAGTTCAAGCGGTACGCGCGGCAGGTGGTGCAGAACGCGCAGGCGCTGGCCCAGGCCCTGGTGGAGCGCGGCTACGCCATCGTGTCGGGGGGAACCGACACCCATCTGATGCTGGTGGATCTCCGGCCCAAGCAGGTGACTGGGAAAGAGGCCCAGGAGCTGCTCGACCGGGCGGGGATCACTGTGAACAAGAACACGATTCCGGGAGATCCGCAGAAGGCCTTCGTCACGAGCGGGATCCGCATCGGCACGCCGGCCGTGACCACTCGAGGGTTCACCGAGACGGAGATGCATACCGTGGCGACACTCATCGACACCGTGCTCACCAGCAAGGACGACGCCACCATCGCGCAGGTCAAGGCGGCGGTGCGCGAGCTGACGGAGCAGTTCCCACTGTACGCGGCACCGGCCCGCGCGACCGCGGCGGCGCCCCATGGCTGAGACCGGCGGCTCGTCGGGGGGGCAGCGCCCCTCGCGCGGCTCGGGCTCGCTCACGGTCCATCCGGCCGAGGAGCTCGAGGTCTATTTCAACGAAGTGGCCCACGGCCGCCCCGTGGGCTTCGTCGCCTCCGCCAAGTGGAAGCCCCCCACCGACATCTTCGAGACGGACGAGGCGCTCGTGGTCTACATGGATATCGCGGGCATGCGCTCGGAAGACTTCAGCGTCGAGTACGTGGACGGGATCCTCACGATCGCCGGGGAGCGCAAGGCCCGGCGCAACGAGGGGAAGCCCCACTACCACGCGATGGAGGTGCAGGTCGGCCCGTTCGAGCGCCGCTTCCGCCTGCCCGTCCCGGTCGACCCCGAGAGCATCCGCGCGAGCTACGAGCAGGGCTTCCTCGAAGTGTGGCTCGCCAAACTGCCGGCGCGCCTTTCGGGGCCGGCGTCGGTCCGGGTGCAGTAAGTGGATCGTCTGCCCGTCCTGCCGCTGGGGCGGCTGGTCGTTTACCCGCACGTCGTGCTGCCGATGGCGCTCACCGACCCGTTCGCCGTGCAGCTCATCGACGAGGTGGTGCAGGGTAACAAGCGCCTGCTGCTGGGCGTGGTGAAGCCGCTGGGTGGGACCGAGCCACCCGAAGGGGCCGTCATGCACGCGCGGGCCGACGAGCTGTACGAGGTCGGCACGCTCAGCACGGTCGTGCGCATGCTGAAGCTGGGCGATGGCTCGGTGCGCGTCATGGTGCAGGGCCTGGAGCGCGCCCGGCTCCAGGAGATCACCCCCGCCGAGCACTGGCTGGTGGCGGCCTATGAGACGTTCGCTGGCGCCCAGCCGGAGGATGCGCGCACCGAGGCGCTCAAGCGCACCGTGCATGCCCAGTTCTCCCGGGTCATCGACATCGCGCCCTATCTGGGCGAGGAGCTGCACGAGGTGCTCGTCGGCATCAACGACGCCGACAAGCTGGCCGACTTCGTGGCGGCGAACCTGGACCTCGCCCTCCCGGCCAAGGCCGAGCTGCTCGCCATCGACGACGTCAATCGCCGCCTGGAGCGGCTGGCGGAGCTGCTTGGCCAGGAGCTGCAGGTGCTGGAGGTCGGCAGCCAGATCCAGGAGAAGGTGCGGACGCGCCTGGACCAGAACCAGCGCGAGTACGTGCTGCGCGAGCAGTTGCGCGTGATCCGCCAGGAGCTGGGCGAAGAGGACGCGGACGACGAGCTGACCGAGCTGTCGCACCGGCTCGACGCCGCCGGCCTGCCCGAGGAAGCCGCCAAGGTGGCCGAGCGCGAGCTGAAGCGGCTGCGGCAGATGTCGCCGCAGTCGGCCGAGTACCACGTCGCGCGCACCTACCTCGAAGTGTTCGCGACCCTGCCGTGGACCCGCACGTCCGAAGACCGGCTCGACCTGAAGGCGGCGCGCGACATCCTCGACCGCGATCACTACGATCTCAAGACGGTGAAGGAGCGGATTCTCGAGTATCTCGCCGTGCGCACGCTCAACCGGGCGGCGCGCGGCAGCATCATGTGCTTCGTCGGGCCGCCCGGCGTGGGTAAGACGTCGCTCGGCCAGAGCATCGCGGAGGCGCTGGGCCGCCGCTTCACCCGCGTGTCGCTGGGCGGCGTGCGCGACGAGGCGGAGGTGCGCGGCCACCGCCGCACGTACGTCGGCGCGCTCCCGGGACGCATCATCCACGCGCTGCAGCGCTGCGAGACGCGCAACCCCCTGCTGATGCTCGACGAAGTCGACAAGATGGGTGCCGACGTGCGCGGCGATCCGACCGCCGCGCTGCTCGAGGTGCTCGACCCGACGCAGAACGGCGCCTTCGTGGACCACTACCTCGAGGTGCCGTTCGACCTGTCGGGGGTCATGTTCATCGCGACCGCCAACAGTCTCGCCCCCATCCCCGACCCGCTGCTCGACCGCATGGAGGTGCTCACCTTGCCCGGGTACACCCCGGGCGAGAAGCTGGCGATCGCCAAGCGCTACCTGCTCCCGCGCCAGCTCGTCGAGACGGGCCTCACCGCGGAGCATCGCCGAATACACGCGCGAAGCCGGCGTGCGCCAGCTCGAGCGCGAGATCCAGGGCGTGCTCCGCAAGGCCGCGCTGGACGTGGTCGAGGGACGCGCGGCCACGGTCAAGATCACCGCCAAGAACATCGAGAAGTACGCCGGCCAGCCCAAGGTGCAGAGCGAGGTCGCCGGCCGCACGCCGGAAGTGGGTGTGGCGACCGGACTCGCGTGGACGCCGGTGGGCGGCGACATCATGTTCATCGAGGCGATTCAGATGCCGGGCAAGGGGCTGATCACCCTCACCGGCCAGCTGGGCGACGTCATGAAGGAATCCGCTCAGGCGGCGTGGAGCCTGCTGCGCGCCCGTGCCGGTCCGCTCGGGATCCCGCTCGAGGCGTTCACGCAAACCGACGTGCACCTGCACCTGCCGGCGGGCGCGGTGCCCAAGGACGGCCCGTCGGCGGGGATCGCCATCGCCACGGCGTTGGCGTCGCTCTTGTGCCGCCGCCCGGCGCGCCACGACGTCGCGATGACCGGGGAGCTGACGCTGCGCGGCCGCGTGCTGCCGATCGGCGGGCTCAAGGAGAAGCTGACGGCGGCCGCCCGCGCCGGCGTGAAGACGGTGCTCGTGCCGGCCCGGAATCGGAGCGACATCGTGGAGGTCCCGGACGAGGTGAAGCAGCTGCTCCAGATCACGCCCGTGGAAACGATCGACGAAGTGCTCGACCTGGCGCTGCTCGAACCGCGCCCCGCCCGGCCCGTGGCCGTGCGGGCCCGGCCCTCGGGGCCGACGGAGGCCCGGCCGTGAGCGACTTCGCCACGCTGGAGGAGGTGTTCGCGCGCATCGGGCAGCAGGAGGGGCGCTACGCCGAGCGCGGCTACCTGTTCGTGCTGGCGGCGCTGGAGTACGCTCAGGGCAAGCTCCCCGAACGGCGCCACCTCTCCGGAGCCGAGCTCGCCTGGGCCTGCCGCGACTTCGCGCTCGACCAATTCGGCCTGCTCTCGCCGACCGTCCTCGCGCACTGGGGTATCACCAGCACCGACGACCTCGGCCGCATCGTCTTCACGCTGATCGATGTCGGACTGCTGGCCCGCCAGCCGAGCGACAAGCCCGAGGACTTCGAGCGGGTGTACGATTTCGCCGAGGTGTTCCGCACCGGCTACCGCTGGCCCGGCGTGGAAGGTGGGTAGCAGGGGTCGGATCGGGCGAAGGGGGGTGCCGCATGGAGGACGTGAAAGAATGGCCCGCCTGCCGGAAGTGTCAGCAAGGTCTCCTGATCCCGTTGTCGGACTACGGTCGCGACGGGGCGCCGATTACGTACAAGGCCTGGGTCTGCACCAACCCGGACTGCGGGTTCAACATACGCATCGATAACGGAGAGATTTCCTTCGGTCGGGCGATCGGGCAGAGCTTCAAGTAAGCTTGGACGCCGTGCGCGCGCCCGCCGTGAGCGGGCGCTTCTACCCCGGAGTGCCGACACAGCTCGAGCGCACCGTGCGGGAGCTGCTCGAATCGGTGCGTGACGCGCGGCCGGCGCCGGCGCGCGCGGCCGTCGCGCCGCACGCGGGCTATCTCTATTCGGGGCTCACCGCGGCGCACGTGTTCGCGCGCCTCGAGATCCCGCCGCTCGTCGTGATCCTCGCGCCCAATCACACGGGCGTGTGCCGGGCGCGCGGCGGGGCGTCGCTGTGGGAGGCGGGCGCGTTTCGCACGCCGCTGGGCGACGTGGGCGTCGACGAGGAGTTCGCCCGGGCGCTCGTCGCCGCATCACCCCTCGTGGGACCCGACCACGCGGCCCACGCCGCTGAGCACGCCGTCGAGGTCGAGCTGCCGTTCCTCCAGCAGCGGCGCGCCGACGTGCGGATCGTGCCGCTGGTGCTCGCGTGGGACGCGTGGGAAGGTTGCCGCGAGCTGGGCGAGACGCTGGCGGGGCTCGTGGGACGCTGGCCGCAGCCCGTGTTGCTGCTCGCGTCGAGCGACCTGAATCACTATGAGCCCGCCGCCGTCTCGGAGCGCAAGGACCGGCGCGCGCTCGAGGCGGTCGCCGCCCTCGACGGCGCGGAGCTGCTCGCTCGCTGCCGCCACGAAGCGATCTCGATGTGCGGCCGGGCGCCCGCGGCCACCGTGCTCGTCGCGGCGCGGGCGCTCGGCGCCCGGGCGGCCGAGGTGGTGCATTACAGTCACTCCGGCATGGTGACGGGGGACGAGGAGGCCGTGGTGGGCTACGGAGGGGTGGTGATCCCGTGAACCCGATCCCCGTGCTGTCCGCGACCGAAGCCGCCGCGTGGGATGCGGCTGCCCGCACTCAGTACCGCATTCCGTCCCGCGTCCTGATGGAGGCCGCGGGACGCGCCGTCGCCTACGTGCTGCTGCACGAGTACCCTGCGGTGCTCGCCCGCGGCGCCCTCGTCGTCGCCGGCGCCGGCAACAACGGCGGCGACGGCTGGGTGGCGGCGCGAGCCCTGCACGCGGGCGGCGTGCCCGTGTGGGTGGCCGCGCTCGACCCCAAGACGGACGATGCGATCGACAACCGCGCGCTGGCGCGCGTGGACGGCGTGCGCGAGATCGGGCGCGATGAGCCGTGGCCCGCCACGGCCGTGGCGGTGGACGCCCTGCTCGGCACCGGCGCGTCGGGGCCGGCCCGGGGCGACGTGCTCGCGCTGGCCCAGCGGCTCGTCACGTACGGTGCGCCCATCGTCGCCCTCGACGGGCCGACGGGGCTCGATCTCTCGAGCGGGGAGGCGCACGGTCCCGTGCGCGCCGCGCTGTCGGTCACCTTCGGCGGCGCGCGCCGCGGGCATCTGCTGGCCCGGGACTGGTGTGGCAAGCTGATCATCGTGGACATCGGCTTCCCGCCGCCCGATCCCGCCTGGCCCGTGCTCGTGAGCGATCTCTGGGCCGGCGCGCGGCTCCCCCGGCTCGCGCCCACGATGCACAAGGGCGACCGCGGCCGGGTCACCGTGGTCGGCGGCTCCAACGGGATGACGGGCGCCGCGCTCCACACGGCGCGCGCCGCCCTCGCCGCCGGCGCGGGACTCGTGAAGCTCGTCGCCGCGCAGGAAACGATCGCCGCGGCCCGCGCCAGCCTGCCCGACGTCCTGACCGTCGAGTCCGCTCTCGGACCGGAGCTCGAGGCCGACGCCGCAGACGCGCTCGAATGGGCCGATGCCGTCGTGGTCGGGCCCGGGCTGGGGCGCGAGCCGCCGCGGACGCCGTTCCTGCAGGCCGTGCTGGGTCGCCGCCCGGTTCCGACCGTGCTCGACGCGGACGCCCTCGCGCTGTTCCACGGCCCTTCCCCCGAGCGACCGCTGGTACTGACCCCGCACCTGGGGGAGTTCCGGGCGCAGTTCGGCGATCAGCTGGCCGATGAGGCCGCCAACGACCGCTGGGCGGCGGCGGCCAAAGCCGCGCAGCGGGTGAAGGGGACCGTGGTGCTGAAAGGCGTGCCGACCGTGATCGCCGACCTGCGCGGGCCGGCGCACGTGGTGGCGAGCGGCAACCCCGGGCTCGCCACCGGCGGCTCGGGCGACTTGCTCGCCGGCTTCATCGGCGCGTTTCTGGCGCGCGGCAGCGCAGGGCCCGAGGCGGCCGCGCTCGGCGCGCACGCCCTGGGCCGCGCCGCCGAGCACGGCGCCCGCCAGTGGACCGCGCGCAGCTTGCGGCCCGCCGACGTGCTCGCCGCGCTCCCCGAGATCTGGCGAGCCTGGGCGAGCCCGCAGCCGCCCGGGGGGGGGCCCCCCGTCCTGGCGGTGCTGGAGCCACCGGAGACGGCGTGAGCGCTGGGGAGCGGGCGCTCCGCCTGGGACCGGGCGGAGAGTTCGACCGTCTGCGCGCCATCTACGCGAGCCTCGGCGCCGTCGGTCGCGGGTTGGGAGACGACTGTGCGCTCGTCCGCATCGGGTCGCGCACCATCGCCCTCAGCATCGACCTTTCCCTCGAAGGCGTGCATTTCCGGACCGAGTGGCTCTCGTTCCGGGAAATCGGCTGGCGGGCAACCGCCGCGGCTTTGTCCGATCTGGCGGCCGAGGGGGCGCAGCCACTCGGCGTGCTGGTCTCGGTGGGACTGCCCGGAACAGGCCGGGGAAGGGGGCAGGGCCGGCGAGATCCTGCGACCGAAATCATGTCGGGCGTGGGCGCCGCCACGCGGAGTGTCGGAGCGAGGGTCCTCGGGGGAGACCTGGTGCGCTCCTCCCGCTATCTGGTGGATGTGTGCGTGCTCGGGCTCGCGGCCCGGCCGGTGCGGCGAAGCGGCGCGCATGCGGGTGACGGGCTGTGGGTGACGGGCCAGCTGGGGGGCGCGGCGCTCGCGCTCGCCGCATTGCGCGCCGGCCGGCGTCTCGCTCCCGCCGTGCGGCGCCGGTTCGCCCGCCCCGCGCCGCGCATCGCCGCCGGGGTCTGGCTCGCGCGGCGCGGCGCGCACGCGATGATCGATGTCTCGGACGGACTCGCCGCGGACGCAGGCCACCTCGCCGCGGCGTCCGGCGTGCGGGTCGAGATCGCGCTGGAGCGAATCCCCCGTTGGCCGGGGGCGACGGCGCGCGCGGCCGCGCAGAGCGGCGAGGAGTACGAGCTGCTGGTCGCCTTGCCGCGGCGCTTTGATGAGCGCGAGGCAGGCGCGTTTCGTCGGGTAACCGGCCTGCACGTCACGCGCATCGGCGCCTGCACGCGGGGGGGTGGCGTACGGATCACGGACAACGGAAGACCGATCACGTCGCTTTCCGGCTTCGATCATTTCCCCGCCCGATGATCCGCACCGCCTGGTTCGCCCTGGTCCTCGTGATCTCGAGCGCGATTCACGCCACGGGGGTGATCGTGGCCGCGCTCGTGGGCGTGAAGCGCCGGCCCGGCGGAGGCTACGACTGGGGCACGAACGACTGGTCGCGCGACCTGCTGCGCGCGGCCGGCACACCGGTGCGGGTGGTGGGGCTCGAGCGCGTGCCCGCCGGTCCCGTCGTGTACGCGTCGAACCACTCGTCGATGTTCGACATCTGG
>WNGP01002369.1_pt1 | contig 22801 bp, 19 predicted proteins | sample 5407671 | NCBI WGS metagenome assembly WNGP01 (sample SAMN13153381, study PRJNA577476) | soil metagenome | isolation source: 40 cm soil or saprolite under Garry oak tree replicate 2 | place: USA:California | collected 2016-06-15
TTGCACTGATCTGCCAGAACTGGCATATTCCAGGCGGATTTGCCCCTTTTTTCCTGCTCCCCCTGGCAGGACTGGTTGCAGGTCTCTTCGCAATTCCATTGGGCTGGCTTGCGCTGCGTACAAGGCGCTACACATTCATTGTGATTACCATTGCCCTTTTCTTTGTCTTCCAGCTACTCGCTTTTAACCTGAAAGGGGTGACAAACGGCTCAGGTGGTATTTTCTTCCCCTTTCCCGATTGGGAGTCTGATCTCTTCAACCTACCTTTTTATTACGTTGCCCTGGCTTTGCTCCTCCTGATTCTGTCTATTTCGTGGTGGATTCGCCACTCCAAATTCGGGCTTGGCTTACTGGCAATCCGCGACGATGAGGACAGGGCGCTGGGGCTCGGGATAAACATCCAGTGGTACAAACTGGGAGCATACGTGCTCTCCGCCATATGTATTGGCATGATAGGATCTGCTGTCGCCTACTACTCCGGGCAAGTTTTTCCTCAAAGTGCATTCGATCAAACCTTCGATATCAATGTCGCGGTAATCGTCTATCTCGGAGGAACTGGGACGGTGCTAGGTCCACTTGTGGGTGGCTTGCTCATCCAGCCGCTCCAAACGTATCTTACTTCACAGCTTGGGGCAACTGCACTCGGCATGGACCAAATTTTGCTTGGCGCCTGCTTGTCAGGGATCATCCTGGTAACGCCAGAAGGCGTCGTACCGACCCTGTACAGGTGGCGGCGAAAGAGTACGAGTACGGTTCTGCAACCGGAAGGGAAACTCGTCGAAATGCCGGTACCAGCGTCACATGCGCTACAGACGGCCGCCACATTTCGTTCTACTGACCCGCCTGCACAGGAAATGGAAGTGCCGAACATTCCCAATGCTGTAACAGAATTTTCTCCGGAGCCCGTTGGCTCTAATGACTCCCAGGAAATGGAAGTGCCGGGCGTTCCTATTGAACAAAGGCCCAATCAACTTGTCTGGGATCTTCCCTTTGACTCCGACGAATCTCTGTTTTCTTCTACAGGAACCATGGGAAGGGTCAAGGCACAGAGACTGGTGCCAATTTCTCATCCTGAATCGATGAAGGCTACACAAGAGAAGATGCCAACTTCCTCAACTGCGAGCTGGAGATGTCCTGTTTGCCGCAAACCTTTCCGACTCAAAGGCAATACCTGTTACTGCCCACACTGTGGTATTTTCCGCTCCGTCTCTATGGCCGAGTAGGCGAACGCTTACTTGCCTACCGAAAAACGAGCAAATCGGATTAGCCACATAACCCCCTGGTTATATATAGCATCCATAACCCCTATCTGGATTCATAGACTTTCATCAAGGCAGCCTGTTAGACTTTAACTAAGCAAACATTATCGATGGCTCACATATCTTCTGTGAGCCAGCAATTTTCTATCCACGAAGACAGGGTGCTATCCGGGAGGCTATCAATGATTGCACAGAAAACAACCATTACAGGAAATATCGTTCAAGACAACGATGCCGCGGTACGCGAAGCGATGCGCCTACTTTCATCGCAACCTTCGACGCAGCGCTGGGTCTGTGAGGTATGTGGCATGATCCATACTGTTACCGCGCCTGATGAGTGTGACAGTTGTGGAGCACCAGCTCTCGTGCAATATCACGACTTCAGCCGTGAAATGAATAGCCGTTGGTAGTAGATATCTAAGCAAGCAATCTAAGCATTCCTAATGCCTCTGGCGTACCGCTTCGTACAAAATAATTCCAGCCGCCATGGCCGCATTCAAAGACTCCACATCGTTCGCCAGGGGAATGGAAACCGTGAGCGTTGCCAATGCCCGGGCCTCTGGTGATGGCCCCTGGGCCTCGTTACCGATAATGAGCGCGAAAGGTGTTACCAGGTCCTGTTCGTAATACACATGAGGGCTACCCGCTTCAGCTAATAAGGCCCGGGGGTTACTGGCACAGTGGGAAGCCACCTTCTCCGCGATAGCCTCCCACGTGAGATCGGCCTCAATAGGCAAAGCAACATGCGCACCCGCTGCTGCCCGCAGCACCTTGGGATTATAGTAGTCGACACAGTTAGCAGTCAGCAGCACCGCGTGCACATCAGCGGCCAGGGCCGTGCGCAAAATAGTGCCCATATTACCGGGATCAGCAAGATTATCGAGAATGAGGAGCACGGGACGGTGTGCTGGAAGACGCTTCGCATATATGCGGGCGGGACTGAATACGTCAAGAGGGAGCACGCTCACCACACCCTGCGCCGTTTGTGCATCGCTCAACACATCCATCACCCGTTCGCTCACCTCTATCAATTGGTCATCGGACAGGCCCGCACTGTGCACCAGCCGCTCAAGAAGCACTCTTCCCTTCACTGTGCGTTGCAATAACTCTGGCTGGAAATACACCTCGCGCGGCGCTATACCGGAATCTAGCAAGACCTCAAGAAGGTGTGGGCCCTCCATCAAGAAGAGGCCGCTTTTTTTGCGGCCTCTTCTGGTATACAGGTCTTGCAATTTGCTAATACGTGGATTATGCGGGCTGGTAATGAGCATCGGCTCTCGGCCTTACCAAATACCGCGCCCGAAAGCCCCTGTGATTTCTCCATGGGGATGAAGGGCGCGTTCCTTTTTGCGGCAAGGAGGAGCCGTTTCCGGTTTCGCTCGCCTCACCAAGAATGGATCCCTATGAACAAGACCTATCAGTTCCGCTTGTATCCAACGAAGAAACAGCAAGCCACGCTCAACAAGTGGCTCGCCCTCTGCTGCGAAGTGTACAATGCCGCCCTGCAAGAGAGGCGCGATGCCTACCGCATGGCGGGCGTCTTCCTTGGATTTGCTCAGCAGTGCGCTGAACTGCCCGGATGCAAGGAAGTCCGCCCGGAACTGGCTGAAGTCAACTCTCAGGTCGTGCAGGATGCGGTCAAGCGGGTTGATCTGGCTTTCGCCGCCTTTTTCCGCAGGTGCGAGGCGGGCGAGCAACCAGGCTATCCCCGCTTTCGGTCGCGCTTTCGCTATGATAGCCTCACCTTCAAGCAATACGGGAACAGCTTTGCTCTCACCAGTGAGGGCAAGCTCATGCTTTCCAAGCTTGGGCAGGTGAAGATGGTCATGCATCGCCCGATCCAGGGCACGCCCAAGACTGCCATTGTCAAACGCACGCCCACGGGCAAGTGGTACGTCTCGATCTGCTGCAGCGAAGTGGAGCCCAAGCGCTTGCTCGCCTCGTCTGAACAGGTCGGCATTGATGTGGGGCTCAAGACCTTTGCCTATCTCTCCACAGACGAGCACATCGACAATCCCCGCTTCTTCCGCCAAGAAGAAAAAACCCTTGCCAAAGCGCAACGCAAGCTGTCCAAGGCCAGGAGCAAAACGCCAGCAAAGAAGAAGCGGCGCAAGGTGGTAGCGCGCATCCATGAGCGCATCAGCAACCGCAGGAAGAATTTCATTCAGCAGCAAGTTGCCTTGTTGGTCAAGCGGTTCGGGCTCATCGCCGTCGAGGCTTTGGTGGTGCGCAACATGGTCAGGAACCCGAAGCTCGCCAAAAGTATTGCTGATGCGGCCTGGTCGGCCTTTTTCACGCATCTCATCGCTAAAGGGATTTAAGCAATGAGTGACGTTTTCCCCCCAGCACTGAATGTAGAGACACTGGCATATGTTGCCGGTCTGTTTGATGGTGAAGGCTCTATCGTGATAGGATGCAGCATTGGAAGGACAAATCGCAAAAACCCTTGCTACTTTTTGCAAGTAGGCATTACTAACACTGATAGGGAGTTGATAGATTGGCTTCGAAGTACATTTGGAGGTCATATCTCTGATAACTCCCATAGCCCAAGTAGGAGTAAGCAGCGCCCGTGCTGGGCCTGGCGCGTCACATCGAGACAAGCACACGGTTTCCTCAAAAAAATTCTCCCCTATTTGCGAACGAAGAAGCCGCAAGCTCTCATTGCAATAGGGTTTCAAGAACATATGACAGCCTTTGCTTCTAATAAAGCACTGAACGCAAATTTGCTTGAGATACGCGAGAATTACAGAAACAAATTGCGATCTTTGACACTTGGAACCCGTAGCCTTTAAGAAGCTGAGCGACGGCTGGTGCGTGTCAACCCGGCCTATACGTCGCAAATCTGCTCGGCCTGTGGTCACCGTCAAGAGATGCCCCTTTCCGTGCGCATCTATGAGTGCTGCAACTGCGGCCTGGTGATGGACCGAGACCACAATGCCAGCAGGACGATCTTGTCTCAGGCCGTGGGACGACACGGCCACGTCGTTCAAGAAGCCCCCGGCTTGGAGCCGTGGGGAGTCGTCACTTGATTCTCTCCAGGGCTGTATTCACCAGTGCGCTGAAGGCTGCCTCGTCGTTGACGGCCATCTCAGCCAGAATCTTGCGATCGACATCGATGTTGGCCGTATGGATAGCATGCATTAACTTGCTATAGCTGACACCATGCATGCGAGCAGCCGCGTTGATACGCGTAATCCACAGGCGGCGCATATCGCGCTTGCGAGTACGACGATCGCGATACATATACGCCATCGAGCGCATGACGGATTCATGGGCTGGACGGAAAAGGCGTCTACGTGTACCACGATGGCCCTCAGCCATCTGTAAAAGTTTTTTATGTTTCTTGTGTGCGGCTACGCCACGTTTCACTCTGGGCATCGTTAATCCTCCATTCGATTCTTACTACATGACTCATACCTTAAAAGGCATAAGGAAGGAGACGTTTTATGCGGTGAGTATCACTCGCGGGCAGCGGAAAGTCTTTATCCATCGAACGGACGGCACGAGGTGACTTATTGCGGCGCAGGTGGTTTAAGGCAACCTTGCGGCGCATCACTTTACCGCCACCGGTAACGACGACGCGCTTCGCCATAGCTTTGTGTGTTTTCAGTTTCTGCTTCATAACTCTTCTTTCCATGTCTATATACGGGGTAGAGGCAATTTTTCGTTGAATCAAATGCTGCGAATCTGTCTGCTTGAGCGCACAACTAGCACATGGGCCGGCGCACAATAGGAGAGAGGCAGTGTGGGTGGCGATTCTTGCCCTGCAAACTCTTTTTCAATCCCACAAACAAGTACTCCATCGAAGGCGCAGAGAAGCCTTTGTCCAGAGCACATCCCCGTTGCGTGTCGATTATAGCACATCTCCTATCTATTGGGCAATAGCATACCCGGCTAATTGTCCTATAATAAGGGTTGACATTGTATTGTCATTACCTTAGACTTTCATGAGTATGGGAAGAAAGAAAACAGCAGGGCCACAAGCCCCAAAATGGTGCTGGTCCTGTATGGCCGGGTGAGTGGTCAAGGGCAACGAGATGAGCTCACGACGCAACTCGCTCGCCTGGAGCAGTGGGCCGACACACAGCACCCAGGCCAGCCCAGAGTGACGCTCTCTGAGATTGGCTCTGGCCTTTCCACCAGCCGCAAACAGCTGACGCGACTGCTCAAGATGGTGTGTGAGGATCGCGTCGGAGAGGTCGCCATCACGTCCGCTGACCGCTTAACCCGTTTTGGGCAGGCCTATTTGGAATGCTTATTTGACAGTTTTGGCGTCACCTTGACGATGCTTTCGCCGGAGGAAGACAAAACGCCGGTGCAGGAGTTGACACGGATCTGTTGACCGTGATCGCGTCGTTTTCAGGCCGGAAGTCAGGGATGGGGTCCCACAAGCAGAAAGAACTGGTCACATGCGCGCAGGCTATCATTACCAGCCCTTAAGCTACGATATCAGGCTTCCAGATGAGGCGCAGAGCGATGCCCTTCGGCTCTTGGACGCCTCACGTGCCGTGGTGAATAGCGCGCTGGTGCAGCTGTGGCCATCCCTGGATGACTTTATGGCAGAGCACCCAGGACCAGCCTGGAAGCAGCTTGGCGACTTCATGGGGTCCCCGGATTTGCACGGGGATCGGCAATGGCGCTGTGAAAGTGAAACTGCCGGGCGTATCATGCGGGCACAATATGTCCGCAAGCAGGTGTTTGCGTTGATCCAACCCATCCTCACCGAAGGCTTCATTCGTCCCAAAGAGGGCAAGCGGCCCGCGGGCAAGAACAGGAAGCAGATCAAAGAGGCCATCGAAGCCCTGCAAAAGACGCTTGAGGAAGATGAGACGGCCTTCGTCACCCTGCAAAACGTGGTCGAGCAAGCCTGCAACCACTTCCTCAGCCACGGCACCTTCCCCGAACGGTACGAGGAGATGCAAGCCATTCCTCTGCTCAACGTGGGCATGCTCACCTACGCTGGAGACGATGGGGGAAAGAAAGGCCAGAGCTATCGGCTCTCCTTCGATCTGCAAGCCGGGACGGCCTCCCTGCGCTTCCGTTTTCCTGACGAAGCAGGACGGTGGCAGTGGAAGAAGGACCCCATCCTCCTCCAGCTTCCGGCCTGTGTGGTTGAGCGGCTCAAGGAAGGGCTACCGATGGCTCCCACCTTGCGCGAACTCATCAAGCCGGATGGCAGCCGGGTGGCGGTACTGGATGTGATCGTGCAGGTCAAGAAACCCACCGTTGCCGACTGGACCCAGGTGGAGCGCGTGCTGGGTTTCGATTGGGGGGTGAACACGCTGCTCACGGCAGCCATCTTCCAACAGAACCCAGCAGATCCAGAGCATCCCATCCAGATCTCGCGCCCTCTGTTTGTGAACACGGGTGGACTGGATGGACACCAGGCCCGGACCCGTCGTCAGATTGACCACCTCAAAGCCGTCCGTGACCAGTTGGCTTCCGACGACCCAAAGCGCGCCATCTACGAGGAAGAGATCCGGCGGTGTTGGCGGCTCTATGAAGCACGCAACCGAGAACTGGGACACCTGGCCGCCAATCTGCTGGTGTTGTTCGCCAGCGTGTGGGGCTGCTCACTCATCTGTGGGGAGCGCCTCTCCACTCTCAAATCGACCGGGCCAGGCCGTGGCGTACGCGGCAAGTGGCGGAACTGGAGGAACAATACGACGGTGCGCTCAGAGATCTGGCGCATCTTGCGCTACAAATGCCACCTGCTGGGCATCCGCTTTCGTTCAGAAACCCCTTCCGGCACCTCTCATACGTGCCCTCATTGCGGGGAGCAGGCCCGGACCTACCGCTCACCTCGCCCACACCACCGCAGTGATCCGGTGAAGTGGGGACGCTGGCACTGAGATTGTCTCAGTCAAGCCGTACCCGTATATCGCGTACGGCGCGGTTCCGCTGTTTCCGCCGCACACAGACCTCCATCGCCTGACGGACTCAGGCAAGCTCTACATCAATGGCTGGAAGAAATCCGTCACCCTTCGCTCGTCGTATGTAGCTGAACGTGTTACGGATAACTCATGCCTGTTGTAGAAAAAGGAAACGGTTACAAAGAATTTGATCTGAATATGTTCTAAAGATAGACTCGAAAGTACAGGGAGTGAACTACCACGAGGCTAAAGACCTCGTGGCTTCTTCGGAAGCCTGAGTTCACCAGACTCGCCAGCAGAAATGGTGGCAGCGTTCGAGCGGTCATGACACCCTCGGTTGACGCATCAGACCGCTGCTCTGTCGCCTGTGTTTAAGAAGAACTGAGGGAAGGTTCGGTGATGCTGACGCAAAAGCCGCTTGAACAGTGTCGAGATGAGGCCGGATTCTCTTCGTGGTGACAGCGAAGAGATACGCACAACCCGCGCAAGCGGAGCATTTTTCCGAAAGGAATCGTCGTTATGAATAGAGTCTATGTGCTTTCGTCGGACAGGGTGCCTCTCATGCCCTGCTCCTGTGCGATTGCTCGTTTGTTACTCAAGCATGGAAAAGCAAAGGTGGTACGCCGTACCCCTTTTACCATCAAGCTGCTTTCTCAGCCAGAGGACGCCTACACCCAACCATTGACCTTGGGCATAGATACGGGCAGCTCTGTCATTGGCTCTGCCGTTTCTGATGAGAGAGGAAACATTCTGTATCTCTCAGAAGTGGAAGTGCGCAACGATATTGTCCAAACCATGAAGGAACGGGCCGCAATTCGCCGAAATCGTCGTCAACGGAAAACAAGATATCGGCCTGCTCGCTGGTTAAACAGAAGAAATTCGATCAAGACGGGGCGATTTTCCCCCACGATGACCAGCAAAATTGAAGCGCATCTGCGAGAAATCCGGTTTGTGCAGGAGCTCGTGCCAATTCAATCCATTGTGCTTGAAACAGGAACGTTTGATCCTCATGCCCTGAAGAACCCCACAGTGTTAGAAAACAAATGGCTGTACCAACACGGAGTGAACTACGGCTACGCCAATACCAAAGCGTATGTGCTCACGCGAGATGGCTACCTCTGTCAACAGTGTAGAGGGAAGTCGAAAGATCAACGATTAGAGGTACATCACATCGTCTTCCGTAGTGAGCATGGAAGCGATGAAGAAGCGAATTTACTGACGCTGTGTCAAACTTGTCATGATAGCCTCCACGCTGGAACGATCACGCTCAAACAAACAGGGAAGAGAAAGGGAACGCTTCTGCACGCCACCCAGATGAACAGCATCCGCATGCAATTGCTCAAGCGGGTTCAGGCTGAGCAAACCTGGGGTTTTGTCACGAAAGAGCATCGCCAGGTATGGAGCCTGCCAAAAGAACATATCTTTGATGCCACGGTGATTGCAACCAGAGGGCAGAGACCAACCTTTCAAACAACAGCAGCGATCACAAAACGTTGTGTCCCCGATGGCGAGTTCCAACAGACCAAAGGCATTCGCAGCAAGCAACGCATCAATACGGGCAAGATTGGAGGCTTCCGTAAGTTCGACAAAGTGCGTTACTTCGGTCAGGAGTATTTCATCAAAGGTAGGATGGCTACAGGCTATGCGATCCTGATGGATATTGCTGGCCACAAAGTGGCATTGAAACCCATTCCGAAGTTCGACAAGATGAAGAGGGTAAGTGTCCGTTCATCATGGATGATGATACAAAGAACCATGCTCAATTTCTCATCTTCTATCACCTGATATTTGTCTGCAAATACCGGAAAAAGCTGTTAGCGCTCTACGGAAATGAGACGAAAAGGATAGTTGAGGAGATTGGGGCAAAGTCAGATTGTTCTTTGCAAGTCAAGAGGCTATTCGTCACTCCATTGCCAACCAGGGCTAAAAGACGGGCGATTCATCCACGAAGCTGAAGACTTCGGGGTTTTCTCGCCACTTTTCTATAAATTGGAGGACATTATGCAAATTGGCATTGGTCTACCAGCTACAGACCCGGGTGTAAGCACAGATTTCATGTTAGATTGGGCCAGGCGAGCCGATGCCGGCCCCTTCTCCAGCCTTGGCATCATCGACCGCCTCGTTTACAGCAACTATGAACCACTTATTACACTGGCAGCGGTTGCCGGTATTACCGGGCGCATTCGCTTGATGACTTCAGTGGTGATCGCACCGCTGCGCACCGCCGGCATTCTGGCCAAACAGGCGGCCAGCCTCGATGCCCTCTCCGGTGGGCGCCTGACCCTCGGTGTGGGCGTAGGAGGGCGAGCCGATGATTTTCACGCGGCCCCGGCATCGTTTAACGATCGAGGGAAGCGCTTCGAGGAACAGCTCACTCTCATGAAGCGCATCTGGTCCGGCCAGCCAGTGGATGATACTGCTGGTCCAGTAGGGCCGTTACCGGCTCGCCAGGGAGGACCTGAACTGTTGATCGGTGGCTACACACCATTCGCGATCCAGCGCGTTGCTCGCTGGGGAGATGGTTTTGTACTGGGCAGAGCAAGCGACCCATCCACTCGCCGCCAGGTATTGCACATGGTTGTAGAAGCATGGAAGGAGGCAGGCCGCCCCGGCAAGCCACGCCTCGTCAGCAGTATAGAATATGCCTTCGGCCCCGCCGCGCTCGAGCGCGCCGCCGCAAGCTTACGACGCTACTACAGCTACCTGGGAGATCAACGAGCGGAAGTGATCTCAAAGAGCGTTATCTCTTCACCCCAGGCGCTCAAGGCTGATATACAGGCCTTTGCTGATATCGGCCTGGACGAACTGCTTATCTTCCCCGTCGTCTCTGAGATGGAGCAATTTAATCGACTGAGGGACGTGATTGGTTAGTCAAGATGGAGCGTTTTGCAACAGCGCGGGGGATATGCTATCATGCCTGCGAGAAAATTCTTACAGGGAAGAGTGAAAGAAGAAAGGGTAGCCATGGAGCAGATCAATGAGCAGCACCCGCATAGGGGTGATTGGCTGCGCGAGATCGTGTTTGGACTCAACGACGGCCTCGTCACAACGCTTGTGTTTATTATGGCCGTCAGTACAGCAGCGCACGCTAACCTGATACTTATCGTACTCGGCGAAGTGCTGGCAGGAGGCATCTCAATGGCGCTTGGTGGCTACCTCTCCGCTCGCACCGCCAAAGAAGTACTTGATCAACGCATTGCCACCGAGCGTTTCGAAATTAAGCACGAGCCAGAGGAAGAGCGTGCCGAACTACGCGCGATCTACCGCGACAAAGGCTTTAGCGGCGCGCTACTTGACCGCGTAGTCGGCCATCTAACTGCCAATGACGAACGATGGTTCCGGGCAATGGTTCATGATGAACTGGGCGTAGTAGAAGACAAGCACATCAACCCATGGCTACAAGGCATCCAGATTGGCATCTCTTTTGTGGTCGGCGGGCTCATTCCGGCTATACCAGTCATACTTTCTCTGCCACAAGCTCGCTGGTGGGCTTATGGGCTCACCGCCCTTACCGCCCTCGTACTGGGAGCAATCAAAGCCAGGTACACACACAAAGGCGCTGTACGTGCCGGCCTTGAATTTCTCGCAGTTGTCACCATCGGAACTTTGGCCGGCGTTGGGCTCAGTTTCCTCCTCCACGGGTGATATATCTGATATATCACCTATATCAGTAAATTTATCTTCCCCTCTTCTGCGCAAAATCAATACCATTTTTCGTTCATTTGTTCTAGGTACATTATTCACTCCCCTTTTTGCCCCTAAATAATATTGACTGCTTGCTCAAAGTTGGGTATACTCTCTTTAAGATAAATTAGAACTTCCGTTCTGAGTTATCCCTATTTTTACCATGCGCGGATGGCCTACCTATTTTTTGCGTTGCTCTTCCCACACGCTGGTGTCGTCCGCGCAAGAGAAGAGAGTGTCACGAACTCCATCCCTTAGAAGGGGATGAGCTTGCGAAAGCAGGCTCGTAGTGTCCAGCCTCAGCGTCCAATGGCGTAGGCAGCCAGGTGCGGGCGCTCCGTTGGATCGGCCATGGCACCTCCGAATGCTTCCTCAGTTCGGAGCCCTGCCGCTCTGTCGTTAAAAGCCCGTCAGGAGTCCGGGTGGTGCGCAGAGCTGAACAAGCCGATGCAACCTTGGCGAGGGGAGATGTCCGGAAATGCCGCTCCAGACACGTCACACCGCCCTGTAAAGGGCCCGAAAGGGGAAACTCGTATGGTCTTTGTGCTCGACAAACACAAGAAACCGCTGATGCCGTGCAGCCCGAAAAGGGCGCGGCTCTTGCTCAAGCGTGGAAGAGCGGTCGTGCATCGCGTGTCACCATTCATCATTCGCCTCAAAGATCGCTGTGTGCAAGAGAGCGATCTCCAGCCCCTTGTGCTGAAGGTCGATCCGGGCAGTAAGTGCACCGGGATGGCTCTGGCTCGCGTCGAGCACGCCGGAGACGGCGAGGTGCACCACGCGCTCCACCTCGCCGAAATCCGCCACCGCGGCGAGCAGGTTCATGAAGCGATGGGAAAGCGGGTGCGTGCCCGTCGACGGAGGCGGAGCGCTCACCTGCGCTATCGCAAGCCACGCTTCGAGAACCGGAGCCGTTCTCAAGGGTGGCTCCCACCCTGCCTCCGCTCGCGTCTGAGCAACGTGCTCAGCTGGGCAAGCAGATATCGCCAGTGGGCACCGATGACGCGCATCGATGTCGAATGTGTCCGCTTCGATATGCAACTGCTCCAGAATCCAGAGATCGCGGGAGTGCACTACCAACGTGGCGAACTCGTGGGGTGGGAGGTCCGGGCGTATGTGCTCGTGAAATACGGCTATCGATGTGCCTATTGCGGCAAAACCAATGTTCCCTTTGAGATCGACCACCTGCTGCCCAAGAGTCGAGGCGGCTCCGACCGCGTGTCCAATCTCGTGCTCTCCTGCCACGACTGCAATGTGGAGAAAGGCAATCGGACAGCGGCAGAGTGGGGACATCCGGAAGTGGAAGCACAAGCGAAAGCCTCTCTGCGCGATGCGGCGGCAGTGAATGCCACCCGCCACGCCCTGATGGACGAACTCAGAGGGCTTTGCGTGCCCCTCACCAGCTGGAGTGGGGGGCGCACCCACTGGAATCGGGCGCGTTTTGGCCTCCCGAAGACGCATGCGCTCGACGCGCTGTGTGTGGGCGATCTCGCCGGGGTGGATGCCGCAAGCCTGAGCACCCTGCAGATCAGTGCCAGCGGGCGAGGCCAGTACTGTCGGACGCTCTTTAGCAAACACGGTTTCCCGCGAGGCTATCTCATGCGGCAGAAACAGGTGAACGGGTTGCAAACGGGGGATCTCGTGCTGGCGGTAGTTCCCCCACCGTACAAAGCCCAGGGAACGCACAAAGGACGGGTCGCGGTCAGAAAAAGCAAGTTCTTCCGCATCGCTGACGTCGATTCCATCCCCGCGCAGTACTGCACGGTACTCCAGCGCGGGGACGGCTACAACTATGCAGTTGTCCAGGCAGCTGGGGCCGTTCCCCGGCTCTCCCCCCATCAAGGAACGCCTGCACATACCCCTGCATGAATGTCAGGGGTATGTGCAGGCGGGGATTTTTATGAACGACCATCGCTTATCTCTATTTCTTTGGCGCGTCTCATGCGGCTTCCCCTCGCCAGCCGACGATTATGTCGAGACGGCGCTTGACTTGAATGAACTCGTGATTGCTCACCCGGCGGCCACATTTTATGTCAGAGTCTCCGGTGACTCCATGATGAACGCCGCTATCTGTCATGGTGATATCATCGTGGTTGATCGAGCCAGGGAGCCTGGGCATAACTCCATTGTCGTTGCCCACCTGGACGGGGAATTTACGGTGAAACGGCTTTCTCAACGGGATGGTGCGCTTTACCTTGTTCCAGAAAACCCCCTCTACCAACCAATACAGATCACCGACACAACCGATTTTTCCGTCTGGGGCGTGGTCACCTATTGCATTCATAAGGTGGTATGAGAAAGAAAATCTATGCGCTGGTCGATTGCAATAACTTCTATGTCTCCTGCGAACGAGTATTTCATGCATCGCTGCGCGCCAGGCCGGTTATCGTCCTCTCCAATAATGATGGATGCGTCGTTGCCAGGAGTAACGAGGTTAAAAAATTGGGCATCAAAATGGGCCAGCCTATTTTTGAGTGCGAGGAGCTTATCAGAAAGCACAACATCCAGATCTTTTCGAGTAACTACTCCCTGTACGCTGATATGAGCGCCAGGGTCATGAAGGTTTTATCTCAGTTCTCCCCCAGGCTCGAAGTCTATTCCATTGACGAGGCGTTTCTTGACCTGTCAGAACAAATCATCGATGATCTGTCGGAATTTGGGCGCACCATCAAGGCAAGGGTGCTTCAATTTACCGGCATCCCCGTCAGTGTTGGCATTGCATCTACAAAGTGCCTGACAAAAGTCGCCAATGAAATCGTGAAAAATGATGCGCGCTATGAGGGAGTGTTAGACGTTACCGCGCTGTCAGAGCAAGCAACAGATGAAATGTTAGCGAAGGTAGCCATTGAAGACGTGTGGGGGATCGGCTCTAAATACAGCCTGTTCCTCATGAATCACGGCATCTTGAGCGCGAAAGACCTCAAATACGCCGACGAAAAGTGGATCCGGCGCTATCTCACCGTGGTAGGAGAGCGCATCGTCTTAGAGCTACGAGGAACAGCGTGCATTCCCCTTGAAGCGGAACGGCCTGCTAAGAAGGGCATTATGTGTTCCAAATCCTTTGGCAGGGATGTCACACGCCTGGAAGAGCTTGAAGAGATCATCGCGACATACACGGCCAGGGCCGCTGAAAAATTACGGAGCCAGGACTCTCTCACATCCTGTATCACGGTATTTATCCGCACAAACGCCTTGAAGGACACCCCGCAATACTCCAATTCCTTCTCACAGCGTATCCCCTACCCAACGGCATTTACCCCCGAGCTGATACGTTACGCGCTCAAAGGCTTGAGAGCCATGTATAGAGACGGCTACAACTACAAGAAGGCGGGAGTTTTTCTCACGAAAATTATCCCGCAAGATGGCGTACAACCTGATCTCTTCAGTGAATTTTCGTTGTATGACTACTATAAGCAGGCCCGGCTGATGTATCTTATTGATGCGATCAACAAGATGTATGGCCGTGATACCCTTTTTTTCGCGGTGCAGGGCATCACTCGCCCCTGGAAAATGCGGCAATCCCGGCTTTCAGGGCACTTTACAACGCGCTGGAGCGACATACTGACCATCAATTAATCTGAACAATTGGAGACAAATATCTCTTTTTAAACACTTGCACTTATGCTTAAGGAATACTATTATAGGAAACGAAGTTTCGTATTAGTTCTGTTTAATCTGATTAAGAGGGATGGGAGTACGTTATGGCTTTTATACCGGCGCTTACGAGCTATGTGATTGATTGGGGGTGGCTGCGTATTGGTCCACCCTATATTTATATTAATATTGACCCGGCTATTGTACGCATAGGGCCGTTCGTGCTGAGCTGGTATGGGCTGATGTATGCCGTGGCTATTATCCTGGGTTTGCGCATCGTGCGAGGGTATACTACGCGCAAGGGGATTACGCAGGCGGCGGTATATCGTATCCTCTGGTGGTGTATCCTTGCCGGCATTATAGGAGGGCGCCTGTACTTCGTGATACAGCAGCCAGACCTGTTTTCGTATTACCTCGCGCAACCACAGCATATCCTGGCGACGTGGGAGGGGGGGATGGCGTTCTATGGCGCTATCTTTTTGGTGATTCCTACGCTGATCTGGCGGGCGCGCAGAGAGCGTATCAATCCCCTGGTGCTGCTTGACGCGGGCGTCCTGTTTGCCGCGGCGGGACAGATCTTTGGGCGTATTGGCAACCTGATCAATGGCGACATTATTGGGTATCGCAGCACGTTACCGTGGTCAACGGTCTACCAGAATCCCCATAGCTGGGCGTGTTTGAATCCCGCCACGTGTAATGTGCCTGTTCAGCCTGCCGCAGGCTATGAACTACTGACCAATATTCTTATGTTGGGCTTGATGTTCTTCATCGCGTGGCGCGTCAGGCGACCGGGCATTCTGATGCTGGTGTACCTCTTTGGCTACGCCATTACGCAATTTTTGCTTTTCTTTGTGCGCGATAATCTGATTGTCAGTTTCCTGGGCTTGAATTGGGGTTTGAAACAGGCGCAGTGGACTTCGCTGGTGGTGCTGGTGATTTTGCTTCCTGTTACATACCTGGTTTTGCGCTATTCTAAACCGATACCGGCAGGTGAGGTTGCCGCGACCTACGGGATTCCGCAAAAACCGGCGGTTGAGGATGATAGGGAGAACGTAGAAAAGGTAGAGAAGGCTGGGGAGAAAAGGGGAGTGGAAGAGGGGAAGGTTGAGGGGAGCGGGTCTGGGGACGTGAAAGAGACAACGGCAGAAGGGCATGGGGATGAGGGTGACGCAGCAAATGCCTCACGTGAGGATGAGGTGGCACCTGGTAAGGTAAGAGAGGATGGGGCGGCATCTGATAGCCAGGAAATAATAGCTGAGAATCGATGAGTGCGGTCATACCCGGTAGAGCAATTTGCGGTGAAGGACGGAGATGAGGGTGTCGGTGAGGGTGAGCACTTCTTCGAATTGCGTGGCCTGCTGCTCTGGCGGCAGGCCATTTGCGCGCCACCGTCCAAACAGGTGCTGTTCATAGGCAGCCAGTTCGCTGCGGACTAGCTGGCGCAGTTGGAAGCGGATCAATGAAGGTAGAGCTGGCGGTAAGCCGAGCCGGGTAAGACGTTGATAGAGTTGGAGCAGCAATACATCGTCTCCTGTAAATAGTTGCGATTCTTCTATGGCGACGGGGAAGAGCAGTCCCTGGCGTGCCAGTTCATCTATTTGTTCCTTTGTAGCCCCGGTTTGTTGCATCAATTCTTCTTTGGTGAGCTTCACATCCTGGCCGCTGGAGGTCAGGGGGCGCAGGAGTCGCTGCTTAAGTGCGAGGTTCATTTCTACGTCACCTTGTTGGGCGCGTATCTCTAGCAATTGTTTGATGACCTCGAGGGGTAAATTTTGCTGCTCTTTGAGCTCTTTGATGATATTGAGAACGAGGAGGTGCTCCTGGTTGTAATGAGCCACGCGTCCTTGCATGATGGGTGGTGGAAGCAGTCCCTGGGTGTTATAGAAGCGGATAGTTCTACTTGGCACTCCTGTTTCGTGGGCAAGGTCGTCTATGCGTAGTAATTGTTGATCGCTGCTGCCTACCACGTGTACTGTACCTCGTGAATTGTAACAGATAACCTGTTAGATAAAGATCAAAATGGACAGGGGTACGATACAACATTGGGTTTTTTAGTATCGCAAACCCCTGAAGTAGGCTATTGTGAGCCGTCAAGCCGTAGGGGTGGGAGTGGTTGGGATGGCGGGAGGGGGACGCTTGCGTCGCCCCCATCCTGGTCCTACGAGCCTTCCCCTTCCTCCCAGGGCGACGCAAGCGTCCCCTCCCCACATCCACGCCACCCCCGCCCCTACATTTAACTGGTGACTTTGTTGATAACTTCTTCATCGGAGACGTCACCTTTGATGGTGGCTTGACCAATGAAGAAGAGGGATGCGCCGATGAGTAGCGATAGGACGGCGATGCCGCCAATCCACCAGATCCAGACCGTTTTGCTGAGCAGCGGCGTCCAGGGGCCGGTGAAGATTACATAGACTCCGACGCCACTTGCAACAAGTCCGAAAAGCGAACAGAGATAGAATACCCAGTCCGGCGCCAGGCGTGCGCGGGTAAAGGTTTCATGAAACTTGTAGCGGATGATGATCACGTCGATGAAAAGGATCACCATCGAGACGCACCAGATGACGGTAACCGCTGCCTGCAGGATGACATAAACAATCGTGGATAGGTCGGCTGGCTTAAAGCCTGTGCTGAGAGAGTAGGGGGCTATGATGAAGGCCAGCACGGTGAAGACCCCTGAGATGATGCTCTGCACGAGTACGGCAACCCACGGCACCCTGTTGGCGTTCACTTTACTCATGACTGCCGGCATACGACGGTCCAGGCCGGAGACGAAGAGCAAGCGACCAAACGAGTAGTTATAAACAGCGGTATTGAAGAGGAAGAAACCGATAAAGATGACGTTGACGAGCCAGCCCAGCACAGTTCCCGCGGGGCCAAACCCCAGCGTTACGGCTTCAGCGATAGCCGATGGGCTGCCTTGATCTTTTAAGGGGACGGCAACCATGACGCCAAATGTGCCTATGAGATAGGCGGCGATGACTACCACTGATCCCCAGAGAAGATAGCGTGTTATCGAGCGTGGATGGGTAATCTCCACGCCCATGTTGAGGGGGACCTCAATACCGAGGAGAGCCAGGATGACGGTGCCATAGAAGGTGGCGTTGCCCCAGTTGAGAGACCAGGCGTGCGGCGAGTAATCGACTGGAGCCGGGTGCCCAAGCGAGAGCAGGCCGGCGAGACCGATGAGGAGAATAGCACCGCCGTAGGCTACGAAGACAATGTTGACGAAGTTTTGTGTGACACGGAAGCGTAGGATGGACAATACAAAGGAGAAGGCGATGACGGCGATAATGACGACGCCTTGCTGCCATGGCTCGGTCAAAAAGTTGCTATTGAGCTGCTGGATTAGTGAGACGACAGCATCGCCTGTGGCGATCATCACGAGCACGCCTGGCCACCACGCGCAGAAGCCAGCGAAGAAACCCAGGAAGGCTCCAAACGCTTTGTTCGTCCAGACGTAGATGGAGCCTTCGCCTGGAAACATGAGACCAAGTTGGCCGGTAACGATGGCACCTGGGATGAGGAAGGTAATGAATCCCAGGCCCCAGTAGATGTAGGCGGCCGGGCCAGCACCCCCTGCCATGACGGCTGAGTTGCTGATAAATAGGACAATTGCAACGAAGATGGCTACCATGTCAAATGTGTTTAAGACTTTGGGGAGAATACCCGCAGCAATGCGTTCAGAACGTAGGACCTCACCGCTTCCACTCTCGGCAGTTGTTGCCATATGCGTCTTTCCTCCTAAAGAAATGTCTGTAGCCGAGGCCATAGCCGGGGGGCTATACCGGGTGGCTGGCGCAGGGTCAGAGGCTACAGATGATGAATAGAGAAGTGCCGTAATTATGAGCGTTTTCGTTGCTTTGTGTATGTGATTTTGGAGCTACGAAACGAGATAAGATGAAACCTCTCTTTCCTTGTATAACAGCAACGATACATTGCTGTTACGGTACAATATGTTGTGTGATGAGGTTGAAAACGCCCAGCTAGCCACCTGTGTTATGAAGGCAATTATATGATAGATTCTTAGATGAGATACGTCAAGGGCTTGTGGGTTAAGGGGTGTATGAAAAAGTTGTTGGAAAGCGGGCGAAGAACATGTGTAGGGGCCGATTTATCGCGCCCACAGCCGATTGATCGGCTATGCCAGCAGGCCGATCAATCGGCTGTGGGCGCGATAAATCGGCCCCTACTTCATACAGTTTGACGCTTTTTTAACTGGCTGAATATTAGTGTGTTGGCGTTCCTGGCGCTTTGGGAACATTTGTGGGTATGCCTGATTGAGGATTATTTACCTTGGCCTGTTCTTCCTGTATTTTGCGTTGGAGCGCCCGCAGGTAGGCTTGTGCGGCGTCGAGATCGGAGTCGGCGATGGTTTGCCACTCTTTAGGCACTTCTTTGACCCGTTTTGACCAGGTTTCGAGGACTGTCTGAAGTGCCGCAAGCGTATCGTTATCCTGGTTAATCCTGGCGAGCCACCCTCGTCCTTGAATAAGCGTTCTGAGGGTGATATTGAGAAAATCACCTGTGACGGTTGCCGCGAGGTTGACCACGGGCGAGACAAAAGCGTCGTAGGCAAGACGGGTCAACCTCGCGGCATTGCTTGCTCCCGTAAGGGAGATACCTTCCATGTTGGTCAGCGTCGCAATGAACTCTTTGCGTACGGCCTCTGCGCCGGCGGCCAGGCCTTTATTGTAGGCATCTTCAATTTGATGTTCGATGTTTGTTCCGGCATCGTGAAGGGCCTGGGGAATCTTCGGACCTAATTCATAGGCGGCGAGGCCACCGACGGCTACTACACCAGCTCCCACCAGTAATTTGCGGCGAGTGAGTCCGCCCTTTTTGGATTTTCTCCTGGGTCGCGGTCGTGATCGTGGACGTGGTCGCGCCGGGCGCTCCTCAGGCTCATCTACGTACTCGTCCTCTTCGTATTCGTCATATTCCTCTGGATAGTCATAGCGCGGTTCCGGCAAACGACGAGTGATTATGCGGGGGCGAGGGGCCGGTGATCTCAGCGGGGGATTTTGTGCATTCACCTCGCGTTGATCGAATGGGTCTTCGTAACCGATGTCAGGGTCGACAGGATCGAAATCATTCCACTCGTCCGCTTCTTCGTCTTCGCCTGTTTCGATATACTGTCGTGATGGCGGCAGTTGGGTGGGGCGATATGCACCTGCATGGGGCGCTCCTTCATAGCGAACACGATAGCGGTTCGTATAAAGCGCATCGTCACTTGATTCTTCCGGGGCCTGATAGTCGAGCTGTTCATCTTCGTTCGCATATTGCTCGTCGTCTAATTCACCGTAATCCTGTCCCACGCCTTCTTCCGGGAGCGTGGTTGATTGATATTTGCTGGCGATAATGCTTTGCCTGAGTAATTGTCGAGTCCGGCGGGGATTGGGTCTGGGCGCAAGTGGTCCACTGGTGCGACGGCTGGCTTCTCCATTTGAGGGCCAGCGGTCGGCTGCTTGAGAGGCGTCTCCTCGTCTATTTTGAGTCGATCCGGAGCCAGAGCCGTTACGGTTCTGGCTGTTTAGTGGATCATAATCATATTGCCGGCCAGGACTTCGCCGATAAGCTTTTCGTTCGAATTGATCCTTTGACATAAATACCTCTACTCTTCATGAAGCTTAGATCGGTTGCAATGCAGCACGACGAGTTAAGACACGCCTTCTACCCATTATACCTTTTTTATTCTCTTGAGTCCAGGGGTTGATATAAAAAGTTTGTTAATAATCACTATACTCAATCGTACACGATGTTTTACTCCAGCATAGGACTATTAGCATGCTAGTTTTTGGACGTGCATAAGGTATTTTTAGTCACTTAAGAACTTATGTTCTAACTGTACCATATATTTCTTCCTATTGCAAGTAGGAAAGATATCCCTACTGTTCATCCCTATGCTATAATGTACCAAATTGTGTTTGGAGCGGCTGTTGTGCACCCGGCTGGGGGTCGCTTATCAGGGGAGAGAAAAGACACTATGCCTGACACTGATAAAGAGGAGCCAGGAAATGCAATGCCAATCATTGCTTGTGTGACGGTTGGCGTTTTCCAGGAGAATTGTTACCTTTACGCCTGTCCTCAAACGCACCACGCGGTTATTATTGACCCGGGGGATGAGGCGGAACGTATTCTGCAAAGAATTCAAGAACTGGAGCTCATTCCTCAATATATTATTAATACGCACGGTCATATCGATCATATTGGAGCGATTGACGCGGTGAGTGCTGTCTATCCCGTGCCGCTAGCGATCCATCCTGATGATGCCATTATGTATACGGACGAACAGGTGGCGAAGTTGTACGGCCGTTCGTCTCCACTGGTACAGAGAAAACCGGATATTTTGCTGAAAGAGGGGGATCGCCTTGCTTTCGGTACGCTCACACTTGAGGTTGTACATACCCCTGGCCATACTCCCGGGGGCGTGTGCCTGGTCAGCCGTCCTTATTGTGTGTTCAGTGGAGATACGCTCTTTCATCGCAGTATAGGACGGACAGACCTCCCGGGAGGAGACTTCGAGCAGATAGTTACCTCTATCCGGGATAAGTTGTATACGCTGGAGGATGATCTCGTCGTTTTTCCCGGACATGGAACGCCGACGACTATTATAGAAGAGAAATATGAAAATCCTTTTGTGACTGTAGAGGAGTAATGTATTGTGTCTAACATTTGTGTGATTGGAACAGGATATGTAGGTCTGGTGACCGGCACGTGTTTTGCCGACCTGGGCAACCAGGTGATATGCGTTGATATTGTGCAGGAGAAGATCGAGCTGCTCAAACAAGGTATACTGCCTATTTATGAACCAGGTATGGAAGAATTGGTGGAGCGCAACGTCAACGCGGGGCGCCTGCGTTTTACGACCAGCTATCAAGAAGGGCTGGATAACTGCGAATTCATTTTTATCGCGGTGAATACTCCCACCGGCACAAGCCAGGGGGGAGCGGATATGCGCTACGTTGAGAGCGCGGCGCGCAGTATCGCGGAGAAGCTCGATCATTACGCCATCATTGTCAATAAGAGTACGGTTCCGGTCGGGAGCGGCGATGTGGTGACGCGTATCGTTCGCAAGAACCTGGCGCGGCCAAATGTGCCGTTTAGCGTTGTCTCTAACCCGGAGTTCCTGCGCGAGGGGTCTGCCCTGCTGGATTTCCAGAGTCCAGATCGTGTCGTGCTTGGTTCGTCAGACCAGGAGGCCGCGCGCAAGGTGGCTACACTGTATTTGCCTTTGCGCACGCGCATTCAGATTACCGACCTGTATACAGCAGAGATGATCAAGTACGCGTCGAATGCATTCCTGGCAACAAAGATTTCGTTTATCAATGAAATAGCGCAGATTTGTGAACGCCTGGGGGCCGATGTAAAAGAAGTGGCCGTGGGTATGGGCTACGATAAGCGCATTGGACGGGCCTTCCTGGACGCCGGGTTGGGATATGGTGGGAGCTGCTTCCCCAAGGACGTGCGCGCACTGGCTCACATGGCAGGTGAAGCAGGGCTGCATCCACAGCTGCTCAATGCCGTGATGGATATTAACTATGACCAGCGCCGCCTCATCGTGACAAAGCTCACTTCTATTCTTGGTTCGCTGCGCGGTTGCACGATTGGTATTCTGGGCCTGGCCTTCAAGCCCAACACCGATGATATGCGCGAAGCTCCATCGGTGGATATCATTCGCTGGGTCACCAGTCAGGGCGCGATAGTGCAGGTCTATGATCCGGTGGCGACGCAGACCGGGCGTGAGGCTTTGGAGCGAGAGGGTATCCGTATGGAGACTGTGAACTTCTGTGATAGCGCCTACGAGGTAGCGCAGGACGCCGACGCGCTGGTGATGGTGACGGAGTGGAACGAATTCAAGTCGCTGAACATGCTACAGATTCGCAGTGCCATGCGGCGCCCCGTGCTGATCGATGGGCGTAACATTTATGAAGCAACGGAGATGAATCAACTGGGCTTTATCTATCGCGGTATGGGTAGGGGAACGGGCCCCGCACCTTCGGTGCTGCCGCCGGGAGACAGTACCAGCATTCCGCAGTTGGCGCAAGGATGATTGCAAAGGAAGCAGGCCACCCCTGGAGATAGAGAGAGAAAGAGTATGGAGGAGAAGGACCTGCCGCTGTTGTTTACGCCATTGGTGAGGCAACCGGGCATGGCTATACCCGACTGGCTGTTTGGGCCTGCAGGGGTGGCAGGTTTGCCGGCTCCGCTCAGTCCGCCACGGGGCGTCAACGTCGCTGTTGGAATCGATATTATCGAGGTGGCGCGCGTGCGCAAGGTTTACGAGCGGCATGGCGAGCGTTTTCTTAAGCGGGTCTTTACTGAGCGAGAGGTGTTGCAGTGCCGTGGGAAGGCGACACGGCTGGCAGGTCGTTTTGCCGCCAAGGAGGCTAT
>WNGP01001070.1_pt1 | contig 22793 bp, 21 predicted proteins | sample 5407671 | NCBI WGS metagenome assembly WNGP01 (sample SAMN13153381, study PRJNA577476) | soil metagenome | isolation source: 40 cm soil or saprolite under Garry oak tree replicate 2 | place: USA:California | collected 2016-06-15
CTGGCCGACGCTCAACTGCCCGCCGCGTTCGCCGACGGTGTTGGCGTAGCCGTTTGGCAATTGGCGAATGAATTCGTCGGCTTGCGCGCGCTTGGCAGCGTCAATGATTTCGTCGTCGGTCGCATCGGGCCGGCCGTAGGCGATATTTTCCCGAATCGTCGTCGAAAAAAGCAACGTGTCTTGGAGGACGATCCCGATTTGCGCGCGCAGAGATTTCTTTTTGATCTCGCGGACGTTGCGTCCATCGAGCGTGACCGAGCCGGAAGTTGGATCGTAAAAGCGCGGCACCAAACTCAAAAGCGTGCTTTTCCCGGCACCGGTGCCGCCGACGATCGCGATCATTTGATTCGGCTCAATCCGAAGATCGACATCATGCAGCACTGGCCGACCTTGTTCGCCACCGGACGGACTGGCGGCGGTGAGCGCATAACTAAACGACACGTTTTGAAGTCCGATGGCACCTTTGGCGGATTCGACAGCGACGGCGTTTGGCGAATCAGCCACATCGTCTTCGCGATCGAGCACTTCGAAGCAGCGTCTCGCGCCGGCAGTCGCGCCTTCCATCGCCCAGGCGGTATAGGTGATCGATTCGAGGGGTTGATAGAGCATTAAGAGATAGGCGCTGAAAACGAGCAGTGTTCCGAGCGTGAGCGTGCCGGCGAGGACGTGCAATGTTCCGAAGTAATACATCGCCGCGGTGCCAAGCACCATCAGAGTGCTGATCACGAGCGCGCTGTTTACGTTGGTGAGAGTGAGCCGCAAATTCGCCTGCAAACTTTGTTGCGCTTGCTGATGGAATTGCATGACCTCGTATTGTTCCCGTCCGAACGCGTGCACCATTCGAATGGAACTGAGCCCCTCCTGGGCTTGTGCGAGCACCGCGCTTTCCTCAGCTGCCAATCGAGCCGCACCATGATCGCGAAAGTGCCAATGAGCGTGACAACCGACCCGAAAATGCCGGTGAAACCTTTATTGTAGATTGTCTGGATCGATTGGGAATCGTAGGCGACCCGAAAGCTCAAATCGCTCGACCGCCGAACGTCGTGATATTTGAGCGAGAGCGATTGAAGATAAGCGTAAAGATCGGTGCGGAGTTTGAGCAAAGCCTGAAGGCCGACATTAACCAAAATATAATTGGTCGCCCAATTGATGACTCCCCAGAAGAACTGGATCACGACGAGCGCGAGACAGAGCAGGGGAATCCAAGTGTGCGGATCACCGCGCGGGGTTGGATTCGGTCGGAGAAAATCGTCTACGATGATTTTGAACGGCCATACCTTGAGCAAATTCAAGCCGACGCCGAGGAGCGAGAGCAGCAATCCGACAATCGTTTGCGGCATAAAGGGCCGGTAGTAACGAAAGACGCGCCGGTAAATCGACATGGGAATTTCAGATTGCAGATTTCAAATTTCCGATTGAACTACACTGCCCGTCGGCAAACATCGAGAGATTCCTCGGTCCGAGCCGGACTGGCGTATCGCTCGGAATGACAATATGCATCAACTAGTTCAAGTCTGGTTCGAATGGGTCCTGATCGGCGGGTATCTCGGGATCATTGTTTTGATGGCGATGGGGAGCACACCGCTGCCGGTGCCGGCTGAAGTGGTCGTGCCGCCGGCGGCGTTTCTGGCCGCCCAGGGGCGTTTGAGTTTGGTCGGTGTGATCCTGGCGAGCACTCTCGGTGCGTATCTGGGCGCGGCATTAATGTATTGGCTCTCACTTTGGCTCGGACGTCCATTAGTCGTGCGTTTCGGACGGTTCATTCTATTTCCTCCGAAGAAATTGGAGGAAGCGGAGCACTGGCTCGCGCGCTATGAGGCCGGGGGCGTTTTTTTCGCGCGGCTTTTGCCCGGCGTCCGGCATTTGATCTCCATCCCGGCCGGTATTGTGCGGATGAATTTCGCGGTGTTTAGTGTTTGGACGATCATCGGCTCGGCGATTTCGTGTTCGATCCTCGCTTATTTGGGCGTACGGGCTCAACATTTTGCGCCCGACCTTCTTAAGGATCCGGAAGCGCTGGTCCAATTCGTGCGCGGGCAATCGAAGTGGCTGCTTCTGGTAGTTTTGGCATTTGCAGCGCTTTACATCGTGTCCATGCGACTTTCCAAACGGAAATCTGCCTGACGCGTGCGGCCGCAACATTGATCAAACCGCAGTGCACGACACGCAAAATTAGATTGAACAGGGGCACTGAAGCTGCTGTCAAAAGGATACAAAGTAATGAAGAAAAACAGCCAAATCCTAAAGCCGCGTCCGAAACTTTCTTTTGGAGACCTTGTCCTCGCCGTCAGTTCCTGCACGAAGAACACGAAAGAAACAGTCGCGACCGTGGCTGACCTGTTGGCCAGCGGAAAAGTGCGCGTCCAGAGCGACGGCAAATTCCTGCGGGCCAAGGTTTGCTAAGCTAAGTCGACTTTCGAGAGTCGCTCCGGTGGTTTGTCCGCCGGAGCGATTTTCTTTTGCGCCACAAAACACTTTCGCGTTTGGCGCGTCATTCTATCTTGCGGCGTGATCGATCGTTATTCGCGGCCGCTAATGCGCGATATCTGGGCCGACCAGCGCAAATTCCAAATCTGGCTCGAGATCGAATTGCTCGCCTGCGAAGCCATGGCCGAGCTCGGCCAGATCCCGAAACAAGACGCGGCTGAAATTCGAAAGCGGGCGCGTTTTTCGATTCCGGAGATTTTCGAGACCGAGAAGCGGACAAACCACGATGTCATTGCCTTTCTTGAAAATGTCGCCGCTTCAGTTGGCCCGGCTGCGCGTTGGATCCATCAAGGGCTGACCTCGTCCGACATTCTCGACACGACCTTGTCCGTTCAACTCACTGAATCGACCAAAATCCTGGCAGGCGATTTGAAGCAATTGCGCAATGTGATCGCTGCGCAGTCGCGCCGTTACAAAATGACGCCGATGATCGGGCGCAGTCACGGCGTGCATGCCGAACCGATCACTTTTGGATTAAAGCTCGCGCTCATGTTCGATGAATTCGGCCGAGCGGAGGAGCGGCTGGCACAAACACTCGAACGCATTCGGGTTGGCAAAATCAGCGGCGCAGTCGGCACGCATGCACACGTCGATCCAAGAGTTGAACGCGCGGTGTGCCAGAAATTGGGATTGAAGCCAGCAACTCTGTCGACCCAGATCGTGCAACGCGACCGGCACGCCGAATTTATGACCACGCTCGCCGTGATCGCTTCGAGCATCGATCGCTGGGCAACAGAGTTTCGTCACCTGCAACGAACCGAAGTCCTCGAAGTTGAGGAATATTTTGGCGAAGGACAAAAAGGGAGCTCGGCCATGCCGCACAAACGCAATCCGATCACGAGCGAGCGATTAAGCGGACTGGCGCGTGTGATCCGCGGCAATTCAGTGGTGGCTTTGGAAAACGTCGCGCTTTGGCACGAGCGCGACATCAGTCATTCGAGTGCGGAGCGAATCATTTTGCCGGACTCCTGTATTTTGCTCGACTTCATGCTCTTGGAGCTGCGCAACCTCGTGGAACGGCTCCAAGTTTATCCCGAACGGATGCAACAAAATCTCGACGTGACGAAGGGGCTTTACAACAGCCAATCGATTTTACTCGCGCTTACCCGCGCCGGGGTGGAACGCAAAATCGCTTATGAAGCCGTGCAGCGGGCAGCGATGAAAACGTGGAAAGGCGAGGGGACTTTCGCGAAGAACGTAAAAGCCGAGCCGGAAATCACGGCGAAACTTTCCGCGGACGAGATCGATCGACTTTGCTCGCTCGACATTCACTTCAAACATGTCGATGAAACATTCAAAGCGCTCGGCTTGGAGTAGATCGACCACGTCGAAGATAGACATCTTGGCAGTCGCCGCGCTCTCCTGCCTCGTCCTCTGTCAATGCGCGAAGCACTCCGATCAAAAAGAAGATGAGCTTTACATGAGAGATAGCGAGCGGCAGTGGGCCGAATCAGTGGCAAGTGGCGACGCAAGCGTGGTGGAACGAATTTTGGCCAACGACTTTATTGGCGTCGATCCGCACGGCCGAATCTATGACAAAGCCGAGATGATTTCCGACACGCGCGAAGGCCCAAAGTTTTTCGCTTCTAACCATCTGAACGAGGTGAAAATCAGATTTTATGGGGATACGGCCGTCGCTCAGGGGAGCGAATCGTGGGAGCGCCGCACCGGCGAGCGTGGGCGTTTCGTCTGGACCGATACCTGGCTTCGCCGCAACGGCCGCTGGGAAATTGTTGCCGCTGAGGATCTCACCGTCCCGGAACCAGGAGCTGTTCTCCCGCAACAATAGCAAGCGAATCCGATTATTTGATCGGGCTGAGGAGCAACTCGGCAATGCGCCCTGAGTCGTCGAGTTCCAGAACGCGCAGGCCGAACCTGGCGGCCGTCTGCTCCGCCGCTTTTGGATTGAGCGTCACGCGCACCACATTGCTGCTCCAATTCAAAATCAACTGCGCGACCTGAAAACTAGGCGTCAGCTCAACCGCGTTTAATTCGAGATGAGCTCGCAACTCCATCGTCATCGGTGTCGTGCCGGCGGGCGTGAGTTGAACCCGCGCCCGTGTTTCGTTCGGAATCAGAGCGACGCCGCCAATTTCAAAGGCGGTCCGCATTTGCGCCGGTTGAAAAGGCCTTGAAGTTGGAACTACTCGCATCGTAGAAATACGGCCTTGGCCGCTCAATTTTGTCGGGCCAAGTTGAAATCCCAGCTCGGTCGGAATGGCGGCACGCGCTGACGCCGATTGCAGCCGAAGCGACGCCGTCAGCGAAGCTGGGCGCGCACGAATTGCCCCCATCTGAAGCTGGGACGTCAGTTGCATCGATACCACTTCCAGAAAAAGACCGAGCACGGCGGCATTCCCATCAGCGGGTGCGACTCGGATCGTCGGGAAAGTCGTCGGAGCGTGCTCTTCGATGTGAGATTCAACCGGAGCAAGGGTAGCGGGCGGGCGTCTTGGGGGCTCTGCGACAATTTCCTTTTGCAGCGACGGCGGCGTGGGCGCGGGTTCGCTGATTGCCGGCGCGGGTGGTCTCTCCTCGATTTGCTTTCCGAATACGTGCTTGGTGTTAAGCGTTCGACGGACAAGATCGACAAATGCGTCCGAAAGAAACGGCTTTTCAATTTCCGCCACAATGTTCGGCAGACGCGCCGCCGCCGCATTCATTTCCGGAATATGTCCGGACATCATCAATACCGGCACGTGCGCGGTTGTCTCATTTTCCAAAAGTCTTTCACAAAGTTCGTCGCCGTTAAAATCGGGCAGGCTGTAATCGAGCAGAACCAGGTCGGGGACGATGCGTTCGATTTCGCGCAATCCTTCGCTTGCGCTCAATGCCGTCGTGATCTGCAATTGCGGATCCGCGGTCGCGAGAATGTCTTCCACGAAAATTAAGAGCATCTCGGTGTCGTCAACGACCACAATTCTCTTTCCAGCGCGCGGTGGAGTTGTCAGTGCTCGGAGCGGTTCGGAAATCTCCGGGGCGACTTCGCCTAATGTCTCAACCAGAATCGCTGCCCAGTTCGTTATGCTCCGATGCGGAGAGACAGAAAGTTTCTTCTCGCCGACGCTGGGTTTCGACCAGCTCAGAATCTCGCCCAGTGCGTCTTCGCCTTTGAGTTTACCGGTCGCGGCGTGCACTACTTGTCCACCGGCGATATGGATTTCGCCCGTTCTTGTCCCGGAGTGCAGATCAACAATGACGTTGGAATCCGCGGCGCAATGTGAAAGGACGACATCAATCGCATTGAGCGCGCTGAGTGTGCCGCGACCTTCTTGTTCCCGCCACGGGCCCAGCAAAGCCTGGACTGTGGCGCCGAACGCTGCCAGGTCGAATGGCTTTTCGACAAATTGAAGCGCGCCTGACGCTCCGCGCTCCGCGGCGATCTGGGCCGGAATCGCGCTGCCGATTATGAGCGCGCGAGAGTTCGGGTGCGCCGTCCGCATTTTTTCCAGAAAATTCGTCAGGCCAGTCCAAGGTGGATCGACATCGACAACGAAGAGCTCGGGATCGAGCTCGGAAGCGAGTTTCTCCGCTTCGGCAATAGAACGCGCGACTGCGCCGAAATGTTGCGGCGCGAATTTTCTTAGGGCTGAACTGATGGCTGCGGCCAGCGCGTCGTACTCTTCGAGCAGAAGAATACTACGTTGCGGCACATCCGCGCTGGTAGATTTACGACGAGCAGGCACCTGGGCAAGACCTCAAAATTTCTAGGGTACGACAAAGCTGAATGTCTGGTCAAAGGGAAGCAGGCGCAGATTATATGCCCTCCACGCAACAAGCTCAGCCGAATGTCGATCTACTCGTAGCGCAGGGCTTCGATCGGATCCAAGCTGGCAGCGCGATACGCGGGGTAGAGGCCGAATCCGATCCCGATCACCGAGCAAACTAGCAATCCGGCGATCGCCCAGCCGTAAGGAAAAATCAGATCGACTTTGAGCCAGGCGGCGAGGAGATCTCCGACGATTATTCCCAGAATGATTCCCAAAATGCCGCCGGCTTCGGAAATGAAAACGGCCTCGGTCAAAAATTGCCGCAAAATGTCTTTGCTGCGCGCGCCAATCGATTTACGGACGCCGATTTCTTTCGTTCGCTCGGTCACGCTTACGAGCATGATGTTCATAATTCCGATGCCGGCTGCGACCAGCGCGATGAAACTGATCACGAACGCGCCGACCCGTACAACGCCGGCCACGGAAACGAACGCGCTTTTAAGCGAATCGTTAGAATAAATCTCGAAATCGTTTTCCTGGTCTGCGCGTAAACCCCGCGCGATCCGCATCGCGCCGACGGCTTTGTCGAACGTGGCATTGTAGGTCTCAGTTGAAGGCGCCTGGGTCGCGATGTTTACGGTCCGTTTCGCTGAGCCGAAATCTTCGAAGAAGCGCGTGATCGGCATGATGCAGAGATTGTCCTGGCTCTGGCCAAACGCCGTCCCTTTCTCGGCTAAGACTCCGATTATCGTGTAAGTGTGCCCGGAGACGCGGACGACTTTGCCGATCGGAGTTTCGTGCGGAAACAAACGCTTCTCGACCATTTTGCCAACGACAATGGCGTTGCGCGCAAGCTCGACATCTTCGTCGTTTACGTTTCTTCCGTAACCGAGGGTGTAGGCGTTGGCCGTCAAAAAGCCTCGGTTCGCGCCGACAATGAGGAGATTCGGCGTCGTCTTCACTCCGTTATAAACCGCCTGGCCTTTTACTTCGTAGCCGAAACATTTCAGGCAAATCTCGCGCGCGTTTCCTTCCATTAGTTTTTGGTAATGGAGCGCCTGCTGATAAGTGATGTTGTGGCGGTTTTGATATTTTTTCTTAATGTTGCCGCCTGCGCTCACGTTGGCCGGATACTTCGCGAACTGAAAAATGTTCGAACCGAGAAAACTGAGGCCGTTCTCAATCGAATACTGCAGCGCGCCGATCGCGGTCATGACCGAGATGACTGAGAAGACACCGATGGTGATCCCAAACATCGTCAGGCCCGAACGCAATTTGTTCACGCCTAACGAGCCCAGCGCCATCGTTATCGTTTCGCTAAATTGCATCTTTAGAAACTCGAATATCGAATATCGAAGTCCGAAACAAACATTCGAATGTCGAAATTCATGCCTCGCACTTTCGAACAATTGCGCCGAAAATTTTCATTAACTGGTTGGCTTCAGATGACAGGCGCTCTCTCTCAGGTTCAAGTTTGCTATCGACATCCAACAACCCAAGCCAGTAGCAACTCTCCTTTGCTTCCCGACGACAAATCTTTATTTTCATCACGAAGTCCTTTTTCCCGATTGCTTTGTTTGCTTCGATGTAATTGGCACCGAGCGAGCCGGAAGCGCGAACGAATTGCTTTACATCTTCGATGTTTGAGATCGTTCTGGGCAAACGCCTGACGAATACACGACTGTTTTTTGCAAACTCAAATGTGCGCTCTTCGAGATCATAGTGTTTCGGATTTTCGCAATTCGTCATTTGCTTATTGTTTCGAGATTCGAGTTTCGAGTTTCGAATTTTCTTTACTCATAGCGCAGCGCCGTGACCGGATCGAGGCGCGACGCCGACCAAGCCGGCGCAAAACCGGAGACCAAACCGGTGAGCACCGACACGATCATGCTCGCTATTACCAGTCCGAATGAAAACTGAATTGGAAACGACGGGAAAGCCTTGCCGATCCCGAAGCACATGAAATAAGCGACCGCCAGGCCGATAAATCCTCCGAGCAGACAAAGCGCCGTCGATTCGATTAGGAACTGGAGCAGAATCGTGCGACGACGGGCGCCGAGCGCTTTGCGTGTTCCGATTTCTTTCGTCCGCTCCTTAACGCTCACGAAGGTAATGTTCATGATGCCAATCGCGCCGACAAACAGCGAAAGCCCGGTGATGAATAGGCCGGCAATAGCGATGGTATTTTTCACGGGATCAAGCGTGCTCTTGAACGCTTGTTGCTCGTTAATCGAAAAATCCTCCTTCTTTTCCGGCGGCAAACCGCGCACGCGTCGCATCATTCCGGTCAATTCATCCTTCGCTTCGATCAGTTTGGTTTTGTCCCTCACTTTTACGCGCACGTCCGATTGGCCTTGATTCTCTCCCCGCGCGTCCAACGCGTTTTTTACGTCGAAGTATTTGTTAAAGGTCGCCAACGGCATCGCTACCATGGAGTCCCAGCTAAACAATCCAAGGAAGGTTCCTTGGCGCGCGTTCACGCCAATCACTTTGAACACGTGGCCATTAATGAGAACAGATTTGTCGATGGGACTTTCCGATGGAAACAAAGCGTCAGCGACGTCGTAGCCAATCACCACTACTTGCGCACCACTGCGCGACTCGATCTCGTTAAAGAACCGCCCTTCCTTGCAGTCGATTGTCGATGTGACGGTGAAATCGGACGTGGTTCCAAGTGTGAAGACATTCTCCACTTGGTTTCCGCCATATTTGATTGAGCGCATCAAACTCGACGTCGGCACCGCGACCATCAGGTTCGAATTCGGGGTCGCCGCAATCATGCGATTGATCGTCTCGGCGTATTCGGTCTGAATTTTCTTTCGGTCGCGGTAGTTCCACCAATCGTCTACCGGCTTCCACGGCCATTGGGTGACGTAGAGGACGTCATCACCAAGCACGGCCATGCTTTTATCGAAGCCGACTTGGATTCCTCCAATCGCCGTGCCCATCAGTGTGACAGCGACGATCCCAATAACGACACCGAGCGCAGTAAGGATTGACCGCGTCAGGTTCGATCGCATCTGCGCGTAAGCGATCCTCCAACTTTCTTCCAGTTCGTAGAGAAAACGCTTCATATCTAGCTTGCAGCGACCGTCTCCAGTCGCGGGACAAAACTTGATTCATCGCTCTCAACCACGCCGTCACGCAAACGAATGGTGCGACGTGCATGCGCGGCAATGTCGCGCTCGTGCGTGACCAAAATGATGGTGTGGCCGCGCTGATAAAGATCCTCGAGCAGTGCCATGATTTCCTCGCCGGTCTTTGAATCGAGATTGCCGGTGGGTTCGTCCGCCAAAATGATTGACGGATCGTTTACGAGCGCGCGGGCGATCGCGACGCGCTGCCGCTGGCCGCCGGACAACTCGTTAGGCTTGTGTTGGATGCGATCGCCTAATCCGACATCGGTCAGCGCCTGAGTCGCGCGTTCTTCTCGACTCTCTGGATCCATTCCGGCGTAAATCAAAGGCAACTCGACATTGCGCAGACTGGTCGCGCGCGCGAGCAAGTTGAACGTTTGAAAGACGAAACCGATCTCCCGATTGCGGATCGCGGCCAGCTCATCGTCGTCCATCTCGGCAACGTCCCGCCCATTGAATTCGTAACGGCCAGATGTCGGAGTATCGAGACAGCCGAGCATGTTCATCAGCGTCGATTTGCCGCTGCCGCTCGGCCCCATCACGGCGAGATACTCATTGCGCCGAATTTGCAACGAGACGCCGCGCAACGCGCGCACGATCTCTTCGCCCATCACGTAATCCTTGGTGATGTTTTCGATGTCGATGACGACCGGGCCGAGTTGTCTGACTGATTGCCGCGCGTCCATCGTTAGATCGACATCTAGCCGCGATGCATTCTACTTTGTTGCTTCCTTGTCGTAAGTCACTTTCGCGCCATCTTTGAGCTTGCGACTGATCGCGCTGTAACTGCCGGAAATCACTTCGTCACCCGGTTGGACGCCGGTTTTGATTTCCATGTAAGTGTCGTCCGAAATTCCCGTGGTCACCTTGACCGATTGCGCTTTGCCGCCTTTTTTCAAAAACACGACCTTGGCCAGTTTTTCACGCTCTTCTCGTTGCGCGGCCTTTTCCTGACGCTCGTTCACGTAATCGGCATTGTTGTCGCCTTTATCGCGCGCAGCGCTTTTCAATTTTTTCTTTTCTATTTCTTCCGGGCTTAGGTTGCTATCGCCGGTTCGAATGGTGACTCCCTGCATCGGCACTGCGACCGCGTCTTTCACCATGTTCGTCTCAATGTCGGCCGTGCAACTCAGACCTGGCCGCAGCAGAACATCTTCCCGCTCCAAATTGATTTTAACTTCGAAATTGGTGACTTCTTCCTGCGTGCCACTGCCGGTCGTCTTTCCGGTGTTCCCAATTTGCGCCACCGTGCCTTTGAATTTGCGGTCGCCGTAGGCGTCGATCTTCACATTCGCCTTGTCGCCAATTTTCACATTCGGCACGTCGTTTTCGTTTACATCGATCACGGCTTGCATGCGCGAAAGATCGGCCACACGCATCACTTCAGTGCCGGCGAATTGCCCGGTGGCGACGATGCGCTCGCCCAGTTTGCTGTTCAGGATCGTCACCGTTCCATTGATCGGCGAATAAACCGTGGTCTTGGAAAGCTGATCCCGCGCCTGGCTTGAGCCCGCCTGCGCCCGCTCGATTTCGTGCAGTGAACTTTCGTAAGTATTTTTCGCAACGTCGGAAGCGGCCTGGGCGTTGTTGTATTCCTGAATGGAGATCGTCTTCTTCGCGTACATGTCCTCGGCCCGCTTAAGATCCTGTTCCGTCTTCAACATCGTCGCCTTCTGTTGAAGATTGGTCGCTTTGGCCGCGCTGATGGCTGCCTCCTGTTGCTCGAGAAGGGCTTTGTAGGAATCCGGTTTAATTTTAACGAGCAAGTCGCCCTTTTTGATCCCCATCCCGTCGGCCACAGGCAGCTCGATGATTTCACCCGCCACTTCGGGTGAAATTTTTACTTCCGTTTCCGGCTGCACCTTGCCGGTGGCGGAAACGGTCTGGAGAATCGTCTTACGCACTGCCTTTTCGGTTGTGACCGGGATCGGCTTCTCGCGCTTCGACAACAAGATCGAAACGATCAGCCAGAGCACCAAGCAACCAACGGCGCCTATAATGATTTGGCGTTTACGGGTGCTACGACGTTTCCGCGCAACTTTGGGCGCGGTTTCCGGGGCGGCTGCGGCTTGATGCATACGAGGACTCAGGGGCAGGAAACGGTCAGAAGTAACCTTAGTTTAGACCTTTGCAAGCAAAACGCGTTCACAAGACCGATAATTGGATGTAGCAATCAGGCCCGTTGGATTCAACGAATTTACTTTTGAAAACCGGACCGCTCGCGGATTCGGTTGATTGCCCATGCGGCATGTTCTGCAATCAGAGGTTCCGAATCCAAGGCTGCTCGCTCCAAGGCCGGCAAATCTTCTCTCGTGCCGATATTACCGAGCGCGACGCAAACGTTTCGCAAAAATCCACGTCGCTTGATCCGTTTTATTGGCGAATTACGAAAACGATCGCGGAACTCCACCTCGTCCAGGCGCAAATAATCTCGCAGCGCATAGGCGGCCGTCGATTTTCGCGCGGCGAACGCAGACTCACGCGAGACTTTCGCAAACCGATTCCATGGGCACGCGTCCAGACAATCGTCGCAGCCGAAAATGCGGTCGCCGATCAACGACCGAAGCTCGAGCGGAATCGAGCCTTTCAGTTCGATCGTGAGATACGAAATGCAGCGCCGCGCATCTAATTTGTGCGGCGCTGTGATCGCACCCGTCGGACAAGCATTGATGCAACGCTCGCATGTGCCGCAACGATCTCGCGCCGGGTCATCCGCCGGCAATTCGAGCGTCGTCAAAATCTCCGCCAGGAAAAACCACGTCCCAAGTTTCTCGTTGATCAGCATCGTGCTTTTGCCGTGCCAACCGATTCCAGCCTGCGCCGCATGATCGCGCTCTAAAACCGGGCCAGTATCGACGTAACATTTTTGCTGCCCGCCAAATTCGCGCAGGAAGATGTCGATCTTGTCCAGTTTGGCCGCAGTCACATCGTGGTAATCATCGCCCCACGCGTAGCGCGCGATGCGTCCCCTTGATGCAGTGGCGGCCGTGTCGGCCGCGGCTCTATTCGCAGGCGACACGCCCGCCTCTACACCCTGAAAATAATTCAGCCCCAAAACAATGATGGATTTAGCACTCGGCAAGATCTTTTGTGGATCTCGCCGCTTGTCTTCGCCGCGCGCCATGTACTCCATCTCACCATGCGCGCCTTCATCCAACCAATCATCGAATTCGTCAGCATGGGCTGGGGGAGAACACGCGGCGACGCGACACGAGTCAAAGCCAAGCGTTCGCGCAAATTCAATCAGCCGTGCCTTCACCTCATTGTCTGCCGCGCCGAAGGGCTGCGAAGGCGGGTCGATCTTAGCAGTCGCGGTCATTGTTGGAGCGCAGTGACTTCCTCCAGCCTGTTCAAAATGGTCTCCGCAACTTCATCGTGAGTCAGCGCGGACGTATCGACCCGTAAATCCGCAGCTGCGGCATAAAGCGATTCTCGCTCTCTGAATAATTTTGAAAAGACTGCGCGCGGGTTCTCTTTTTGGAGCAGAGGCCGATCATTCCGCCGCGAAGCCCGCTCGAACAAGGTTGCCTCATCCGCCGTGACCCAGACGACTGTCCCGAGCCGTTTCAAAAGGTCGAGATTCTCCGTGTTACCGACAATTCCGCCGCCGGTCACGACAATCGCCGGCCTCTCCGGCGCCAATTTGCGGAGCACGTCTGTTTCCGCGATGCGGAATCGCCCTTCACCATGCTTTTCAAAAATTTGCGCGATCGGAACGCCGAATTGGGCCACCACCATTTCGTCTGTGTCCAGGCGAGCCAGCCCCGTCCGTTGTTGCAGACAACGGCCGACGGAAGATTTCCCGGCTCCCATCATTCCGATAAGGACAATCGATTTGGCCGCGTTCACGTCACAATATGCCGCCTGAGCGACGAATTGAAAAGTAGTTGCGATGGATCAATGGCCGACCAAACTCCGGTATGCCGCAGCCGAAATCTTTGGTCGCCGTCGTGATGGGAAGTAAGTCGGATTGGGAGACGATGCGACACGCGGTTGAAATGCTCGACGAGCTCGGTCTGCCTAACGAGTCGCGCGTGCTTTCGGCGCACCGGACGCCCGATGCAACCGCAGAATTCGCGCGCAACGCGGCGGACCGCGGACTTCGTGTCATCATTGCAGGCGCCGGCGGCGCTGCGCATTTGGCTGGAGTAATTGCCGCGCACACCGTGCTCCCGGTGCTTGGCGTTCCGATCCAATCAAAGCTACAAGGCATTGATTCGCTCTTGTCCACCGCGCAAATGCCGGGCGGAATTCCCGTCGGCACACTCGCGATTGGCGATGCCGGTGCAAAAAACGCTGCCCTGCTCGCAGCTGCAATCATCGCTACCGCCGATAAGAAGCTGCGCCAAAAACTGGAAGCCTATCGCAAGAAGCAATCCGACAGCGTTCTTTCCGCCAAACTGCCGAAGTGAAGACGGAAATTTCAACCGACCGCAACGCGGCGGTTGAATTGCTGCGCAACGGCGAAGCGGTCGCGCTGCCGACGGAAACTGTTTACGGACTTGCCGCCGATGCGTTGAACCCAATCGCGGTCGCCAAAATTTTCGAAGCAAAGGGACGTCCGCGTTTCGACCCGCTCATCGTTCATCTTCCCGATCATGATTGGTTGGAAAAAATTGCCGTGCTTCCAGCGCAAGATCGACAACTGATTTTCCACCTCGGAGAAAAATTCTGGCCCGGCCCATTCACCATGGTTTTGCCGAAACGAGAGATTGTTCCGGAAATTGTGACGGCGGGCTTGAAGACAATTGCCGTCCGAATCAGTGCGCATCCAGTCTTCGCCGAAATCATTCGTGCATTTGGAAAGCCGCTCGCCGCGCCCAGCGCCAATCGCTTCGGTCGAATCAGTCCGACAACGGCGAAGCACGTCCTGCAGGAACTCGACGGACACATTTCGCTCATCATCGATGCGGGCCTAACCACGCACGGTATTGAGTCCACGATCGCCGCTGTTTATGACGGAAAGATCGACATCTTGCGGCGCGGACCGGTCACATCGGAACAATTATCGGTATTCGGTAAAGTCGATATTGCGACAGAGCGTGAGAAAATTTCTGCGCCGGGACAGTTGCCGTCACACTACGCGCCCAAAACGCCGTTGCGCATGGTTGATGATTTAAAATCGTTTGCGCCGGAAACGAACGAGCGTTGCGCATTGCTCGCGTGGAATCCAGTTAAGAGCGACGAGCGTTTCGTTGCTATTCGAACTTTGAGTGAGAAACAGGATCTCCGCGAAGCGGCCGCGAATTTGTTTCGTTTCTTGCGCGAGCTCGATGAGCTCGATCTCGATCTTATCGTTGCAGAACGAGTTCCTGCTCAGGGACTCGGGGCTGCGATTTTGGATCGGTTGCAGCGTGCGTCGCACGCTTAGGATCGAACGCGAGACAGGCTTGAATGAAACCTTTGAATAGCGGGTGCGGCTTGTTCGGCTTGCTTTGAAATTCCGGGTGATATTGGCAGCCGACGAAATAAGGATGGTCCCGAAGTTCAATTAATTCCGCGAGCGTGCCATCCGGAGAAGTTCCGGAAATGACGAAGCCTTTTTCGTTCATCCGTTCGCGATATTTCATGTTGAACTCGTAACGGTGCCGGTGGCGCTCCATCACTTCGGACTGGCCGTAGATTTTCTCTGCCAGCGTTCCTTTCGCGATCTTTGTCGGCCACGTTCCGAGTCGCATGCTCGCGCCTTTGCTGTGAATCTTCTCCTGCTGCTCCTCGAGCAATGAAATAACCGGGTCGGGTGTCTCCGGATCGAATTCTGTGCTATTTGCTTTTTTAATTCCGCAAACGTCTCGGGCGAATTCGATCGTTGCGACCTGCATGCCAAGACAAAGCCCCAGATACGGAATCCCATGCTCGCGAGCGTAACACGCCGCTTTAATTTTTCCTTCGACGCCGCGCTCTCCGAACCCGCCAGGAATTAAAACACCGACGACATCCTTGAGCTGGGTGCCGACGCGGTCCTGGAGCGATTCCGCATCGACCAGTTTCAAATCGATCCCACAATCCTGACTCGCCGCCGCATGAGTGAGCGATTCGTAAATGCTTTTGTAAGCGTCCTGTAAATGAATGTATTTTCCGACGACCGCGATCTTGACTCGCTTTTGCGGACTGATCACGCAATCGACAAATTTTTTCCAACTGGTCAGATCCGGTTCCGGAGTCTTCAGTTGCAACAGATCGCAAACAAGTTTGTCCAAACCCTCTTCGTGCAACATCAGCGGGACTTCATAAACCGTGTGCGCGACGTCGCGCGCTTCGATCACTGCTTTTTCCGAAACGCTGCAAAACATCGACAACTTCTGCCGCAATTCGCGGTCGATCGATTTCTCGCTTCGGCAAATTAGGACCTGCGGTTGCAAACCGATCTCGCGCAATTTGGCGACGCTTTGCTGCGTCGGTTTCGTTTTCAACTCCGCCGCCGCTTTGATGTAGGGAACAAGCGTGACGTGCACGTTCACCACGTTCTGCCCCCCGACTTCGAGAATGAATTGCCGAATCGCTTCCAGAAATGGCAGGCCCTCGATGTCACCGGTCGTGCCGCCGATTTCGGTAATGACAACGTCGCACTTCGTTTCGTCGGAGATCTCGCGGATCCGATCTTTGATCACGTCGGTGACATGGGGAATAACCTGCACGGTTTTCCCGAGGTAATCGCCGCGGCGCTCCTTTAAGATGACGCTCTCGTAAACCTGACCGCTGGTGAGATTGTTGTGGCGCGAGAGAACGCAATTGGTGAAGCGCTCGTAATGTCCGAGATCAAGATCGGTCTCGGCGCCGTCGTTCAGCACGTAAACTTCGCCGTGCTGGAATGGATTCATCGTTCCAGGATCGACATTGAGATAGGGATCGAACTTTTGCAGAACGACCCGCAAGCCGCGCGCTTCCAGCAGTGTCCCGAGGGAAGCAGCCGCCAAGCCTTTGCCTAACGAACTGACTACGCCGCCAGTGACAAAAATGTACTTCATCGAGAGACTCCCCGGCGCTTTGCGCGAGCCAGTTTTTGCTCCAGCGCTTTTGCGTCAGCCGGCGTGTCTACGCCAGGCGATCCATGTTTCGTGACGAGCACATGAACCTTTACACCATTTTCAAGAGCGCGCAATTGCTCGAGTGATTCTGCGCGCTCCAACGGCGTCGGTTTCCACCTCACGAAATCCAACAGCGCGTTGCGGCGAAAACCGTAAATACCTTGATGCCGCAAATACTTTATCGGCGCGGTGCGATTGCGAGGAAAGGGGATCGCGTAACGCGAAAAGTAAAGCGCGTTGCCAGCAAGATCGACGATTACTTTCACCTGGTGCGGCGACGAAGCTTCGGCAGCGCTCCCGAAAGGATGCGCGGCCGTCACAATGTCGATCGTGCGATCGGAACGCAGCGTTTCCACGAAGCGATCGAGCAGAGCCGGTTCGGTGAGCGGCTCGTCGCCCTGGATATTTATGATGAAATCAAACTGCCTCGTTTTTCGGGCCACTTCGGCAATTCGATCGGTTCCGCTTTGATGGCTTGGTGAGGTCATCGCGACTTCGGCCCCCCAATCGAAAGCCGCTTTGGCGATGCGCATGTCGTCGGTGGCGATGATGATTGCATCCAATTTCTTCGCGCGACGGCAACGTTCCCAGACGTGTCGAAGAAGCGGTTTGTTTGCAATGAGATGCAGCGGTTTTCCCGGGAAACGCGTGGACTGCCAGCGCGCCGGAATGATTCCTACCGCCTTATTCATTTGTTGCCTTCAGGATGATTTCGGCGCCAGCCGGGAGATCTTCGGCGACCCAGTCGGCGCAGCTGCCGTCGGTCATTTTATCAAAGCCGGTCCGAACGCGGATCGCCCGGACGCCGGCGTTGTGGGCGCATTCAGCGTCGATCTCCTTGTCGCCGATCAGAAAAGAATGCCCAAGATCGACATCGTGGTCGCGGGCCGCTTCAAGAACCATCCCCGGCGCCGGCTTCCGGCATTTTGAAGGCTCACGCGGCGGATCGGGACAAAAATAGGTCGCGTCGATCAAATCGTCGCCGACCTGGCGCGCAACTTCAGCCTCTACCGCGCGATATTGCTTTTCGGTGAAAAAGCCGCGCCCGATCCCGCTTTGATTAGTGATGACGATAATTTTGTATCCGGCTTTTTTCAGCCGGCTTAAGGCCGCAGCGGCTCCCTCAAAAATCTGAACTTGTTTCGGATCGGAGCAGTAATCGGCGTCGTGCATAATGGTGCCATCGCGATCGATGAACACGGCGCGTGATTTCGCCCTAGTCGAAGTCATGTTCGAAGCTCGAAATCAGTTCGTCGCGGGTTACTGTTGCCGTGCCCAGTTTTCCGACGACGACGGCGCTGGCGTGATTGGCGATTTGCGCGGCTTCGAGCGGCGTCGTGTTGCAAACCAGCGCGAGCGTGAACATCGCGATGGCAGTGTCGCCCGCGCCCGACACATCGAAAACATCTCGGGCCTTCGTCGGAATGTGATGCGGGCGTTTGCCTTTCTCGAAAAACATCATCCCATGTTCGCCCAGAGTGACGAGAAGGTATTGCACGCCCCATTTTTGAAGAAGTTCCTTTCCGGCATGGACAAGATCGACATCTTTCTTCGGCGATATCTCCAAATCGCGGCTTGGAATTCCGGCGGCAAGAAATGCTTCCGTGCGATTGGGTTTCACCGCCGTCATTCCGCTCCAGTCGATTAAGTTGTGCGGATTTGGGTCGGCCGTAACGATTTTCTTGGCCGCGCGGGCCTGACGCGCGATTTGCGAAACCAGCTCGCGCTTTAAGAACCCTTTGCCGTAATCCTCGAAGATAATGGCGTCGATATCGGCCAACTTTCTTCCGACTGCGGCCACAACTTTCGCGACCTGCTTGGCCGACGGCGGAGCGACTTTTTCGCGGTCGACCCTGACCACCTGTTGATGGCGGGCAATGATCCGCGTCTTAACAATGGTCAGGAACTTTTCATCTTCGAGTGAATCCGAGATGTCGATCTTGCGCTCGGCCAGAAGTTCGCGGAGCTGTTGACCGCTCCGGTCTTTCCCGATCAATCCGATCACTGAAACTCGATCGACAAGTTCGCGAAGATTGCGGGCGACGTTGGCGGCGCCGCCAGGAAAGAAACTTTCGCCCGTTACCTCCACCACCGGCACCGGCGCTTCCGGCGAAATCCGGCCGACTTTGCCCCAGACAAATTCGTCGAGCATCAGATCACCAATTACGAGAATGCGCTTGGACGCAGCCCGGTCGAGAATTAGGCGGAGCCTTTTTAAGTCCATAGGGCGGGCGACGTGCGACGGTCAGTAGAAGGAATATACTGGCGTGATAGGCTCAAAATAGTTAGGCGCTGGGATTTGTGTGGAGATGCAGTTCTGCTTAGAATGGTTTCATTAATCCTGAATACTAAGCCAAAATCAACAGTCGAAGCTGCCGATGATATCCTTTTCTAAAAGTTTGAAATTTAGCGTAATCGCGTTGCTTGGAGTAACGCTCTATGCTGGCGCCGTTCCGGCGCCACAACGAATCGACGTCAAGCAGATGTCGAAGAAAGTCGAAAATGTGGTCGTTCCGCTGCCGAATGAAATATTCGGCGCGCTCAACAAGCTCGGCTCGGTCAACTGGCGCGAATACGTGCGCACCGAGAAAAGCAGCAACTTCACTGAGAGACCGCGGATTGCTCTCCTTCTCGGCACCGTTATTGCCGACGGCTTCATCGCCGTCCAGGCCGAAGACGCTCCGGCAGTGAAGGAGATCGGCCAACGGGTCTTGAGTTTGTCCAAAGGCATTGGCGTTGGCAATTCGATCACACCCCACGCGAAGGCGATCACCGAAGCAGCCGATAAGCGCAAATGGGAGAATGTGCGTCAGGAACTCGATCGCACCCAAAGCAGTGTCCAAGCCGCCATGAACGAAGTGCACGACGAAAAATTATCGCAGCTGGTCAGTCTCGGCGGCTGGCTGCGCGGCACTCAGGTGTTGACCTCGGTAGTGACGAAACATTTTTCGGCCGATGGCGCCGAGTTGCTCCATCAACCCGATCTGCTTGTTCATTTTCAAACCCAACTTCAGGCGATGCCTGAATTTAATCTCCCGATCATCCGCGACATTCAAGGTGCGCTCGGCGAAGTGAGACCGTTGGTCGATGTCGGCACGTCGCGCATTTCAACGGAATCCGTCCGGAAGATCAACGAGATCACAAACCGGCTGGATAGCGGAATCGTGACACGGGATTGAGGACGCTTTCATGAACGGTTTCACAAAAATCGGCTTGCGGGTAAGTCTGTGCCTGGTCGTTTCCTTTGCACTTCCGCGCGGCGCGGCCGGAACGGTAGATGACGCCCAATCGTTCGCGCTCCAGGCAGGCGAGCCCTACGTCAAAGAAGGTTTTCAAGTACGCGAAGATTATTGGGGCGGCGATCTCGGTTCGGGCGAGAAGAAGGCCGTGCGGCAACAACTATTCAAAGGCAACGAATATTGGTTCTGGATGGGAACGGAGGTGGAGCGTGCAAAAATCTCCGTCCACATCTACGATTCCGAAGGAAAACTCGCCGAGCAGCCGGACAGTTGGGAAAAAGGTCATTTCGCCGCCGCCCACGTGATCCCGAAAGCGACCGGCAGCTATTTCATTATCGTCGCGGTCGAAGAGTCGCCCGAGGAACGGACGCATTGGGCGCTGGTTTATGGCTTCCGCTAAATCGCGACGCGTAGTTGTCGATTTTTGATGAGCGAAACGCGCACTCTGCATTTCGAAAACGCGCGCCTGCTGCAGTCCCTTTACGCGAACGATCTTAAACTTTTGAAAAGCATGGAGGATTCGCTCGGCGTCAAAGTCACCACCCGCGAAGGCTGGGTAAAACTTGAGGGCGAGCCGGAGAAAATCGACAAGGCGCAGCGCGTCTTCAATCAACTTGAGGAAGCGCAAAAGAAAGGCGTGCCGATTCAGAAACACGAATTTCAATACGCGCTCAACTCGGTGAGCGAATCGCGCGAGGACAATCTCAGCGACGCGGTCTCGATGATCATCACGACCTCGCCCCGGAAGCCGCCGATCGTCGCGCGTTCGGCCGGGCAACGGAATTACGTCGAAGCCATCGACAAGCATGACATCGTTTTCGGAATTGGACCGGCCGGTACCGGAAAGACTTATCTCGCGGTTGCGATGGCCGTGTCTGCGCTGAAAAAGGATCAGGTCAGCCGAATCATCTTAACTCGTCCGGCGGTGGAAGCGGGTGAAGCGCTCGGATTTTTGCCGGGCGAACTCGAACAAAAGATCGCGCCGTATTTGCGTCCGCTTTACGATGCGCTGCGCGATATGCTCGAGCCGGAAGAGATCGAACGGTCGATTGCGCGGCAGACGATCGAAGTTGCGCCGCTCGCTTACATGCGCGGTCGAACCTTGAACAACGCGTTCGTGATCCTCGATGAAGCCCAGAACACGACGACCGAGCAAATGTTCATGCTGCTCACGCGCATCGGTCCTCGTTCCAAATGTGTGATTACCGGCGACGTGACTCAGATCGATCTCCCGGCAAACAAGCGTTCCGGTGTGGTCGAAGCGTTGCAGGCACTGAAAAACGTTCCTGGAATCTCGATTGTTTATTTCAACGAGCGCGACGTGGTACGCCATGAGCTGGTTCGTTCCATCATAACCGCTTACCAGCAGCACCGCTCACCCGCGCCATCCACGCGTAAATGAAAGATCGGGTCCGAGCCGGACAGGCACTAACCTAATATGTTCGATTTCTTAAGACGCAGACGACTTCTCCGGCGCGGGCTCGCTTCGAAAAAAACGAGGCGTCGTCGTACCCGCAACGAATTGCTGCGCAGTCTCGAGTCTGCATCTTACGTAAAAGTCTTCATTCTTGCCGCTTTCATTGCTGGGTTGGCATTTCTGATCTTTAGCGGCCAGCAGCCGGAACCCACCAAGAATTTCGTGGTTGCATTGCTGTTTTTTGCGGCCGCGATCGTGCAACTCTGGATCAATCGGCCCGGAACGTTTTCCCAGAACTCGCGCGTCTTTCTCGTTTTCGGAACGATCTTTGTCCAGCTCGCTGCCACTAAAGTCATTCTCGTCTTGTCGAGCGAGCACGCGTTTAAATTTCTCACCCCGGAAATGGGCTGGTTGCTCGCCCCCTACGCGTTTGCCCCGCTGGTGCTGAGTGTTTTGTTGGGGCGCGATCACGGACTTTACGCCGCCGTCTTCGTCAGTTTGTGGAGCAGCGTTTTATTCGGCCGGATCGATGCGTCGCTTCTCGTCATTAGTTTGATCAGCGGTTTCACCGCCGTTTATCTCACTCTCCAAGTTCGCCGGCGCGGCCAATTGATTCGCGCCGGTGTCGGCGTTGGTCTCGCCATTTGGCTTTCCTCGCTGAGTTTCGGAATGATCGGTCCAATCAATTTATTTCCGCCGATGGACAACGATTGGGGAATGATCGGCGTGCAAAGCGCGCTCACACTCGGCAACGGGATCGTCACCGCCATGATCGTGGGCGGCGCCCTCCCGATGCTCGAACAACTCTTTCAAATCACGACTGACGTTTCCTGGCTCGAACTCTCAGATCTGAATCATCCGCTGCTGCGTCGAATGACAATCGAAGCGCCCGGCACGTATCATCACAGCCTGGTGGTCGCGAATTTGGCCGAGGGCGCCGCGGAAAAAATTGGCGCCAATGCCACGCTCTGCCGTGTTTGCTCCTATTTCCACGACGTCGGCAAATTGGTGAAGCCGGACTATTTCACCGAGAACATGAACTTCGAGCGCAACCCTCACGATGATCTCGCCCCGACGATGAGCGCCCTGATCATCATCGCGCACGTAAAGGAAGGCGTCGATCTCGCCCTCAAAAACAAACTGAATCAACGCATCATCGACATCATCCAGGAACACCACGGCACCTCGCTCGTTTATTATTTCTATCAGCGCGCGATCCAACAGCAGGAAGACGCGCGCGCTGGCGGTAAAATCATGAACATCCGCAAGGAAGACATTCCCGAAGTGCAGGAAGAAAGTTTTCGTTACACCGGGCCGAAGCCGCAGACCAAAGAGAGCGCCATTGTCAGTTTGGCCGATATCGTCGAAAGCGCGTCGCGGAGTTTGGAGAAACCGACGCCGCAAAAAATCGAGCAATTGGTCAACGAACTGATCGAAGAGCGCATCGCCGATGGGCAGCTCGATGAATGCGATCTCACTCTTGGCGAATTGCGAGTCATCGCGAAACGATTTCGTTTCACGCTCATGACGATGCTGCATACACGGATCGCTTATCCGAAACACGAATCGAAGTTCATGCCGAGCGACGACGACAGGCTCAGACCCGATGTCATGGCCTCGCTCCGCAAACCAGCATCCGCTCCGCCGGTTTCAGCCGCCTAATCTTGCCGTTCCGCTCGAAGTCTCCGGCTCCTCCTACCTAACGAGACACAAGATCAGCGACCGCGCCCGAGAGCGCGCGCGGCTGCAAGCTGGAAGAACTAATAATTCGAAAG
>WNGP01001059.1_pt1 | contig 22740 bp, 21 predicted proteins | sample 5407671 | NCBI WGS metagenome assembly WNGP01 (sample SAMN13153381, study PRJNA577476) | soil metagenome | isolation source: 40 cm soil or saprolite under Garry oak tree replicate 2 | place: USA:California | collected 2016-06-15
CGCTTCCCCAGCACGGTGTAAAGCGCCAGCCCGACGCCGGCAAGTAACGTGAGCAGATCGCCGCCAAGCCTGCCCGCGCCGGCGCTCCCGGCCTGTTCCGCGCCCACCGCCGCGGCACCCAGGAAGGCGAACGCCATGCCCATCGCTTTGCGCCTTGTGAGCGCTTCGAGTCGTAGAGCCCAGGAGAAGAGCAATGTAAGGATCGGCGCGCAGCCGTTGATCAAAGAAGAGTGGCTGACGGAGGTGTAGTTCAAGCCAACCGTGAAGCAGCCTTGATTGAGAAAGACGCCGAAGAATCCGAGGTAAGTGACGGTCCAAAGCTCGTTGAGTCGCGTCGGCCCCTTCCGCGATACTTCAAGTGTTACTTTAATTCCCTGCTGCTTCCCCGATCCCGGGAAAAGCAACACCGGCAGCGACACGATTCCCGCCATCAGCAGCCGAAATGATCCGAGCGCTAGTGCCGGAAGTTCGCGGAGCCCGATTTTGGCGACAATATAGTTCAGGGACCACACGAAGATCAGGAAGGCCATGGCCAGGAAAATCCACAGGTAAGACGACGAACGCCGTTCCGCGGAGTTTCTTCCAGAGCCCGCCTGCCCTGAGGCTCGAAGGGTGCGGTCTGGCTTTCGGTCCCGCAGTTGCTTCCGGGATCCCGGGAATGCGGAATCCGCCGGACTCCCGAAACCGGAGCCAGCACCCACGGACTAGCGCAAGACCTCGCGCCGCACCGTGAGCCGGTCAATGCGTTCGCGCCGAGGCTCGTAACCTATGCCGGGACGCGATGGCACGCGATATTGTGCGCGCGGCCGATGCCGGATTCGAGCATGCCGCCGCACCACACCGGAATGCCGTGATCGCGGCAGAGATCGTGGATGCGCCGCGCCGGGGTGAATCCGCCCACGCGGCCGAGCTTCATATTGATAATGCGGCAGGCGCCCAGCGCAATGGCCGCTTGCGCGTGCTCTTCGGTATGGATGCATTCATCGAGGCAGATCGGCGTCTTTAGCTGGCGCTGCAATTCCGCGTGGCTCCAGATATCGTCCCAGCCGAGCGGCTGCTCGAGCATCATCAGGTAGTAGGGTTCGAGCTCGCGCAGCCGCGCCGCGTCCTCGAGTCTATACGCGGAATTCGCGTCCACCATCAGACGAACCTTGGGAAAACGCCGCCGCAGGCGTGCGACCGGCTCCACATCGTAACCAGGCTTGATCTTGATCTTGATGCGCTGATAGCCGGCGGCCAATTCCTTCTCCACGACGCACTCAAGTTCGTCATCGCTTTCCTGAATGCCGATGGAGACGCCGCAAGCGATCTCCTCGAGCGTGCCGCCGATCAGCTTCCACAAAGGCAGATTTTTCTGCCGCGCCTCCGCATCCCAAACGGCCGCCTCGATAGCCCCTTTAGCCATATTGTGTCCGCGTATCGAGGCCAGCATTTCCCACACGTCGCCGGCAGCGGAAAATTCCTTGCGTGCCAGCGCGGGCCAGAGGAAATCGCGCAGGACGTGCCAGGCGGTCTCGATCGTCTCAGGGGAATAGGAAGGCCGTTCGCCGGCGACGCATTCGCCCCACCCGGCCACGCCATCGGCCTCAACTTCGATCAGGAGAATGCGCCGGTCGGCGGTGCGCCCGAAGCTCGTCTCGAAAGGCCGCACCAGCGGCATTTGAATCTCGCGGAGTGTGGCCTGGCACAGGCGCATTAGGAGAATTGCTGCCTAATTTATCGTGTCATTCCGAGGAGTCCCGCCAAAGCGCGCTGTTTGCGCCATAGGGCGGGACGACGAGGAATCTGCTTTTGGTTCGGGTGCTCGAAAAAGCAGATCCCTCGCTCCAGTTTGTCGCTCGGGATGAGCATCCTGGTCGGATGCTCACTTATCCGCCCAGGGCTGGAGCAGGTATTCGGCGGCATCATCGGTCTTGTGGATGCCGGTAGCCGCGTAACCCGAAGCCAGCCAATGCTCGAATTCCAGCCGGACTTCCGCTTGCAGGCGCGCGGCGTCTTCCGGCTTGGTGCCGCGGATCCTGGCGAAATCCGTGGGCACGCGAATACGCGCGAACTCCTTGCTGCGCGACTTCGAGGAGGCCGGGCGCTTATCCGCAAGCGCGCGGCGCACTCGCGTCGAGCGCAGATGCCATTCCACGACCAGCCGGTCGGTCGGCAAGCCACCGTGCAGCGGGCTGGTGGTTACGCCGTACATATTGGGAATAAACCGCCGCACGATCCCGCCAAGGCGAAAGTTGAAGTAGGCGTTCCTGATCTCCAGCGGGTCGAAGGTCCATTCGATCAGATCGATGCCTCGCCCCAGCGCCTCCTGGCACTGGAAGAGCTTCAGCTTGCGCCCCGCGCCGCGGTTCCGGTAAGGCCGCAGAACCGCCGTCATGTGGGAATGCAGAAAGGGCTTGCGGCCGCGCAGGCCGGCGATGGCTAGCGTGAACCCGATCATGCGATCGCCCGCAAATGCGCCCAGCACTTGCCCGCCCGTTTCCGCGGCCAAGACGAAGAGCGGCAGCGGAACGATGTCCACATCGGCCGAGCCCCAGACCGCGCGCTCGATTTCGATACAGGAGGCGAATTCCGAGAGGCCGGAGCACGCGCGGACCGCGACCTCCAGCGGGTTTCCCTCAGCCGATTTGGCGTGCTTCGCAACCGTTGTCATAGCGTCTCCACGTCTAGTGCCGTTCCAACTGGATCCGGCGAGAGGTTCGGCCCAAAGAGCCTGCGATTGGCTGTGGGGTGGCCTAGTAGAGAATTGGGTGCAATAGTTGGAACGGCACTAGGACACGCAGCTAAATCCACGCAGCTAAATCTAAGAACGCTCGCCCGAGGCCGCCCGCCGCTTCCCGGCAGCATTTTCGCTCCCGGCACTTTTGACCTCATTCCACAGCGCATCGAACTCTGCGGCAGAAAGACCGCTCAGCGCTCGCCCGCGAGCCGCGGCGATGCGTTCCATCTCCCGGAATCGCCCCGCGAATTTGCGATTGGCCCTCTTCAACGCAATTTCCGCGTCCAAGCCGAGGAATCGCGCCAAATTCACGCCCACGAAGAGCAGATCGCCGACTTCTTCTTCCGCTTCTTCGAGACCCCGGCCGGGAGACGCGAGCAGTTCCTTCAGCTCCGCTGTCTCTTCGGCCAATTTGTCGAAAATGCCGTTTACGTCGTGCCAGTCGAACCCGACGTTCGCGGCGCGTCGCGTAAGCTGATGCGCCTCGAGCAGGGCTGGGAGGTTGCGCGGAACGGGATCAAGAATCGACGCGCCCGCCGCCGCGGGCGCCTGGGCATCCTTATTTTTCGCGCGCTCCTCGGTTTTCAGCTGCTCCCAATTTTTTAAGACCTGCGCCGAAGTCTCCGCGCGGACCTTGCCGAATACGTGCGGATGGCGGCGCACCATTTTCGTATAAATCTGCTCGATGACGTCGGCGATGTCGAATTTCCCGCCTTCGGCAGCCAGTTGCGCGTGAAAGACGATCTGCAGCAGCAGATCACCAAGCTCATCGGCAAACTTCCCCGCGTCGCCGCTAGCGAGCGCGTCCAGCACCTCATAAGTCTCTTCGACCAGATAAGTGCGCAGCGAATCGTGCGTCTGCTCGCGGTCCCAGGGACAGCCGTTGGGCGCGCGCAGCCGGGCCTGCAAAGCCACGAGCGCTTCAAAGGCTTTGCCAATTCGTTTGCGCGCTCGGGCATCGCCCTTCAAATCGAGCCGCGGCATCCGAGCGCTGGCGCCGCGGGCATGCTCGCCTCGCCGGGCCCGCGGGCGTTTGGTCGAAGCGTGAGGAGACCTTGATCGGGGCACGGTAGGGGTCCGCCTAAGCTGTTAACTTAATAACACACAGCTACTCTACGGTAGCCAACCTCGATTTGACAAGACGTCACGGGCATGGGCAAAGCCTCCCCTATGGGCCAAATCCGGCGCTCCACGCCGGCCGCAATTCAAAAGCTAAACGCAGACGATACCCGGCTGCACGGCGCTGCGGGCAACTGAAATTCTACGTTTCCAGGCAGCCGCCTAGAAATTCACGCCGAAGCCGAAGGACGCCAAGGGATAGATCTTGACGACAGACACATCGTGGTTGACCTTGGCAACCTCCGATTGCACGTTGCTCTGCACCGTCGGATCGGTGCCGGCATTGACGCAAATCACGGCAGGATTCGTGCAGGCGGTGCCCTGCAAGCTCAGCGACGCCTTGGGCGCGCCCGTATAAGCCACTCCAATTTCCGTGGTGAAGCTGAAGCGGCGGTTGCGCGGAATCAGATTGCCGAACCCAATGAGAAAAGACGGCGCGACCCTGTTAAATTCGAGTTTGGCTGTGCCGGTAACCGGGTTAGCGGCACTGCTGGTATAGCTCACCCCGCCGAGCGTGAACTGTTGGTTGGCAGGCACAGTCGCACTCGCGACGATGTGGTTGCCGTTATAGAACAAAAGGCCGGGACTGAGGTGGAACCCGCCAAACGGGAAAAAATCCAGATGCGCTTCGCCAGACTGGAAAGCCAGTTGGGCAGCGTAGTTGATGCCGTCTTTACTGAAACCGCGGCTATAACTGAAGAGATTGAATCCTGCGCGGACGTTGATGCGCTTGGTGAGCGCCACTGCGGCCTCGCCGCCGATGCCGAGCAGCGAGATCTTGGCCCCTAGGCCAACCCGGTGAGGGCCTTCGTGGGTTTTTCCCGCAGGACTGGCCGGCGCGGGGCTGCCTGGAACAGCAGGCAAGCCAAGGGCAGCAGTTGCCTTCGCTTCGGGCGCCAGAGTCATAGCACTCAGCGGAGCCGCGCTGACCTCCTGCTGAGCGAAGCAAGCCGTCGAAAATACGCTAACAAGAGCAACCGTCAACAGCAGCGCGATTAGGGCCAGGGATTTCCTCAAAGTTATCCTCCGAAGCGATTTTTGGAGGGATCATTATCTAGCGGCCCGGCGCCATGTGGCCTCCGCAAACGCCTGTGCGGCACCTATGGAGTATTAACCACCGAGACAATCCGCATGCAGCGCCACTGCTAGGGCCTGGAGGCGAGGTCCGGCTTACGGGTGACCAATGGGGCCGGTTTTGACCCGGAATCATGCTCCTGACGCCGGTCGCTTGTCCCGGCGCCGGTGCCGATGCTAAACTAAATTTCCAAATTTTTACGCCACAAACACAGGGAGTTGGCCTTGGCGAACCCAAAGCAGGAAGAATCTTTTCGAGTTATCGACCGTCGCCTGTTCAATACCGAAGGCGAAATACGCGACGAGGCCGTTCGCGAGGAGCGCCGCAAGCAAGAAACCGAACCGAGCCCCGCTTCCCCGCTAAACTCTTCGTCGGCCGGCGCGCAAAAGAAAGAGGCTGCCGCGGCGAAATCCTCCCAGAAGGCCGACTCCGGCCAGCCGGCGGCTGCAGCCGAGGCCGAGCAGCCCAAACCCTCTCGCGGCATCCAGATGCTCATCAATTTTGTGGCCCAGAATGCGGCCATGCTTCTCGGCGCTTATCCCGATCCGCGAAGCGGCCAGCCTGTGCTGGATCTGGAGGGCGCGCGCGAACTGATCGACATGCTCGACGCCCTGCGCGAGGCCAGCCTGGGCCATCTGGCTTCCGACGACGAACGGCTGCTCCTCGACGTCCTCGGCAGCCTGAAACTCTCTTACATGGAAATGACCAAGGCGGCGGCAAAAGCGATGCAAGAGAAGGCCAAGGCCCGCCCATAGCGAAAGCGGTTCCGGTGTCTCTCCCCTGCTCCACGAAAAATGCTTCTTTTGTGCGCGTGACGGTGCTCGGTTCGGGCACCTCCATGGGCGTTCCCAGTCTCGGCTGCCATTGCCGCGTCTGCCGTTCCGAAGATCCGCACGACAATCGCACGCGGCCTTCCGTGCTGGTTTCCCGCGAGGACCATCACGTGGTCATCGACACCACCCCCGATTTCCGCCTTCAAGCCTTGCGCCAGGGACTCGAAAGCCTCGACGCCATCGTCTTCACGCACGGGCACGCCGACCATATCCTCGGATTCGACGACATTCGCCCTTTCAATCTGCGCCAGAAATCGGCCATACCGATCTATGCCTCCAAAGAAACGCTGGCGATCTTGCGGCGGACCTTCGCCTACGTCTTTGACGGCACGCCGGCGCCAAGCACGATTCCGGAGGTGACTCCGCACGTGATCGAGGGCCCTTTCGAGCTGCTGGGCACGCCGTGGAAGCCCATTCCCGCCGAGCACGGAGATATGCCCGTGCTGGGCTTTCGCGTCGGAGGTCTTGCTTACCTCACCGACTTCAGCCGCATTCCCGAAGAATCCATGCCACTGCTGGCGGGCACGGACGAACTCGTCCTGGACGCGCTTCGCGATGCGCCGCATCCCATGCACCAGACGGTGGAGCAGGCTCTCGAGCTGGTCACGCGGCTTCGGCCGCGCCGCGCCTGGTTCACGCACATCGCCCACGATCTGCCTCACCGGGAAACCAACGAGCGGCTGGTGCGCCTGGGCTTTCCGCACGTGCAATTGGCCTACGACGGCCTCAGCTTTGAGGTGGCGGCGTGAGCGAGTGCGCCGTGCTGCGCTCGACGGCGGAGTGGGCGGCGCGATACGCCTCTTCCGGGCAACGCGCCGTGCTTTCCGTGGGCAATTTCGACGGTTTGCACCTGGGACACCAAAAAATCCTTGGCCAGCTGATCGAGCGCGCCCGGGCGCAGCAAGGCCTCGCTGCCGTGATCACCTTCGATCCCCATCCGCTCAAGGTGCTGCGTCCCGGCCAGGCGCCGCCATTGGTGGAAACGATTCGCCAGAGAATCGAACGGTTCGCCGCCCTAGGGCTCGAGGCCGCTCTGATCTTGCGCTTTGATCGCGCTCTCGCCGGACTCAGCCCCGAGGAGTTCGTTCGCGGCGTGCTGGTTGAGGAATTGAAAACCGCGGCCGTCCTGGTGGGCCAAAATTTTCGCTTTGGCCATCGCCAGGAGGGGAACGTGGAAACGCTCACCGAATTAGGCCGGCGCTTCGGATTTTCCGTGCAGATCGTCGAACCAGTGCGGATCGACGGCGAGTTCGTCTCCAGCACCGGCGTGCGCAACGCGGTTGCAGAAGGCCGCGTGGCCCATGCGGCGCGACTTCTGGACCGCCCCTTCGCCCTCACGGGAGAGATTATCCGCGGCGCGGGGCGAGGCGCCACGGTCGTTTTCCCTACCCTGAATCTGGCCCCGGAACAGGAACTTCTGCCCAAGGTCGGCGTCTACGCCACCGAAACGCGCGTCGAAGGGCATCTCTATCGCTCCGCCACCAACGTCGGTTTCCGGCCGACTTTCGACGGCACGTTATTGGGCGTGGAAAGCCACCTCTTCGATTTTTCTCGGCAGATAACCGAGGGCCGGCTCGAGGTGCGCTTCTGGGAAAGGCTGCGGGACGAGCGAAAATTCAACGGGCCCGCCGAACTTCGCGCGCAGATCGCCGCCGACCTCGCTCAGACGCGCGACTATTTCCGCCGCCGCGACCTCGCCCCCGCCCAGCCCGTCCGCTCCTAACCACTTCAAGACTTCCCCACCGCCGCGGCCAAGCGTTGTCATCCCGAGGAAGTTCGCCCGCATGCCCTCGTGAGGGCGAACGACGAGGGATATGCTTTTGCCTTTTCGGGTGCCCCACACGCGGTTTTTGCGTGTGGGTTCTGTTGTAGTTTGTAGCCCACCCTTTCCGTCGTTCAGGAAAGGGTGGGGATTTTGTCATCCGGCTCGTGAATCCAGGTGAGTGCGACCAACGTAAATCCCAGCCTTTGCGGAAAAGCGCAAAGGCTGGGCTACATTAGACGAGTCCGCCTTGGGCGGACGACGAGGGATCTGCTTTTCGGAAGAGCTAAAGCCAGTCTCTTGACCTGCTCAGTCGGCAATCCAAACTTTGTCTACGCCCTTACCTGTCCAGGCATAGACGATCGCCCAAGAATTGTAGCCGCAAAAAACGATCGTAGGGTGAGCTGCTTGGATGACCTTGCCGCTCTCAATGTCTGTATAGTGACCTGGCTTTTCGCGCCAGACGACGGGCACCGATGCTGGTGCCGTATCTAGCAGGGTAGTTTTCCAACTCTCTCCGAACCTACGAGCCACAATGAGCTCTGCTTTCTGATTAGCGCCTTCCCATGTGGTCAAAACCAAGGCCAGCGTCTCTTTCTTATCGCCATAGAAATCAACCTTCACCAGACCAGGACAGTCTTTGCCATGATCCTTTTGAAAAAGCTTGCTGTCGTCCTCGTAGAGGTCCGAAAGGCTGACAATCTTCGATCCCGGATACTTCCTTGAAATTTCCCGCTGCAAGTCCTGCGGAAGATTACATACATCATTTTGAGGCGCAGCAAAGCCAGGGCGGGAGAAATTAAACAAGCAGCAAGCTACTATCGTAGCCACTAACAATCTAGGGTGCATGGCGCTCCTTATGTCGCGTCTTTCGGGCGGCAATTCTCGCAATAGCCGCCGATCTCCACGCGCGCCACGGTGATGCTGATGCCCGTGTCGCGCTCCACTTGGCGCTTGAGCTGCTCGAAGAGTTCGCTTTCCACTTCGCGCACTTTGCCGCAACGCAAGCAAGCCACGTGGATGTGGTCGCGCGGGCCGTGGCTTTCGTAATAATGCCGATGGCCGTGGATGTGCAGCAGATCGAGCTCATCGAGCAGACCGTGGCTCTTCAGCATTTCCAGGGTGCGATAGACGGTCACGCGATGCACCCGCGGATCGATCTTCTGCGCGCGTTCCAGGATGGAGTCGGCGGTCAAGTGCTCTTCGGCCTGATCCATGATGTCCAGCAGGATGCGCCGCTGGCGCGTGAGCCGCACGCCGCGCCGCGAAAGAGCGGTGCGCAATTTTCCGGGTTCGGCATAGACGTTTAGCCGCTCTCCCGAGGAGACCCGGCGATGATCATTTTCGCGCGCGCGCCCTCCGGCGCCGGAGTCCAAAGACCGGACCTTACCGGGAGCTTCGCGCGTTCGATTTGTAGGAGCCATACAGATCAGTGGCTGGGGAAAAGCCGCAGCACATCGTTATACATCACGATCAGAAATACCAGCAGCAGAAAGACCATGCCCACGGTCACGAAGCGTTCCTTGATTTTCAGGCTCAGATCGTGGCGTAGCAGGCTTTCGATACCCAGCATCAGGATGTGACCGCCATCCAGAATGGGAATCGGAAGAAGATTCAGGATTGCCAGATTCAAACTCACCAACGCCATCAAACTGACCAGGTCGCCGAAGCCCCGCTTGGCCGCGCGGCTCGATTCCTGAACGATTCCCAGCGGTCCCTGCACCTGCTTGAGCGAAACCCTGCCGGTGAAAAGTTCGCCTACGAGGTAAACCAATTTGTTCGCGAGGATAATGTGGAATTGCGTCGCCTTCAAGACGGCCCGCGGCGGCGAATAGCGCCGTGGAGAGGTGACGAACCGGAAGGTGATGCCAATCTGCCAGCGCGGCGTGCCGTCTCCCGGATCGCCCCACGTGGGACGTAGCTCCAGCGTTTGCGCCTGGCCATTGCGCTGGATATCCAGACTCATGGCGTTCCCGCCGCTTTGCTGCACGATTTCAGAGAATTGCGAGGGAGCGGTCAAATGCTGGCCGTTGGCGGCGATGACGACGTCGCCTTCCTTCAAACCGGCGCGTTCGGCGGGCAAGCCGTGAGCTAGCGATCCGACGATCACGGGTTCGGCGGGATAGCCGACCACGGCGAAGGGTAGAGGTTCGCTCTCCACGCTCGTGGTGATGAGCCGATCGTCGCGCTCGATGGTGGCGGGTACGGAATGTCCGGGAGCGGAAAGCGCCAATTCCAGGGCCACACGGTCCCAAGTGGGATCTTTGACGCCGCCGAACGACACGATGCGGTCTCCCGGCTGGATGCCGGCTTTCTGCGCGGGAGAATCCTTCACCACGCCAGCAACCACGACGGGCTTATCCGCATACGAAGGTTGCTCCCCGCCATGCATAAAGAGAGCAGCGGTAAGAATGACAGCCATCAGGAAGTTGGTCGTCGGGCCGGCCAGCGCGATCAGCACGCGCTGCCAGCGCGGCCTGGAAAGGAACTCATCGGGATCGCCCCGCCGCTCCTCCGCCGGATTATCGCCGGCCATGCGCACATACCCGCCCAGCGGCAGCGCGCTGAGACGGTAATCGGTTGGTCCGCGGCGCGTCCCAAACAGGCGCGGGCCGAAGCCAATCGAGAAAACCTCGACGCGCACGCCAAAAAGCCGGGCGATGACGAAGTGGCCCCATTCGTGGACCAAAACCATGACGCCCAGCCCGATCGCCACCGCTATGATTCCCGTCAGCACGGCAAAAGTTCCCTCAATTCCCTTATTGTACCCGCCCTTATTTTACACGCCTCATTTTAACTGATCGATCTCGGAATCGCCCACGCTTGCCTTCGCGGCAAGCTCGACACCCGCCTCGATCTCCAGCCGCGCCAGGCGCCGCGCTTCGCCATCGGCCGCCAGCACATCGTCAATCGATCCGAGCTTAACTTTAGGCATACCCTCGAGCACCCGTTCGATCACCCGTGCGATTCCCGAAAACGGCAAGCGGCGCTCCAGGAACGCCTCCACCGCCACCTCATCGGCCGCATTCAGCGCGCAGGTTTGCGCGCCGCCTTCTTCCAGCGCCCGGCGAGCCAGGCGCAGGCAGGGAAACTTCCGCCGCGGCACTTTCTCGAAATCCAGGCGCCGCAAGCCGTCCCAATTGAGTTCCACTCCGTTCGCCCCTTCCCTCTCCGGATAGGTTAACGCATAACGGATGGGCATGCGCATGTCGGTTGGGCCCAGTTGCGCCAGGATGGAACCGTCCACGTATTCGACCATGGAGTGAATCGTCGATTGCGGATGAATGACCACGTCAATCCGCTTCGGATCGATGCCAAAGAGCCAGCGTGCCTCGATCACCTCGAATCCTTTGTTGACCAGCGTGGCGGAATCGATGGTGATGCGCCGGCCCATGCGCCAGTTCGGATGCGCCAGGGCTTGCTCGGGAGTGGCCTGGGCCATCTGCGCCATCGGCGTCCGCCGGAAGGGCCCGCCGGACGCAGTCAAGATCAGCCGGCGCACTTCGCATGGCCGTCCGGCGCGCAGGCATTGATGGATGGCGTTGTGCTCGCTATCCACGGGCAAGAGCTCGACCCCCTTGGCTTTGGCCGCGGCCATGACCAGCGCGCCCGCCGCCACCAGCACTTCCTTATTCGACAGCGCCACGCCCTTGCCCGCTTGAACGGCTGCGTAAGTCGCTTCGAGCCCTACGACTCCGACCGCCGCGGAAACAACCACGGCCGCATCCGGATGCGTGGCCACGCTTCGCAAGCCCTCGCGGCCATGCTGAATCTCGGGGAGTTCGCAAGCACCGCTCGCCGATTGCCGCAGGCGCTCCCGCAGTTCGGCCGCTTTTCCGGCATCGCTGACGGAAACAAGCTGCGGCCGGTGCCGCGCGATTTGCCCGGCGAGCTCTTCGAGATTCCCACCCGCGGCCAGCGCCACCACGCGGAAACGTTCTTGCAGCGATTCGACCACCTGAAGCGTCTGGCGGCCGATGGAGCCGGTAGAGCCGAGTATGGCCAGTGCTTTCATGAAAACGGAGGATCGCCCTCAGCCGCGCGTCAGAAGCGCGGGGCCAGCAAGAATCGAAAATAGTACCAGACGACCGGCGCGGCCAAAATCAAGGCATCGATGCGATCGAGTATGCCACCGTGTCCCGGCAGCAGGGTACCCGAATCCTTAACTCCGGCGCCGCGTTTATAGGCCGATTTCAGCAGATCGCCAGCCTGCCCAGCTACGTTCGCAAGGGAAGCCATAAGGACCGCCTGGAACGCATCGATATTCAGCCAGCGAAATAGGGCAACTCCAACGATTGCCGAACCGAGCAGATTGGCCGCGGCGCCTTCCCAGGTTTTCTTCGGGCTCAACTGCGCCGCCATGGGCACGCGCCCAAACGAGCGCCCCACAAAATAAGCCAGCGTGTCCCCCACCCAAATTAGCAGAAGTGTAAAAAGCAGAAGTTTTGGGCCTAGCATGCCGAGCCCATGAATCCGCACCACCGCACTCAGAGGTAAAGCAATGAACACAAGGCCGGCCGCGCTGATCCCGATATCTCCCAAGGCATTAGGCAGGGGCCGTTTGGAAGCGAAAACGGTCGCCGCACAACCAAGTACGAAAACGAAGAACACCAATTCCAACGGGAATTCGGGGCTGCCGGGAGACTGCGTGAGCCGCAGGTTACGGCCGATCTGGTAGGATTGCGCCCCGCTCGCACTCCACTGCTGAAAGAAAATCCCCAGCGCGCAAAGGCAGGTCCAGAAGCGATAAGCCTGCAGATTCAGCCGCGCGCCCAAGGCGAAAAATTCCAGGAGAGCAAGAAGCGCAACCAAACCGCCGAGCGCCGCCACAAGCCCGGTGGGACCCCACCAAACCACAGCCAGTACGGCCGGTATCAATACCGCCGCCGTCAAAACGCGCGCGGCCGTGCTCGAATTCGCCCCCGAATTAGAGCGTGTCCAGATCTGCTTGTTGGGGAAGTTCATTCCGGCTGCAGGGCTGGAACTTCCGCATGCTCCGCAGCCAAGCCGCCATAGCGCCGTTCGCGCTTCTGATAATCTGCCAGCGCGGCGTAGAGTTCCGCGCGCCGAAAATCGGGCCAAAGCGTCTCGGTGACGTAAATTTCCGCGTAGGCGATCTGCCACAGCAGGAAATTGCTGATGCGCAGCTCGCCGCTGGTGCGGATAAGCAGGTCGGGATCGGGCAGGCCGGCGGTATAAAGATTCTCGGCGATGGTCTCCTCGTCCACGCGAAAATTCGCCAAAGCGCCATTGCCGTTGACCGCTTTTTTGCGGAGGCGATCTAAAATCGAGTTGAAAGCGTCCACCAATTCCGCGCGGCCTCCATAATTGAGCGCCACCGTCAAAACCATCCCGGAATTCTGCGCCGTCAGGGCCGCGCCTTTGGCCACATCTGCCTCAACCTCCTCCGGCAATTGCTCGGTGCGGCCGATGATCTGCAGGCGGATGTTATTGCGATGAATCACCGGCAGCTCCTTGCGCAGATATTGCCGCAAAAGCCGCATCAAGAAATCGATCTCCGCTTTGGGCCGCCGCCAATTTTCCATGGAAAACGCATAGAGCGTTAGCGCCGGAATATGCAAGCGCGCGCAGGTATCAATGATGATCCGTGCGGACTCCACGCCCGCGCGATGCCCGGCCACGCGGGGCAAATGCCGGCGCTGCGCCCAGCGCCCGTTGCCGTCCATGATGACGGCAATATGCCGCGGCAGCCGCTGCGCGTCGAGGCCTTCGAGCAGGCGGGCCTCTTCGCGGCTGGCCGGTTCAAGTAACTTGGGTGGTTGCACTCTTTTATTCCGATGTCTGCCGAGGGGCCGCCGGCCGGCTGCGAAAGGCGAGAATCACAAGCCGGCTCCTTTGCAACGCAAAGCTAACACAGTGCCCCACCCCGCGCAACCTCGCCACTTTCGCACGTTGTCATTCTGCAGACTCCGCGAAACACGGGGCGCACGCCCCGTGATGTCATCCCGAGGGAGTCCCCCATTCTAAAGCCGCCTCCCCGCTAACGATCTTCGACGATCGCAAAGCGCGGACGACCGAGGGATCTGCTTTTACACATCGACGCCCCGCGAGAAACCTAGAGTCCCCCCGTCGCCGCGGAAGGATGAAAGAGGCCGAAATAGATCAGCACCAGCGTCAACGCGATCATGGCCACGCTGGTGACCCAGGCGACCACGTTGAACGTGCCGCTATTCACGTGTTCTCCCATCAACTCGCGCCGGTTGATGAGCAGGATCATGAAAATCAGCACGATGGGCAGCCAAACGCCGTTGGCCACCTGCGAAAGCACCAGGATGCGCCAGAGCGGCGCCCGCGGAATCAAAATCAATCCCCCGCCGACCACGATCAGAATCGTATAGAGCCAGTAAAAAATCGGCGCTTCCTTGAATTTGCGGTCAATGCCGGCCTCGAAGCCCAAGCCTTCGCAAATCACGTGCGCGGTTGAAAGCGGGAGGATGGATGCGGCGAATAGCGACGCGTTCAGCAGGCCGAAGGCAAAAAGCAGCGAGGCCCAGCGGCCCGCCAAAGGCACCAGGGCGCGCGCCGCGTCCGCGGCATCCGCGATATTGCGATGACCCGAAACGTACAGAGTGGCCGCCGTGCAGACAATGATGAAGAAAACGATGACCATGCAGGTCACGCTGCCCGCAATGACGTCTGCGCGCGCCTGCGGATATTGCCGGGCACCGACGCGCTTCTCCACAAAGCTTGCCTGCATGTAAAAGAATTGCCACGGAGCAATCGTCGTGCCCACCAGAGCGGTGAGCATCAGCAAATAGCCGCTGTTGAACTGCAGCGATGGAATGACCGTATGCCGCGCCGCATCCAGCCAGTCGGGCTTCGCCAGAATGGCAGAAAACGCGTAGGCGAGATAAAACGAGCAGAGCGCCAGAAAAATCTTCTCCACCTGCCGATAAGTGCCGCGCAACACCAGCACCCACACGACCAGCGCGGCGAGGGGTACGGCGATATAACGGCTGATCCCGAATATCTGCACCGCCGAAGCCACCCCGGCAAATTCCGCCACCACGTTACCCAGGTCCACCAGAAAACCCGCGACCATCACGAAAAACGTCGGCCGGAAGCCAAACTCCTCGCGGATCAAGTCGGAAAGCCCTTTGCCCGTGACCACGGCCATGCGCGCGCACATCTCCTCGGTCACGTAGAGCGCAATGGTCATCGGTATGAGCGACCACAAAAGCGCATAGCCGAATTGCGCCCCCGCCAGCGAATAGGTGGAGATGCCGCCGGCGTCGTTGTCCACATTCGACGTGATCAGCCCCGGACCCAACACGGCCCCCAAGAGCGCCAGGCGGCGCCATAAATGGCGGCTGCGGCGGCGCACATGGGTAGCGCGGCGCTGCAACTCCTCGGTGCGCGCGTTGAGGGAGGTCCAATTCATTTGCCGATCAGCATCCTTGGTGTCAGCATCGCGTCAGCATCGCGTCAGCGTCGCGTCAGCATCGTCCCCGCGTGTCTTCATAACGACGCTCGCAGCCGCGTGATCACGTCGTCTACGGTTATCGCTCCTATCGGCCGTCCGGAGACGTCCACCACGGCCACGCTGCGCAGGTTGTATTTATCGAATAGCGCGAAAACTTCCTTCTCCCGGGCGTCCGGAGTTACCGAAACCAGCGGCTCCTGCTTGAGTTGCGCCAGAGCCTCATCTTCCGCCGCCAGCAACAGCCGCCCGACCGGAACCGCTCCCGAGAGCCTGGCGTTACCGTCGATCACGAAAATCGTGTCCAGCTGCTCAACCTTAACCTCCCGGTCGCGTATCCAATCCACCACTTCGGCGCGCGTCGCCGTTTCGCCCACGTAAACGAAATCGGTGGTCATCATTCCGCCCGCCGAGTTCTCATCGAAGCTCAGCAGCGCTTCCACCTCGCGGGCTTCTTCTCCCGGCAATTCCTCGATTACGTCCTGTGAGACTTCCGGCGAGAGATCTCCCAGAACGTCGGCAGCCATGTCTGGCTCCATCTCCTCGATGATGTCCGCCGCTTTTCCCGGCGCCATTTTCTCCACGATCTGCGAAGTCAGCCGCGAATCCAGTTCCGCCAGCGCCTCGGCGGCTGACTCTTCGTCGAGCGAAGCGATGATGGCCTGCCGCTCGGCGGGCGAGAGTTCTTCCATGATGTCGGCCAGGTCCGCCGGGTGCATACTTTCGAGCTTGTCGTGGGTGATCCGCAGCTTCACCCGCCGCAGCGGGTCCGTCTCGATCAAATTCACAAACTCCCAGCGTATGGTTCGGGCTGGCAGTTTCTCCTGGATGCGCCGGATGAACGCCGGCGAAGCCAAACCTTGCAGCAACCGCCGCGCCGCCCCCGGCAGGCCCACATCCACGTCGGTGATGCGCAACTCAACGGTCCCATTGGTTCGATGCTCAGCCAGATCGACGTCGTTCACGCGCACCACCTTGCGCCCCCGCGTATCAATGATCTGCTGATCCAGCAAATCCTTGCGCATCGCCAGCCAAGCCTCGTTGGAATGGAAATGCTCCAATTCTCTTTCCTCGACGTTGAGCTTGATCACCCCCGGAGCCACCGAGGAGATCTGGTCGTGCCGCGCGAGCAGCGGCAGGTACTTGCCCCGGCCGAGGAGGTAACGCGCCACTCGATTGGGTTGGTCCGCGGGCTCAATGAATAGCTCCGATACCCGCCCGACGAAGTTGCCTTGGACGTCATAAGCCTCTCCGCCGAGCACTTCCGTCGCGTGCAGCATCTCATCACCTCCCTTTCGCTCGCGCCTTTGCGGCCGCCCCACCTTCATGCGCGTTTGGCGGGTCCACGCCGAAATCTTCAGTACCCGCCAAAAACAAAAAACCCGTGGCCGGGGTGAGGACCCGACCACGGGTCAGCCCAAAGGGGCCGCTTTTCCCTAGTCGGCTCTCGTGCTCCTACCCCAAGGTCGACTGCTTGCCATGCGAGAGGCCCCTATCGCTTTACCGCCGACCCGCAAAACCTCCGCCGCAGGTCCGGCGCGACGCCTTGGCAAGGGCTCCTGGTCCAACGAATAGCTCATTGCAAACAGATTTTCCTCAATTGATCTAGTAAATGCACTCGCATGCTTTGTCAAGAAAAGAGTGCCGAAATTACGAAATTTTCATCGGATTTGCTTCGCAAGCCGCCAATCGGCGGCTGAATCTCCTTTCGAGCGGCGAAAAAGCATATCCGGGAGCCCCGAAGCCGGGGTTGGTTCATTGTGCGATGTCGGCCGCGCCAGGGCTTCACCTCAATCTCCGTCTTTGCTCTTTTGGGAGTACGGCAGCCGGATTTCCTCAGACCCGTTTTGCTCGCGGAGCGCATCGTCGGCTAGTATAGTCCGCCTCGTGGGCCCCGCATGATGGAAGCCTCCACGCCGCTGATGCGGCAGTATCAAGCGATCAAGAAGCGCTATCCCCACGCGCTGCTCTTGTTTCGTCTGGGCGATTTCTACGAGCTCTTCTACGAAGACGCCCTGGTCGCCTCCAAGGAGTTGCAGATTACCCTCACCTCGCGCAACCGCGAACGAGGCGAACCCATTCCCATGTGCGGCGTCCCCTTTCACGCGGCGGAAACTTACATTGCCCGGCTGCTGCGCGCCGGTTACAAAATCGCCATTTGCGACCAGATGGAGCAGCCCGGCCCCGGCAAGCACTTGGTCCGGCGGGAAGTCGTTCGCGTCATCACCCCAGGAACAGCCACCGACCTGAATGTCCTGGAGCCGAAGGAAAACAGCTTTCTTGCCGCAGTCGCCCGCGGCCATGCCGGCGCACCCATTGGCTTGGCCTATCTGGACCTTTCCACAGGAGAGTTTCGGGCCACCGAGTTTGCCGCTCCTGATGCGGAGCAGAAGCTGCGCGACGAATTGGAGTTGCTCGGCCCCCGCGAACTCCTCTTGCCGCGCCAGCCGGGCCTTTTCGCTCCGCCTAATCCTTTGCGGCCCGAAGGCTCGGCGAATTCCGCGCAGGAAAGCGCCGAAACCCGCCTGGAAGAATGGATCTTCCGTCCCGGTTATGGCCAGCGCCTGCTCACCGAACAATTCGGTGTGGCCGGCCTCGAAGGCTTCGGCTTGGCCGCGCATCCCCAGGCCATTTGCGCCGCCGGAGCGCTCGTACACTACCTTCGCGAAACTTCGGCCAAGCCCGGCGCCGATTCCAGCGCGGGCTTGGTTCATCTGGACACGATCCGCTATTACCAGCAGCAGGATTCCCTGGTGCTGGACCCGGTCACCGTGCGCAATCTCGAGCTGCTCTCTCCCCTCAATGGCGACGAGGCTCCGCGCGGCTCACAGTCCGCATCCTTATTCGGCGCCACCGATCAGACGGTCACCGTCATGGGCGCGCGCTTGCTCCGCGCCTGGATTCTGCGCCCGGAGCTTTCCCGCCCTGAGATCGCAGCCCGGCTCGATGCCGTCGCCGAATTCAAATCGCAAACCATGCTGCGCGAGGAGGTTCGCCAGAACTTGCGCGGCGTGCAGGACCTCGAACGGCTGGCCAGCCGCGCCACGCTCGGCTTGGCCAGCCCGCGCGATCTCGTAGCGCTGCGCCAATCGATAGCGCGCATTCCCCTGCTCCGCCGCTACCTCGCGAATGGCACCGCCGCCCGCCTGGCAGCCCTGCATGGCGAAATGGACGAACTCGCCGACGTCCAGCAGCGCCTCGAACAAGCCATTGCCGAGGATCCTCCCGCGCTCGCGTCCGATCCCGGCGTAATACGCCGGGGATTTGACGCCGAGCTCGACGGCCTGCGTGACCTCAGCCAGAGCAGCCGCCAGGTGATCGCGGCGATGGAAGAGCGCGAGCGCAAGCGCACCGCAATCGGCTCGCTGAAAATTCGCTATAACCAGGTCTTCGGGTTCTATATCGAAATTTCCAAGCCCAACCTGCACCTGGTTCCCGCGGACTTCGAGCGCAAGCAGACGCTCGTGAATGCGGAGCGCTTCACCACGCCCGAGCTCAAGGAATACGAAGGCAAAGTCCTCGCCGCCGACGAGCGCATCGGCGAGATCGAACGGCGGCTCTTCGCCGAAGTGCGCGCCTGGGTGGCCCAGCAATCGCCGCGCTTGCGCCGCACTGCGGCCGCCGTCGCGCAGCTCGACGTGCTCGCAAATTTCGCGGCGCTCGCCGCCACGCGGCGGTACGTCCGGCCGGAATTCACCGACAGCGGCGAACTCCTGATTCTGGGCGGCCGCCATGCCGTCGTCGAACATCTGCTCGAAGCGCAGGGCGAGCGCTTTGTTCCCAACGCGCTCTATCTCAACTCCACCACGCACCAGATTCTGCTGATCACCGGGCCGAATATGGGCGGCAAGTCCACCTATCTGCGCCAGGCCGCGCTGATCGTCCTGCTCGGGCAGATGGGATCGTTTGTGCCCGCCGAACAGGCGCGCCTCCCGATCACCGATCGCATCTTCACGCGCATCGGCGCCTCCGACAATCTGGCGCGCGGACGGTCGACGTTTTTGGTCGAAATGAGCGAAGTCGCCGCTATCTTGAATCTGGCCACGCCGCATAGCCTCGTTCTGCTCGACGAAGTCGGCCGCGGCACGGCCACCTTCGACGGCCTGTCCATCGCCTGGGCCGTGGTGGAATATCTGCAATCGCACACCCGCGCGCGCACCCTCTTCGCCACGCATTATCACGAATTGACCGAGCTTGCCGAGCTGCTCTCGGGTGTGAAAAACGTGCACGTCTCGGTCGAGGAGATGCCCAACGAGATCGTCTTTCTGCGGCGAGTCGAAGAGGGCAGCGCGGACAAAAGCTACGGCATCGAAGTCGCGCGCCTGGCCGGCCTCCCGCCTGCGGTCATCGCGCGCGCCCGCGAGGTCCTGCGGCGGCACGAACAGAGCGAGCGGCAGTTGAGCGAAAAACTTACCCCCGCGCCGTCGCCGGCCAATGGCGCCGGCGAGCAGCAGGCGCTTTTTACTCCCCCCTTTTCCCAGATCGACCGGGAAGTGCTCGACGCGCTGCGCGCCGCCGATCTCGACCATTTGCGGCCGATCGATGCCCTGAACCTGCTCGCGCAACTGAAAAAACAAATCTCATGAGACCCGCCCCGCTCGCGGCATCTTCCAGTGCCCGTGCGGCCAGCACCCTCGCCCTCGGCCTCATGTCCGGAACTTCCGTCGACGGCATCGACGTCGCGCTGGTACGCATCGCGCCTTCGATCAAAGAAAACGCCGCGCACGCGCGCCTCGAGAATTTCATCACCGTGCCCTTCCCTGCCGCGGTGCGCGCTGAGGTGCTGCGCATTGCCGAAGGGCTGCAGGTCTCCCCCGGCGAGATCAGCCAGCTGAATTTCCGCCTCGGGCGCATCTTCGCGGATGCAGCCCTGCGCGCCTGCCGAAAATTTGGCGTCCCTCCGCGGCGCCTCAGCGTCATCGGCTCGCACGGCCAGACGATTTTTCACCAGGGCCGGCCGAGCCCCTTTCTCGGCCAGCCCGTCGCCTCCACTTTGCAAATCGGCGAACCCTCGGTCATTGCCGCGATCACTGGCGTAACCACGGTCGGCGACTTTCGCCCCGCGGACATGGCCGTGGGCGGCCAAGGCGCGCCGCTCGTGCCCTGGATCGACTATCTGCTTTATCGCGACGCCCGCCGCGGCCGCGCCGTCCTGAATATCGGCGGGATCGCTAACGTCACGTTCATCCCCAAAGGGGCCTCGCCGCGGTCGGTCATAGCCTTCGATACTGGCCCCGGGAATATGGTCATCGACGCCCTGGTGCGCCAGTTCACTTCGGGCCGGCGCAGCTATGACGCCGAAGCGCAAATGGCTTCGCGCGGCAAGCTGCTGCCCGCCTTGCTCGATGCGCTGCTTGCTGAACCTTATTTCCGGCAAGCCCCGCCCAAGAGCGCGGGGCGGGAACAATACGGCAGGGCCTACGTCGAGAAAATTCTGGCCTGGGGACGGCGCCGCCGCGCCCGTCCCGAAGATCTGGTGCGCACGGCCACCATGCTGACGGCGCTTTCCATCGCCGCCGCCCTGAATCGCTGGGTGCCGCCTCTTACGCGAAAAGCCCACTTTTCGCGCGCAACAAAGTCGCCCATTTCGCAACTGCTCGTCTCCGGCGGCGGCGCCCGCAATCCTCTCATCCTGGCGCAACTCTCCGCCGCCCTCGGCGCAATCGAAGTCGTGCCTACGGAATCGCTGGGTCTGCCCGGCGACGCCAAGGAAGCATTCATTTTCGCCCTGCTGGCCGACGAGACCATTCACGGCCGCCCCGCGAATCTGCCCAGCGCCACCGGCGCCATGCGTCCCACCATCCTCGGCAAAATCTGCTACCCCCCGCCGCGTTAATTTTCGTGACGTGTTCGTCGCGAACCGCCAGCGGGACGCCGCAATCCGTGGTAACCTGAAACCTCGAAAAATGTGTCGATTCCCCGGCGCGGTTCTCACCTACGCACAAATCCTTCCGCGGCTGTTTATCGGCTCTCATCCCCGCACGATTGACGATATCGAACGCCTCCGGCGGGAAGTCGCCATGACCGCCATCCTCAATTTGCAAACCGACGACGACATGCGGACGGTCATTTTGGATTGGCCGCCTCTCGAAGCCCACTACAAGACGTGTCCGGTCCTTCTTTGCCGCGTTCCCATCGTCGAAGAGCAAGTGGAACTTCGCGCCAAGCTCTACAACTGCATCCAGACCCTGAGCCAATTGCTCGCCGAAGGCCACACCGTATATCTCCACTGCACCGCGGGCATCGGCCGCGCGCCGACCGTGGCCATCGGTTACCTGCATGCCTGCTTAGGCTGGGAACTGGACGAGGCCATCGCACATGTGAAACAGGCGCGCCAGTGTGCGCCGCATCTCGAGGCCCTTCGCCTGTCCCTAGCCGATCAAGGGGTTCTCAAATCCTCTGACAACGGGGGATAGTACGCCTCCGAAAAATCCGCTTTGGGGAGTTGCCGCCCGGCTGTAAGTGCCAGCCCCAAAATCCCCAGAACGATGGATTAAGCCTTGGCTGAATCTGTATGATGCTAATTTCTGCACCTATTCACTCACGCATAGAGGCAACCAATGGCCATGGAGACAGCAGCAGCGATTCTCACAAAACTCGCCCTGGAGCAGAATACCGAGCTCAAGTCCAAGCTGAACGCCGTCCACGGAGAAGCGACAGTGGTTTCGTTGATTATGCCCTTATTCAGGCAGATATTTTCGGAGCTGGAAAAGAACCGGCAGGCTCACGACAAATTCCCTTCTGCTACCGCTCGCCCCTCACCAGGCCGATCCGCTAAAGCTCCGCCGTCGGACGTAAAAGACGTACACGCTGAGGAACACCGCGACGATGCGGACGATGTCGGCGAAGGCTGATCGGCCTGGGCCATCCAGGCCACAGCCATCGAGCCCGGAGCCATCGAGGAAGTTCAGCTTCAGCCGGACTTGCGCCAACCGCCGCCCACGCGGTGCTTGCGTGATTCCCTTCCCCGGGAGGATTCTTCGGCTCCGCGCTGCGTCAATTTCTTTCCGCCGAGGCGCTCCAGGCTTCCGAGGAAGGCGCTTTTTTCAGTCTTCTTGGTGTTTCTCTTCTTAGCCATAGCTGCACGGTAATCGAACCGCAGTCGTGCGTCAATTACACAACCATCGGCCGCCCTGGCCCGGTAGCCCGGACCTCAATTCGGCCGCGCGCCGTTGTTCTCCGAAGTTTGGTAACTCGAGACATAGCCACCAAGCCTCACTCCAGCTACTGGTTCAGCCGCGAACCAGTTCCACCGAAGAGCTGAGCTGAATCGTCTTGTGCAGCGTGCGGTAGAGCGGACACCTCATGGCGTATATTCCGTGCACGCGCTCAATCGTCGCCCGCTCGCTCTCCGGCGCCGCCAGCTTCATCACCACGTGAATCCGGCGGATCACCAGCACGCCTTCCTCGGTTTCCACTTCGCCGGTCGCTTCGCCTACGAGCTTGCCGTTACTCGCGTCAATTTTGCGCGCCTCCAGCGCGCCCCCGAAGGTTCCCACCATTCAACCGGCGGTCGCGGCGATCACGTAATCAATCGTAGAGGCGTGCGAGCCCTGCAGCTTGGCGGGGTCGACCTTATAGTGCTCGGCAATTGCGCCGTGGACGCTGAATACCACCGGCTTCTCTTCACCGGGAATCTGCGCCAGGCGCAGCGGCCCCTGCTTTCGTTCGATGCGGCTGCGCGAAACGTAAACCACTTCCCCCATCTCACCCTCCTCCAAGACCTGTCGCGTACTTGATGTCATTCTGAGCGAAGCGAAGAATCCCTCCTATTCTCTTCGGTTCGCTAGA
>WNGP01012942.1_pt1 | contig 22689 bp, 15 predicted proteins | sample 5407671 | NCBI WGS metagenome assembly WNGP01 (sample SAMN13153381, study PRJNA577476) | soil metagenome | isolation source: 40 cm soil or saprolite under Garry oak tree replicate 2 | place: USA:California | collected 2016-06-15
CGGATCTTGCCAATCAAAGAACAGGGGAGCCGTTTCTGTCGGTGGGGCCCACTCCATCTCACGAAGCTCACCTCCTTGCATCATCTTTCCCAGTGTGAGCCGCAGATTCCATACCCATTGACACGCAATTTGCCAGAGTTCCTGGCCACACTCCGTGTAGGAACACCAGCGGTCGGGATCTTCTTCGACATCCTCATCGGCAAGGACCACTTCGAATGCTCCACGCCCATGATAGAGATCCAGGACATCCTCGACCAGGAATCCATCCGCATCCACTGTGGTGATGAAGAGCTCATAGACCCATTCCCCCACACGTTTACCCACCCTGACTTTCTTGTCCGCAGGAGGAGCAGGATGGCGAGCAACAATCACTCGAGCGTGAGGCAAGCCCGCACCCAGTTCCAGCCAGCCACCCTCAAACAGATCAACGATCACACCGGTGGTGCTGGCGGTGACGCTTGCCGTAGGTGGATGAGCCAGGATGCGCTGGATCTGGGGATGCTGCAAGAGCTGATAGCCTCTGCCCCGTGTCACCAGACGCACGCCTGCCAGAATGAGCTGTGCAATCACGACTGCGTCACCATATTGTCCGTCGAGGCGGACCAGAGCCACTTCTGGACTGAAAGCAAAGTGCTTCAAGTAGGTCGTGATGGCTTGCAGTGCCGAAGCCAGCTCGGAACGATAGTCACCATTGCCCCGACCTGCATAGGTGCCGATCCATTGGCGTGTATGCATTTGGAGAGCGGTCGTGCGGGTGCGAACCACTTCCCCGCGTTTGCGCCCGGTGTAGCCTGGCGCACAGACCGCGTCGAGTCGGCGTTGTGCAGCAGGCAATTCAGGAGGACACGGCAGCGCGCGTTGCCGCGCTGCTTGGCGTGTGGCATCGACATCAAAGACCATGTAGCGGCGACCTTGTCGATCCCAGATGCCACCGATGGTTTCTGGGGTCCACCCTTCAGCAAAGCTGGACTGCTCGAAGAGCCTGCGAAAGGCTTGTAGGCAGGGACGATCGACATCAGCCAGAAAGCGACTCAGGCTGGAGCGATGCGGAAGATTGGCCCGCCCAAACAGCGCCATGAATGCTGTCTCGAAAGGCTCTACTCGCTCAAAAAAGTCAGCCAACGTTCGTTCCCCGCTGATCGCATAGCCAATCAACACGGCCAGAAAATCGATGGGTTCATACCTGCCGAAACGTCCTCGTACGAGACGGACTTGCTGCGCAAAGGCCTCAAGCTGCCCTTTCGTCGTCAAGTCATGGGCAATCATGACCACTTCGGCGAACCACGGAGGAACCGAGGGACGAGCTTCAGGAGAGGTTTGGACCTCAATACAGGGGTTGGGTATCATATGCTAAGAGACCTCCTTCTGAGAGAATGTTTTGTTTCCTTCTCATTAGAGATCTCTCTTTTCTTTTTACGCTAGTGGTTGCCTGTCATCTCGTTGCGCATCCCGTGGGGTTTAGCGGTGAGGCGAAAGCCCAAGGGCTTTGCGTGCCTCTTCAGGGTCGCTGTAGGCTTGCATCTGTACAATCTTGCCATCGTGAACCGTGTAGACATCGGCAATGCGGCCTTCTCTAAGCTGGCCACCTCCCTTTGGCCAGGCTTGGAAATGCACGAAGACAACAATCTTGTCCCCGACTTCGAGGATTTCTTCGGGCAGGCTCTGGGCCTTCTCAGAGGATTCATAGGAGCGGGTGAGATACTCAGCGACCCCTTGGGGCCCCCGATAGGTTCCTCCCGCATAGAAGCTTTCGGGCTCGCTCCAGAGAATATCTGGGTCCAGGTCAATAGCCTCAATTGCGCCTTGGATGTCACCTCGACTGAACGCGTCATATGCGCGTCGAAGGCTGTCAATGATGTGTTTATTCATCTGTGCTTCTCTTTCTTCTCGCTGGAATTTCTCCATATCATCGATCTGCTTGAACCAACAATCCAGGCGTTGTCAGGCGCGATAGCCGCGATCCCGGCGAGCGTTACTACGCCAGGTGAGAGCGTGGGCATAGAGGTTGAGGTCCAGGTTTTACCATCCCAGTGCAGAGCCTGGGGCGTGCCATTGGCCTGGCCAATGACCCAGATATCATGAGCAGAAAGTGCCGTGATGGCTGTCCAGGTCCTGTGTTGCGCTTCCTGTGTCAACACAGGCTGCCAGTGTGTGCCATTCCACTGCTCGATCAGGCTATCTCCCACGGCCCAGATATCTTTAGGCGAGATGGCCGCAACCCCCTGGAGTCTGAGCGGGACATTTTTCGAGACATCCATTGGCATCTGCTCCCAGCCACCTCGATACGTATTTGACGCTGTAGTGAGAGGCTGAAGCGGATTGGACCCGCTCTGTCTTGTGCCAAAACGCAGCCATGCGCCCACCAGCACAACGCCCAGCAGGATAATCAGCAGGCTGCCAATAGCCAGAAATTGATTGCTTTTACGCATAGTCTGCACCTTCATAGCATATATTCGCTAAGTATAATAACATTAAAAAAGCATGGTTGCTATCCGCGCTAGGTATAGTTCAGTTGAAGGCAGGGAAGAGGCTCCTGGTCAAGCGGTCAGCCAGTAGACGTCTGCCGTTTTGCTTCCACGCTCCGCTCTACCCCGTTGCGGATACTCAAGAGGGTATCGTAGAGCGGGAAGCCAATGGCTGCTGCTATGGCCTGGTCGCCCTGCATCAAGGCCTGGAGCCTTTGGCGCGCAATCGTCAGCTCCTCCGGAGATGAGAGGAACTGGTACAGGCTACTCACCATTTTTCGCTTGGCTGGCTGACCAGGAAACCGGAGGTTGCGGGGCGTCACGAACGTCTCAGTCAGCAAAGTCAGGCAGAGCAACAATGCCACCATGTGCGGCGACAACGTATCCTCCAGGAGGAGCGCAGAGCGGAGTTGCTCGCTCAACGCTTGCCATTGTTCGGTCTGGCGATTGATCACCAGTGTCTCCACCTCGATCAGCCCAAGGACACGCTGTTTGCCTGTCAGGGTAATCCATCCCTGTTCCACCAGGCGACCTTGGGTGATCTTGTACAGACCATCGGCTTTGAGAGCTCCTCGACCGTACAGCCACCGGTAGACCTGCCGGCTTTCCCCGGTTGAGAGCATCTGCCTGAGAATCGCATCCAGGACACCGTTTCCCGTCGGGGTGGGGTTCACAACCGCCAGGTTCGCCTGCACCCTTTTGTCTTTTGAGAAGGAACCGATCACAAGTAAGAGGAGCAAGAGCACGATGATATAGGCTCCAAAGCCCAGGAAGAGGAGAAGTGCAAGCTGTTGTTGCGCGTTCTGGAAGGCAATGATGCCTGCGATAAAGAGCACCAGGGGCGGGACAACGAGCCAGAGCAGTTTCCCCGACCGCTGCTGTTGTCTCTGCCTGTACGCGTACACGTGATTCTCCAGTGGCGTTGGCCTGTCCATGTGGAGACGGCCATGCAGCGCTAGTTCCATGAGAACGGGCCCCAGATAGTAATCCGTCGCGCGCTTCACGCGGATGGCTGCTGCCGCCGGAACATCCCTATCACCGGCATCTCTCATCGTCAGGTAGCTGAATAACGTTGCCGCTTCCACCAGGCCGAGTGACAGATGCGTGCTGCGAGAGAACAAGCGCTGGGCTTGCGCGTCTCCGGGCCGCTCAGGGGGAGTGCTCATAGACCGGTCCTTTCCTGGTGACGCCTGCGATACCTAGCGTTTCGCGGCCCAGAGGTATGCCACGGCAAAGCGCCTCACGTATTGCCTGGTCTCAACCAGGGGGCGCATATAGGCTGTAAACTGCTCAGCTTCTTCAGGTGTTAGAGCCTGGTGCATGACCTCTTCGAGCGTCGGGGCCAGGGGATTACCTGATGAGCGCAGGAATGCTTCCCAGTTGGGCTTTTCAGTCTCAGCATCAGGCTCGAACTTACCGGGTACGATCTCAGCCTGTAGTTCTAGATGCACCTCTGCAAAACCCGCATTCTCTGCAAAGGTAAACAAATCGCGCTCATCAAAGTCCATCATGGGGCCGGTCTTGAGGTCTTGGGTGCGTGCATAAGCGGTAATTATTTTGACGACGATGGGCATGATTGGCGTTATTTCATAGCCACCAAAGCGATTCAAGGGCTCGGGGTATGAGAAGCGGTTGATCGGTTCAAAGATCGAAAGTCGTCCGCCGGGCTTGAGGACACGATAGAATTCATTAAAGGCTCGCTGCTTGGCTGCAACATAGATTAACACCGAGCGGGTTGTTAATGCGTCAGCGGAGTTTGTCTCAATCAAACTCAAGTCGTCAGCGGGGGCACGGACAAAGCGGCACCTGTCAAGCGCTCCAACCTGGCGCGCTAGAGATTGGCAGTAATCGAGCAAGTCCTGGGAAATGTCGCTAAAGATTACTTTTCCGCGCTCGCCAACTATTGGCAGAGCGCCAAAGGCAATCAGTCCGTCGCCACAGCCTACGTCGAGCAAGGTATCCCCTTCAGACAGCCTGGCGTGCTGAAGTACCTTGTTACGTACCGGGTACAGAGATTTCAACATCGCTTTTTGCTTTTCAGTATCACCGCCGTGACGGCGCTCTAAGAGCCATTGTGCCCATTGATCTTGAGTCGATTTCGCCATAATTGTCCTTTCCTGCCTCACCACCTTAAAAACAACCTTAGTCCCAATATCCCTGCCAGGCCCAAGGAAACAATTGCAAGAATATGGTCGTTTGCGCGGTCGAATAGGTAGGCACCCCCTAGAGATGCCACAAACATCAACATTAAAGCCATGTGGAATGTGGTGTTCGCATTATCCCTTTCACGCCTGCGGAAAGCCGTTGCACCGACACGGAGATCTCCACCAAGATTAATCACGAACTGCCCTGCCTCTAGCTTGGTAAGGATGCGTTCTATTGTGCGCGGCATTTTCAAGAGCGTGTTCATTGTTTCTAATAACTGGCTCAATATCTGCTGAAGCGTTTGCGCGATATTCTCCGTATTAAGACCCAGGAATTTGCGGGCATAGGGAGTAGCGACGTCAATGAAATTGAAATCGGGCGCAAGTCCTGTCGCGACACCGACCAATGTGCCAATAGCCTTTCCAGTGAAGGCGAACTGCGCCGGCACCTGGAAAGGTTGGCCATATAGGAGCCCCCCCACGTCCTCGGTCACATCGGATATATCCAACTCGCGAGCCTGGCCCAGCGTCATGCCGTAATACTGCTCCAGCATAATCGACATAGCGCGCTCGATAGCGTCTATGTTCGCTCCCTTGCCAATAAATCCCAGGCAGGATAATGCCTCTACTAGCGTATGTGAATCGCGCGTCAAAAAGCCCAAAAACAGGTCTTTCATAGCTTTCTTCATGCTGTTCGTGAGTTCCCCCACCATACCAAAATCGACAAATTCTATAATGGGGCCTTCGCCTGGAGGTCCCTTTTTCACAAAAATGTTGCCCGGGTGCGGGTCAGCATGGAAGAAGCCCGGTTCAAAGAACTGGTAAAAGTACGCCTGGACGGTGCGTTTCGCCACCTCCATGCGATCGATTCCTTCGGTCTCTAGCGTGGCATAATCGTTGATTTTGATGCCGTCGATCCACTCCAGTACGAGGACACGGCGCGAGGTATACTCTTCATACACACGTGGAATATAGATAGTGGGGTCATCCTTGAACATTTCCTCGAAGCGTTTGGCATTGGCCGCTTCGGTGACGAAGTCAATCTCTTCATACACAGTGCGTTCGAATTCGCGATAGAAACCCATTAGATCAATAAACTTACCTGTATCGACAAGGCGCATAATTACCCGGATCACGAACTTGAGTGTGCTCAAATCCATGCGTACAAGTTGATCAATATTGGGCCGCTGAACTTTGACTGCAACCGCTTCACCCGAGGAGGCCAGTATGGCCTTATGTACCTGGCCGAGCGAGGCAGCAGCCGTGGCTTTGCGCTCTAACACGCTGAAGATCTGCTCGACCGGCTTCCCCAGCTCCGTTTCAATCACGGAAACAACATGAGTGAATGGTGCGGGCGGTACTTCGTCCTGGAGTGAGCTCAGTGCCGCGAGCGCCCGATCCGGCAACAGGTCGGCACGCGAGCTCAGGAATTGTCCAAGCTTGATCATCAGTACGCCGAGTTTGATGGCTGTTTGGCGGAAAGCCGTCAGTACCTGGATCAAAACTTCGACATTTGGCTGAACCTCGTTGTTGCCGCGCTCGCGGGCACGCATGACGCGACGGCGTTCGCGGTAAATAACCCAGATAGTCCAAAGCAGCAGGCGCGAAACGCGTAGGAAGCGCACAGCCTGCGAAAATCTATTTATTCGCGGAGTTTGACTCTTCATCGAAATACCTTTCATTACCTTATATGTAGCATAGCATGTACGTTCTTGCATGGGAAGAGGTTTTATTGATTTAACCAAGGTTTTTCGAAAGTCCCAAAAAGAGCACAGAATCGAGCCAATCCTTGCTAGAATGGTGAAAAACCAAATTTCCGCAAAGTGCGGAACGGATACCCGGTCACGTGGTACAAGTTGTTCCCTGGCCAGTTGCCGTGGCAGTGGTTCCATCGAGTGACCAGGCAATGCTCCCTCTATTGACGCTGACCTGAACTACGGATGGCTGGTATCCAGGTGAGAAGGTAGTGGGCTGGGCTCCATTCAACCAGGAAGGACTTAAGAAGTTCTGGCTGCCCAGTGGTATTGTGACCGCATAGGGGTTGTCATTCATAGAGCCGAACCTGGCGAGGGATGGTTGGCCAGCTGGTTGAGGAGAAGGGGTGGGTTCCTGTGTAGAGGGAGGTAACAGCCCTGGCGCCAGTGATGGCCTGGGGGTAGGCGAAGAAGATAGTGTGACTGTGGGTGATAGAGCATTGGTCGGCGTTAACAACGTCACCACACTCGTTGTAGGGGACACAGTGACCGGTGCTCCACCATGCATTCTAAATAGAGCAAGAGGCAATGCTATAAATGTGCTTATGAGTACAACGACCAGGGCCACCAACAGTAGCGGCGACAGCATACGCCTAGAACCTCTGCCTTGCTGCCTGGGACTCTGCTGCTTCTGACGAGCGTGCACACTTCTTGCCAGGGTGGCGAACACATCACTTGCTCCCATGCCCTGTTTCTGGCTGCTCACGTGCGGTTCGCTACCCTGAGATGGTACATGGCTGATTGGAGAAATTGGCCGGGTGTTTTCAGCCTCTATTTGCATTGGTGGAACTAGTACGGGCGGTATGCTTGGAGTCTCCAGCGCGTTGAGGAATACCTGGATATCGTGATGACGTTCTGCTGGATCTTTTGCCAGCGCTTGTAAGATGGCCTGCTCGATGCGAGGTGGGATGGCAGGATTGACCTGGCTCGGCGGTAGAGGCTGCGCGTTTTTATGCTTCTGGAGCAAGGTAGTACGAGCCGAACCGGAGAAAGGGACGTTCCCCGTGAGTAGTTCGTAGGCAAGACACCCCAGGGCATATTGATCAGTAGCAGCATTGCGCGTACCTTGAAACTGTTCTGGTGCCATATACCAGCGCAGTAATGCACTCTCGCCAGCATACGCACCAATCGCAGCAAGTATACTGCCGAAACGGAAGTCGCTCAGGACTGCATGGCCTTGCTCTGTAAAAAGAACGTTCTGCGGTGTGAGATTGCCATGTGTGATGTGCTGCTGGTGCGCAGCATGCATCGCCTGACCCACCTGCTGAATGATGCCGAGCATCTCATCAATCAGCAAGGATTTGTGGAAGTGGCGCACAACTAGCGTATGAAGTGACCCACCAGGCGCAAATGCTCTCACTATGGAGATTTCCTGTTCCGTCATATGAACTTCCAGGAGAGGTAGAATATGCTGGTGCTTCAACTGTGCCAGGGTCTCAAATTCCTGCTGGATACGCTCACGCTCCTGTGCCGATAACGTATGTGCCGCGCGCCAAACCTTGATGACGGCGTGCTGGTCGGAAGTGCGTGCCTTGCCCAGGTAGAGAAAACTATAAGGGCCGCGCGCCAGCGTCGCTACTACCTCAAATGCCCCAAAAGAAGAGGGTCCATGCAATGGTCTGTGACACCTTTCTCATTCTAATCTAGGAGAGTACCGGTCCATGTATCATAACGTACATGGTAGAGTATAGGCGACAATGCGTAGGAAAAATAGGGGTAGCCTGATCTGCTTGAGACGCTTCAACTGTTATTTGTCAAGCTCTGACTTTCGAAAAGCTTGTATGTAACGCAATCATAGCCTTTAACGTGTCTAGAATATATATATTGAAATTTTATGATATGCTTGCAACGAATCCAGTATACTATACGTCCTTGATTCTAGGAGAAGTACTCAGTGTTCGTTGCCCTTTGTTAAACAGAGTATGTGAATATCCTGTCTACTCGCGCCTGGGGGAACATATGCCAGAGTCAGACAAGATCTCACAACGTATCCACATTAAGTGCTATATAAAACGCTCTAAAAGTGTGACGTAATTCACTTGACTTTGGGTCGCAAGATAAGATACAACCAAGTAAGAAGTATTTTTGATATGGATGCGTCAGTACAATATTCTGCATGCATAGACAACTTCAGAAAAGTGTTGGCGGTGGTGGGCTATTCTAAAATAAGCATTTGATATCCTTACTTAATAGAAGTATAACGGAGGTGCATCTTGTCCGGTATGCACGTGGACATTTCTCCGGCAATGACTACCCGAAAGCGCGATATCTCCTCGTGGATTAAAGCGGATATCCGAAGGCTGGTCTCAAGAGGAAGGAAGCGCTATCATAAACGCAAGGCTGCCATTGTTGACTATTTCACAACCGATGACTCGCTAAACGAGATTGCACTCCGGCATCATATGCCGCCGGAGGTCCTCTTGAACCTGGCTGAAAAGTGTTTGATGCAGCACGAGGATGGCACGCCGTGGGGTTTTCGCGCTTTAGTGCCTGGTATAACTGTCATTGACTATTCGCCCCCATCTACTTCTTCAACGGAAGCAGAGACGCTAGATTTAGCTGCTGGTGAAATGGCAACTATCGCAGCGGAAGAACATTTCCCTGATTCAGAGATAGAAGAGGAAATTGCTGCAACGTATGGGGATGACCTGGTTACTGTAGAAGAGATCAGCAGCCCCGCCAGGCCTGAAATAGTGTCTGCCTCTCCCGACCCCGTGGGCGCGATAAATCGAGCTCCTATAGAAAATGAGCTGCCCGGCAAATCCAACGCCCAGCTTATTGTCCGCCCGAACCTGATGCCGGAGGTCCTGCCCCTCTATGGCAAGGGAAGAAAGCGCGTAGATGTAAAAAAACTGGCACGAACGCGGCGTTCTGTACGCAAACGGTGGATACACGATATGCAGGATGAGCGCAGGCGCAAGCGCTTCCATCGTTTAGTGAGTACTGGTGTCGTGGCTGCATTGTTGGTCTTGGTATTGCTACCTCTTGGTACCGGGCTGGCTGCTTACAGCGCCTACAATTCTATCCGGGGTGTTGCCCTGGATGGTGTCAACTACCTTCTGACGGTAAAAAACCTCATCCCTATTTCAAAAAGTGATCCCACGGCAGCGCTTGACCCACAGAAGCTATTACAAGCGCGTAGTGACCTTAGCAAGGCGCAAAGCGACTTCTTACAATTACAGCAACTGATAAACCGCGCGGATATCCATTCAGCCATTGATCAATTTGCGCCTCAATATAGTGGTGAGCTTGGTATGGTCCAACGACTGGTACAGGTTGGTATAGATGTGTCGCGTTTGGGCGATGAGGCCCGCTTATCACTGCAGCGGACATTGCCAATGTCGAAGGGGTGCTGGTGCATGGACAGTATTACCTTGACGATATACGTGCTCAGATGAGCCAGATATCGGTCAATCGACTACCGATTAGTGCCGCGCAGCAAAAGCAATTCACCTCTCTGATGGCGTTGTTGCCCAGGGTACAAAGTTTGATTGAGCAGGGGCAAGGATTAGTTGGGATTGTATCATGGTTGCTTGGGGTGGGACAGCCGCGCCACTACCTCGTGCAGACGATGGATAATGCCGAACTGCGGCCCGGCGGTGGTTTTACGGGAATATATGGCCTTCTCACCATTCACGATGGTCGTATGGCGCCTTTTTCTCTACAAGACGTAACACTGCTCGATTACGCTAGCAACGGGACAGAAGTAAATCGCCAGGCGCCACCGGCATATCGTAGCTGGATGAATTTTGGAAATTTTGGATTACGTGATTCTAACATCTCTGCCGACTATCCTACGAGTGCCAGGTTGAATTTGCAGATCTTCCAGGAAGAAGGTGGTGGACCTGTTGATGGTGATATCGCGCTCACACCCAAAGTTATTAGCCATATCCTTAATGTGATTGGGCCAATAAAAGTGCCACAATATAATGAAATTATTACCGCACAGAACCTGGAGGATAAGCTGCACTACTACCAGCAGGACTTCGGTGCCATTGCCCGAGAAAAGCAGATAAGCGGTAACTATTCACATGCTGGTCGTAAAGCGTTTACCTCTACCCTTGGTAAATTGCTCCTTGATCGTGTGAAGCATCTGTCGGTGAAGCAATTGATGGCCATAATGCAGGGTGCCGTAAAGGATATTCAATCGCGTGACCTGGAGATCTACTTCACCAATCCTCTAGTCGAAGGCTGGCTTGTACACAATGGCTACAGCGGCGCAATGAATACTTTCAGCAGCCACGATGGCTTTATGGTGGTGCAAGCTAATATTAGCATCAGCAAAGCCAGCCAGTATGTGCATACCACCTACCAGGATAACATCGTGTTGGATGCGCAGGGTGGTGCAACACATAACCTGGCCATCACGCTTGATTACCGGCAAACCGGCCCCGTCTACGGCTATGATACGTATGCTGACTATATCCGTGTCTACGCTCCCGCGGGTGCTCAATTACTCGGCGGAGATGGGTTCGATAGCGGGCATGCCCTGTGTATCCCTAAACAACCTAGCACTAGCCAGGGCGGTACCGGCGGACTCCCGGCATCGAAACCACCCCCTGGTACGGGCTGCGCTCAATATAATGCAGGTTTTCCAGATAGCAGCCGTTATTGCCCCGGCGGTAATTATTCCCTTGGGCTCGGCTATGTACCAGGCAAGGGTATTATGAACTGGCCGGTTGATGGCGTAGGTGGCCCCACCCAGCTTAGCAGCGACCTACCTGGACGCGCCATGTGGGGTGGATTGACGGTGACGCCCAAGAATTGTATCTCAACGATCACGCTGCAATGGTACGTGCCGCATGAAGTGAAGAATGTTCGAGGTCAATCCCCTTATGCGGTACTGGTGGGAAAGCAGGGGGGATACGTTCCCCAGGTGCAGATCACTGTCGATACAAGTGCTATCAAAGGCATGAAGCCATTCAGTTATGAAGGTAATTTGATTGCTGACAGGGTATTCTCGCTACCGCTCAAGAAGTGAATTTGTATTTACAAAAACTTTACAGTTCACAGAGGGTTTTCTAACATCTTCGTAGTATCGTTAATTACGATAGAGCAATATCCTTAGGGCAACACCCCATAGGAGCGATCAAACGAAACGCCCTTATGGGGTGTCCCCATTTTTTCTATTTTTCAGATTCATGCTAAATAATGGGATACGCTATGAGATTGTTAGTCGTTGAGGATGAGCTTGATATCGCTCATGCAGTAGCAAAAGGGCTGCGCCAACAGGGGTATGCCGTAGATGTAGCCTACGATGGAGAGCAGGGCTGGAAGTTAGCCGAGGTCAATGAGTATGATCTCTTGATCCTGGATCTCAATCTACCCGAGATGGATGGACTGGAACTATGCCGCCGGTTACGTGCCAGTAGGCCTTCGTTGCTGATACTCATGCTAACGGCCCGCAGCCTGCCCGACGAGCGTGTTACCGGTCTCGAACAGGGCGCAGATGACTACCTGGTCAAACCTTTCTATTTTGCCGAGTTGACCGCTCGCATCCGCGCGCTTCTGCGACGAGATATGCGTGTTCGCACACCTCTACTACAATTCAAGGACTTGAAATTGGACCCGACCGCGCGCGTCGTGTGGCAAGATAACCATCGATTGGAGCTGACCAGCAAAGAATTTGGCATCCTGGAATACCTGCTGCGCCACCAGGGTGAAATCATCAGCCAGGAAACGTTGTTAGAGCATGTTTGGGATATGCAAGCAAATCCACTGACCAATACCGTGCGCGTTCACATCAATTCGCTACGGCGCAAATTAGAGGACGTGGCGGAGATGCCGCGCTATATTGAAACGATCATCGGACAAGGATATCGATTGGGTGTACCCAACGGACTGGAGATAGCCACGTGAATATTCCCGGGCTCCGGCAACGACGGCAGCAAAAAAAACGACGACTACCCCTACGACTTAGATTAGCACTTTGGTCGGGTGGGTTCATGCTGATCGTAACTTTTACGCTGGTGTTGTTCATAAACACCATAGCGCTAAGTACTTTCCCCAGGATTATCAGGCTAACACCTATTTCTCCAGCGAAAATTGTGCAAAGCACCCGGCTTGCTCAGCCAGACATCAGGCGATTGCTGGATACATCCTACTTCAAATCGTTAAACCCCCTGGAACGCGCTTTACTTGTCGAACTGCGCAGCATTTCTTTGATTGGCTTTGGGGTAATTGCCGTCATGGGTGGGGCAGGAGCGTACTTGCTTGCAGGAGCGGCCCTGCGGCCGGTCCGGCGGATCAGTAAAGCCGCACAACGCATCAGCGCAAGCACTCTCGATACACGCCTGGCCCTGGATGGCCCCAAAGACGAAATCAAGGAACTGGCCGATACGTTTGATGCAATGTTAGAGCGCCTACACCATACCTTTGAACTCCAGGGCCGCTTCGTCGCCGATGTCGCGCATGAATTGCGTACTCCCCTGGCCTCACTGCGCACCAACCTGGAGGTGGTCTCGGCTGATCCTGACGCCACGCTGGAAGACTACAAGTCCATGGTTGCCACACAGGAACGAGCGCTGACGCGCCTCGAGCGCCTGGTAGCCGATCTGCTCATCCTGGCGAAAAGCGAGCAGCCACTTTCCCAGAGCGCAGTGACTTTAGGTCCTCTGTTGGAGGAAGTGTTTTGCGACTTGAAGTATACGGCCGGTACGCGACAGGTGACATTAGAACTTGCCGCCGAGACGGAGGTAGTAGTGCTGGGAGATGCATCACTACTTTCTCGTGTTTTCAGCAATTTGGTTGAGAATGGAATATACTATAATCATCCAGGCGGAAAAGTTGCTGTCAACATTGATCATAAAGAGAGCTGGGCAGTTGTGATTGTCTCCGACACAGGTATAGGTATTGCATCAGAGAAGCAGGCTCATATTTTCCAGCGCTTCTACCGGGCATACTGTTCACGAACGCAGCATGGAGAAGGTGCTGGGCTTGGACTATCTATTGTTTCCGCGATCGTGCAGCAGCATGATGGTCGTGTACAGGTCGAAAGCACCCCCGGCATAGGTAGTACCTTCACTGTGCTACTTCCACTTCAGACTACCGCGGGCCATTCCCTTTCTGCTTGATACTTTTTTAGGTGCGTTTAAACGTATCGTCCCGCTTGCGGGCCTCGTTTATCATTTCTATGCTAAACTTAACATGGGCTTTATACCTGCTTTGATATACTGTCTCCAGTTGTGGCGATGTCCAAAGAAGGATATGCAATTAAAAGGAGCTATGGCCTTATGTATACCCATCAAATACCCAGCCGCAAGCTGAGTGGTGCAGTACTCACGCTGGCTCTTGCGGTAATATTGTTTCTCACGATACTTATTGCCGGGTGCGGCACCTCAAGTTCTGCTACGGCGAGCTCTTCTACGAGTACTGCGACTCCGACAAGCTGTATCTCGACCGCCTCAGGTACACTCCAGAGCTTTAATGCTACCACGCTATTTATCACCAACTTGCAAGGAAAACAGGTCCAGGCCACCTATACGACCAAAACCCTTTTTGCACGCCAGGCCACAGAAACGAAGGCAGCCTTGCAGGAAGGTGGACGTGTCACGGTGAGAGTCACGCAGAATGCTGATAACTCCTACTCGGCGCTCCAGATCATGGTGACTAATGGTAATATCGCAGGAAATACGCCATTTGGTCGATCGAGATCGCAGGCTGGAGCTGGAGGGGTCAGACCATGTTCCACCAATCGACGTTTTAATGGCACGCCCGGAGCGCGTGCAGGCCAGGGAACGGGTACGGGTGCGCAGAGTCGTCAAACCATTAATGGTACTCTCGGTCAGCTAAACGGTAACACGCTGGTGGTAACCGATGCCAGCGGGGCAGACTACACTATAGGATTGACTTCTACTACACGGATCATTGGCGAGAACGTTGTCAGCGCCGCTGATCTACGAAGTGGCGAGTCCGTCACTGTAGTTGGCTCATCTAACAGCCAGGGCGTTATTAGCGCCAGCAGCGTATTAATCGGGTCGAATCTCTCCAATAGAAGCATAAATAATGGACAATAGTTGTAATATCGGCTCTATTTCATGCGAGGAGACAGGAGTAAAGAGGAATGTCAGAAACGAGTGAAACAAGCCTGCATCAAAACGGACCTGGTCAAGTCAGCCTCCAACCCTTCTTGCGCGAAGAAGAGAATGAAGACATTCTCCCCCCACTACGGAAGCGCAATCGTGTTTGGGTTATCGCACTGGTTATGGTGCTGCTTGTGGTGCTGCTTGGCGGCGTATTGTTCTATGTGCGACGTTCTAGCCAGTCGCCGGTGCAGTATACCCAGCAGGCAGTGAATTATGGCAATATCACCGTGACGGCTTCTGCCACTGGACCGATCGATCCCAAGGCGCAGTATGATTTGAACTTCGCCGCATCTGGCGTGGTGAGTGAGATCGATGTGCATGTAGGCCAGCAGGTGAAAGCTGGCCAGGTACTGGCAAAGCTGAATTCAACCAGCTTGCAAGATGCGCTCACGCAGGCGCAACAGACGCTTACGAGTGACCAGGTATCGTACAATGATGCCCTCAACAGTCAATCTGCTACCCTTAGCCAGGCTAATGCCGCTATCGCTGCTGCCACGGACACCTACAATAACTCGAAGCAGACTCAAAGTGATCTAGACCAGCTTAATCAGACGAAAGCCCAGTGGGCCGCACAGGAGCAGTCAGCGCAGGCGAGTGTTGACAAAGCCTATCAGACTCTGCTCTCCGGTCAGGACGCAGTAACGGCCGCTCAGCATAATTTGTCCAATGCTATCTTGACTGCTCCGGCCAACGCGACTGTGGCGTCGATTAATGGTACTGTTGGACAGACGGCTGGTTCTGGTTCTAGTGGGAGTACATCTGGAAGTACATCGCAGGGATTTATTGTCCTGGTCGATACGAGTGCGTACACTATAAGCGCGCAAGTAAGCGAGGCTGACATCGGGAAGGTACAACTGGGACAACCGGCACAATTCACCGTTCCCGCTTATCCCTCCCAGACGTTTCGTGCTACCGTGACATCAATCCAGACAATCGGGCAGACCAGCTCGAATGTGGTGAACTACACAGTAGACCTGGCGGTAGATGCGCAAAGCCTGCAAAATGCCACTCTCTATACAGGCATGACCGCAACGGTGAATATCACTACGGCCCAGCGCATTGGAGCGCTGCTAGTGAACAATTCTGCGTTCAGCTTCACCACCACTGCTTTGCAGGCCGGTGCTTTAGATCGCAATACATTGGCCCTGGGAGGGTCGTTTACACCAGGGTCAGGGAGCAGCCAGGGTAACCGCAGGATTGTGCTGGAGCTAAAGAACAACAAGCTCACGCCGGTGCTTGTTACTGTAGGATTGACAAATGGGACTTCCAGCGAAGTGCTCTCAGGATTGCAAGCAGGCAACCAGATCGTAGTAAGTGCAATAGGCGGCGCATACTCCAACCTGTCAGGGACATCGGGCACTGGCGGTGGTAATGGCACCAGATCGGGAGGCGGCGGACTGCGTATACCGGGAGGATTCGGAGGCTAATAAGTGCGAACCAATCAGGAAGACATACGTATGGAACAAGCTGAACAACCGGATGCGACAAAAAGCACACCGCCTTTGATCAGCATCCGGCAACTGACGAAAAACTATTACCTTGGGCGCACGGTTGTAAAGGCACTGCGCGGTATCGACCTGGAAGTAGCTCGCGGAGAGTTCGTAGCTTTGATGGGGCCATCAGGCTCTGGCAAATCAACCCTTATGAACCTGCTGGGCTGCCTGGATCGACCTACCAGCGGAACCTATCTGCTTAATGGCGTGCCGGTAAGCGGCATGAATACCAATCGACTGGCCGATATCCGCAATCAAATGATTGGTTTTGTCTTTCAGAGCTTCAACCTGCTGGCCTGGATGACGGCTTTAGATAACGTGCAATTGCCCCTGGTCTACTCGGGCGTGCCAGCGGAGGAGCGGTACCGGTTGGCATACCTGGCGCTGGCACTGGTTGGGCTACGCTCGCGTGCGAGATTTTAGCAATCCTGCAAGAACTAAATGAGCGCGGCATCACCATTATGCTCGTCACGCATGAGCAGGATATTGCCAACTACAGCCGGCGGCAGGTTAGATTCCGCGATGGCCGTATCATAGGCGATACGGCCAATCTCACGCCCAGCATGGCGCAAGAGTTCCTGCCGCAAGCGGCTGCAGCCCATCAAGAAACTGAGGAGAAGGAGGTGAGCTCATGAGTCTTTTGAAACCCGGGACCAATAAACCGGCAGTCACGCTATCACCCGAATCACAGGTTCCTGTAAGAGGACGCCGTCAATACAAGCGTGCGAAAGGCCTGCCTGCTCTCTTTCAAAGCAGTATGAGCGCGTTACAGGCGCTGCGTGCTAATGTGCTGCGTTCCCTGCTCACCTCTCTCGGTATTATCATTGGGGTAGGGGCAGTGATTATGGTGATTGCGATCAGTGAAGGGAGTACTTCGAACATCACCCAGCGTCTCTCTACGCTGAACCCACTGCAGTTGACCATCAGGTCGAGCAGCGCCAGGGGGGCTGGTAATATAAGTCAAGGGGCTGGCACGCAGCAGTCACTGACCCAGGCCGATGCCGACGCCATCGGGCAGTTGCCCCACGTGGCTGCTGTCAGCCCCGTCGTCAATGTGAACGCGCAGGTTATCTTTGGTAACCAGAACTGGCAGACCAGCGTACAGGGTGTCTATCCCACTTACCAGCAGATTGGGAGCTGGCAGTTGCAGGAAGGGGCCTTCATCACGCAATCAGATGAGCAGAGCAGTACTAATGTTGCCGTCGTGGGGCAAAACGTGGTAGATAACCTGTTCACGCCGCTGGGTGTTGATCCCATAGGCCAGCAGATTCGTATCCAGAATGTGCCATTTACCGTGGTTGGCACGCTTGCTCCCAAAGGATCAACGGGTTTTGGAGTCAGTGCAGACGATGTGGTTTTCGTACCTATGAGTACGGCGCAACAGCAGTTGAAGGAGAGTCAATATGTGAACAGCATCGTCTTGATGGCGGATAACTCGTCCGATGTAAATAACGTGCAGACCGAAGTGCAGCAGTTGTTGGAACAGCGCCACAACATCTCCAACTCGGCGCAGGATGATTTCACCATCCAGAATGTTTCACAGGTACTTTCGACCGTCCAGGCTACCACGCAGTCGTTGACGCTTTTGCTGGTGAGCGTGGCTGCAATCTCGCTCGTGGTAGGTGGTATCGGCATCATGAACATTATGCTGGTGTCGGTGACCGAACGCACACGCGAGATAGGTATTCGTATCGCTATCGGGGCGCGCCCGCGTGATGTCCTGACGCAATTCCTGATCGAGGCCCTCGCCTTAAGTGTTTTCGGTGGTATTGTAGGGCTGCTGCTGGGCTTCTTAGGCGCGTTTCTCCTGGCGCATGCTAATGGCTTTCCTTTTGTGCTGGATCCGCTGGCAGTGTTGTTAGCTGTCGGTGTATCAGCCCTTGTCGGCATCCTCTTTGGCCTGTACCCGGCGCAGCGGGCGGCGAGAATGGATCCTATTGTGGCTTTACGGACGGAATAGAGGTAAGCAGAGGCAAGGGCCACCATCGATACCTGCCTGCAATACCCGGCAGCTCGCGACAACCGCTCTCGCCAGTGGGATATAGTTGCCCCGCGGCCAGTAATACTGCTCGACTGTCCCTGTGCCTAGCGACCGACTATCTGAAGGTGCTCTTTAAGAGCCTCGCGGTGCTCAGGATTGTTCAGGTCGAAGGCTGGGGCATGCGCTTCGGCTTCTTCTTCGTTCTCATACGCCTCGTAGGCTGCAAGTGGGTTACCCAGGAACGAGAACAGGGCGTCCAGATCTCCGGGGAGCACGAAAACCTCGTGAAGTTCGAAGTCGAACAACGAATCGTTGACTATCTCCCGTAGACGTTTGCTCATCTCAGCGCGATAGCCCCGCTGGACGAGCTCCTCAAGAAGGTTATCAAGGGCTTGTTCGGCTGCAGTAAGGCGTGAGCGAAGCTGAGCGTTGGTGAGCTCCGGTCGTTGACGCTCCCAGCTCTGCTCCATGATTGCTAGTCCAGGCAAGAGGTTATCTACATCCGATGAGTGCTCCTGCGGCTCGAGTTCTTCAGGAACACGGAGGTGGCGATAGAAACAGACAGCGTCGCCGAAGTCGGGGAAGGCGGTAGCACCTTCGCCCATCGGAGTGGAATGGGCTGATTCAAAAATGACGCACGACTCAATTGTCACATCCGCGTCCCATGGCGGATCGCCGATGTGCGTTTCCCGCATAGCTCGCTGCCAACGTTCATGGTACTCTTGAAGTGACCGTGACATGCATGTGCCTTCCTCTCATTGAATAGTTGACTGGAGAGCAAGACGATAGCGTTCATCGCTCCTCAAAACCGTAGTTCGTGCCATAGCCCACGAATGCCCTTCCTGGTCGATCTAGTCTGATAACTGGTATTATACACCATCAGTACAATACAACGGAAAATGTGCAAAAATACCGGCTAAAGCATCGTGTGAGCGTGAAGTTGTTAACTCATACCATCTGCTCAAACAACAAGGGCGTGTGGGAGGGGTGGTGGAGTCCCGGCTCGTAAACATTACTCCGTTCTTCGATCCGCGTAGCGAAGTGCCATGCGCTCAAAATACGCAGTCAGCGCCACTGGACCATCGATGCCGAGCCAGCGATTGAGGGGTTGAAACTATTTAGTCCGAGAGCATTTCCCGAGAGCATTTCATGACTCAAAGACCCATCCGGCAGGGTTTGGGGTCACTACCCAGCTGACGCACCTCGCCCTTGCTGGTCCTAGTATGACGAGGAAGCGTCATGAAAACGTCATGAGCCTCGTCATGGGCAGTGACCCCTGTCATAGCCTCCCGTGAAATAAAAATGTTCATAAACAGGTTATATATGAGATACAGCATAAGTTGGCAAAGTAGGAAATTATGAAGAGAAGTGCTACTTGACAATCGAGCGTAAACTCGTTAGAGTATAACCAGCAAAATAGCATAGCATCATTGACGATGAGCAGGAGGAGTAGGCATATACTCCGCAAGAGAGGGAAGGCCGGTAGGCTGAAAGTCTTCCCCGGAGCAGATGTGCCGAAGGTCGCCTGGGAGTTTGGATACTGGAATTTCCACGGGAGCGCCCGTTACCGCGCCACGAGGATCAACGTTCCTGTTGATTGAAACAAGGTGGTACCACGAGTAATGAAATGCCCTCTCTCGTCCTTGACGGGAAGGGCTTTTTATATGTGTAATGTGGCAAAAACCAATTTCGGAGGGGATATGATCGAGCAGGAGAAGCAACTAATTTCATCACTACCAAAAACCTATGAACCACAGGCTGTTGAGGGCAAATGGTACCGTTTCTGGGAAGAGGGCGGCTACTTCAAGCCTAATGGCGATACGACTCGTCCAACGTTTGTAATCAGCATGCCCCCACCCAACGTGACCGGTGCGCTGCACCTGGGCCACGCCATTACCGCCACCATCGAAGATATACTCATTCGCTACCATCGAATGAAAGGCGATGATACCTTGTGGGTGCCGGGTGAAGATCACGCGGGCATCGCTACCCAAAATGTGGTTGAGCGACTCCTGGCACAAGAAGGAACCGATCGCCACGCGATTGGCCGCGAAGCTTTCCTCAACCGTGTCTGGCAGTGGGTGAACCAGTACAAGAGCCGTATTCAGGACCAGCACCGGCGCCTGGGGGCCTCCTGCGACTGGTCGCGCGAACGCTTCACGCTGGACGAGGGACTATCGAAAGCTGTGCGCGAGGTATTCGTGCGTCTGTACGAAGAAGGGCTTATCTATCGCGGCGAGCGCATCATCAACTGGTGTCCGCGCTGCATGAGTGCGCTCTCCGACCTGGAGGTCACTCATGTCGATACCCTGGGAACCCTCACCTACGTGCGCTATCCCTTGAAACCAGAGATTGGTGATGAGCAGAAGCCCACCGAGTACATCAGTGTCGCCACCACGCGCCCAGAGACCATTCTGGGTGATACTGCCGTGGCCGTTAACCCGAAGGACCCACGCTACCAGGACCTGGTTGGACGCATAGCTATCTTGCCTGTGATTGGCCGCGAGCTCCCGATTATAGCAGATGAGGCCGTGGATGCCAACTTTGGCACAGGAGCAGTCAAGGTGACACCTGCCCATGATCCCACGGACTTCGAGATTGGCATACGCCACAATCTCCCGCGTGTGCAGGTTATCGGCTTCGATGCAAGGATGACTGAGCAAGCCGGCCCTTATGCCGGGCAGGATCGCTATGAAGCGCGCAAGAACCTGGTGGAAGAACTAGACCGGCTTGGTCTAGTTGTAAAGACCGAAGACTATATAGTGCCCCTGGGACATTGCCAACGCTGCAATAGCGTGGTTGAGCCTCTGATTTCAAAGCAGTGGTTCGTCAAGATGGTGCCGCTGGCAACGGCGGCTATGGGCGCGGTCAAGTACAGCCAGATGAAGATCATCCCGGAACGCTTCAACAAAGTCTACATGGACTGGTTGGAAAATATTCATGACTGGTGTATCTCGCGCCAGCTCTGGTGGGGGCATCGCATTCCCGTCTGGTACTGTGATAACTGCGGCCAGATGACGGTCAGCCGCCAGGATATATCGATTTGCCCGCACTGCGACAGCTCCGAGATACACCAGGATGAAGACGTGCTGGATACCTGGTTCAGCTCATGGCTCTGGCCGTTCACTACGCTTGGCTGGCCGGAGGTAACGCCTGACCTGCTGCGCTACTATCCAACTTCAGTGATGGAGACGGGCTATGACATCATCTTCTTCTGGGTTGCGCGTATGGTGATGTCGGGTATTCACTTCCTGGGCATCATCCCGTTCCATACTATCTACCTGCACGGCCTTGTGCGTGATGCTAAGGGCGAGAAGATGAGCAAATCCAAGAATAACGTCGTCGATCCTATAGATGTGATGGATCAGTACGGCACTGATGCTTTGCGCTTCACGCTAGCCACGAGCAGCACACCCGGTAATGACATGAAACTCGTGCCTGAGCGCATCGTGGGCAACCGCAACTTCGCCAACAAGATATGGAATGCATCGCGCTTCGTGCTGATGACCACCGCTGAAATTGGCGGCGGGGTTCCCGCCATTAATGAAGTGCAGCCATCTACATTGGCAGATCGCTGGATTCTCAGTCGCCTGGCTCGATTAACGAGCGAAGTCACGCGCCTGGTCGAAGACTTCCAGCTCGGTGAAGCGGGTCGCCAGATCAACGAATTCTTCTGGTCGGATTACTGTGACTGGTATATCGAGATTGCCAAGGTGCAGATGTCGGGCGATGAGCAAAGCAGGCGTTCTACGGCAGGTATCCTGCGTGCGGTGCTGGACCAGAGCATGCGCTTACTGCACCCATACATGCCTTTTGTGACCGAAGAGGTCTGGCAGTACCTCTATCGCACCAGCGAACCGGACCGTGATCAGTGGCCTGCCCCGGCCTTGATAGTTGCGCCGTGGCCTCAAGCCAATATAGAGGCGATCGACGATGAGGCTGAGCAGTCCTTTGGCCTGTTGCAAGAGGTGATTACGCGCATCCGCGATGCCCGCAACCAGGCGAGCGTCGAGCCGGCCCGGCGTGTGCCGGTGATTATATCCGCCGGCGGCCAGATTAGCACGCTGGAGGCGCAGGCTCCGCTGATAGAATTCCTGGCTCGCACCGAGAAGCCACAGTTGTTCGTGCAACTGGAACAGAAGCCGGAGCAGTCAATGGGCCTGCTGGCTGGACCGGTAGAGATTTACCTACCGCTGGCGGGTCTTCTCGATATTAGCAAGGAACTGGAGCGGCTCGACAAGGAGATTGCCCAGGCGCAGCAGGAGATCGTCCGTCTCCAGGGCAAGCTGGCGAACGAGGCGTTCGTGTCGAGGGCGAAGCCAGAGGTAGTCGAGAAAGAACGTGAGAAGCTTGTGGCACAAGAAGAGCGTATTGGCAAACTCAAAGAGAGAAGGGCCGAGTTAGGAGGATAGAACCTGTCTTCTCATACCGAGATCTCTTCCCACACTCCCTTTGAGAACTGCTCGTTGTACAGCCTGGCATACAATCCATTTAGTTCCAACAGTTCGTCGTGTGTTCCACGCTCCACAATCTCACCTTTCTCCACTACAAGGATTAAATCTGCAGCCAGGATAGTTGAGAGGCGGTGGGCAATCGCCAGCGTCGTGCGGTCCCTCATCAATGGTTCTAACGCTGCCTGGATCAAGCGCTCTGAGTGGGTATCTAGTGCGCTGGTCGCCTCATCCAGGATCAAAATGCGCGGATCCTTCAGGATTACGCGAGCAATGGCTATACGTTGTTTTTCACCACCGGAGAGCTTATAACCGCG